>Ga0114986_1000033_pt1 | contig 37501 bp, 35 predicted proteins | sample Shrwel1BS1Day17_FD_96988 | JGI IMG/M metagenome (GOLD analysis project Ga0114986, IMG submission 96988) | Subsurface microbial communities from deep shales in Ohio, USA - Utica-3 well 1 S-1-Day17 | ecosystem: Environmental > Aquatic > Deep subsurface > Shale gas/oil reservoir > Produced... | reverse complement strand
TTCCAGCACCCCCTCGCGGTCCTCGACGAGGCCTTTGTACTCGAGGTGGCAGTGGCTATCGACCAGCATCACTCGGCCCCGGCAGGAAGCTCAAGCCGCGGGAACAGCGGCATCGGCGGGGCTACGGTGAAGCCTTCGGCGACAAGGCGGGTGAACCATGCGGTGTCGGCAAGCGCGCTGTAACCACGTTCGCCCTCAGGGATTCCGAGCTGGTAGAGCAGCGCAGCCGCCTTTTCCGGCACGACAGGCTGGATTGCGATCGCGAGGTCACGCAGCGCCATGAACAGCGTTTGCAGCACGGCCTTCATCCGCTCCGGGTCAGTCTTCTTCAGCGTCCAAGGTGCCTGTTCGTCGACATACTGGTTGCAGGCATAAACCGCGCGCATCCACGCCTCGATCCCGGTCGAGAAAGACAGCTCGTTGAAGTCACGCGGAAGTTCGGTCTCACACGCTGTCCGCACGCTTGCGAGCAAGGTAGCGTCAGCCTCGGCCTGTTCGAAGCCCTCCAGTCGCCCGTCCATGTTCTTGGCGATCATCGAAAGGGTGCGTTGGGCGAGGTTGCCGAAGCTGTTCGCCAGCTCGGCATTGGCCCTTAGAACAATGGCTTCCGGCGAATAGCTACCGTCTTGCCCGAAGGCAACCTCGCGCAGCAGGAAGTACCGCAACGCGTCCACACCGAACTGTTCGGCCAGCGCCAGCGGATCGGTGACGTTGCCGAGCGACTTCGATTCCTTCTGCCCGCGGTTCAGCAGGAAGCCGTGACCGAACACCTTCTTGGGCAGCGGCAGGTTCGCGCTCATCAGGAAGGCGGGCCAGTAGATCGTGTGGAAGCGGACGATGTCCTTGCCGATCAGGTGCAGGCTGGCTGGCCAGAATTCGCCCATATCGTCGGGATAACCGAGGCCCGTCAGATAGTTGGTGAGCGCATCGACCCACACATACATGACATGCCCGTCGCTGCCCGGAACCTTTACCCCCCAATCGAACGAAGTGCGGCTGACCGAGAGATCGCGCAGGCCCTGTTCGACAAATGCGATCATCTCGTTGCGACGGCTTGCCGGTTCAAGGAAGCCGGGACGCTTCAGCAATTCAAGCAGTTGGCCTTCATATTTGGAAAGCCGAAAGAACCAGCTCTCCTCTACGGTCCATTCCACTGGAGTGCCTTGCGGGGAGAGTTTCGCCCCCCCTTCCCCTTCCACCAGCTCGCTCTCGTCGTAATAGGCTTCGTCGCGGACCGAGTACCAGCCCTCATAGCGATCAAGATAGAGATCGCCTGCCGCCTCCATCGCCTGCCAGATGGCCTGGCTGGCGCGGTGGTGATCGGGTTCGGACGTGCGGATGAAACGGTCATAGGAGACGTTCAGAGCATCGCACATCTCGCGGAAATAGCCGGACATTTCGTCAGCCAGATCACGCGGGGTGCGCCCCTGTTCTTCGGCCTTGCGGGCCATCTTCAAACCGTGCTCGTCGGTGCCGGTCTGGAACCTGACATGGCGGCCCTGAAGACGCTGGAACCGCGCGATAACGTCGGCAGCGATTGCCTCGTAGGCGTGGCCGATATGGGGCTTCCCGTTGGGGTAGCTGATCGCGGTGGTGATGTAGAACGGAGTGGTGTCAGCCATGGGCCGGTTCGCTAGCGGGGGCGGCGGCGACAAGCAAGCTGCCGATCTCGAAGGGGAGCATGGCGGGATCGAAATTGGCCGTGGGTGCCTCGGCAGCGAGGGCGACGAGCGCGGCATGGGTCTCGATCAGCGCGGCGCGGCGGACCGCATCATCGGCGGCGCGGGCGGCGCGGGCGGCGAGGGATTGGGCAAGGTCGAACACCGCCTGCATCCGGTCGCGGTCTGCGCGCGGGCCGATCAAGCGGGCGAGTTCCCCGCGCCCTGTCATCCCGATGTCGCCGCCAGCCAGAAGCCCCGACACCACCCGGGCAATCGGTGCGAGGTCCTGTTCGGCAAAGCGCACTGCCGCGCCGAATGAACCTTCGGCCGCGGCGATCGCCTGCGCATCGGAGGGCAGCCCGGCCTCGTGCAGCATGGTGCCAAGCTGGCTGTCGGTCAGCACCGGAAAGCGCAGCGTCCGGCAGCGCGAGCGGATCGTCGGTAGCAGGCGAGCCGGACGATGGGTGACAAGCAGGAAGAAGGTGCCCGCCGGGGGCTCTTCGAGGCTTTTGAGCAGCGCGTTGGCGGCGGCTTTTTCCATATCGTCCGCCGGGTCGATGATAATCGCCCGCCGGCTCCCAAGCGTCGGCCGTGTGATCAACCGGCGCTGCATCGCCCGAATCTGCTTGATGCGGATTGAGCGGGCGAGCTCGAAAGGCTTGCCATCGGCGGCAGCGCGCTCGGCCTTGTCGTCCTTGGGGCCGTAGGTGAGCGTGATGATATCGGGGTGATCCCCCATCGGTTGCGGCACGCCCGGTTCAGCCACCAGCTCGCGGGCCGCAGCCATCGCGAAGTCGCGCTTGCCGAGGCCCGCCTTGCCCGCCAGCAACCAGCCGTGATGCATCCGAGCGCCCGCAAGGGCATCGCGCCAAGCACGCCACGCTTCGGCATGGTTGGGCCAGTCGGTCATGGCAGGAGATCCCCGAGCACGGCGAGAATTCGGGCGTGGACCGCGTCCGGCGTGCCGACTGCGTCGATACGGGCAAAGCCTTGCGGGTCCGCTTCGGCCAGCGCGCGGAAAGCGGCGCCGACAGCGCGGTGATATTCGGCCGGTCGGCCCTCGATGGCGTCAGCCTCGGCCCCGCGTGCAGCAAGTCGCTGGCCCAGAGCAGCCTCGTCGGCCTCGAGCAGGATGACGCGGTCCGGGCGCAAGCCGTCGCTGCCGAAGGCGTGGAGCGCGGTGATCGCAGCGTCGCCAAGGCCTCCTGCTCCGCCCTGATAGGCGCGGCTCGAATCCACGAACCTGTCGCAGATCACCCAGTCGCCGCGTGCGAGGGCCGGGCGGATCAGGTGGGCCACGTGATCGGAGCGCGCGGCGGCGAACAGCAGGGCCTCGGCCTGCGGCGGCCAGCTGTCTTCCGGAGGGCTGAGCAGCAGATTGCGGATCGCTTCGGCCCCCGGCGTGCCCCCTGGCTCGCGGGTGAGGATGACTGACAGCCCTCGCGCCCGCAGCGCCTCAGCCAGCATGCGGCCTTGCGTGGACTTTCCCGCTCCCTCCCCGCCCTCTAAGGCGATGAAACAGCCCCGCTGGCTCTTCACGAGAACACGCTCGCGATGGCGTTGATGATCCGGTCGATCGGGCCCGCCGTGCCGACGCTCTCGGCTGCGTAGAGCGGAATGCGGGCTGGAGCGATGCCCTCGGCGGTCACTTCCAGCACGGCCACCTCCTGCCCTGCCCTGATCGGCGCGCGGAGCGGCCCTTCGTAGCGTATCGTGGCGACGAGCTTGCTTTCGCTGCCCCGCGGCAGATTGATCGCCACCGCCCCGGCAGCCTTCAGTGGAAGCGCGCGCGCATCACCATCCTGCACTCGCGCCTCGCCCACCACTGCGCCCGGTTCAAAGAGATGCCGCCGGTCAAAGGCGGAAAAACCCCATTCGACATAGGCCCGTGCAAGCTTCGCGCGCAGGCGCCCGTTGTCGACTCCGGCCAGCACCAGCACCAGCCGCTGGCCGTTGCGCCGCGCAGTGCCCAAGTAGGAAAAGCCCGCCTCGTTAGTGAAGCCGGTCTTGATCCCGTCAGCACCGGCGACCTTGCCGATCATCGGGTCGTGATTGACCTGCGCGATCCCTTTGTAATCGAAGCCAGCACGGCCGATGTAATAGCCGAACTTGTCGGGGTGCCGCGTGATCAGGGCCCTCGCAAGCGTCACCAGATCATTGGCGGTCGTGAAGGTGCGCCCTTCGTCAGGCCAACCATTGGGGCTTTCGAAATGGCTGCCGGTCATGCCGAGACCGAGCGCGGCGCTGTTCATCATGGCAGTCCAAGCCGCGAGCGATCCCGCCTGACCTTCGGCCAGCACCGCCGAGCCATCATTGGCCGAGACATTGGCAATGCCGAGCAGCAGGTCATCGACGCGCACCGCCTCGCCCATGTCGAGGAACATGGTCGACCCTTTGCGCCGCCATTCGCTGGCGACGGCGGGACTCATCACGAAGACCTGCGCCGGATCGAGCTTGCGATCCGCGATCAGTTCGAAAGCGAGGTAGAGCGTCATCACCTTGGTCACCGACGCGGGCATGAAGCGCGCATCGGGACGGCGGGCGTGGAGCACCTGACCGCTCCCGAGATCGACCAGCAGCGCAACCGGCGCTTCGGCAGCGGTGGGCACTGCGGGCAGCACCGCGGCGGGAGCGGGGATGGCATGCGCGGGCGCTGCGAAAGTGGCGGTCAGGCCAGCAAGCAGCGAAAGGGCGAAACGGGAAAATCGGGGGGACATCACGTGCGCGGCTATATCCGCCCCCTTGCCGCTTGGCGAGGCGGGGCGGCTCCTCAGTTCACGATTTCGTCAGCCAGCAGTCCGACGCTCAGGGCATAGTAGCTGGAGCAGTTGTATTCGAGAATCGCGCGGTAGTTTCCTGTCAGCAGCCACGCAGGGGCACCGGGGCCATCGGGCTGGAAGAAGGCGACCATCGTGTCTTCCGCCAACGGGCGCAGCGGCTCGACACCCGCCGCACGCCACTCGGCCACGGTCATCCAGCGGCTGAGCCTCTCGTGAACGCGCGGGCAGACAGGCGAGACGAGGCGGGTGCGGTAGGCCGAAGCATCGAATCCCGCCGGCACCGCGGCACGCACGCCCCATGTCTGGCCAGGACGCCATCCCGCATCGCGGAAGTAGTTGGCGATCGAGGCGAAGGTATCGGCCCGGTTGGTGAAGATGTCGGCGCGCCCATCTCCGTCCCCGTCAGTTGCGAGGCGCAGATAGACGCTGGGCAGGAACTGCGGGTTGCCGAAAGCCCCGGCATAGGATCCGACCAGCTGCGAGCGGTCATAGCCCTTGTCTGCAATCTTCATCAGTGCGACGAACTCGCCGGCGAAGAGCTCGCGGCGGCGGCCTTCCCACGCGAGGGTGGCAAGACTGCGGGCCAGATCGAAGTCGCCCTTCACTCGTCCATAGCTGGTCTCGTGCCCGAAGATGGCAAGAATGATCGGCGCAGGCACGCCGTAACGCGCCTCGATCTGGTTAAGTGTGTCGCGGTGCTGGGCGTAGACCGCCCTGCCCCCGCCGATCCGCGCGGCATCGACATGGGTGGCGATATAGGCCGACATCGGCGGATAGCCCCGCGATGTAGCGCTGCCGGGCTGGTTGTTGTCGAGCGCGATCACCCGAGGATTGGGGGTCAGCCCGGCTGTCATGCGCGCAATGGTGTCCTCGCGCACTCCCTCCGCCCGGGCGCGGGCCTTGAGCAGTTCGAGGTAGGCATCGAACGGAATGCCATCGGCGCTGGCCTGCGCGGTCGCCGGAGCCGACGCAGGCATCGCGCCAAGTGTGGCAAGCGCGGCAACGGCCAGAGCGGCAGCAGGGAGCAGGCGGGGAATCATCTGGCTAGGGATGTCACACCTTGGATGAATTCCCAACAACCGAACGGGGATGACTCACAGGCGAACACTGGCTAGGGGGCATTTCAAGGACAGGTGGCCGAGTGGTTTAAGGCAGCGGTCTTGAAAACCGCCGTAGGTGCAAGCCTACCGTGGGTTCGAATCCCACCCTGTCCGCCACCAGCCCTTTGCGCTCTGCAAATGCCCCGATGGTCGCGAGCACGTGAACACCTGACGGCAGAGCGTGCGGACCTGTCACCCACCTGCCTTCGATGTTCGGTGACTACAGCGCCCCCACCGGCATGGCTGCGGAGCTGACTGCCGCTTGGATTGCCGCTCGTTCGGCGGGCGAAAGATCGGGGTGCCAGATATCGAAGATCAGGATCACGCGGAGGCGATCGGTTTCGTTCTTCGCCTCATGCTCGATGGTGTCATCGAACACCCATGCCTGACCTTCGGCAAAGTCGCGTGTGTCGGCCCCGACCCGGAACCAGCAGCGGTCCGGCACGATCAGCGGCAGGTGGCAAAGCAGGCGGAAATTGGCGACACCGACATGCGGCGGGATATGCGTGCGCGGGGCCAGCAGCGAGAACATCGCATTGGCCGCGCAGCCGACGATTTGCGGCTGCTCCATCCGTGCTAGGAAACCCGTTGTCTCCGGGCAATGGGCGGCATTGGCGGCGACCGTGACGCCCCGCTCGATCAGGTGGATCGCCGTCCAGTCACGGTTGTGATTGAGTTCGCGCCACTGGGCGAGCGGCTCGCTGTTCGCATACTTGACGTAGGGCACCAGCGCCGCATCGGGGGCGTTGGCGACCGCGTTCATTTCGGCACGGATCGTGGGTGTCAGCGATTCCAGCTCCGCCAGCCACGGGAAGCCGGTGCGATCATGGAACTCGGCCTCGCGCAAACCCGGCCATGCGAAATGCGTCGGTTCGGAGTGATAGGGGCGCGTGGTGCGCGCGATGTTGCTGGCAAAGCGTTCGGCGCGGGTGCGTTCGGCAGGGGTCAGATCCGCCCCGCTCGCCTCCACCGCTTCGCTCAGCCGGGTGGTTATCGACTGCTGGTGCGCCGCCCACATCGCCTGTCCGTGGGCGATAATCCGCTGGAACATCGGCGGCAGCGGATCGGGCCGCGGCTGTGCGAGGGCCCGTCCATAGGCCTCACCCGCCTCCGGGTGGCTGGCCGAATCCAGCAGATGAGCGCGCATTAGCAAGTTGACGAAATCGAGCGGTGCCAGCGCCAGTGCCCGGTCAATCGCTTCGATCGCCAGCAGCGGCGCGCCCCCCATTTTGCGGACCGTGGCGAGCCGCTGCCAGAAATCGGGTGACTGAGGATCGCGCCGCGCCGCGTCTTCGAGAATGCTGCGCGCCTCGGCGAGTCGCCCCTCGCCCAGCGCGCGGTCGGCGGCTGCAATGCGGTCGGCAAGATCGGGCGCGAGGACAGTCACGCCCGCAACTCTGACCTATGTTAGAAACCTATGCAAGGCACCGTATCAGGCCCTTGCGGTCACCAACCACGCCTTGCAGCCGAGCATCACGCCTTCGCCTGCGCGATGGTGGCGGGCAAAAAGCGCAGTCAGATCGGCACGCGCCGCCGCCAGCACCGACTCGTCCTGTTCGGCAAGGATGCGTCCTGCCGCCATCGAGGCGAGAACAAAGTTAGTGGCTTCTTCCGGCGTCGCACCGGGGCCGCCGACCGCTTGCTCTCCCTCATAGGCAACCACATCCATTCCGGCGAACCCTGATGCGGCAAGGATCTCCTCAAGGTAGCCGAGATCCTCGAAGGCGAAGGGACCGGGTGCGCGGGGCACGGCGGGGGGCACTTCGACATGCGCGCGGACCACGCCCATCACCTCCATCATCCACGCATTGTCGCGAGGATGCGCCCACACAGAGAGGTCAATCCGAGCGCCGGGCTTGAGCATCGTGCGCAGGTTGACGAAGGCGGGCACGGGCTCGGCAAAGAACATCGAGCCGAAGCGCGAGAACAGCCGGTCGAACGGCTGCTCTGCCAGCTGCGCAGTGGCGGCGTCCGCGCAGACGAAGCGGGCGGCGCTGCCGGCATCGGCAGCACGCTGCCTTGCCTGTCCGATCAGCATCGGCGCGATATCGAGCCCGAGCGCGGTGCCCTGCGGCCCGACCACCTCGGCAATCGCCAAGGTCGTCGCCCCGCCCCCGCAGCCGAGGTCCAGCACCCTTTCGCCGGGCTGGTAATCGGCACGCGCCAACAGGGCGGCACCGATGGGGGCGATCATGCCTTCGAAGCGGTCGAGGCTGGCGAGCCAGCGTTCGCCCATCTCGCCGGCCCAATCCTCGCCCTTGAGCGCCTCGGGTGCGGGCCCGCCCATCAGAAGTGCAGCGCCCGGCCGTAAGCGTCGAGCACGCTTTCGTGCATCATCTCGGAGAGCGTCGGGTGCGGGAAGACGGTCTGCATCAGTTCTGCCTCGGTGGTCTCCAGCGTCTTGCCGACGGTGTAGCCCTGGATCAGCTCCGTCACTTCCGCGCCGACCATGTGCGCGCCGAGCAGCTCGCCAGTCTTCGCGTCGAACACGGTCTTGATGAAGCCCTCGGCCTCGCCCAGCGCGATAGCCTTGCCGTTGCCGATGAAGGGGAAGTTGCCGACGCGGACTTCATAACCCGCCTCCTTGGCCTTGGCTTCCGTGAAGCCGACGCTGGCGATCTGCGGATGGCAATAGGTGCAGCCCGGGATGTTGTTGCGGTTGAGCGGGTGCGGGTGGACCTCGGTGTTGCCGAGTTCCTTGGCGATGGCCTCGGCGCAGGTAACGCCCTCATGGCTCGCCTTGTGCGCCAGCCACGGACCCGGCGTGCAGTCGCCGATCGCCCACAGGCCCTTCGACTTCGTGCGGCCATAGGGATCGATCTGGATGAAGCCGCGGTCCATCTCGGCCAGGCCTTCCAGCCCGATATTTTCGGTGTTGGGGACGATGCCGATGGCGACGATCACATGGCTGAAATCGCTTGTCGCGCTCTTGCCCGCCTTGTCCTTGATGGTGGCGGTGATGCCCGTGTCAGTGACCTTGATCGCCTCCACCCCGGCACCGGTCATGATGCTAATGCCCTGCTTCTTGAGGCTCTTTTCTAGGAAGGTCGAGACGTCCGCGTCCTCCACCGGCACGATCCGGTCGAGCATCTCCACCACGGTAACTTCGCTGCCGAGGTCATTGTAGAAGCTGGCGAATTCGATGCCGATCGCACCCGATCCGATGACCAGCAGCTTGGCCGGCAGTTCGGTGGGCGTCATCGCATGGCGATAGGTCCACACGCGCTTGCCGTCAGCCGGAGCGAAGGGCAGGTCGCGGGCGCGGGCGCCGGTGGCGACGATGATGTGCTTGGCGGTGAGGGCTTCCTCGCCCTTGTCGCTCTTCACCGTGAGGCTGGTCGCGCCGGTCAGTGTGCCGGTGCCCATGTGGACGGTGATCTTGTTCTTCTTCATCAGGTGGCCGATGCCCTGATTGAGCTGCTTGGCCACCCCGCGGCTGCGCTTGACGATGGCGGCAAGGTCCGCCTCGATCCCCGTCGCAATGAGGCCGTAATCGCCCGCGTGCTGCATGTAGTGGAAGATTTCGGCCGAACGCAGCATCGCCTTGGTCGGGATGCAGCCCCAATTGAGGCAGATGCCGCCGAGGTTCTCGCGCTCGACGATGGCGGTCTTGAGCCCAAGCTGCGCGCAGCGGATCGCCGCGACATAGCCGCCGGGGCCGGAGCCGAGCACGATCACGTCATAGGAAGTCGACATTTCTTTCAGCCTTCAGGTCTTGGGGGAACACTGTTGGGAAGTTTACGAGGGTTACAGCGTGTCACTTTCCCAACATCATTTTTATTGATCCAATTCAGGTGGTTCGGCGAGAAACGCCGGGAGTGACACAAAAAGTTTCCGGCGCGCGGTGCGGCAAAGGTGGGCGGATCGGGCACCATCGGCAGATACACGCTGCGTGTGCGGTAGGAAAACCATCACGCTGCCTGCGCGACCGCGCGAGGGCGGCCATCCTCGTCCAGCAATACGAACTTGAAGGTGCCCTGGGCGACCTTGATCGTGGCCTCTCCGTTGCGCTCGCGCGCGATGGCTTCGGCGGCGATGGTCAATGAGGTGGTGCCGGTGGAGAGAACGTCGCAATAGACGGAGAGTTCATCCCCCACCGCCATCGCCCCGGGAAAGGCAAAGTCGGTCGCGGAGACGACCACGGCCTTGCCCTGCCCCACGCGGCTCGCGAGGCTTCCCGCACCCAGCGCCATCTGCGCCATCAGCCACCCGCCGAACACCCCGCCATAGGGATTGGTGTCGGCGGGCATGGCGGTGACGCGGATCTGGGGGGAGCGGTCAGTGATTTCGTTCACCATTTGGAACTTATGGCGCGTTCGAACTTGCAATCGGGAAGTATTCGAATTCCCAAACGGCTTTCGATCTCGCGCTGCCTCGTTCTATCCGCGGTGTCTCCATGTTGTCTAAGCATATTAATCCTTGCACGGACGAAGCTCCTGCTGTCCTCAGGAACACCTGCGGCGCGCGTCGCGCAGCGAATATTCTCAGCCAGTGATCGGTCGGCCTTTCTCTCTGGAGAAGATTGCCATTTCCACTGGGGCAGCATGCAAAAGCCAAGAAGAAGGATCGGGATCAAGGCAAATCCATTCAGTGCCACATTTGCCCCCTTCCCGCCCGAAACAAAGATAAAGGCGGCGAAGACAGCGAAAGCAACCGCGAGCGCGATCGGTACGGTCGGATTGCTAGCGCTTCCTCCCGAAAGGCTCTTGTCCAAATAAACGAAAGCTATCGCGGCCGCCGCGAGGATCAGCAAACCCAAGATCGAACCTATCATTCTCATCTTGATGAGCCGACTTCCCTTGGCCTCACACCACCAGCCCCATCGGGTTCTCGACGAGGTTCTTCAGCGCCTCCATCAGCTGTGCGCCGTCTGCGCCGTCGATGGCGCGGTGATCGAAGCTGCCGGTGGCGCTCATCACGGTTGCCGCGACGATCTGGCCGTCCTCGACCCACGGGCGCTGCTCGCCAGCGCCGACTGCGAGGATCATCGCCTGGGGCGGGTTGATCACCGCGTCGAACTGCTTGGTGCCGAACATCCCGAGGTTGGACAGGCTCGCCGTGCCGCCCTGGAATTCGTGCGGCTGAAGCTTGCCGTCCTTGGCCTTGTTCGCGAGCGCCTTCATCTCGGTGCTGATTTCTGAAAGGCCCTTGCGGCCCGCATCGCGGATGATCGGGGTGATCAGGCCCGAAGGCGCCGCCACCGCCACCGAGATATCCTGCCGGGTGAATTGCAGCAGCGTATCGCCCTGGAAGCTGACATTGCACTTGGGCACGCGCTGGAGCGCGCGGGCGAGCGCCTTGATCAGCAGGTCGTTGACCGAGAGCTTCACGCCATCCGCCTCAAGCGACTTGTTCAGCTCGCCGCGCAGCTTCAGCAGTGCATCAAGCCGGATATCGACCGTGAGGTAGATGTGCGGGATGGTCTGCTTGGCCTCGGTGAGGCGGCGGGCGATGACTTTGCGGACATTGTTGAGCTTCTGCACCTCGTAAGGCGCATCGAGATCGCCGCCGAGGCTGGGGATGGCCACAGGTGCGGGCGCTGCGGCGGGAGCCGGGGCGCTTGCTGCCTGCGCGGGTGCCGCAGCAGCCGCAGGCGCGGCGGCGGGTGTGAAATTCTCGACATCGTCCTTGACGATCCGACCGTTCGGGCCGGTCCCCTTGACCTGCGCGAGGTCGATGCCCTTGTCTGCCGCGATCCGCTTGGCGAGCGGCGAGGCAACGATGCGTTCGCCCGATACGGCGGGGGGCGACGCGGGAGCGGGAGCCGCTGCCACCGCGACTGGCGTGCCGCCGCTCTTGGCGATCACGGCCTCGACATCTTCCTTGGTGATCTTGCCCTTGGGGCCAGTGCCCGTGATCCCGGCAAGGTCGACGTCGTTCAGTTCGGCAAGCTTGCGCGCGGTCGGGGTGGCGGCAGGGCCATCTGCGGCAGGAGCCTCTTCAGTGGGAGCCGGAGCCGGAGCCGGAGCGGGTGCCGCTTCCTCGCCCTCGACCGCAAGCCGCGCGATCACCGCGCCGACCTTCACGCCTTCGGTGCCTTCCTCGATCAGGATTTCGGCGATCACGCCTTCATCGACCGCTTCGAACTCCATCGTCGCCTTGTCAGTTTCGATCTCGGCCATCACATCGCCCGAGGAAACCGTATCCCCGACCTTCACCAGCCACTTGGCCAGCGTGCCCTCTTCCATGGTGGGCGACAGAGCCGGCATCTTGATGTCGAGGGCCATGATCCAGTGATACTCCCGTAATCGATCCTTGGCCTGTCTCTGGCCAATTCCCTAGCGTCGGGCAAGGCCTCGAATCGGCTAGGAATGGTCGGGACTTGCCATTCCATACGAATGCATTGATACCCCGCACCTCAACGGGGCCGACACGATGCGCACATTTCTGGTCATCATCGACGAGAGCGAGGAGGCCACCGCCGCACTGCGCTATGCCGCGCGCCGGGCCGTCGCGGTGGGCGGCGCTGTGCATCTTCTGGCGCTGGTGCCGCAGCAGAATTTTTCCGCATTCGGCGCGGTGCAGGCCACCATCGAGGCCGAGGCGCGCGACCGAGCCGAGATGCTGGCGCATGGCGTTGCCGGCAATCTGCTCGCGGAAAGCGGCATCATGCCGACGATTTCGGTCAAGATCGGGTCGGGTCAGAAGATCGTCAGCGAATTCCTGGCCGACCATCCCGAGGTCGGCGCGCTGGTGCTGGGGGCAGCCAAAGGCGCCGCGCCCGGGCCGCTGGTGACGCATTTCTCGGCTGCGGCCGGATCGCTGCCCTGCCCGCTCTACATCATCCCCGCCGATTACGACGAGACCAAGAGCGATCACGGCGCCTAGCGCGCGCTACGTCTTGCGGCCCTGATGGCGGATGTTGCCGGGGCGCCCGCGCTTGCCGACCATGAACTTGCCCGCCTTTTTCGGCGGTCCGCCGGGTCCATTGCGCCGGTCGTGCGGCCTGGTGCCGCGCGGTTCGATGCGGCCCATAGCGGCATCGGGAAGCACGAATTTGAGCGCCCCGGTGAGCGGATTGGCCTCCGCAAGCTTCAGCTTCAGCCGGTCGCCGCTGGCATAGGTCGTGCCGCTGTCGCTGCCGACCAGTGCCTGCGCGGCCTCGTCATGGCGGAAATATTCGCCGCCCAGCGTCGAGATCGGTACCAGCCCGTCACCGCCCAGCCCGACGATGGTGGCGAAGAAGCCGAAGGCCTGCACGCCGGTGATGCGGGTGTCGAACACCTCGCCCACCCGGGCAGACAGCCATGCCGCGACATAGCGGTCGATCGTGTCACGTTCGGCCTCCATCGCGCGCCGCTCGGTCTGGCTGATTGCGTCGGAGACCTGTTGCAGGCTTGCCCGGTCGCGGTCCGACAGACCGGAGGTGGCGGGGATCGATCCGGGCGGGGCGGGTTGTTCGAGCTTGTAAGCATCCACCAGCGCGCGGTGCACCAGCAGGTCCGAATAGCGGCGGATCGGCGAAGTGAAGTGGGCGTAGGAGCCGAGGCTCAATCCGAAGTGCCCCGCATTCGCCGGCCCGTAATAGGCCTGCGTCTGGCTGCGCAGCACGGCCTCCATCACCAAGGCCTTTTCGGCCTCGTCCGAAATGTCCTTGAGCATCCTGTTGAACAGGCCCGGCGTCACCACCTGCCCGAGCGCCAGCTTCTTGCCCATCGTGGCGAGGTAATCGCGCAGGGCAATCAGCTTCTCGCGGCTCGGCGGCTCGTGGATGCGGTAGACCACCGGCGCGGTCTTCGCCTCGAGCGCCTTGGCCGCGGCGACGTTGGCGGCGATCATGAAATCCTCGACCACGCGGTGCGCATCGAGCCGTTCGCGGATGGCGATTTCGGCGATGCGGCCCTGCTGGTCGAGCACCACGCGGCGTTCGGGCAATTCCAGTTCGAGCGGATCGCGGGCCTGCCGTGCATCGGCGAGCGCTTTCCACGCCGCCCACAGGTTGGCGAGATATTCGGGCGGGTTGCCGCCATCGACTGCGGCTTGCGCATCCTCGTAGGCAATGTTGTGCGCGATCCGCACCAGCGCGCGGGTGAAGCGGAAACTGCTCACCTTGCCATCGGCATTGATATGCAGATGGCAGGCCATCGCCGCACGATCCTCGCCCTCCTTCAGCGAGCACACGTCGGCGGAGAGCACCTCGGGCAGCATCGGCACCACGCGGTCGGGGAAGTAAACCGAGTTGCCGCGCTTCCTCGCCTCGCGATCCAGCGCGGAGCCGGGGCGGACGTAGAATGACACATCGGCAATTGCGACCAGCGCGTTGAACCCGCCCTGCCCGTCCGGCTCGGCCCAGATCGCGTCATCGTGATCGCGCGCGTCGGCGGGGTCGATGGCGACAATCGGCAGATGCCGCAGATCCTCACGCGACTTGTCCGACAGCTTGAGCTTTGCCGCGCGCGGAGCTTCCTCCAGCACCTCATCGGGGAAGATGTGCGGGATGCCGTGCTTGGCGATGGCGATCATGCTGAAGCTGCGCGGGGCGAGCGGATCGCCGATCACCTCGACGACCTTCACCCCCGCGCGATCCGAGCGGCCCACGCGTTCGGCGATCACCAGATGGCCTGCCTCGGCCTCGCCGCGGTCAGCGATGGGGGCGGACTGGCGCACGCGCTTGTCTACGGGCGCGAGCCATGCCTTGCCGGTCTTGTCGATCTCGACCACGCCCATCAGGCCTTCGGTGCGTGCCGGAAGCTTCTTCATCGGGATCGCCACCCAGCCCGCGTCAGTCTCCTCGGTGCGGGCAAGGATGCGGTCGCCGCGCTTCAATGCAGGCGGGCGTTTCGCGCCCCGCATCTTGGGCTCGCGCACGATTAGACGCGGGGCATTCCCGGGGGCTTCGGGGTCCCAACTGTCGGGCTCGGCGACCAGATCGCCGTCCTCGATGGCGACGATCTTCAGCGTCGTCACCTTGGGCACTCCGCCCATGCGGTGGAAGGCGCTCTTCTTGCCGTCGATCAGGCCGTCTTCCGCCATGTCCTTGAGCAGGGCCTTGAGCTTGATCTTCTCCTGCCCCTTGAGGCCAAACGCCTTGGCGATCTCGCGCTTGCCAGCGGGAATGCCGGAGGACTGGATGAAGTCGAGCACCTGTTGGCGCGTCGGCATCCCTTGGGGGAACTTGGGAGGTTTGGGCATGCCTCTCCCCTACCCGATGAATTTCGTCATTGCGAGGAGCCTTTAGGCGACGCGGCAATCCATGGGCGAACCTGTGACCTGCCAGAGGGGGCGATCCATGGATTGCTTCGCTCCGCTCGCAATGACGAGGTTCATTCCTTCGCCACCGGCTCGAAGGCTCCCCCGGGCACGGCGCTAGAGACGGGGGAGCAGAATGTGCCCGCACATGCCGCCACGCCGAACATCCAGTCATCGCCGCGAAGCTTCTTGACGTGTTTGAATACTCGTCCTTCCGCGACAGCGACGGCGTTGGCGGCCTCGGGGCCATCAATGTAGACCAGCGCGAAGTCCTCGCCCCAAGCGGGCGCATCGGTCGCGCGGGCGACCACCGAGTAGACTTGCGCGCCGGGAACGGCTTTCCAGCTAATCTCGGTGTCCACCCGCACCGCCGCATCCACCGCAACCTTGGGCGGCATCGGCGCGCGGGCGAGCGCATCGAGCGCGCGCACGTTCAGCTTCGTCACCCCGGCGAGATAGGCGAAGTCCATCTCTTCGATGGTATCGCCATAGAACACCCCGCCCTCGGTGCGCAGGTCCTGGTGCTGGTGGTCGTAATCCTCGACCCCCACGGAAAAGCGGATCGCGGGGTAGCCCTTCTGGAGGAACGGCACCTGATCCCCGCCCCGCCCCATGCGGTCGGTGCGCCAGATCTGGCGGACTTGCAGCCCGTCAGGGTGCTTCTCCGCCAGCCCTGCCACCCAGCGCGAGAGATTACGCGAGGGCGTGTCGTTCTCGCCGCCGAACCGTGTCTGCGTGGCGCGCAAGCGGTCGGTGAGGTCGGCGCGCGGGCCTTCGGAAAAGACGCGCACGATCTTCGGCTCGCAATAGCCGTCCGCGCCGCAGGAATTGCCGACGATGTCGTTGTTGAGCACGGCTTTCACCGTGAACCCCTGCGCCTCGGCCCAGTTGGCGAGGATCTGTCCGCCGTGGAGACCCTGCTCCTCGCCCGAGAGCAGGGCGTAGATGATGGTGGTGGGATATTTCGTGCCGGAGAGGACCCGTGCGGCCTCGATGACCAGCGCGGTGCCGCTGCCATCGTCATTGGCGCCGGGGGCATCGGAAGTCGCGTCCATCACGTCGCTTACGCGGCTGTCGATATGGCCCTGGACGATCACGACCTCGTTTGGTCGTTCGGTGCCTCGCTGGATCGCGACTGCGTTGCGCACGAGCGTCGGCACGGGCACCCGCGGGCCGGTGACGGTGTCCCCAACGGGCAGCACCTCGAGGCACCCACCGCACCTCGCGCCGATGCGGCGGAATTCGTCCAGCCCCCAATCGACCGCCGCGCCGATCCCGCGCGCGGGGTCTGTCTGCGAGGACAGGGTGTGCCGCGTGCCGAAGCTGACGAGCTTTGCGACGTCCTTCTCCAGCCTTTCGGCGGAGACGTCATCGGCGGGGTGGGTTTGGGCGGATAGCGGGACAGCCGCGAGGGCGGCGAGGAGGACGGTGCGTTTCAGCATCCGTCCTGTCTGCCCGCCCCATACCGGCAGCGCAAGCCTAGTAGGCGCGCGCAACCAGAATGCGCTCGGTCGCGGGGGCGCCGGTGAAGATGCACGCACCGCTTGCAGGCTCGGCGCCGCGCGGCACGTTGCGGATGGTGAGCTTCACGGCCTTCAGCTTCTCGACCACGGCTTCGAGTGCCGCGCCGGTCGGCTTGGACCATTCGACTTCGACCCAGCCGGGATACTTCCCGCCCTTCTCGAAGTGATCGACAACCGCCGCCCACTCGGTCACGCCGCGGGTGATATTGGCATCGCGCCGCGCGCGCGCTTCCTCGTAGAGGCCGGCCTGGATCGCTTCGAGCAGCGCGCCCGCTTCGGCGGCGAAGTCGGCGTGGGCGGGATAGGTGAATGCGGGCTTGCCGTTGTCCTTGTTCCACAAGGCATCGCGGCGCAGCACGGCGATCTTGCCATCGGCCATGTCGCGCGGGCCAACCTCGATGATGACGGGCGCGCCCTTGCGCACCCAGTCCCAGCGCTTGGCGGCTGCCTTGCCGGGCTTGCTATCGAGCAGCACGCGGACCCGCTCGCACAGTGCAGTCTGGCTGGCGAGTGCGGCGCGCACGGTTTCGCAATAGGCGATCAGCTCGGCATCTTCCGGGGCTTCGCGCAGCATCGGGATGATGACGATCTGCTGCGGCGCGATGGCGGGCGGCACGCGCAGCCCGTCATCATCGCCGTGGGTCATGATGACGCCGCCGATCATCCGGGTCGAGACGCCCCAGCTGGTCGTATGGCAGAACTGCTGCGTGCCCTCACGGTCCTGAAACTGGATACCCGCCGCATGGGCGAAATTGGTGCCGAGGTAGTGGCTCGTGCCCGCCTGCAATGCCTTGCCGTCCTGCATCATCGCCTCGATCGACCACGTCTCGACCGCGCCTGGGAAACGTTCGTTCTCCGGCTTTTCGCCCGCGATCACAGGGAGCGCGAGATCATCCTCGGCGCAGGCGCGATACATTTCCAGCGCGCGGTGCGTCTCGGCGAGCGCATCCTCGCGGGTCTCGTGCGCGGTGTGGCCTTCCTGCCAGAGGAATTCGCTGGTGCGCAGGAACATCCGCGTGCGCATCTCCCAGCGCACCACGTTGGCCCACTGGTTGGTGAGCAGCGGCAGATCGCGCCACGATTGCACCCAGCGCGCCATGGCATCGCCGATGATGGTTTCCGACGTGGGGCGCACCACCAGCGGCTCTTCGAGCTTGGCTTCGGGATCGGGGATCAGCCCGCCCTTGCCGTCGGCAATCAGGCGGTGGTGCGTGACGACCGCCATTTCCTTGGCGAAGCCTTCGACGTGTTCCGCCTCACGAGTGAAATTGGCGAGCGGGATGAACAGCGGAAAGTAGCAGTTCTGCACGCCCGCAGCCTTGATCCGGTCGTCCATCAGCCGCTGGATGCGTTCCCAGATGCCGTAGCCCCACGGCTTGATCACCATGCAGCCGCGCACGCCGGATTCCTCGGCGAGGTCGGCGGCGGAGATCACCTCCTGATACCACTTGGCGAAGTCGTCTTCGCGCTTGATGGTGAGCGCATGGCGGATCTGGGACACGGGTGCTGGCTTCCTGCTTGAACGATGCGGCCGCTGCCGCGAGCGCCGCGCGCTTTGCCTTATTTGCCGAGTTCGTCCAGCTTCTTTTGCATGGCTGCCATTTGTTCGCGCAGAACGGCAATCTCGTCACGCGCTTCGGACGCGGGTTTGGCCGCCGGTTTGTCCTTGCCCTTGCCAAACCCCGGCATGAACACATCGGCGGCTGCGCGCATCATCGCCATGTTGGTTTCGTGGATCGCGGCGAAGGGTGTCGCGCTGATGCCCTTTTCGAAGGCCTCGCGGATTTTCGACTGGTTGTCGCGGAAATTGGCCATGCTGGCTTCGAGGTAGGACGGCATCAGCGCCTGCATCGAATTGCCGTACATGCCGATCAGCTGGCGCAGGAAGCTCACCGGGAGCATCTGCTGTCCGCCGTTGGCCTCTTCATCCATGATGATCTGGGTCAGGATCTGATGCGTGATGTCGTCGCCGGTCTTGGCATCAAGCACCTGGAACTCGACATTCTCGCGCACCATTTTGGCGAGGTCCTCAAGCGTGATGTAGCTTGACGAGGCAGTGTTATAGAGTCGGCGGTTGGCGTATTTCTTGATGATGATCGCATCACCTGCCTGCCCGGATGCCGTTTTCGTCCTGACCATTGATCCTTGACCCCGCGTAATTTTTTGCGCTGAGGTCAACTTAGCACCTGCACAAGCTGCGGTGCAACAACATCGGATAATGCAGCCTAACAGACCCTTAGACGTCGTCCGATGACAGTCAGCATTTCATAGGGGGAAAGCCCGTTTTGCTGTGCAGCATCGGCAATGTCCCACGGCACCTGGAGCCAGTCGCCTGCGACAAGTTCCGGCGCTTCGGCAAGGTCGACCACGATCATATCCATCGACACCTTGCCGAGGATCGGCAGACGGCGACCTTCGTGGTGGAGGGCATTGCCGGCGCCGCGCATGCGCAGGAAACCGTCGGCGTAACCGATCGATACCGTGCCAACCCGCATGTGCGTGTTGGCGATGAAGGTGGCGTTGTATCCCACCCCCTCGCCCGGAGCGATCTGGCGGCACTGGAGCAGCTGCGCCTCGATCCGGGCCACCGGGCGGATGTGTCCGGCGAGTTCCTCGCGCGGCACGCCGCCATAAAGCGCGAGGCCGGGGCGGGTGAGGTCGAAGGCAAAGGCCTCGCCGAGGCCGATCCCAGCGCTGTTGGCGAGGCTGAGGCGGCGGTGCGGAATCGTGTCGGCCGCCTCGCGCAGGAGTTCGGCCTGCATCCGGTTCATCGCGGTGCGTTCATCCGCGCTGGCGAGGTGGCTCATCAGGATGTCGATATCGAGCGTGGCGATGCGCGGGTCGCCCGCTTCGGCGAGCGCGATGCCGAGCCGGTTGATGCCGGTGTCGACCATCAGGTGGCACGGACCGCCGCCGGTTCTCGTCCACAATTCAGCCTGTTCGAGCGAGTTGATCACCGGAACGGCGCCGGTTGCCCGGGCATAGGCGCAGTCGGCTTCGGACAGCACCCCGTGCAGCACCGCCACCTGTGATCCCTGCACGTGAGCGATGACGCCAGCGACTTCGCTCCAGTGGGCGACGAAGAAGGTCCTGCATCCCGCATCGCGCAGAACCGGAACGCAGCGATCGACACCCAGGCCGTAGCAGTCGGCCTTGACCGCGGCCCCGGCGCTGGCAGTTCCCGAGAGGGCATCAAGCGCGGCCCAATTGGCAGCAAGCGCCACCCTGTCGACAGTCAGACGCAGGCTGGGCGGAGGCAAGAGGGGGTCTGGAATCGGGTCCATTTTCCGCAAATAGATGTCATTCATCGACAAAGTCTCGCGGAGGGCCTCCCGGAATACCCCACCATGCCACCGCAAGGCCGAAGGCGACCACCGCCCAAGTATACCACAGCCCGGCGTAGATATCCCCGGTCCGGGCCACGATCACCCCGGCGATCAGGGGCAGGAAGCCGCCAAGATAGCCTGCGCCGATATGGTAGGGAATAGACATCGAGGAATAGCGGATGCGCGGCGGGAACATCTCGGACAGCAGCGCCGCGCCCGAACCATAGGTCAGCGCCGACAGCATCCCCAGCGCCAGCAGCACCGCGCCGATGCCGAGCACGCGGCCAAGCGGCGGGGTCTGCTTGGCAAAGTCGAAGCCGTATTCTCCAAGCGCCGCATGCAGCCCGCTGCGCCGCGCTGCGCCGTCGGCGAACCACGCCGGATCGATTGCGACCGGGTTGCCGCCCGCGGTGATCGCCAGCGGCCCGCCAGCCTCAAGCGTATAGGGCACGCCCGATGCGGTCAGCGTCTCGAGCAGCTTGCCGCAATCGGTCTGATCGCGCTTGAACAGCTCGGCAAAGGGATCGGTTTCGCACGCCGGGCCGCTCACCACGATCGGTGTGCGCTCCGCCGCCTCGGCAATACCGGGGTTGGCGAAGCTGCCCATCAGCCAGAACAGCGGGAACAGCAGCGCCAGCGTCAGCACCGAACCGATGATGATCGGCAGCTTGCGCCCCACCCGATCGGACCATTTGCCGATGATAACATAGAACGTCATCACGATCAGACCCGTGACCAGCAGCACCAGCTCCACGGTCAGATCGGCGACATGCATCGGCCCGCGCAGGAAGCTCATCGCCGAGAAGAAGCCGGTGTACCACACGGTCGTCAGGATGCCGGTGATCCCGAACAGGGCGACGAACAGCCGCTTGGGGTTGCCGGGATAGGTCATGCTTTCGACGAAGGGATTGCCGCTCGTCTCGCCCGCGGCCTTCATCGCCTGGAACACCGGGCTTTCCGAAAGTTTCAGGCGCATCCACAGCGAAATGGCCAGCAGCGCGATGGACAGCAGGAAGGGCACGCGCCAGCCCCATGCCGCAAAGGCATCGGCCGGGATCAGCGCGCGGCAGGCGATCACCACGATGATCGACAGGACAAAGCCGCCGGCCACACTCGCCTGAATGAAGCTGGTGTAGAAGCCGCGCTTTTCGGGTGGGGCATGTTCGGCGACATAGATCGCTGCACCGCCATATTCGCCGCCCAGCGCCAATCCCTGCACCACGCGCAGCAGGATGACGATGATGGGCGCGGCGATGCCGATGGTGTCGATGGTTGGGATCAGACCCACCCCTGCCGTGGCGATGCCCATCAGGGTTACGGTCACGAGGAAGGTGTATTTGCGCCCCAGTTTGTCCCCCAGAAAGCCGAACAGCACCGCGCCCAGCGGGCGGAAGGCGAAACCGACCGCGAAGGTCGACCACACCAGCAACAGGCCCAGCGTTTCGTTATCGGTGGCGTAGAAGGCATCCTTGAGGATGTAGGCGAGCGTGCCGTAGATGAAGAAATCGTACCATTCGAAGATGGTGCCCGCGCTCGATGCGCCGATCACCATCCGGATTTCCTTCTCTGACGGCTCGCGATCCGCGAGCGCCTGCGCCTCAGCCATGTCCCTTTTGTCCCCTTCTGCCGCTGTCGGCGGTCTTATTCCCTTGCGTCCCTAGCGCGCGGGAGCGGCCTGTGAAAGCGCCTCGCACGCGGCCTTCCACGGCAAGAGCAGCGCGCCGTGACGGCCCGGGTGATCGCGTGCGGGGGCGAGCGCGCCGATGCCGGGCCAGGCGGGCAGATCGCCCTCGCCCGCCAGCCAGCGTTCCAAGGCCTGTGCAGCGAGCAAGATATCGCCGGGATCACGCCCATGCGCCTCCCGGGCGAGCAGGGCTGCCGAAGCCTGCCCGATGGCGCAGGCGCTGACCGCCATGCCAATGGCGCTGATCAGCCCGGCGCCGTCTACCGCCAGACCAAGCGCGATGACACTGCCGCAGCTGCGTGAACGTGTCTCCGCGCGCAAAGGCAGGTTTTCGGTCAGGGGAAAGTCCGCCAGCCCTGTCGCCAGTGCAAGCAGTTCAGGCGTGTAGAGCTTCGAACTCGCGCGCGCGTTCACCGCGGCCACTACTTGAACTTGGCCGCAGCGGCCTCCCGCGCTTCATCCTCGCCGCGCAGCCGCTCGCGCCGCACCGCGATCGCAGGGAGAAGCTGGCGCGAGAAAGCGTCGGCTGCGGCATAGGTGCGCGCGCCCGTGATCCATTGCGGGCGGCCGCTATAGCCCCAGCTGTCATCGAAGCCGGTGACCAGCAGCGCAAAGGCGAACACCGCGATCAGCGCGCCCTTCACGCCGCCGAAGCCGAAGCCGAGCACGCGGTCGATCGGCCCGAGCACCGCGCCCTCGCTCGCCTCGCTGGCATTGCCGATGATCAGCTTCATCGCCGAATAGGGGATCAGCAGCAGCAGCACGAAAGCCAGCAGCGAAACCGCCGGCTCCGCCTTGTAGGCGTAGCGCAGGCCTTCGGTCAGATAGGGGTGGAGGAAATGCAGCGCCAGCGCGGCCATGATCCACGAGGCGAGGCTGAGCACCTCCTGGACTAGCCCGCGTGTGAAGCCGCCGATGGCGGCAACGCCGACGATGAGTGCGATGAGGATGTCGAGAAGTGCCATGTTGGCGCGCAGGATTATGCGTTGCCAATCACCTGGTCAACGACGTTCGCAAGTGCAGCGAGGCCGCGATAGTCTGCGCCCCTTTCGGTGTTCGCCCCGCCGGCGGGGCCGTAGCAACGCGCAAAGCCCAGCTTGGCCGCCTCGCGCAGACGCAGCGGCGCGTGGGCGACGGGGCGGATCTCGCCCGCAAGGCTCACCTCGCCGAACCATGCGGTCTTGTCGGGCAGCGGGCGGTCCGCGAGGGCCGATACCAGCGCAGCAGCCACCGCAAGATCGGCGGCAGGGTCGGTCAGTCGATAGCCGCCCGCGATATTGAGATAGACCTCCGCCGAGGAAAAGTTGAGGCCGCAGCGCGATTCAAGCACCGCGAGCAGCATGGCCAGCCGCCCGCTGTCCCACCCTACCACTGCCCGGCGCGGCGTGGCGCCCGATTGCAACCGCACGATCAGTGCCTGGATTTCGACCAGCACGGGACGCGTGCCTTCCAGCGCCGGGAACACCGCGCTGCCCGCCAGCGGCGTCTCGCGGCCCGAAAGGAACAGCAGCGAAGGGTTGGCGACCTCCTCAAGCCCTTCGGTGGCCATGGCGAACACCCCGATCTCGTCCACCGCGCCGAAGCGGTTCTTGAGCGCGCGCAGGATACGATACTGGTGCGAACGCTCTCCCTCGAAGCTCATCACCACATCGACCATGTGTTCGAGCACGCGCGGCCCGGCGATGGTGCCGTCCTTGGTGACGTGGCCGACGAGAACCAGCGCGCAGCCGCTTTCCTTGGCGTAACGGATCAGTTCGAGCGCGCAGCCGCGAACCTGCGAGACGGTGCCCGGCGCACCCTCGATGGTGTCGGAGTGCATGGTCTGGATCGAATCGATCACCAGCATCGCGGGCGGCTCGCCCTGCCCCAGCGTCGTCAGGATATCGCGCACCGAGGTTTCCGATGCGAGGCGGATCGGCGCATCGGCCACGCCCATGCGGGAAGCGCGCAGTCGCACCTGCCCGGCAGCTTCCTCCCCGCTGACGTAAACCACATCATTGCCGCCGCGCGCGATGGTCGCCGCGCATTGCAGCAACAGGGTCGATTTGCCGATGCCGGGGTCTCCGCCCAGCAGCACCGCACTGCCCGGCACAAGCCCGCCGCCCAGCGCACGGTCGAACTCGGCAAGGCCGGTCGATTTCCTGACCGGCAGCTTCGTCGGCGCGTTGAGGGGTTCGAAAGCGACCGCCCGCCCGCCGCTCGACAGGTCGTGCTTCTGCGAGAACACCGTTGCCGGCACATCCTCGACCAGCGTGTTCCACTGCCCGCAATCGGCACATTGCCCCTGCCAGCGGTGCGAGACCGATCCGCACTCCTGACACACATACCGGCGCTTCGTTTTAGCCATAGTTGGGCGCTGTAACGAGAACAGATGACGAACGCAATTGCATTGCGTCTGTCTTCCCCGCTAGATGCTGCCATGCGCCAGAAGGAATTGCGGCTTGCTCTGGTATGTTACGGCGGGGTCAGCCTGGCGGTCTACATGCACGGGATCACCAAGGAAGTGTGGCACCTCGCCCGGGCAAGCCGGGCCTTCCACCATCCGGCCGCCGTGCCGCTGGACGGGGTGGCCGCCGCCTACCGCGATTTCCTGCGGGTGATTGAGCGCGATCAGGGCCTGAGGGTCAGGGTCCTGCCCGATATTCTCACAGGTGCGAGCGCCGGAGGGATCAACGCGGTGTTCCTCGCGCAGGCCATTCACGCCGGGCACAGCCTTGAACCGCTGACCGATCTGTGGCTGACCAATGCCGATGTCAGCGAGCTGACCGATCCCGATGCCGAGCCGTTGTGGCGCTATGCCAAGTTCTGGGCCCAGCCGATCGCCGAATGGTTCCTCTCGCGCCCCGGCAATGCAGTGAGCGCCACCGTCTCGCGCGAGACCCGGGCCGAGGTCCGCGCCAAGGTTTCGAGGCTGGTGCGCGGGCGCTGGTTCAGTCCGCCGTTCTCGGGATCGCGCTTTTCGGCCATGCTCTACGAGGCCTTCATGCGCATGGCGGAGGAAGGTGACGGCATTCCGCTGCTGCCCGCCGGCCACCCCATCGACCTCGCCGTGACGGCCACCGATTTTCGCGGCCATCCCGAAACCTTGCGCCTGCATTCTCCGGCCGAGGTGGATGAAACAGAACACCGCCTGCCGATCACTTTCCGCGCGCGGGTGGGCGAGGGCGGATCGCAGCGGCAGGGCGGCAGGCTGGGCGATCCGCTCGAACTGGTGCTGGCGGCCCGCGCAACGGCGAGCTTCCCCGGCGCCTTTCCGCCGCTGACCCTGCGCGAGATCGATGCTCTCGCCGCCGAAGAAGGGCACCACTGGGCGACCCGCGGCGCGTTCCTGTCGCGCATCATGCCCGCCCACGTCGCGCGCGGGACGGTGGACGCGGTCTCGCTCATCGACGGGGCGGTGCTGGTCGGCGCGCCGTTCGGGGCCGCTTTGGCCGCGCTCTATGGCCGCCCCGGGCAACGCGAGGTCGACCGGCGTTTCGTCTATCTCGACCCGCGCCCCGAAAGCGCCGCCCCGCCGCCGGGCACCCGCACCCGCGAGGTGGGCTTCTTCGGCGCGATCTTCGGTTCGCTGTCCACCATCCCGCGCGAACAGCCGATCCGTGACGATCTGGAGCGCATCGCCCAGCAATCGCGCGATGCCGAGCGGCTGAAACGCATTGTCATGGACTTGCAGGGCGATATCGACCGCGCGGTGGAGAAGCTGTTCGGCTACACCTTCCTGCTCGACCGCCCTACCCCCAAGCGGCTTGCGGGATGGCGGGCCAAGGCGCAGCAGGCCGCCGCAGAGCGCGCGGGCTATGCGTTCGGAGCCTATGCGCTGACCAAATTCGAGGCGATCCTTGCCTCCCTTGCGCGCCTGACGTTGAAAGCCGCGGGGCAGCCGCTGGCCGATACCGGGCCGCTCGCTCGGGCGCTGCGCTGCGAGCTGGAAGCGCGCGGGCTCGAGTCTCTAACTGGTCCGCATGGCGGCGCAACCGCCGAGGCGATTGCTTTCTTCCGCGCGCATGACACCGGCTTCCGCATCCGCCGCCTGCAACTGCTCGCCCGCAAGCTGGCGCGTGACTGGCAGGTGGATTCGTCCATCGCCGAGGACGCGCTGGATCGTGCGCGTGACCGGCTCTACGAAATTCTCGCGCTCTATTACAACGCCGACGAGGACGTGCTTCAGGTGCCCCGCTTCCGGGAACTGGCTGCCGATGCCTTGCGCAGCCCGGGCGCGGTGCTCGATTTTCTTGCCACCCAGCGGCTGCTCCCCGCCACCGATCTGCGTGCCGAGGAAATGCTGATCGATGCGCTGGAGGACATGCCCAAGGACCTCAAACGGCGGATGCTGCTGACCTATCTGGGCTTTCCCTTCTACGATGTCGCCATCCTGCCCCTTTCGCGCCAGGAGGGGCTGGATGAATACAACCCGGTCAAGATCGACCGCATATCGCCTGACGATGCTCGTTCGATCCGCGAAGGCGGCACCGCCGCGACGCTGCGGGGGATCGAGTTCTACAATTTCGGCGCCTTCTTCAGCCGCGATTACCGCGAGAACGATTACCTGTGGGGGCGGCTCCACGGGGCGGAACGGATGATCGATCTGCTCGCCTCGACCGTCAGCGGCGGGATGGCGTCGGAAACGGTGCGCGAGGCGAAGCGCGCCGCTTTCCTCGCGGTGCTGGAAGAGGAAGAGATCGCCGGGCGCTGCCAGCGCGGGTTGATCGAACAGATCCGGGGCGAAGTCAGAGAACGGATGGGGTAGGTCGACAGTGCTACTTTGCGCCCTGAGCTTGTCGAAGGGCCGCACTTTTCGTGTCGGCTTGGGCATGCTTCCAAGAAATGCGGTGCTTCGACAAGCTCGGCACGAACGGGGTGTTTCAGCCAACCACCCCGAAGAACAGCAGCATCACCAGCCGCGCATCCTCGGGCGTGCGACCGAAGCCCGGCGCCGCGTTGTGGAACTGCCAGGGCGAGAACAGCAGCAGCCGGTTGAACCGGGCCGGCACGCGCAGGGTGCGTTCCCAGCGGGCGATGCTGGTGGTGTCCTTGTTGACCACATCCTCGACCAGCGCGTTGATGTCGGCGTAGCCGGAGGCGGCGATTCTGGCCGAGTCCTGCGGCACGGCTTCCAGCCCGGTTCGCTTGTGGCGGAAGAAATCCGTGCCGCCCGCATCGGGCCGCGCGCAATCTTCGGGCCGCGAGAGGTAGAGGATGCCGGAATAGGCAGCCGGGTCGATATGCACCCCGCTCTTGCCCTTCGCACCCTTCATCGTCAGGCGGCAATGTCCGTGCTGGGTGCCGGGTGCGGGGCCGAGCTTCAGCCCGAGCTGACGCGAGACAGCCGCATCGATCGCCGCAGTGTCGAGCGGCGTGGAGGAATTGAGCCCCGGGAAATTGCCGTGCTGGCGGGCCGGATCATAGTTCAGCCCAAGCGCCGCGCGCCGCGCCGCCCACGGATCGGCGAGGAAATCGTCGATGATCAGGAGCGAGGGAAGCACGTCCCCCTCAGCCCCCGAAGGCGTCCTTGAGCTTGGCGAAGAAGCTGCGGCTTTCGGGGCATTCGTCGCCGGTTTCGGTCGCCTTGAATTCCTCGAGGATTTCCTTCTGGCGGCGGCTGAGTTTGGTCGGGGTTTCGACCACGATCTCCACCACCATGTCGCCCCGCCCGCGGCCTTGGAGCACGGGCATCCCGGCTCCGCGAATGCGCAGCTGCTTGCCCGACTGGATGCCGGCGGGAATATCGAGCCGGTTGGTCGAGCCATCGAGATCGGGGATCTCCACACAGCCGCCCAATGCTGCGGTGGTGAAGCTCACCGGCACGCGGGTGGCGAGCGTGGTGCCCTCCCGTTCGAAAACCGCGTGGGGCTTTACGTGGAGGAAGATGTAGAGATCGCCCGGAGGCGCGCCGCGCTGCCCGGCCTCGCCCTTGCCTGACAGGCGGATGCGGGTGCCGGTATCGACGCCTGCGGGAATATCGACCTTGAGGGTCTGCGCCTTGTCGACGCGGCCCTCGCCCCGGCAGGAACGGCAGGGGTTTTCGATCACAGTGCCGCGCCCGTTGCAGGTAGGGCACGGACGCTCGATCACGAACAGGCCCTGCTTGGCGCGCACAGAACCCATGCCGTGGCAAAGGTTGCACTGGCGTTCGGAGGTGCCGGGGGTTGCGCCGGTGCCGTCGCAGGTGTCGCAGGCCTGGCTGACCTCGATCTCGATCTCGGTGGACTTGCCCTGAAAGGCTTCTTCCAGAGTGACCTGCATGTCATAGCGCAGATCCGCGCCGCGCCGGGTCTGCTGGCGCTGCTGGGCTCCACCGCCAAAGGCGCTGCCGAAGATCGTCTCGAAGATGTCGCCGATATCGGCAAAGCCATCCGCTCCGCGCCCGCCGAAGCCGCCGCCGAACGGCCCGCCGCCGCCGCCGTTCATGCCTTGGGTGAAGGCTTCGTGTCCGTAGCGGTCATAGGCCGCGCGCTTTTGCGGGTCCTTGAGGCAATCGTAAGCCTCGTTGATCGCCTTGAACTTCGCCTCGGCCGAGGAATCGCCCGGATTGCGGTCCGGGTGGAACTTCATGGCGAGCTTGCGGTAGGCGCTCTTCAGGGTCGCTCCGTCCGCATCGCGGGCGCATTCGAGCGTAGCGTAATAGTCGATCTGGGCGCTGGACATGTGCGTGACCTAATCCCCGTTGCCACCGCCCGCCCCAGCGCCGGATCGCCGATCCGGACGCAAGGGCGGGACGCTGGATTGCATCGGGGCCTTAGCCCTTCTTGTCTTCGTCAACCTCGGAGAACTCGGCATCGACGACGTCTTCGGCCGGAGCTTCCTCGCTCGCCGCCGCTTCACCGTCGGGACCGGTCGCCTGCTGGGCTTCGTAGATCTGCTGGCCCATCTTCATCGCCGACTGGGTCAGCGTCTGCGCCTTGGCGTTGATGTCATCGGCATCGCCGCCTTCGAGCGCGGTCTTGACCGCCGCGATGGCTTCCTCGACCTCGGTCTTGGTCGCCGCGTCGATCTTCGCGCCGTGCTCTTCAAGCTGCTTTTCGGTCGCGTGGACGAGGCTGTCGGCCTGGTTGCGCGCTTCTGCGGCAGCCCGGCGCTTCTTGTCCTCTTCGGCGAACTTCTCGGCGTCCTTGACCATCTGGTCGATGTCGGAATCCGACAGTCCGCCCGAGGCCTGGATCTTGATCGTCTGCTCCTTGCCGGTGCCCTTGTCCTTCGCCGCCACCGAGACGATGCCGTTGGCGTCGATATCGAAGGTCACCTCGATCTGCGGCACGCCGCGCGGGGCCGGCGGAATGCCGATCAGGTCGAAATTGCCGAGCAGCTTGTTGTCCGCCGCCATCTCGCGTTCGCCCTGATAGACCTTGATCGTCACCGCGTTCTGGTTGTCCTCGGCGGTCGAGTAGGTCTGGGTCTTCTTGGTCGGGATGGTGGTGTTGCGGTCGATCATGCGGGTGAACACACCGCCCAGCGTCTCGATGCCGAGCGAGAGCGGGGTCACGTCGAGCAGCAGCACGTCCTTGACGTCGCCCTGCAGCACGCCCGCCTGAATGGCCGCGCCCATGGCCACGACTTCATCGGGGTTTACGCCGGTGTGCGGCTTGGCGCCGAAGAAGCTTTCGACCACTTCGCGCACCTTGGGCATGCGGGTCATCCCGCCGACGAGGATCACCTCGTCAACCTGATCCTTGGTGATGCCCGCATCAGCCAGCGCCTTCTTGCAGGGCTCCAGCGTGCGCTGGATCAGACCGTCGACCATCTTTTCAAGATCGGCGCGGGTGATCGTTTCCACCAGGTGCAGCGGGGTGGTGCTGCCACCTTCCATGCGGGCGGTGATGAAGGGCAGGTTGATTTCGGTGGTCGCCGCGCTCGAAAGCTCGATCTTCGCCTTTTCGGCGGCTTCCTTGAGCCGCTGGAGGGCGAGCTTGTCGGTCTTGAGGTCCATCGATTCCTTCTTCTTGAAGGAATCCGCGAGGAACTCGACAATCGCGTTGTCGAAGTCTTCACCGCCGAGGAAGGTGTCGCCGTTGGTCGACTTCACCTCGAACACGCCGTCACCGATTTCGAGGATCGAGACGTCGAAGGTGCCGCCGCCAAGGTCGTAGACGGCGATGGTCTTGCCGTCGTCCTTGTCCATGCCATAGGCGAGCGCGGCCGCAGTCGGCTCGTTGATGATGCGCAGCACTTCAAGCCCTGCGATCTGGCCTGCATCCTTGGTTGCCTGACGCTGGGCGTCGTTGAAATAGGCGGGCACGGTGATGACGGCCTGCGTCACGGTCTCGCCGAGATAGCTTTCGGCGGTTTCCTTCATCTTCTGGAGGATGAAGGCGCTGACCTGCGACGGGCTGTAATCCTCGCCGCCCGCATTGACCCACGCGTCGCCGTTCTTGCCCTTGGTGATCTTGTAGGGGACCAGTTCCATGTCCTTCTTGGTCATGGGGTCATCGAAGCGGCGGCCGATCAGGCGCTTGATCGCGAAGAGCGTGTTGTCAGGGTTGGTGACCGCCTGACGCTTGGCAGGCTGGCCGATCAGGCGCTGGCCATCCTTGGTGAAGGCCACGATCGAGGGCGTGGTGCGCGCGCCTTCCGCATTCTCGATCACCTTGGGCTTGCCGCCGTCCATGACAGCAACGCAGGAGTTGGTGGTGCCGAGGTCGATACCGATTACTTTACCCATTGTTTCCCCATCCAGAAGGACATTGTTGGACACCGCTGCCGTCGGCTTCCCGGAAATCGGCAAAGCACCTTGGCGGCTCGTTTGTGAGGGCGATATAGGTGTGCTTTCGCTTGGCACAAGAGACCGCCGCCCCTAGATTTCAGCGGCCTTCATGCCGTTCCACAGGGAGACAATCACGTGAGTTCCATCCGCAATGCCGCGCTGGCGGTGCTGGCCGCTGCCGCTCTGGCCGGCCTTGCCGCCTGCTCGCAGGAGGCTGGCGCACCGGCAGGCGACACTGCCACCGCCGCAGCGACATCCGCGCTCACCATCAGCAATGCCCGCGTGGTGCTGGCCCCGGTCGGCGGCAACCCGGCGGCGGTCTATTTCGATCTGTCCTACACGGGCCCGGCGGGCGTAAGCGTGACCGAGGTCGATGTTGAGGGTGCCGGGATGACCATGATCCACGATTATGCCGAAACTGCGGGCAAGATGCAGATGGTGATGGCCGATGCCGTGCCCCTTGCCCAAGGCACGCCGGTGAGCTTCGCGCCCGGCGGCCTCCATGTAATGGCGTTCGACCCCACCGATGCGCTGAAGGCGGGCGGTTCCGCCAAGGTCACGCTCACTCTCTCCAACGGCACCAGCGCGACGATTGATGCGCCGGTGCGCGCCGCGGGGGACGAACGCTGAGCAAGCCGCCCGCCGGAGCGGAAGCGGGGGCTGATGCCCTCGCCTGCCCGGTCGGAGGAGCGCGCGCGCTGACCGCAGGCGAGATCGCCCTCGCCCGTTCGGTGTTCGGCGATGCGATCGATTATGCCGCTGTCACCATCAGGCGCCGCAAGTTTTTTCCGCTGCAACCCCGGAGCGTGACGATGGCCCCGATGGGCCACCTGCACTTTCACCCCTCAGCGCCGCACTATTGCGAGGATTTCGCCGTCGCCCCGCTGGAGAAACAGGCGCATTTTATCCACGAGATGGTGCACGTGTGGCAGACGCAGCAGTTGGGCCGCTGGCATCTGGTGCTGCGCCGCCACCCGTGGTGCCGCTATGATTACGCGCTGAAGCCGGGCTGGCCGCTGGAACGCTACGGGATCGAGCAGCAGGCCGAAATCGTGCGCCACACTTTCCTTTTGCGGCGCGGCGTGCCCTTGCCCGGTGTCGGCGATCCCGCTGCCTATGACCACCTTGTCGCCTTTCCGGGAGCGGACGCTTGAGCGATTTCGAATTCGTCTTCGTCCTCTACAGCCTCATTCTCGGGCTCTCGCTGGTCGAACTGCTCAATGGGCTCGGCCGCACGGTCGAGTTCAAGCTCGCGCAGCAAGCGGGCGACAGGGCCTTTTCGCTGGGCGTGCTGACCCCGCTGCTCGCGCTGTTCGTGATCCTCGATTTGTTGTCGTTCTGGATCTTCGCATGGATCGTGCAGGAGCATGTCGTCGCGGAACGCTTCACCGTGCTAGGCGTGCTGGTGTTCGCGAGTGCCTATTTCCTCGCCAGCCGCCTGGTCTTCCCGAGCGATCCGCAGAATTTCACCGAACTCGACACGCATTACTTCCGTGTGCGGCGTGTCGTATTCGGGATGCTGCTGCTGATGGTGGCGGTGCAGTGGCTGTTCCTGCTCTCTATCCCTGCGATATCGGACAGGCTGATCACGCCCGCCAGCATCGGCGCGACTGCGGTTCTCGTCGTGCTGATGCTGGCGGGGATGGCTTTCAGCGGGAAGCGCGCGAATATCGCCGTGCTGGGACTGCTGATCGCGCGCTATCTTGTGATCTACGCGATGTAGACCGGGTCAGTTCGGGCAGCGCACCACATATTCCTCGCCGTCATCGTCGTAGCGGTAGCAGCGCCCGTCCTTGCGGATGAGTGCGCCGCTGGCACCGCCGATGGCTGCGCCCACCGCTGCGCCGCGGGTGACGCTGCCGCCGGTCAGCACGCCCGCCGCCGCGCCCACGGCCGCACCGCCAAGCGCGCCTTCGCCGGCATAGTTGGTCGCGCAGGCGGACAGGCCCGGCACGCAGGCGATGGCAAGAAGGGCGGACTTCACACGGATGGTCATGATTGTCTCCTGAATTGGGTCGGACAATAATCAAACGCATGGAGCCCGGCGCTTATTCCGCCGCCGATCGCGAAAAGGACGCGAACCTAGTTCGGGCAGCGCACGGTGTATTCGCGCCCGTCGCGGTCAACGCGGTAACACTCGCCATTGTCGCGCTTCTTTATGAGCGTGCCGCCCACGCCGCCCGCGGCAGCGCCGATCGCCGCGCCCGTGCCGACATCGCCGCCGGTCACCGCGCCCACGGCAGCCCCTGCCGCGGCACCCACCGCAGCGCCCTCGACGGCATAGTTATCGGCACAGGCGCCGAGGGAGAGCGCGCCAGTGGCGGCAAGAAGGCTCGTAGGAAGGCGGTAGGTCATCGTGTCTCTCCGAAGCTCGGGGTTGTCCGGAAGCTACCGGAGAGAGTGCAGCGATGTTCCTCTGTTCAGCGCGCGCCGAGGCCGGTCAATCCGGCTTTTTCGCCACCGCCACCATCGCCGCGCGCAGCAGGCGGTCCTTGATCATCCACCCGGCCTGCATTTCCGATACGACCGTTCCCGGCTCGTGATCGGCCGAGGGCACTTCGAGCATCGCCTGATGCTGGTTGGGATCGAGCGGCAGACCGACCGCGGCGATGCGGGTGATGCCGTTGGCGGCGAACACCTTCTCCAGCTCGCGCTGGGTCGCCTCGAGGCCGAAGACGAGGCCCTTCATGCTGTCGTCCTCGCGCAGGGATTGCGGGATCGCGTCGATCGCGCGCGAGAGGTTGTCGGCCACACTCAGGATATCGCGGGCAAAGCCGGTCGCGGCATAGGCGCGGGCCTCGTCCTTCTCGCGTTCGAGACGGCGGCGCACGTTCTGCGTTTCGGCCTGAGCGTAGAGCACGTCCTGCCTGGCCGCTTCCAGATCGCGGCGCAGCGATTCGAGCGCCTCGGCGGTGGCATCAGCATCGTCCGCGCCCTCACGAAAGTGTTCGGGGACGCCCTTCAATTCGTCTTCCGCCGCCTGATCCAGCGGCTTGTCATTCTCGGTCATTTGGTGTGGCTTTCCATTCAAGCGATGAGCTTGCCCAGCGAACGGGCGGTCATATCCACCATGGGGACAACCCGCGCATAATTCAACCGCGTGGGGCCGATCACGCCGAGCACACCGACCACGCGGCCCTCGCGATCGCGGTAGGGCGAAGCGATCACGCTGGAGCCGGACAGAGCGAAAAGGCGGTTCTCGGACCCGATGAAAATGCGCGTCGCCTCCGCGTCGCGCGCCGAATCGAGCAGTTCGGCGACCGACTGCTTGTTTTCGAGGTCTTCGAGCAGCATCCGAACCCGCTCGATATCGCCGATCGTGCTTTCATCGAGCAGGTTGGCCGCGCCGCGCACGATCAGCACGGGGCGCGCGGCGGCATCCTGGCTCCACACGGCAAGGCCGCGTTCGACCAGATCGCGCGAGGCATCGTCGAGCTGGGACTGGCCGGTGGAAATCTCCGCCCGCATTGCTGCCGCCGCTTCGGCCAGCGTGCGCCCGGCCAGCCGAGCGGTAATGTAGTTGGACGCCCGATCGAGCGCACCGGGGCTCAATGCGCCGCCAATGGTGAGCACGCGGTTTTCCACCCCGCCATCCTCGCCCACCAGCACTGCCAGCGCCCGCCCCTGCCCGAGATCGACCAAGCTGAACTGCGCAAGCCGCTGTTCGCGCGGGGCGACCAGCACCATGCCTGCCGCGCCCGAAAGGTCGGAAAGGATCGCGCTTGCCTGCTTCAATGCCGCCTCGACCGGCCCGGCCTCGGCCAGCCGCGCCTCGATCGCGGCTTGTTCCTGCGCGGTCGGTTCGGCCACACGCATCATCCCGTCGACGAAGATGCGCAGACCCGCATCGGTCGGCATCCTTCCGGCGCTGGTATGCGGCGCGGCGAGCAGGCCCGCCATTTCCAGATCGGCCAGCACCGAACGGATCGAGGCGGGCGAGAGGTTCAGCGTGCCGTCCGCCGCCAGTGTCTTGGAGCCGACCGGCTGCCCGCTATCGATATATTCCTCCACCACCCTGCGGAAAATCTCGCGGGCGCGGGCAGTCAGTTCGGTGACGGGAAGCGAGGTCATGGGGGCAATCTTAGTCTTTGCGCTTGCCGCGACAAGTGGCCCACGCCTAATGGCCGGCAAGCCTCAAACGGAGTTCCCCATGCGCCCTTCAGGACGCGCGCCCGATGAAATGCGCGCCATCACCATCGAAACCGGTTTCACCCGCCACGCCGAAGGATCGGTGCTGATCGGCTTCGGCGATACCAAGGTGCTGTGCACCGCGAGCGTCGAAAAGGGCGTCCCGCCATGGTTGCGCGGCAAGGGCGAAGGCTGGGTGACGGGCGAATATTCGATGCTGCCCCGCGCGACCCACACCCGCGGCGCGCGCGAGGCGGCCAAGGGCAAGCAATCGGGCCGCACGCAGGAAATCCAGCGGCTTATCGGCAGGTCGCTTCGCGCCGTGGTCGATCTGCAAAAGCTCGGCGAGCGGCAGATCACGCTCGATTGCGACGTGATCCAAGCCGACGGCGGTACGCGCACGGCGGCGATTTCGGGCGCGTGGATCGCGCTGCGTCTGGCCGTCAATGGCCTGATGGCCTCGGGCGATATCAAGCACGATCCGATTCAGGCGCAGGTCGCCGGCATCTCCTGCGGCATCTTCAAGGGCACGCCGGTGCTCGACCTCGATTATGACGAGGATTCGAACGCCGAGGCCGATGGCAATTTCGTGCTGCTGTCCGGCGGCAAGATCGCCGAGGTGCAGGCCACCGCGGAAGGCGCGACCTATGACGAGGAAGGCCTCCTGCGTCTCCTGCGCCTCGCCCGCATCGGCTGCGACCGGATCTTTGCCGCGCAAGCGGACGCGGTGAAGTAGGATGACCCGCCGCCTCGGCTCGGGCACGCTGGTGATTGCCACGCATAATGCGGGCAAGCTGAAGGAAATCGGCGCGCTGCTTGATCCTTACGGGGTCAAGTGCATTTCCGCCGGATCCCTCGGCCTGCCCGAGCCTGCCGAGACGGGAACCACCTTCGTCCAGAACGCTCTGATCAAGGCGCGCGCTGCGGCGGAGGCTTCGGGCCTGGCGGCGCTGGCGGACGACAGCGGCCTTAGCGTCGCCGCGCTCGATGGTCGCCCTGGCGTCTACACCGCCGACTGGGCGGAACGTCAGTGGTTCGAGGGCGCTCCCGGGCGTGATTGGTACATGGCGATGGGCAAGGTCGAAGGGATGCTCGCCGAAAAGGGTCCCGATACAGACCGCTCCGCCGCCTTCCTCTGCGTCCTCGCCATTGCCTGGCCCGACGGGGAATACGCGGTCTACGAAGGGCGCTGCGATGGCAGCCTGACCTGGCCGCCGCGCGGGACCATGGGCTTCGGCTATGATCCCGTCTTCGTACCCGAGGGCAGCGCACAGACCTTTGCCGAGATCGCGCCGGAACAGAAGCACGCGATCAGCCACCGCGCCGATGCCTTTGCCAAGCTGGTTGCCGAACAGTTCGGCGCGTAACTCAGCGCCGCGACAGGCGGGGCCTGGGATCGAGGCGGTAGCCCATCACGTTGCCCGCTGGCCAGTAGCGGCAGACCAGCACCTCGTGACGGTTGTTGACGGCTGTGGCGCAGCCGACCTCGCGCGTTTCGGGCCAGATGATCTGGGTGTAATGCCCGACATCGCTCCACCGCCCGGTCGTGGACACTTCAGGGAAGGTGCCGGGGCGGAAGATGCGCTTTTCGGCGATGAACAGGTCGATCATCTGCCACGGGGCGTATTTGTCGCGCGTCCCCATCCACAGGTTCTCGCCCTGCCCCAGCGACGCGAGCTGCGGCGAGTGACGGAACTGCCCGCGCGCGGCAAGCTCTTCGGCCCAGTCTTGCGCATCGCGGCGCAGGGAATGGTTCCAGCGCAGCGGTTCAAGCCCCAGCGCTTTGCGTTCGGCATTGTGTTCGCCAAGCCATTCTTGCTCCGCCGGGAACAGAGGTCGCTGGCTATCGCTGCGTTCTTGCGGCAGGGCGGGCGCGGCTGCCATAAGCAGCGCGGCGCCTGTCAGGCGGGCGAACAAGGGCATGAAACGGGAGCTCCGCATGATGTGTGTGTATCTGCCAACGGTTAAGCGGGGCTGAAAATTCCATCCGTGGCGCGCGCGCTTTACATCCACTGGCCGTTCTGTGCGAAGAAGTGCCCCTATTGCGATTTCAACTCGCATGTGCGCGAGGGCGTGGATGTGGCTGCATGGCAGGCCGCACTGATCGCCGACATGCGCGCAGAGGCGGCAATGGCGGGAGGCGAGACGCTGACCTCGATCTTTTTCGGCGGCGGCACCCCTTCGCTGATGCCCCCTGCCCTCGTCGCCGCGCTGCTGGCCGAGGCGGAGCGGCTGTGGGGTTTCGATCCGGGCATAGAGATTACGCTGGAGGCCAACCCTTCGTCTGTCGAAGCGGCGAATTTCGCGTCGCTGGCGGCGGCGGGGATCAATCGGGTGTCGCTGGGGGTGCAATCGCTCGACGATGCAGAACTGCGCTTCCTCGGGCGGCTCCACGGCGCGGACGAGGCGCTGCGGTCGCTGGAGACGGCGCAGGCGCATTTCGCGCGGGTCAGCTTCGACATGATCTACGCCCTGCCCGGCCACACGCCCGAATTGTGGGAGGCGCGGCTGACGCGGGCGCTGGGCTTCGGCACGGGGCACATGTCGCTCTACCAGCTCACCATCGAGCCCGGCACGCGCTTTGCCAGCGACGTGCGGCGCGGGCGTCTGGTGCCGCTGGACGATGATGCCGCTGCCCAACTTTTCGACATCACTCAGGAACTGTCCCTAGCCGCCGGTCTGCCTGCCTATGAAACGAGCAACCACGCCCGGCCCGGTAAGGAAAGCCGCCACAACCTCGCCTATTGGCGCTATCAGGATTACGCCGGGATCGGCCCCGGCGCCCACGGTCGGCGCGGCGGCGTGGCGACGGTGCGGCACAAGAAGCCCGAGAACTTCCTCGCCGCGGTCGCTCGTCAGGGGGATGGCATTGCCGAGGCCCGCGCCCTTGCCGTTTCCGATCAGGCCGCCGAGGCGCTGTTGATGGGCCTGCGCCTGACCGAAGGCGTGGACATCGCGGCACTTTCGGCCCGCTTCGGTCTGCCGCGCGCCGGCCTTATCGAGGAGACTGCGCTCGCAAGGCTTGCAGACCTCGGGATGATGTGGGCCGAGGGTAACCGGGTCGGGGTCATGCCCGAAGGGCGCGGCGTGCTGGACGCGCTGCTGGCCGAAGTGGTCGCCGATACGCTGGTCGCCGCATGAGCGCTGGCGATCTGGTCGAGGCATGGCGGGCGCATCTTGCCGACAGCCGTCGCCGATCGCCCCACACCGTGCGCGGCTATGTTGCTGCCGCCGCGCGCCTGGTGGCGGCACAGGACTGCGCGGACTGGCCGGATGTTGCACAGATCGAGGCCCACCACCTTCGCGCCTATCTCGCAGAACGCCGTGCCCAAGGATTGGGCAATGCCAGCACCGCGCGCGAGCTGTCGGCGCTCAAGGCCTTCATCGCCTATGCCCGCCTGCAGGCCGGGGA
>Ga0114986_1000032_pt1 | contig 37568 bp, 42 predicted proteins | sample Shrwel1BS1Day17_FD_96988 | JGI IMG/M metagenome (GOLD analysis project Ga0114986, IMG submission 96988) | Subsurface microbial communities from deep shales in Ohio, USA - Utica-3 well 1 S-1-Day17 | ecosystem: Environmental > Aquatic > Deep subsurface > Shale gas/oil reservoir > Produced... | reverse complement strand
GTGGGTTTGCGGTATTGCTCGTATCCCGATTGCGAATCGGCTGCCATGGCAAGGGTCTGTTGTTTCATCGGCATGTAACGTCTCAACTTCGGGTATCGTGGACCTTAATCAGCAAATCCTTAAGTCATATCTACTTCATGGCGTGTGCAAACCTTCGCAGCTTGAACCACCATCTGCCAGCGCTGTCAAGACAGCCTTGTATTGGCATCTCAAACACCCATCGAACACTGGCAGCGCCACCCCCTTTTTCAGGCGACGGTAGGTTTTGATTTGTGCGGCGATCCCGCACGCTGCCGTTGGCGCGTGGACTTGAGCATCTGCAATGGACTGATAGTCACTGCGGGTTGCAGACTATCCAGCCAAGTCTGCCGGCCCAAGACACGCACTACGGACACCAGAGTTGAAACCGTCGCGCCTTGGCCGAGCTCAAGGCGCCTCAGCGCGGTGACCGCCACCCCTGCCTGTTTGGCCAGCGTTGCCTGACTAACGTTATTGCGCACCCTGGCAGCGCGAAGCTGTTCGCCAAGTTCCGCCTCTAACTCTTCGCTGGTTCGATGGTCGTACATTTCAGCCCATTATCAGGCGAAAAATAAGAAATTTCCAATTAATCACCTGAATTAAGGTGATTAATTGCAACGGTTAGGCTACCGCGCATTTGTATGCAGCTGCCTCAACTTCTTAATCTTGGGTCGTTTGGCCTTACCTGCTTGGTACAAGTTGTACTGCAATTGCATGCCGCCCCATAGCTCCGCACTGGTGCCAAAGGCATCGCCCAGCCGGTAGGCCATATCAGCCGAAATGCCCGAAGAGCAGGTGAGAACGCGAGACAAAGTTACTCGGTGTACGCCGAGATTTGCGGCAGCTTTCGTCACGGATGTGCTGCCTAAATACTCCCGGAGGACTTTGCCTGGGTGCGGTGGATTGTGCATTCGAGTCATGTTGAACCTCAGTGATGCCCAGGGTAATCAACAAGCAGCGCATCCGCCCTTCAAGGGCAAAAACACGTACCCGGTACAGTTATGCTTCCAAATGCGGCACGGTTATGCTTCGAGGGACAAGCTTGCCCGCTGCCGGTCTGACCTGTTTTTTGCATCTCCGGCTTCACGTCTTGCAAGGAAATCGGTGCACCCCGCTCAAGCTGGTTTGACGCTCACATGGTGCGCATCGAACGGCGTGCCCCGCACGAACACCGCCCACAGAATTCGGGCGTTCTTGTTGGCCAGCGCCACCACCGCTTTTTGCCAGCCTGACCTCTCGCGCAACTGATACGCCCACATGGAGATCGGATCATCGCGCCTGTGCGCGGTCATCACCGCCGACTTGGCGCCCTGGATCAAGAGCATGCGTAGATACATGTCACCCCGCTTGGTGATGGCCCCCAGATGGTTCTTGCCGCCACTGGAGTTCTGCCGGGGCACCAAGCCCAGCCAGGCGCCAAACTGCGCGCCGTTCCTGAACTGCTTGAAGTCGCCCACGCTCGCCACCACCGCAGAAGCAGTAACCGGCCCCACCCCCAGCAACTGCCCGGCTTGGCGCGCCTGCGCGCTGTCTTTGAGGTGGGCCGCGATACGTTCGTCGCACCAGGCCAGATGGCCATCGAGCTCTTGCCATTGCATCAAGGCGCGTTGCAGCGCCAGCCGGGCCTGGGCGCCCAGCTCGTTGCTGGCATCTTCCATCACGTCCGGCAGCGCCAGGCGCAGCGCGGCCGGCTGTTGCGGGAACACCAAGCCAAACTCGGCCAGCAGGCCACGGATTCGGTTGATGCAGGCGGTGCGTTCCTCCTTGAAGCCTTCGCGCAGGCGGTGGATGCACAGCATGCTTTGCTGCTCAACGCTTTTGACGGGAACGAAGTGCATCTGCGGGCGGCTGGCCGCTTCGCAGATAGCAGCGGCATCGTTGGCGTCGTTCTTGCCGCTTTTGCCTTGCAGCCGGTAGGGTGCCACCAGATGGGCGGCGATGATGCGTGCGGAGCCCCAGGGCAATCAGCCGGCGGGCCCAGTGGTGGGCGCTGGAGCTGGCCTCCATGGCGACTAGGCAACCAGGCGGCAACTGGGCGCACCAGGCCATGAACTTGCCCGGCACCAGCGCTCGACTCGTGATCCGTTGGCCCGCCGCATCCACGGCGTGAACTTGAATGACGTGCTTTGCCAAATCGGCACCCACTCGTGTAATCTTGTTCATGGGACTTCTCCTTTCAAAGGTTGCAGATTGACTTCCACAAAAACCAATCTTGGCACTCGATGCCGTTACCTGAAAGTGGGAAGTCCCTTCGTATTCCAATCGGAATGCCGAGCTGCTCGAACATGCGGTGCTCGCCAAAGCGCGCTAGGCACTTTCATGAACTGGAAAATCTTGACCGCCTTGCCACGGCCGTGGGCCCGCAGCGCCAGTCCGAAGGCGGCGGTGCTTTTTCCTTTGCCGTCGCCGGTGTTGACGATCACAAGGCCCTGGCGCTCACCCTCGGGTTTTTCGTAGGGTTTGTTTTGGGGCGGGGTTTCAATTTGCATGGTATTCAGGACTCAGTTGTACGGTCTCGCCAATGATGAGCAAGCCTGGCTGGGGACCGTAGGCTGGAGCGCGTGCCACCAGCTTACACAGTCCGGTGGCGATGATGGTTTGGGAAGCACGGGTGCCGTCGCGCACGATGGCGGCGGGGGTATCCGGCGGCAGGCCGTGTGATATCAGCTGTTGGGCAATTTGCGCCAAGCGCTGAACGCCCATGTAGAACACACGGGTTTGGCCCGGGCGCGCCAATGCACGCCAGTCGTGCGTGGCCTCGTCATCAGCCAGATGGCCTGGCAGAAAAACACAGCTACCGGCTAAACCGCGATGGGTTAACGGAATACCAGCCGCCGCCGAGCAACCGCTGGCGGCGGTGACACCCGGAACGACTTCAAAGCTAATTCCTTCGACCTGTAAGGCCTGCACCTCTTCACCCCCGCGTCCAAAAACGTAGGGATCGCCGCCCTTGAGCCGAACCACGCGCCGCCCCTCACGCGCGTACTGAACGAGCAACGCATGAATGCCCTCTTGCGGCACAGCATGGTCACCCAAGGCCTTGCCAACATACAGACGATGTGCGGCCTCGGGTATCAGCGCCAGCACCTCTGCCGTGATCAGGCGGTCATGCACCACCACCTCGGCCCGCTGAAGCCGGTCGAGTGCCCGCAGGGTCATCAAATCAACCGGGCCCGGGCCGGCACCCACGATGGACACAAACCCGCTGCTGGATTGCCCCTGTGCCTCAGGCGTCATGACCGCCACCCGGTCCCTGGTGAAACACCAGATCAGTCACCGGCGCACCGCCCACCAGGTGCTGCTCGATGATGCGGTCCATGTTGGCGGGGGTGACGTTGTAGTACCAGGTGCCATCGGGCTGCACGCACATCACCGGCCCGCCCTTGCAGGCGGCAAAACAACTGACGCGGCTGCGCTTGACGCGCAGTTCTCCGTCATGCACGCCGGCGGCCTTGAACTTGTCGCCCAGGCTGTCGAACAGTTCCTGGGCCGCCCCGTCCTGTGTGCAGCGCGGGCCAGTGCATATCAGGATATGGCGTTTGTAGCTGCCTATTTTTGGCTTGGCGACCTCGCTCATTCTTCGGACTCATCCGCAGTAACGGCTGCATCCTCTATGGGTGCGTTTAACACCATTTCAATGTAGTCGGCAGGCAAGCTGTGGCGCTGTGCCAGCGCGGCAATGCTCTCGCCCTCGGCGTGGTCGATGCGGAGGTTTTCCGTCCAGCCCAGCAGGCCGGTGGACAGCGAGCGCCCGCGTTTTTCGCCTGCATGGGCGCTGCCGTCGCCGTCGAGCGCGTACTTGTTGGCGTAGCCGCGCGGCGTGACCATCAGGCCATGGCGCACAAAGGTGTGGCTGTTGCCAATCAGCACCGTGCTCAGCATGCCAATGTCGCACTCGCTCATTTTGTCCAGCGTGGTGAACTCAATGTTCTGGCGGCGCCGGTAAGCCGACTTGACCACCACCACCGGGGTGTCAGGGCGGCGATGGCGCAAAAACAGCTGTTGCGCCTGCACGATCTGCTGGGTGCGCCGGCCACTTTTGGGGTTGTACAGCGCGACCACAAAATCAGCAGCGGCCACGGCGTCCAGGCGGCGTGCAATCACCGGCCAGGGCGTCAGCAGGTCGGACAAAGAGATCGAGCAAAAGTCGTGCGTGAGGGGCGCACCCACCAGCGCCGCGCAGGCGTTGATGGCCGAGGCACCGGGGATCACCTCCACTTCCACGTCAGTCTCCGGCGTCCAACCCGCCTGGAACAGCACCTCGTAAGTCGGACCGGCCATGCCATACACGCCAGCGTCGCCGCTTGAGATCAGCGCCACCTTCTTGCCCGCACGGGCCCGCTCCAGTGCATGGACGGCGCGATCGAGCTCCTCGGTCATGCCCTTGCGGATCACTTCCTTGCCTTCCAGCAAATCGGCCACCAGCTTGATGTAGGTGACGTAGCCGACCACCACGTCAGCTTCGGCAATGGCCTCGCAGGCACGGTGTGTCATGTGGGAATAGTTGCCGGGACCAATGCCCACCAGCATGATTTTTCCGCCGCTCATGATGCAGTTCCTTCCAGACGTGTGGCGGGCGCCACAGGATTCAACAAGGGGCTTAGCCAGCGGGCCACGGCCAACGCAGATAAAGTACCCAACAACAGCCATTGCAGGGCGCTGGCGACAGCGGTTGCAACAACAAAACGCGCAACCAACTGCTGCATTTGCAACGCAACGTCAGCCTCCATTCCCGAAAAAGGACTGCCCGCATGTTGCGGCGCTCCGATGACAAAAGGCAGCGCCAGCAGGCCCAGACCCAGCACCCGCCATTTGGCTTGTACCAGACACAGCATGGCCAGCCCCCCCGCACCGCAGGCGACGGTCAGGGTCCACCACACCTGGCGCGCCTGCAAAGCAGCAGCCTGCATGCCCGGCAACTCGGGGGGCAGCCCCAGCGCAGGTAACGCAAACAGACAAACCCAGCCCGCAGCCCCCCACAGCAAGCCATAGCGTACGGATGCACCGTAGCCTTTGTGCAGCGCCAGGGGTTGGCCTGCTCGCTGGCGGTTCCAGAAGGCTAGCAAAGGCATCAGCAGCAATGCCGAGCCAATCGCATTGAGCACATTGGCCAGCACGGTGTAGGCGGTGCGTTCCAGGCCGTCTTGCGGCGCCCAGGCTTGCGGCCCGTGACTGTGCGCGGCGCCATCGGCGTGCGCATGCTCAGCCTTTGGCGGTGTAGCGGCCTTTTCAAACACCTCGGCCGCCAGAATCAGCGGCACCACCTGCCAGCGCTGGACGGCGCTGTCAAAAAGCCCCGTCAGCAAGCCTACAAACAGGGCGCACAAAAATAACCGTCGAAACAACATGGGTGTGGTCTGTCTCAATGGCAGGGGCGGCCAGTGGCATGGCGCACGTCGTGGGCGGCGTTATGCGCCACCGAGGCTTCGCTGAAGCCCACGGCATAAAGCATCACCAGGCCGAGCAACAGCGCGGCGACCAGCTGTGCCGGCACCGAAGCCGAAGCGGTGGTTGGGTTGACGGTGACGAGGGATGTGGAAGCATTCATAAAAACTCCTGGAGTAAAAAAACGGTTGAGGAAACGGTTGAGGAAATGGGTGTGAAGAAGGTCAGACCAGCGGGGACGAGTACGTGGCGATGGAAACGGTGGCATTGCGGCCATCGGCGCCCTTGTGTTTGAATTTTTCCACGAGCAGCTGCGCCGCCGTGGCCTGGCCCGCCAGCAAGGCGGCGGCCTCCGACACCGAGGGTGTTCCCATGTGGCGCAGCACGGTGGCAGAGGGATTGGGCACGGGCACGGCGGCGAGCTCGGCGGCGCTGAAAAAACGCAGTGGCCAGCCGCCCTGCGCCGCCAGCTCAATAAAGGCGACCTCGTCGCGCTTGGCCTCGATGCTGGCCAGCACGCGCACCTGCTCGCGCGCCAGCCCGGCCTGCGCCAACGCGGCGTCAAGGGCCTGCACCACGGTCGCCAGCGGCGTGCCGCGGTCGCAACCCAGGCCGATGGCGACTGGCATCAATACGAGGTTCATGCACCCGGCCCTTGCGGCGGGCGGTACACCACCAGGCGCTCGTTCAATTGCTGCCAGCGTTCGGCAGGCACCTCGGCGTGGGTGATCCACAGCACGGCCTTGAAGTGGTTCAGGTCCACGTCCTCAATGCGCTCGAATTTGTGAATGCTGACTGGCAGTGGCGTGGGCCGGGTCCACCAGTGCGGGCTACCGGCTTCCTGCACCACGGCAATCGGCTCGCCGTTGACCACATGGGCCGACACGCGGGTGATATTGATCTTGGGCGCCTCGACCTTCCAGCCCAGCTCGCGGCCCAGAATGTCCACGGGGATGGTCTTGCCGACGTCGGACGCCGTGGTCAGTACAGCGGTGGCGCCCAGCAGCGCGGCAAGCTGTTCGGCCATGGCGTTGGCGCCGCCCACATGACCCGACAGCACGGGGATGACAAACTGCCCGGCGTCATCGACCACCACCACGCCCGGGTCTTCGTCCTTGCTCTTCAGATGCGGAGCAATCAGGCGCACCACGGCGCCCAGCGAGACGAAGAAAACGACCTGGTCAAAGTCGGCGAACAACTTGGCGATCTCGTCGCGGAAAGCCCCGCCGTAGGCGCGCACCGGGTTGGGCAGGCCAGCCATCAGCGGCGCGAACTTGTCGGCCACGCACACGCTGGCTTGTGGCAACTGGCGGGCCAGATCGGCGGTTTGTTGCGCGCCGTGTTTGGTGATGGCAACCAGTACCACGCGCACCGCTTGTTCGGTGGCCAGGACGGTGTCTGGCAGGGTGATGGTGGTAGTGATGGTGGTCATGCCTGATTTTCTTCTTCGAGTTCGGTGGTGGTTTTCTTGCGGCAGCCGCGAATCATCTCGCCGCGCTCGCGGTTCGGGTTTTTCACCAGCAAGAGTGACAAATAATTGACCTTGGTGCCCTTGAGTTCGGCCACGTTGTGAACAATCCGCTCCACCGGGGAACCGGCTTTCTCGATGAAGCGGCTGTGCGGCAGCAAGCCACGACGCGCCAGCAGGTCAATCAAGTCATCGAGCAGCGGCTTGACCTTCATCAGCACCAGGGTGTCGAAGTCGTCCAGCATTTTCTCCACCGCCGCAATGCCATAGGCGGCGGGCACGATGGCGATGGTGTCGTCCTGCTCGGACAGCGGCATCTGCAGCCGGGCGCAGGCCGCGTTGAACGAGGTGACGCCGGGCACGATGTCGATCTGCGCATCGGCATCGAGCTCGCGCAGCACCCGCGCCAGGTAGCAGAAACTGGCGTAGGTGGAGGCGTCGCCTTCGACCAGAAACAACACGTCCTGCCCGGTCGCCAGCAGGTCTCGCACCGTCTCGGCCGCCTTGAGCCAATGGCGCGCCAACTTTTCCACATCGTGCGTCATGGGAAACAGCAGCGCCTGGTGTTGCGGGGGCAGCGCCAGCCCGGCGCGCAGGGCGATGTCGAGCGCGTAGCTCTCCTTGCGCAAGCTGCGCACGGGGTAGGTCCAGACCGCATCGCGGCGTTCCAGCAGCGCCCACGCGCGGCGCGTGATCAGGCCGGGGTCGCCCGGCCCCAGGGACACGCCATGGAGTGTGCCGGGCTTATGCATGTTCGGCTCCTGCTGGCGTTGCGCCTGCCGCTTGAGCACAAACAATCCAGACCGGGTTTTCAGCGGCCATGCGGTTCATGTGCAGAATGGGTTTGCTGCGCGAGGCTTGCAGTTGCAGCACGTCCCACGCGGCGCCCAGGGTTTTGAGTGTCTCCACGGCGGTTCCCAGGTTTTCCAGTGTCACAAAGTTCATCACCAGCCAGCCGCCGGGCTTGAGCCGCTGCAAGATCAGGGCGATCAAGCCGGCCAGTTCACCGCCCGAGCCACCGATGAAGACGGCGTCCGGGTCGGCCCACGCGGGCAGTCCTTCCGGAGCCTTGCCATGCACCAGCGTGTGGTTGCTGATACCCATCGCCATGCGGTTGCGCTGCACGATGGCACTGTCGTCCGCATTCTTCTCGATCGCGTAGACATGGCCCTGCCGGCACAGCCGCGCCGCTTCCAGCCCGACCGAGCCCGAGCCCGCGCCGATGTCCCACACCACGCTGTCCGCGCGCAGTTGCATGCGCGCCAGCGAGACAGCGCGCACCTCGTTCTTGGTGATCAGGCCTTTCTCTGGATGGCGCTGCTCGAAGCTGGCGTCGGGCAGGCCGAACAGCACCTGCGGCGCGCGCAAGGTGGTGCGCCACAGCAGCACCACGTTGGGGTCGGCAAACGGAATGCTGGCCGCCGCCGCGATGGAGAGGCCGCTGACGACGCGCTCCTCGGGCTGGCACAGGCGCTCGGCCACGGCCATCTCGAAATCATCGGCCAGGCCTTCAGTGACCAGCATGCGGGCGATGCGGTCGGGCGTGTTGTCCGGGCTGGTCAGCACCGCCAGACGGTCATGCTGGCGGATGTCGCGCAAGAGCGCGTACAGGCCGTGACCGGGGTCGGACCCGGCCACCCAGTCACCTGCATCCTTGCTGTGCACGGACGAGAATTTCATGTCCTGCCACGGCAACCCCAGCCGCGCACAAGCCAGTTGCAAAGTGGAGACATTGGGCAGCACCTCAATGGCCTCGATGCACAGGCGCGAGGCCAGGTAGGCGGCGATGCCGTGGCACAGCGGGTCGCCTGTGGCCAGCACCACCACGCGCTGGCCCGCGGCCTGCGCGGCTCGAATCCACTCGGGCACCCGGGATAAGGCTCCGGTCAGGTCGCGCTGCTGCGCACGCGGGTGGATCTGCTGCGCGAACAATTGCAGCGTCCGCGCCCCGCCGATCACCAGCTGCGCCTGCTGCAGGTGCGCCCGCGCCGCGTGTCCCAGGCTGGCGACGCCGTCGTCCAGCACGCCGAGAATGCGGCAACGCTCGATGGAGTTTTCTTCAAAATTTGTATCGCTCAAGGAGCCTCCGCAATCTTGCGACCGTCGAAGTCGCAGACCAGCACTTTCAGTTCGAATTGATCGGGGTAGCGCGTGCGCAAGGTCTGGATCACGCGCTGCGCCAGCGCGGTGTGGAACGCCTGGCCCAGCCCCAGCGCGTCCATGCGCTCGCCGGCGTAGCGCGCGGTCTCGTTCTGGCGGATGGCATCGCAGACGTCCGGCGCGGCGCCCAGGCCGGCCGCGATGTCGGCCAGCAGGCCGGTATCGACCTCGGCGCGGCCCGCGTGGGTGATGGTTTCGCCCTGCGCGATCTTGGTGAGCTTGCCCACCATGCCGCCGATCACCACCTTCTTCAAGCCCGCTTTCACCGCCGCACCCATGGCATAGCGTAAAAAGTCGCCCATCTGCACGAATGCGGCCTCGGGCAGGTGGGGCAGTTCTTCCATCACGAATTTTTCGGTGCGCCCGCCGGTGGTGAGCACCACGACGCCCTCGGGCAGCGTGCCCGCCACATGCACGCCCTGCACCACGCTGGCGCGCCAGGCCGCGGTGGAGTACGGTTTGACAATGCCAGTGGTGCCCAGGATGGATATGCCGCCCAGGATGCCCAGCCGCGCGTTCGTGGTTTTCTTGGCCATCTGCTCGCCCTGGGGCACCGAGATCGTCACCTCGAAACCGGCCTCGTCGAGCAGCGATGCACCGGCGGCGCGCACATTGGCCTCGATGTTGCGTCGGGGCACCGGATTGATGGCCGGGCCACCCACCGCCAGGCCCAGGCCCGGCAGGGTGACGGTGCCCACACCCGAGCCACCGAGCAGCAGCACCTCGCCCGGCCGCTCAGGCAGCAGCCGCACATCGGCCGTCAGATGCGCTTTGTCGGTGCAGTCGGGGTCGTCGCCCGCATCCTTGATGACCATGGCGTGGGCCGATGCGCCCCCACCCACGCCATCTACGCGGCCATCCTGCACGGCGAAGGTCACAAGGTCGCCATTGGGCAGCAGACATTCCACCGCGTCGGGCACCTGACCTGTGACCAGGCCAATCACCGCCGCACGCGCCGCCGCAGCAGAACACGCACCGGTGGTGAAACCGGTGCGGGTGCCGCGGGGCGCGTCTTTTTTCATCATGGGGCGAGTTCCCTCGCCTCAGCCAAACCGAGCAAGGCATGGATGGCTGCCACCACCAGGGTGGAGCCGCCCTTGCGCCCACGGATCACGACCCAGGGCACCTCGGCTTCCAGGGCCATCAAGTCCTTGGATTCGGCGGCTGAGACAAAACCCACCGGCATGCCCACCACCAGCGCCGGGCGTGCGCCCTCTTCGTGGATCAGGCGCACCAGCTCGATCAGCGCCGTGGGCGCGTTGCCGATGCCGACGATGGCACCATTGATCAGGCCCAGCCGGTGAGCCTTGCGCATGGCCTGCACGGCACGGGTGGTCCCTTCGGTCTTGGCGGCGTCAATCACGTCAGCGTCCGAGATGAACTGGTGCGTGGCCATGCCGAAATGCCCCAGGCGTGGCGACGACAAGCCCACGCAGATCATTTCCACATCGGCCACCACGCGGGTCGCGCGCGACAAGACGGCGGCCACGCCGGCCTCCACCGCCCGAGGGTGAAAGTCGGTCAGGCCGTTGAAGTCGAAGTCGGCGTTGGCGTGGATCATGCGGCGCACGATGGGCCATTGGGCCGGTGTATAGGCATGCGATGCGACCTCGCGGTCAATCACCGCAAACGAATCATGCTCAATGGCCCGGCCCGCAGCGGTGAGCTGTTCGGTAATGACGTTGGCGGTGCTCATGGGTGGGCGTGCTCGTGAGGATGGTCATGGTCATGCGCCTTTTCATGGGCATCTTGATGCGAATGAGGGTGCGGATGAACCTGAACGATGGCCTGAACATGCGGGTGTGCGTGCGCATGTTCGTGAGGATGGTCGTGACCATGCTCATGCTCGTGGTGGTGCGCCATCGCATCGTCGTGGTGGTGGCCCCCCATGCCGTTTTCGACGCCAAACTCACGGTACTTGCAGCCATCGCACGGCATGCGTGACTCGGGCACGCCGCGCTTCAGGTCGTTAACCCGCTCTTCCAGCAGCTCAAAAATCTCGCGTTCAAAGCCGAAATAGGCGGTTAAGGTGAAGCGGATGGTGGGGTACTGGGTTTTCAGGTTGTCGACCTGCCGCTTGATGCGCTCCACCAGCGTGCCGTTGAACAGGTAATACGGCAACACCACCACCTGCGTCATGCCCAGCAGATGCTGGCGCTGCACCACTTTTTCCAGTCTTGGATAGGTGATGCCGGTAAAGGCCAGGTCCACCAGCTCATGGTCGGTTTCCTCCATGACCCAGCGCGCCATCTTGGCCATCTCGCCGTTGGCCTGGCGGTCCGATGAGCCGCGCCCCAGGATCACCACGCCGGTGGTCGTCGGGTCCGGCATATCGAGCCCCTGCATGGCGAACTTGAGGCGGCGTTTGACCACGCCGAGAATGTGATCGCAGGCGCTCAGGTGCGGGGCATACAGGAACTGCACTTGCGGAAAACGCAGGCGCGCCGCGTCGATGGCCTGCGGAATGTCCATCTTCACGTGGCCTGCCGCATTCAGAATCAGCGGCACCACCATCACGCGGCGTGCATCGGTGGCCGCCCTGCGCAGGCCCTCGCTCAGGGTGATCTCGGAAAACTCGATGAAGCAGACTTCAATGCGCCAGCCTGGCTGGCGCAGGCGCCACTGGGCGGCAAAGCGCTCGATTTCCTCGTTGCCGGAGGCTTCGCGCGAGCCGTGGCCCACCAGCAAAATGGTCTCTGTGGTCATGGGGTTTCCAGGGTAAGGTTTGAAACGGGGACGCTGGCACGCCGGAAACGGTGCGTGAAACTGGCGTCGTAGAGTTTGGATTTGGCCAGGGTGGTCCACTGCCGTGCACCCAGCGTCGGGCTGGCGATGATCATGGCCTGGCTGACAATTTTGGCCTCGCGGCACAGGGCCTGGATGGTGCTGACCGTGCCGCGGACAATTTTTTCTTCGCCGGGCCAACTGGCTTTGTGCACCACCACGATGGGCGCATCGGGCGACCAGCCGGCCGCTGTCAAGGCCGCCGTGACGCGCCCCATCAGGGTAATGCTCAGGAAGATGCACAGCGTGCTGTGGTGCGCCGCCAGCGCTTCCAGCGATTCGCCCTCGGGCATGGGCGTGCGCCCTTCCACCCGGGTAAAGATCACCGTTTGCGTGACCTCGGGCAGGGTCAGGCTCTCCACCGCCGCCGCCGCCGAGGCCATGGCCGATGACACGCCGGGAACCACCTGAATCGCGATGCCGGCGGCGTCCAGCGGCTGCACCAGTTCAATCAGCGCCCCATACAGGCCGGGGTCGCCGGTTTGCAGGCGCACCACGGTTTCATGTTTCCCGGCCTGCGCGATCAGCCACGCCGACATCTGCTCCAGCGTCATGTCCTTGCTGTCCGCGATGACACAGTTCCCGGGTGCCCAACGGGTGGCCGCAGCGTTGACCAGGGAGCCGGCAAACAAGATGGCGCCGGCACGCTCGATCAACGCACGGCCCTTGACGGTGATCAACTCCGGGTCGCCGGGACCGGCACCCACAAACCAGACGGTGCCCGCACTCATCAGGCAATACCGGTCTTGAGCTTGGGCTGCACGGCGAAGCAGACAGCGCCCACGCGGGTTTGCACAAAGCGTTGCAGCACCCACAGAACGGCAAAGGTGAACAAGGGCTCTGCCACCACGAGCGGAATGTAGGACGAGGCAAACACAGCCCAGCCGGACCATGGCGTAGCCACTTCCGTCTGCGTGAGCCAAAAGCCGACCATGATCACGACACCCGCGTAATAGGCACCGTCGAGCTTGAGAAGCGTAGTGATCGTCACCTCTTTGAGCTTGCGCCCCAGGGTGTAATGCAGCGCGATCAGGGGCACTGTCAACGACAAGGTGTTCACCGCCAGATGGACCAGATCTTGCGGCTCAAACAGCGTGCCTTGCAGCAGCAGCCCAAAACCAAAAGCAAACAAGGTGGGGATGAATCCAAACGCCAGGTAAATAGGCATCGCACCCACAAAATGCAGCTCGGAGGGCCCCGCCTGCATATGAAAACCCTGCATGAACAGCGAGAAGAAAACCGATGCGAGCGCGGTGCGCAGCCACAGGGTTGGATTTTTAAGCAGTGTTGGCACGTAAGGCACAAACACGACAGCCGCGGCACCCGCCGCAAAAAGTAATTTGGATTGAGCTAACAGGCCAGGTTCGATGTGCATAAAAGCTCCTTGGTGTTAATAGGTCAAACGAAAAAGTGAAAGATCAGGGTGTTAAGGGTGTCCGCCCCCTTGCGAATGCGCGGCAACGGCCTTGATGGGTGACGCGACCTTGGGCCATGATGCCGGTGCGGCGGATCCAGATCAGCCATCGGTTCGTCCATCAGCAACACCTGCGCCTGTCCGGCGAATGCCAGGGCCAGCCGCCGCCGCCGTCACCGTGCCCTCAAGGAGAGTCGCCTCGACGGTTTGAATTTGGATTTGGATTTGGAAAAAAGAAGGAAAGTTGGCGTAAAGGCCAATGGCAATGCCAACCGGCGCGCACTGGAAATACAAGTTTTCATGAGTGGAAACCTCCAGCAAAAGCCCTCACTGTCGTCCCCGACAGTGCATGAGCGTCACGGTTGCCCGCCAGAGCGTGCAACCACCTTGTTGGCCGGTATCCGGGCTGGTGGAACAACCTCCATCGCCTTCCCAAGCGCATGTTCAAACGCTCAGTGGCCGTGATGGAAGCGGAATCGCGGGAGGATTCGTCCACTTACCGTTGCGGGGGCAGCGCAGGTTAGGTTTGCGGTTGACGGCAACCCCTCCTGCTTCCCGTTGAACTGCGGCATGTGAACCACACCGCGAGCACCAACACGCTGAGTTTACAGCTTTACCATAGATAATGGCGGCTTTCAGGTGCCCGTCGCTGCAAGGCGACAGGAGAATCGGGAAGGCGGTGTGATTCCGCCACGTGCCCAACGCTGTAAGGAGGATGACCCAGGCTTGATGCCACTGGCGTATGCCGGGAAGGTGCCTGGTTCAGATGAATCCGAGTCAGAAGACCGGCCTGGAAAACCATCAAGTTGCACGGCCAGGCAGCGCATTTATTTTCACACCAGGGGAATGTCATGAAAACAATGCCGGCGCAAGCCATCCAGGAAACACACGCCTTTGCAGACGAAGCACGCGATGCTGTCTATCGCGCCATTTTTTCCCGCCGCGATGTGCGTGGCCAGTTTTTGCCGACACCGGTTCCCGATGAGGTACTGAGCCGTGTCCTGACGGCTGCCCACTACGCGCCATCGGTCGGTTTCATGCAGCCCTGGAATTTTCTTGTAGTCCAGTCGGACCAGGTCAAGCGCCGGGTGCACGATGCCTTTGCCGTAGCCCACGCCGAAGCAGGAGACATGTTCGAAGGGGACAAACGCGCTGTCTATCGGACCCTTAAACTGGAAGGCATTCTGGAGTCACCCCTCGGCATCTGCATCACCTGCGACCGCGAGCGCAGCGGTCCTGTGGTAGTCGGGCGTACCCACATGAAGACCATGGATCTGTACAGCAGCGTGTGTGCCGTACAAAACCTGTGGCTGGCAGCGCGAGCCGAGGGGCTGGGTGTCGGCTGGGTCAGCATTTTCAACCAAGCCGAACTGCAGGAAGCACTGGGAATTCCGAAGCGCATCACGCCCATCGCCTACCTGTGCGTCGGCTACGTCAGCCATTTCCATGCCAAACCGGAACTGGAAAGTGCGGGGTGGCTGCCCCGGCTGCCGATGGAAGACCTGGTGTATTTCAACCAATGGGGCCATCGCGATGACCAGCAATCGCTGATCGGGCACTTGCGACGCGACCAAGCCGCCGCACAGGAAGCAGGTACAGCAAACCTGTCGGCTGCTGCAAAGTAGCAGACGCGGTTCCCTGAGCATGCGTGCCGTCGTTGTTTACAGCATTCTGGTGCGCGACAAAGGCTTCAGCGCTGGCTTGCAGTTTGAGCTGCTTGACGCGGCGGCAGTGAAAATTGTCCAAGAACTGATGGCTTGAACTTTTGAGCCTGGAATTCGGGGTTGATTCCAGTTTCAGAGGGTCGGTCGCGATTCCTTAAAATTTCGCAGAAATGCACCTAAGCCACTGATTTACAAGAGAAATTAGGTTGTCATTTATCGAGATGTCTGATCGGGATCTGCCCCCGTCCGTTTCGCCGACTATTGGCCATCGTTGCTGCGTGAACTTAAGTGGTCAGCGGCGTGAATAGCGCCCATGTTGCATGCGAGCCGACCATCCCTCTTTGGCTCGGACGCCGACCTCGCCGGTTGCGTGCTCTTTTTCTGGCTGAGCGGAGGAGCCATTGCCGATCATCTCTTCTTGGTCGGGTGCGGGTGGTGCGGTCATTGAAATCTTCGCTACTTTGCACGGCTGCCGCATACAGCCAGCCCTCGGCCGTCCAGATGCAGGTGTAGTCGGCCACCCACTTCTGGTTCGGGCCGTCAGCCTGGAAGTCCCGCTACAGGTGATTCGGTGCAATGTGGCTAAATGAGCCCATTCCCTCGAAAAGGTAAAATAAGCTTAAGTCCCTGTCCCCGTTGATTTTTCTGACTCTCCCTTCGCTGAACGAACGGACCCATCAGCCAGGTTCGTAACCACATTAGGACCAGGCGCCGGCGCACTGAAGCGCTCCAGCATGTTGGCCACGACCTGCTCTTGCGCCGTGACGGATGACCTGGCAGTCGCCAGCGCCAGTTCCAGCTGCTGCTTCGCAGTGAGCAGTTCATCGACCTTAGTGTGCAACTGCTCGTTCGAGGCGCTGAACCGCTGGACGGCCGCGTCCTGCTCGACCAGGCGCCGGCCCAATTCCTCGGCGCGCCTTTGCGCAAATCCCAGTTCATCCTTGAGCGGCCGCAGGCCCCGCACCTCTTCCTGGGCCTGGTGCAGATCGCCTTGGGCGCGCGACAAATCGCCCAGCAGGCGCGCGTTTTCCTGCAGGGTGTGGACGGCTTCCTGCTGCTTGGTGGCCAAGGTTTCGTTCACGGTGCGCAACTCGGCCTGCAGGTACTGCACCTGTTGCTCGTGCTTGCGCTGGTCCTGCTCGCGCTGCTCCTTGCTGGATTGCCGGAAATGCTCCAAAGCCTGGCGCGCATGCTGGTGCTTTTCTTCCAAGGACTGGCGATGGCGTTCCTCGGCAGCGAGGCGCTCCTGCAGGTCGGTCACCTGCTGCGTGAGCTGGATGCATTCCAGAGTCTTGCTGCTCAGCACTTCGCTGGTTTTGCCGTGGGCGGTTTTTTCGTCGGCCAGGGCACGTTGGGTTTGCTCCAGCTGCTGGCGCGTGGCCTGCGCCTCGGTTTTCAGGGCTGCGGCGGCGTGCTGCTGCTGGCTCAGCTGCTCGGCGTGCCTGGCTTGCGCCGTGGTGACCCGCTCTTCCGCTTCCTCGTTGACGCGGGCGGCCAAGCGGCCCACCAGGTCCTGGATTGCCTCGCTGACGGCGACCCGGCTGCCGGTGGCCGGCCCTTCTTCTTCCTCGATCTCCTTCAGGTAACGGTGGATCGTGGTTTTGGAGCCGCTGCCCAGCTCTTCGCGCACCGCATCGATGGACGGATTGCGCCCCGTGGCCAGCAATTTATCGCGTGCGCGCAGCACTTCAGACTTGTAGATTCCGGCTCTGGCCATGGCTCACCTCTTTATTTCGTACTATAGTATGTACCATGATATTACATACTATTTAAGAGGTCAAGAAATTGAGTTTCACGGTAAAACTAACATTGGGTAATGGGAGATTATTCAATGTGATGCTGGTTTTCGCCCGTTTCCGCGATGGCGTGGGTACGGATGGCTGTGGATTCGAGTCGATGTGCAATACCTGCAATGCTTTGGTGAGATTCCCTCATCCAGGCCGCAACTTCACCTGAATCCGTGTGCTCGGCTCGACCGCAGCTTCATGTTCGAGCTACAACATTAATGATGTTGTAGCGCTACGTCCTGGCATCTCGAAAAACCCCGGATAGTCGTAACGCCAGGGTGTCATGAAACGGACATGGGCACCTCGTAAGCTCACGCTCATCCGCTTATCTAGATAACTAAACATGAGCCTCTACGTTGTCAATCGTGATTCTGGTCTGGCCCTGTACGCACAGATCGCTCAACAACTGGAGCTGGTCGTACACAACCAATACGCATCCGGGGAATGCTTGCCGTCGGAGGGGGATCTGGCAGTGCAATTTGGTGTCAACCGCCATACCTTGCGCCGCGCAATAGACGAGCTGGTCGAGGCAGGCCTACTGGAACGCCGTCACGGCCTGGGCATCTTTGTGCTCGACACACAACTGGACTACCAGATTGGCAAAGGCACGCGTTTCACCGAAAACCTGGCCGCACTTGGGTTCATGACCGAGAACCGCATCCTTCGCAAGCAGACCATTGGCGCCCTGCCTAGGGTGGCACAACGCCTGACCATTCAGGAAGGGGATGCAGTGCACTGGATTGAGACGTTACGCATGGTGGAGCAACGCCCCATGTGCTTGATATCGCACTTCGTGCCCGCCGAAAAATTCCCAGACCTCTTCGAGCGTTTCGAAAGCGGATCGCTGCATGCGCTGCTGGGTGCCACATATGGCTGCAAGTTACGCCGAACAGAAAGCCTAGTGACAGCGGTGCTCCCGCAAGGGGACGACGCCAAGACGCTGGGGATGCCGCAGAACCGACCGGTGCTGCGGGTCAAGAGTGTGAACGTGGACGACCGGGATGGTACCCCGGTCGAATACGCCATTGCCCGGTTCCGTGCAGACCGGATCCAACTGCGCATCAACCCCTGACGGTCTCGCAAACCTATCTCTTTGTCTTCCCACTCACAGGAGCCTTTGTAATGTATCTGAAACAATCCATCCGCCGTATGCTGTTGGCCACCGGCCTGGCTCTGATGGCCAGTCCGTTTGCTGCCGTGGCCGCACAAAACGACGGCACGGCCGCCAAGCCGCTGCGCGTAATTTTGGTGCCCGCCGACGGCGGCACCGAAGACGGCACCAAGAAGGACTTCCAGCCCATTTTCTCGGCCATCGAACAATCGACGGGCCTGAAGTTCGACATCAAGGTCGGTCAGAGCTACGGTTCGGTGGTGGAGGCCATGTGCAGCGGCGCGGCAGACATTGCCTGGTACGGCCCGCTGTCTTACCTTCAAGCCAAGAGCCGAGGCTGTTCCGAATTGCTGGCGCTGGCTGTCAGCAAGGGCCAGTCGGTGTACTACTCAGGTCTGTTCGCACGCACCGACAGTGGTATCAACAGCGTCGCCGACCTCAAAGGCAAAAAAGTGGCCTTGGGCGACGTGAATTCCACCTCCAGCTTTGCCGTGCCAGTGGCCATGATGATGGCCGGTGGCGTACTGCCTGCGCGTGATCTGGGCACCATCAACATGGCCGGCAGCCATGCCAATGTGCTGAAGGCCTTGGCCGAGGGGCTGGTCGATGCCGGTGGTGCGTCGTTCGACTCCTTCGAAAAAGCCGTCAACGGCAAAGCGATCGACCCCTCCAAGGTCAAAGTGATCATCAAGAGTGCGGCCATTCCCTATCCGCCGCTGGCCATCCACCCCAAGGTAGATGGTGCCGTCAAGGCCAAGCTGCGCGAGGCGTTCAACAACGTCGACAAACTGCCCGGCATCACCAAAGACCAGATCCGCGGCTACGGTGGTGGCAAGGTGGACGGCTACACCGCCAATGTCAGTGAAGAAGACATGGCCAATGCCGGCAAGCTGTTTGAGATGGTCACCGACCCAGTCAAGCAGGACATCATGAAAAAGGCCAGCGCGCGCTAAGCAGCGCCGCGCTACTCAAGCACCCCGTGCACGACAGTCAGGCCCAGGTCACTGGGTCGGGCTGCTGCATGAAAGAAAGGAAGCGACATGATCCGCTTTGAATCTCTCCAAAAAATCTGGCCCGATGGCACCCGGGCGATCAGCGAGGTGTCGCTGGAGATCCCGCAGGGCCAGTTCTGCGTGATCCTCGGCCCTTCGGGTGCGGGCAAATCCACGCTGTTGCGCGCGGTCAACGGACTCATGCGGCCGACCTCGGGCCGGGTGCTGATCGACGGCATCGAATTCAACACTGCCACGCAGCGCGCGTTGCGCCAGCGCGTGGCCATGATCCACCAGCACTTCAACCTGACCAACCGCATGAGCGTTGCGGCCAATGTGCTGTCCGGCCTGTTGCCCACGGTCTCCACCTTGCGTGCCCTGTCCGGCTGGTTCAAGCCTGAGCAGCGCCAGAAAGCCTGCCAGTTGCTCAACCGCGTCGGCTTGTCACCCACACACCTCCAGCGCCGTGCGGGCGACTTGTCGGGCGGTCAGCAGCAGCGGGTGGGCATTGCCCGCGCTTTCATGATGGACCCCGAAGTGGTGCTGGCCGACGAACCGGTGGCTAGCCTGGACCCCAAGATCTCGCGTGACATCCTGAGCCTGATTCGCGACGCTGCGCGCGAGCGCAACGCAACCGTGTTGTGCAGCCTGCACCAGGTCGATCTGGCCCGTGAGTTTGGCGACCGCATCGTGGGCATGCGCGACGGACGTGTCGTTTTCGACGGCACGCCAGCGGAATTCACCGACGAGCGCGTGCATGCGCTTTACCAGGGTGCCCGCTGGGAAGATGCACCAGCGGCCGAGAGCGACGCGCAGCACTCGGTGGCCGGTCTGGCTGTGGCATGAGGGGCGAAGCGATGACCACATCCACACGCCCCATACCCGTGCCGCCCCAGGGCACCGCACTGCACTGGCACCTGAGCGCGCCCTACAACGCCAAACATCTGCTGGTGCTGATCGCCGTCATGGTGCTGTTGTTCGTGACCGGACAACGCACCGAAATGGACCGCATGGTGGCCATGACGGCACAGGCCGTGGCCAAGACCGTGGGCCTGGCTGACGATTCACAAGTCGCGCGCGGCTTGTCGCGCGTCGGTCAAGCCATGTGGCCACCCGCCATCGCAGAAACCGAAGAGGTGGGCCGGATTCAGGACCTGGATCGCCAGAAGCTGCCCCTGTTCTCGCACATCGAGACCCAGGAGCGCGTCGAGCAGAAGATGAATCTGGACACGCTGAAGATGGAAGCCACGACGGAAACCGTCGAAGTGCTGGTCAAGCCGGTCGGCTATGTCTGGACGGTTTTCATCAAGATGATCGAGACCCTGGAGATTGCGCTGTGGGGCACGATCCTGTCGGTGCTGGTGTCGATTCCCCTGGCGTATTTCGCGGCCCGCAACTACAGCCCCAACCGTTTTACCTACACCGCTGCCCGCGGCACCATCAGTCTGCTGCGTTCAGCGCCGGAACTCATCGTCGCTTTGTTCCTGGTGCTGGCCTACGGCTTTGGCCCCATCGCTGGCGTGCTGGCGCTGGGCCTGCATGCGGCCGGCTTCCTGGGCAAGTTCTACGCCGAGGACATCGAGAACGCCGACAAGAAGCCGCAAGAGGCGCTGGAGGCCATCGGCGCGGGCAAGCTCAAGACGCTGTGGTACGGCGTCATCCCCCAGGTCTTGCCGCAATACATCGCCTACACCGCCTACATCCTGGACCGCAACCTGCGCATGGCCACCGTCATCGGTCTGGTGGGCGCGGGCGGCATCGGCCAGGAACTCAAGGGCCGTTTTGACATGTTCCAGTACGGCCATGTCATGACCATCCTGATCGCGATCTTCGTCTTTGTGTTCGTGCTGGACCAGTTGCAGGCGCGCATCCGCGCCAAGCTGATCTGAGGCGACCGCTGACAACAAGGAACAACATGACAAACACTTCTGAAGCACCGGATCGTGCGCAGTGGCTGCGGCTGTGGTCGGCCTTGCCGGCCGCAGCGGTCAAGGCCCTGGCGGCCGATCTGGCGGGCCAGCACCGGGTCGAAGACCTGGCGTTGCCGCAATCCGGTCTGGGCCTGCTGCCGCTGACCGACAGCGCCCTGGGCGATACCTATTTCATCGGTGAGATTCCCTTGGCACAAGCGCATGTGCGGGTCACGACCACCCAAGGGCAGTCGATCGAAGGCGCGGCCATTCTGGTGGACGACCGTGCCGGTGTGGCCCGTTCCATGGCCATCCTGGACGCGGTGCTGGCGGCCCGCATGCCAGGTTGTGAAGCGGCCCTGCGGTTGCTCACCCAGGGTGCGACCGCCGTGGCGGAACAAGGCCGCCAGCGCCGCGCCTTACTCGCGGCCACGCGGGTGGACTTTGCCCTGCTGGGAACGAACGAGGAGGACGATGATGAATGAGACTGGGATGGCGGCGGCACCGGCAGAAGCCGCGTGGCGCATCTGGCAAGCGCCGCGCCAGCAAACGGCGTTTCGCCAGTTGATGACCGCGTTTTCCTATCCGGGCCGCGTGGTGCCACTGGCCGATGGCGCTGAATCGGCGCTCCTGCTGGTGTTGACCACCCTGGTGGACAGCGCCTGTGCGCTGGCCGATCCGCTGCACGCGCTATCAAGCGACGATCTGCGCCGACTGGGCGTGCGCTCGGCCAGTGTGGAGGCGGCCGAGTTCGTGCTGGCCGATGGCAACCGTTTGCTGGAGGCCACGCCGCGCCTGGGATCGCTGGAAAACCCCGAACAAGGCGCGACCGTGGTGATGCGCGTCTCCCGTTTCGGTGAGGGTCCCCATCTGCGGCTCACCGGGCCGGGTATTCAACACGAGCAGGTGCTGCAGGTCAGCGGCATCGATCCGGGCTGGTGGAAGCAACGGTCCGAATGGAATGCCCACTTCCCGCTGGGCGTGGACCTGATTCTGGTGAGCGGGCACGAGGTCGCGGTATTGCCCCGAACCACCCACATCAACCTCAAAGGAGCCCACTGATGGGATACGTTGCCATCAAGGGCGGTGGCCGGGCCATCGCCGGTGCCGAAGCCGCCGTCGAAGCCCTGCGCTGCGCCGAAGGGCCAGCGGGTACGCCGCTCACGCTGTCGGCCATCGAACAGCAGTTGCGGTTGCTGACATCGCGCGTCGTGTCGGAAGGGGGCCTCTACCACCCACGCCTGGCCGCTCTGGCCATCAAACAGATGCAGGGCGACACACTGGAAGCGGCGTTCGCTCTGCGCGCCTACCGCTCCACCAAGCCACGCCTGATGGATGTGCCGGTGCAGGACACGAGCCGCATGCGCCTAATCCGCCGGATTTCGAGCGCTTTCAAGGACATCCCCGGCGGACAGATGCTGGGCCCGACCACCGACTACGCGCTGCGCCTGATGCGTCTGGATTTGGCCAACGAGTCGCCCGAGGACTTTCGCGCGGTCTCGCGGCGGTTTCTGGACGGCGTGGCCGACACCGACCTGCCCGACAGCTTCCCCAAGGTGGTCGATGCCTTGCGTGACGAAGGCTTGCTGCCGCCGCTGACCCGGCGCGCCCATGCGGCGTTCGACATCACCCGCGACCCGCTGGTTTTCCCAGTGCCGCGTTCGGCGGCCCTGGCCACCATGGCACGCGCCGAAACCGGCTCGCTCTTGGCGATTGCGTATTCCAACATGCGTGGCTATGGCGACGTGCACCCCACCATCGCCGAGCTGCGCGTGGGCTATGTGCCGGTGATGCTGCCGCACCCGGTGACAGGCGAGCCCATCGAAGCCGGTGAGGTACTGATGACCGAATGCGAAGTGGTGGCCATGTTTGAGGGTGATGCTACCGACGGCCCACCCACTTTCACCCTAGGCTATGGCGCCTGTTTCGGTCACAACGAAGTCAAGGCCATCGCCATGGCCATCCTCGACCGCGCCCTGCAAAAGGGTATGCGCGACGGTCCCAGCAACCCGTCGGAAGACCCGGAATTCGTGCTGCTGCACGTCGATGGCGTGGATTCGATGGGCTTTGCCAGTCACTACAAGATGCCGCACTACGTGACCTTCCAGTCCGACATGGACCGGCTGCGCACCACGCAGGACAAGGCAACCGCACAACCGACCCAAGAAGGAGCGCCATCATGAACCCGGGCTACGAACTGCCCCTGGACGAGGCGGGCTACAGCTTCGGCTTCCTGGACGAATACGCCAAGCGCGAGGTGCGCCGCACCATCCTCAAGGCGATCAGCATCCCCGGTTACCAGACGCCCTATGCCTCACGCGAAATGCCTATGGGGCGCGGCTTTGGCACCGGCGGTCTGCAGGTTACGCTGTCGCTGATTGGCGAGGGCGACACCCTGAAGGTGATCGACCAGGGCGCGGACGACTCCGTCAACGCGGTGAACCTGCGTCACTTTGTGGAACTGACCTGCCCGGGCGTGGACACCACAGAACACACGCTTGATGCCACTCTGATCCAGTCGCGCCACCGCATTCCGGAAACGCCGCTGACCGAAGCGCAGGTGTTGATCCTGCAAGTGCCGTATCCGGACCCACTGGTGGTGGTGGAACCCTCCGAGGCTCGACGCAAGGTCATGCACGGCGAAGGCGACTATTCGCGGCTGCTGACCAAGCTGTACGAGGACATCGTGCAGTTTGACGAGATCACCATCTCGCACCGCTACCCCACGCGCATCAACGGCCACTATGTGATCGACCCCAGCCCGATCCCGCGCTACGACGTGCCGCAGTTGCACCAGAGCCCGGCGCTGATCCTGCTGGGTGCGGGGCGCGAGAAAAAAATCTATGCGGTGCCGCCGTACACCCGCGCCGACCCGCTGGCGTTCGACGACGTGCCATTCCGCACCGAAGACTTCACCAACGAACACGGCCAGCGCCGCGCCTGCGAACGGTGCGGCGCCACCGACAGCTTCCTCGACGAGCTCATTGCCGACGATGGCGGCAAGCACTGGCATTGCTCGGACTCGGATTTTTGCAATAGCCGTATGGCCCGCCAGGCTGAACAAGCTCAGGAGACCACGGTATGAAAAAAATTCTGGAAGTACGCGGACTGACCAAGATCCACGGCCGGGGTTGCGAACTCTGCCTGGAGAGCACTGGCCCCGACATGGACACCAACATCTGCCCACACTGTGGCTCGGTGGTGGCCTGCCACAACATCAGCCTGGACCTGCACGAGGGCGAGATCCTCGGCATCATGGGCGAGTCCGGCAGCGGCAAGTCCACCGTGGTCAAGACGCTGTTCTTCGACGATGCGCCCACCGCTGGTGAAGCCCTGTTTTTTGACGGCGAGCGCCAGTGGGACATGTTCGCGCTCAACGCCGCGCAGCAGCGCTGGCTGCGCAACCACCGCTTTGGCATGGTGTACCAGAACCCGCATCTGGGACTCAATTTCAACGTCTCGGCCGGCGGAAACATTGCCGAGCGCCTGCTGATGAGCGACCTGGCCCACTACGGCGAAATCCGCGAACGGGCGCGCAGCTTGTTGGCGCGCACTGAGGTGTTGGCAGAACGCATGGACGAGTCGCCCAAGAAGTTCTCGGGCGGCATGCAGCAGCGCGTGCAGATCGCCAAGGCACTGGCCACCCAGCCGCCGCTGCTCTACCTCGACGAGGTCACCACCGGCCTGGACCTTTCGGTGCAGGCGCGCATCCTGGACCTGATTCTGGAAATCCAGCAGGAGCTGGGCACCGCCATGATCGTGGTCACCCACGATCTGGGTGTCATCCGCCTGCTGACCGGACGCACGATCGTCATGAAATACGGCCGCGTCATCGAGTCCGGGCTGACCGACCAGATCCTCGAAGACCCCCAGCACGCCTACACCCAGCGCCTGGTCGCGTCGGCTCTCTGAGGAAACCTGAATCATGCAAGAAGCCATCCTCAAAATCGAAGGTCTCTCCAAACAGTTCCAGCTGCACGACCAGAACAAACTGATCCCGTCGTGTGCACAGGTTCAACTGGAGGTGTTTGCCGGCGAGCTGACCGCGCTGATCGGCCCGACCGGCGCCGGCAAATCGTCGGTGCTCAAGGCCATTTACCGCACCTACCTGCCCAGCAGTGGGCGCATCCTTTACCGGGACGCCAACGGTGCCATCACCGATCTGGCCCAGGCCAGCGAACACCGCATGCTGGAGCTGCGCAAGCAGGACCTGGGTTTCGTCACCCAATTTCTGCACTGTCTACCGCGCAAGTCGGCGGTCGAGGTAGTGGCCGAGCCGCTGGTGCAGCGGGGCAGCCCGCGCGAAGCTGCTGCCGAGCGCGCGCGCGAACTGCTGGCCCTGCTCAACGTGCCGGAACGCTTGTGGGCGGTACCACCCGCCACCTTCTCGGGCGGCGAGAAACAGCGCGTCAACCTGGCACGCGGGCTGATCGCCCGGCCTCGGCTGCTGTTGCTTGACGAACCCACGGCCAGCCTAGACCCGTCCACCACCGACCGCGTGGTGGAGCTGTTGAAGTCCATCAAGGCCGAAGGCGTGGCCATGCTGGCCATCTTCCACGACCCCGAACTTGTCCGACGCCTGGCCGATCGCGTCGTAACCCTCACGCCCCCGGTGTCTGCGGCGGCATTGCTGGAGACCTGTGCCTCATGAATCCCATTTTGCTGACCCATGCCCGCGTGGTGTTCCCCACCGAAGTCCGTGACAACGTGGCCATCCTGATCGAAGGCGACACCATCACAGCCATCGACCCGGCCAGCAGCGCAGGTGCCACCGAGATCGACCTGCGCGGTCGCACCCTGATGCCAGGTCTGATCGACCTGCACTGCGACGCAATGGAGAAAGAGGTGGAGCCGCGGCCCGGCGTGCACTTCCCGCTGGAGTTCGCCTGTGCCCAGGCCGACAAGCGCAATGCGGCGGCCGGCATCACGACGGTGTTTCATGCCCTGTCCTTTGCCAACCACGAGCTGGGCGTGCGCAACAACGCCTTCGCCGCCGAGATCGCCCGTTCGATTGGCGGCTGGCAGGCCCATGCCCTGATCGACAACCGGGTGCATGTGCGTTACGAGGTGACGGACGAAACGGCGCCGCCGGTGCTGTCGGCGCTGCTGCAGGACGGTCATGCGCACCTCATGTCTTTCATGGATCACAGCCCCGGTCAGGGTCAGTTCCGCGATGTCGAGGCGTACCGCGCCTACCTGGCCAAGACCTACAAGACCGATGAGGCGCAGATCGACGACATCCTGGCGCGCAAAGCCGGGGCCGCACAGGGCGCCATGCGGCGCATGGAGCAGCTTGCGGAACTGGCCCGTGCGTGCGGCGTGTCCATTGCCAGCCACGACGACGACAGCCCGCAGAAAGTGGCGACCGTCAAGGCCCTGGGCGCTGTGGTGTCGGAGTTTCCGGTGAACCTGGAGACGGCACAGGCCGCCCGTGCACAAGGCCTGGCCACCTTGTTTGGCGCTCCCAACATCCTGCGCGGCAAGTCCCAGTCGGGCAACATGCGTGCCCTCGATGCCGTGCTGGCCGGTGTCGCCGACTGCCTGTGCGGTGACTACTCGCCAGCGGCGCTGTTGCCGTCGGTCATGCGCTTGCCCGATCTGGCCGGCATCCCCCTGGCCGAGGCTGTGGCCCTCGTCACGTGCAACCCAGCTCGTGCTGCAGGTTTGCACGACCGGGGCGAGATCGCCGTGGGCAAGCGCGCAGACCTGATTGCGGTCAAAACCATGGGCGGACTGCCACAGGCCGAGCGGGTCTGGTCGGGCGGTAAAGCTTCGCTGGTCGCGCATTTTGACCACGCCTGAGAGGGACTGGCACATGCGAACTCGCCTCATCTACGTGGTCGGCGCCTCGGGCAGCGGCAAGGACACGCTCATGGGCCATGCCCGCCAGAAGCTGGCGGGTGATCCCAGGGTGTGTTTTGCCCATCGCTACATCACCCGACCCGCAACGGCAGGCGGCGAAAACCATGTGGCCTTGACCACGGAGGAATTCACCGCTCGCCAGAACGGCAAGCTCTTTGCCATGCACTGGTCCAGCCACGGCCTGCATTACGGAATCGGCATCGAGATCAACCAGTGGCTGGGCAAAGGCATCACGGTGGTGATCAACGGCTCGCGGGAATACCTGGACGAGGCCCGCCAACGTTACCCGGAGCTGCTGCCGGTGACGATTGACGTGGCCACCACCGTGCTGCGTGATCGGCTGCTGGCCCGTGGCCGCGAGGATGCCGAATCCATTGAGCAGCGCCTGCACCGCCATGAAACGTTGCGCCTGCAGCCCGTGCCCGGTGTGCTCATCCAGAACAACGGACCCGTCGAGGTGGCCGGCGAAGCGCTGATCCGGTTGATCGCAGAACACACCCAAGGAGCGCCAGTATGCGTGTGAGTTTTCTGGGCACGGGCGCTGCGGGCGGGGTTCCGCTCTACGGTTGCACCTGCCGGGCCTGTGAACGCGCAAGGACCGAGCCACACTTCGTCCGCCGCCCTTGCAGCGCCCTGATTGAATCCGGAGGTACCCGGGTGCTACTGGATGCCGGGCTGATGGACCTTCACGAACGGTTTGCGCCGGGTAGCCTGGACGCGATTGTTCTCACGCACTACCACCCCGACCACGTGCAGGGACTCTTTCATCTGCGCTGGGGTAAGGGGACGCCCATCACAGTCTATGGCCCACCAGACAGCGAAGGCTGCGCCGATTTGTTCAAGCACCCTGGTGTACTGGCCTTCGAGACGGTGCACAAGTTCGAGGCCTTCACCGTCGGGGCGCTGCGCCTGACGCCCCTGCCGCTGCTTCACTCCAAACCCACGCTGGGCTATGCCATCGAGGGCACCCAGGGCCAACGCTTCGCCTACCTCACAGACACCCTGGGTTTGCCGCCGAAGTCGGCCAAGTTCCTGCGCGCCTGGGGCGACTTTGACATGGCCATCGACTGTTCCTATCCGCCGCACCCGACCCCGAAAAACCACAACGATTGGGACGAAGCACATCGGTGTGCCATCGAATCTGGTGCCCGCATCACCTGGCTCACCCATGCCGGTCATGCGCTGGACGACTGGATGATGGAAGAGACGCCGAGCGTCGCAAGTCATATCCGGCTGGCCCGGGACGGCAGCACGGCCGACATACCGTCCCAAACGCAATGAACGCGCCGCTGGCACTGGCCCTGTCGGTGGCCATGCACGTCACCTGGAACCTGATGGCACGGCATTTGCCCAGGGAATCGAACCCGCTGTGGTGGGTGTTGCTCGCCCATCTGGTGCTGTTTGCGCCCTGGGGGTTCTGGGAGCTGGCGACAACCGTCGTTTGGTCACTGGAGATGACGCTGCTACTGATCGTATCGGCCACTGCGAATGTGGTTTATTTCTCCGGTCTGGCCAGGGCCTACGAGCACGCACCGGTCGCACTGGTCTATCCTCTGGTGCGCAGTTCACCTCTTTTCATTGCGATCTGGGGCACGCTGTTCTTCGGTCAAAATCTCCCGCCCATTGCCTGGCTGGGCATTGGCATCAGCGTGCTGGGCTTGCTCGTCATGGCATCGAGTGCTCAACAGGGGTCGGATCGACGAGCATTCCGATGGGCCATGCTGGCCATGTTGGCGACAAGCGTTTATTCCCTGAGTGACAAGGCGGCCACCGAACACATCCCAAGCTTCATGGGGCTCGTGGGTTTTCTGTCCGTCGGCTACCTGGCATCCTGGATCAGCATGACCTTGCGCATGCATCGGCACACCCGCAGTTGGGTGCCGGCACAGCGCATTGATCTCGCGTCGCTGGCTCTTGGCGGAACCTGTATCGGTCTCGCCTACGCCTTGGTTATCCACGCCATGCGCCAGTTGCCTGCGGCGGAGGTCGTGTCGTACACCAACGCCGGTATCGTGCTCGCTGCAGTTCTCTCCATTTTTTTGTTCAATGACAAAGTCGGATGGCAAAAGAGAATCATGGGGGTCGTGATCATCACGAGTGGTTTGGGGGTGCTTGCCATGAGGTGAGCGACACAATACCAACCATCGCACACCAGCATTCCAACCCGGCTCGCGACCTGCCGGTGAAGTAAAAGCGACTTCCGATATGTCCCAAATTTCCCGATACGTCGAGGCCGCCGAGCGTGACAACACGCGTCGAAGCTATGCCGCAGCCATTCGCCATTTCGAGGTGGAGTGGAAAGGCTTGCTGCCAACGACCGCTGATGCAACCTCCCGTTACCTGGCTGACCACGCGGCCACGCTGGCGATCAGCACCCTCCGTCAGCGGCTCGCCGCGCTCTCGCGCTGGCACATCGACCATGGTTTTGCAGACCCGACCAAGGCACCCTTGGTGCGCCAGGTTCTCAAAGGCATTCGCTCCATTCACTCGGTTGCAGAAAAGCGGGCACGCCCCCTTGAAATCGATGTCGTCCAGCAGATCGATCAATGGCTGGGGGTGGCCATCGGCAACGCAGAACGCAGCGATGACCGATTGGCGCTGCTTCGCCACACCCGCAACCGCAGTTTGCTGCTGCTGGGTTTCTGGCGGGGATTTCGATCGGACGAGTTGGTCAACCTGCGGGTGGAGAACGTGGAAGTCTCGCCTGGCGAAGGGCTGTCGTGCTACCTGAGCCGCAGCAAGGGCGATCGGCAGATGCTGGGCCGCGTATACAAATGTCCGGCGCTGTCCCGCCTGTGTCCTGTGACGGCTTTCACGGCATGGGTCAGTCTGGTCGGCCTGACCCAAGGCCCGGTGTTTCGCAAGATCGACCGCTGGGGGCGAATCGGTCAAGAAGGGCTGCATGCCAACAGCCTGATCCCATTGTTGCGCAGCCTTTTGGCTGAGGCCGGGGTCGCCGCTTCCGAGGCATACAGCAGCCACTCCCTGCGTCGCGGATTTGCCGGTTGGGCTCGCGCCAGCGGTTGGGACATCAAGGAACTCATGGAGTACGTGGGCTGGAAGGATGTCAAATCGGCCATGCGTTATCTGGATGCCTCCGGCAGCGCACTTCAGGCCCGGTTTGAGGCGGGTCTCGCAACACTGGCCCCAGCAGATCGAGCGGATCGGTCACCACCGCCTTCGATGCACGCGCCGGCCGAGCAAACCAAGGAACAGGCCCAGAGGCCCCGTCTGCCTGAGCTCGCAACACCATCGGCAATCCTGCGCGTCACAGTGTTGCTGGCCCGGTTCAGCCCACAATCGCGCGGGCTGACGAGAGGCCGGCGGCTGATCGAGCAGACCTGCTTCGAGCGCTACGCCATGCAGCGCTTGAATACCGAGGGCACACAGTACGAACTGACAGTGCCCTACGAATCCAGGGATTCACTGGAAGAGGCGATTGCCGCTTTGCTCGATGACATGTACCGCATCGCCGAGGACAACCAGTGCCTGCTGGAGGCTGCGTTTCACGAGCCGGCCACCGACTCGTATTGGGACTGAAGGGCTGGGATGATGACGGCGGATGGCACGACGCACCAGCGGGGGAGGCCTCACGAATGACTACGCTTCATGAGACGGCCTATCCCCATCTGAAGCCCGACCCCACTGAGAGGGAGCTGGCAGAACTCTTCACACCCACCGAGGCGGAACGGGCGCTGGTGGCGGGAGTCGGCAAACGGCCTTTACCTCGCGTGGCCGCCCTCATTCACCTGAAGGTTTTCCAGCGCCTGGGGTATTTTCTGACACTGTCCGATGTGCCGCAGGTGATCAGGGAACACGTTGCACAGCACGCGGGTGTTCCGCGGGCGCCAGCGCTGGCGGACCTCAAGCGCTTTGAGGCCTCGGGCTCGCGCATGGTGGTCTTCACAGCATTGCGTCGCTATCTGAACGTCAAACCACTCAACCCGGCGGGGTACGCCTGGCTGGGCGTTGTGGCGGACACCGCGGCCGAGACGAAACACGCCGTGGCCGACATCATCAACGTGATGCTGGAGGAGTTGGTCCACCATCGCTGCGAATTGCCCGCCTTCTCGACGCTGGATCGGATGGCGTTTCGTGCCCGGGAAAAGAGCAACAACCAGCATTTCTCCGCCATCGCTGGGCAACTGACGTCACAGACGAAGACATTGATCGATGGCTTGCTCAAGACGGCCACGGGCGAGTCGGCGTCACCCTGGCAAATGCTCAAGCGCGAGCCCAAGCGGCCCACCAACAAAGAAACACGGACCTACATCCAGCACATCCGGCGTCTGCAGCACCTGGTGGAGCAACTTCCCAAGCCCGACGTGCCCGTGCCCAAGCTCAAGCAGTTCCGGCTGCTGGCGCGCGCGCTCAATGCCACTGAGATGGCTGAACTCAAGCCACAAAAGCGCTATGCGCTGGTGGTGATCTTCATTCGGGCGCAGCATGCCCAATCGCTGGACGACGCTGCCGACCTGTTCATCCGTCTCATGCAGAACCTGGAGAACAATGCCCGGCAGAAACTGTTGTCCTTCCAGCAGGAGCGCGTCCACAAGACCGACATGCTGGTCGGGCAGCTCAAGGACATCCTGGGTGCCTACCAGTTGGTTGGGACCGACACCCAACGCGTCGAAGCCATCAGCACGACCCTGGTGGCCGAAGTGGACGAGCTGCTGAACGAATGCGAACAGCATCTGGCCTATGCCGGGCGCAACCACCTGCCGTTCCTGCTGCAGCCGTACAAGATGGTGCGAGCGCAGCTGCTCAACTGCATCGACATCGCGTCGCCCAAGGCCAGCAGCGAGGACCTGGTGGTGGAGCGGCTGATGGAAGCCCTCTCCAAACTGCGCGACAACCGTGCCGACACCGTACCGCTGGACATGCTGGGCCTGAGTGAAGACACGGATTTGCGCTGGATGTCGGCCCAGTGGAGAAAGCTTGTGCTGGTCAAACCGGCAGGCAAGGGCCGCGCGGAGTCCGTCCGCCGCCGGTATTTTGAGCTGGCCGTCATGCACGCCGTCAAGGACGATCTGAAGTCCGGAGACCTCTTCATCAAGTTCGGGGAGCGCTACGACGACTACCGCGAGCAGTTGGTCGATGACGAAACCTTTGAACGCGAGCTGGGCGACTATGGGCAGGTCACGGGCATCGAGACGGAGCCCGGCGCCTTCGTGTCGAAGCTGAAATCGTCCATGGCGCTGCGAGCCATGGAAATCGATGCCGGATTTCCAGAAAACGCCCATGCTGAAATCGTCGATGGACGCCTGATCCTCAGAAAACCGCCTCGCTCAGACATTGTCGAGGCCGCCGCGCGCATCGACGGCATGATCACCGAGCGGATGGAGGCGGCCAGCATTGTGGACGTGATGATCGACACCGAGCGGTGGCTGGACCTTCACAAGCTGTTTCGTCCGCTGGCGGGGACCGACAGTCGCCTTGAGGACTTGCGCATGCGCGTGATCACGACCTTGTTCTGCTATGGCTGCAACCTGGGACCCGTTCAGACCGCCAAATCGATCAAAGGTCTGAGTCGGCGTCAGATTTCCTGGCTGAACCTGAAATACGTCAGCGAAGACCTTCTGGACAAGGCCATCGTCAAGGTGATTAACGCCTACAACAAGTTCGAACTGCCCGGTTACTGGGGCACCGGCAAACACGCATCGGCCGATGGCACCAAGTGGAACCTGTACGAGCAGAACCTACTGTCCGAGCACCACATCCGCTATGGCGGCTACGGCGGCATCGGCTACTACCATGTCTCCGACAAGTTCATCGCACTGTTCAGTCACTTCATTTCTTGTGGCACCTATGAGGGGATCCACATCCTGGATGGGCTGATGAGCAACGAGTCCGACATTCGGCCCGACACGATCCACGGTGACACGCAGGCACAGAGCTACCCGGTTTTTGCGCTGGCTCACTTGCTTGGCATCCAGCTCATGCCGCGCATCCGAGGCATCCAGGACCTGAAATTCCATCGCCCGCAGGCGGGCACCGTGTACCAGAACATCAATACGCTGTTCAGCGACGTGATCGACTGGCAGTTGATTGAACTGCATCTGCCGGCGATGCTGCGGGTGGCTGTGTCTATCAAGACGGGAAAGATCACGCCATCGGCCATCCTGCGCCGACTTGGCACTTACAGCCGCAAGAACAAGCTGTACTTCGCCTTCGTCGAACTCGGCAAAGTGATCCGGACCATGTTTCTGCTGAGCTACATCGGGGACGTCGGACTGCGCAAGGTGATCCACGCCGAAACCAACAAGAGCGAACAATTCAACGGCTTTGCCGGCTGGTCGTTTTTCGGGGGAGAGGGGATCATTGCCGAAAACATCCGGCACGAGCAGCGCAAGGTCATCAAGTACAACCACCTCGTGGCCAACATGATCATCCTGCACAACGTGGTGGGCATGACACGTGTACTGCGAGAGCTTCGCGACGAAGGCACCGAGATCACGCCGGAGATATTGGGCGGCCTTGCGCCGTTCCGCACGGCCCATATCAACCGATTTGGAGACTACACACTCGACTTCCGCCGGAAGATCGGTCCGCTGGATTTCGAAGTCACCATTATTCCAATATAATCATAAGGTTAGATTCGTTTCTGCGGTTTTTTACATGAATCCCTGCCGACCCTCAACCGGGCGATCCTCACATCACCGCAGATTAAGCCCAACGCAGTCGGCAGCTCTCTTGGCCCTAGTTGAAATCACCTCAGATGCCGAATCAGCTTTGGGTACAAAAGAGCAAGTTGAGGATTGGCTAACAATGCCGGCCTATGCACTCGATGGATTTAAGCCTCTTGATCTCTTGACCACTCATCCTGGGCAGACAGCATTGAGGACATTGGTTGGCAGGCTCGAATACTCCATTTCTGCGTAGTTTCCAGTCCGCTTCAAGGCTGCACTAAACAGCATCGATCGTTGAGTTGCTTGGTAGGGCTCGTTGAATTGGATCGGCAGCCGCAAATAGGGCTACGCACCGAAATTGGAGCTCAGTCGTCGCCACCGTGTTCATATCCGCATCATGAAAATCCAGCTCGCCTCGGACCTACACCTGGAGTTCATCGCGAAGAGGTTCCCCGACGAAAGACTTATCTGCCCAGCTCCAGGCGCCGATGTACTGGTGCTGGCCGGAGACATACATGTCGGCACGAATGCACCGAAGCTATTCCGCGACTGGCCAGTGCCAGTCGTCTACCTGGCGGGAAACCACGAGTTCTATGGCCACGAATGGCAGGAGACTCGTATCGCCCTACGCCGCGAGTGTGTAGAACAAGGGATCCATTTCCTGGATAACGATATCTTTGAATACCAAGGGATAAGGCTCGTCGGAAGCACGCTCTGGACGGACTTCAAGTTGAGAGGGCAACCTCAGGGCCACCAGATGTTGGAAGCCGAGCAGCGGATGAACGACTACTACCGCATCCGCTCCAAATCAGGCCTATTGCGAGCGGAGGATACGCTTGGCGATCACCAACGATCCGTCAGATGGCTACGAGAGGTTTTGAATGATTCCGACCTCGACAGAACTGTCGTCGTCACCCATCATGCGCCCCACGCGCTGAGCATTAATCCCAAGTATGTCGGCGACCCAGTCAATGCCGCCTTTGCGAGCGATCTGACCGATCTACTCTTCCAAACCCGTCTCTGGCTGCACGGACACACCCACGACTCTTGTCGGTACCAGGTTGGGCGCTGCCAAGTCGTCTCGAATCCGGCTGGCTACAGCCTGATTCGCTCCCAGTCCTTTGAACTTGCGGACATCAATCTGGAAAATTCCGCGTTTGATCCGTGCATGCTGATCGACTTTCCGGGGGCAGGTTGAATTCGCAATTGAGTCAATTAACGCGCCGATACGTCTAGACTTCGATCACACCGCGCCCTTCCCATCAGAACCCAGGCTGGACTTCAGCAGGCTGCCGTTCTTGATCTCACGGATACTTCGCCGGGCGTTTGTGCGGGCAATCAGCGCCTTGGAGCGCTCCAATTGCTGGAATGTCGACTGGGGCGCATCTACATAGACGTAGAGCCCCAGGCTCTCAAGTACTTGGAGCACTTTCCCTAGCTGAACCCCTTCCTTACCTAACTCCAGATCGTTGACGAACTGTTTGCTTACGCCGACCAAGCCTGCCAGATCATCAATGCGAACTTTGCTGTCCTTGCGAGTCGCCCGCACAAGCGCTCCCAATTCGCCAACATAGTTGATTCGCTGCTGCATGGTATTTCCTATTAATTTAGGAAATCCTATATCGACCCTACCGTTTTATCAAGAAATTCCTGATCAATTAGGAAGAAATTTCAGTGGAGGTTCCGTGCAGCGGGATCACTCTGGTCCTCGCAGGCAATATGGGCGCTGCTGCCAGCGTTGATTCCACTGTCGCGAATAGCTACCCTTGTAGCTGACGTCCAGGACATTCATTGATCGCCTGCCCCGCCCTTTCTCACATGAACGAAAAACGCAAACGGCCACCGCCTCACCCTGGAGAGATCCTCCGCGAGTATTTGGGAGGCACGTCCATCGGAGAAGCAGCCGAGGCACTCGGCGTGAGTCGCATAACCATCTCTCGACTTGTTTCGGGAAAGTCCAGAGTGTCTCCCGACATGGCCATACGATTGGGAAAGGCACTGGGAACGTCGCCCGAGTTATGGGCCCACCTGCAGGTGGCGCATGACCTCCATCATGCAGCTAAACAAAAGCGGCCTCGGATCCGAAAAATCCATTTTTTGCAGAAAGACCTATCCGTCGTCGCGCTCAAGGGCATGCTGACCCCGCCAGCGGGCGCACGTGTCTCGGTTAAGGATATGCGTGTGATGCTGCGAAAGGAGATGGCCGACTGGCATGCCATGCCACCCGTTGGCCGAGAGTTTGGTAGCCCAGACTACGACCGACTCGAAGCATTGGACGCACTTGCTTTTGACGTATTTGGTTCGATGACAAAGGCGCGGCGATGGCTCAATGCACCGAACGCGGAGTTAAAGGGAAAATCGCCCGACAACCTGTCTAAAAGCAAGTCGGGCTATCGGGTCGTTATGGCACACCTTCAACGCATGCGAAAGACGAAGACCAAGCGACGAAAAACCAGTTCGGCGTGAGGCTGTCAGCGCACAAGCTTTGGGAGTCGCGACGTATTGGCGCTGGTGCAGTGAGGAAGGATCGGTCAAGGGCGTGGGCCTTTCTTTGCGCTTTGAGCTGCTATCCCGGTCCGCCGCCGGATCTTCTGCCGATTCTGCGCGTCAGCAGCCGACGAGGCCACGCTGGTTGGCGATACGGTTGTCAGTTGTTGCCGCAATTCCGTTTCCCTCGCTGCGGCCGCGGCAAGGCGCTCGTGCAGGGAAACGAGTGCCGATTGAGAATCGCCATACTGATCGGTAAGCGCAGCGAATCGCTGGTGAAGCTGCGCGAGCTCCTCCTGCAGCTTTCGCTGGCTGTCCTGCAGGACGGCGCGGACTTGCTTCGTCTCCTGCCTGGCGCGGTCAATTTCCTCCAGGTGGCGCTTCTCTGTGGCGGCACTGCGCTCCTCGGCGCGTTGTTGTCGTGCTGCTTGTTCCGTTAATTTTTGATCAAAGTGCCGGCGCTCAGCGTCGCGTTCCTCTACAACGGTAGCCAAACTGAGGGTCGGCCGTGATTCCTGAAAATTTCGCAGAAATGAGCCTAAGCCCTTGATTTCAAAAGAAATTGAGGTCCGTTAATCGCTGCTCATCCGGCCAGTGGCATGCAGGTCCAGAATCTGCAGGCGCTCATAGTCCGGGCTGCCAAACTCCCGCCCCACAGGAGTCATGTCCAGCCAGTCTTGCTCCTCGGCAGATATCCATAAGGATTTGCCGTGGAAACGGCTATGAAGCAGATGGTAAATCCGGCGCTTATTGGTTCGGGTACTCATGGCGACCTCTCAATTCAACCGGTTGAACTTACAACGTATTAACGCTTGTCTGGGCCTATTTTGAGCGATTGCCCTTGGCGGGGTCCGCGGCTTTGGCCTTTGCCGGACGAACCTTGGCAACTTTCGCGGCCGGCAAACGCTCCAGGCGCAATTTCAAGCCCTCGACATCCCGAAGCAGCAAATCGCGCTGGCCGCGCAACTCCGCAAAACTAACGTCGAGCTCACCCAGACGCTGCCGCAGCGCATCAGCCTGCTGCTGCTTGTCCGCCATTTGCTGACGATGTAACTCTGTCTGATCGGTAAACATACGGCGTGCCTGGTCGAGGTCTTTCTGTAGCTTGGCGGCATTTCCGCGCTCACGGTCCACATCGAGCAGCGCCCGCTTCATATCCCCAGCATGCCGCCCCTCGGCTGCAGCAGCCACCTTGCGTTGCTGTTCCAGCTCCTCGGTGAAGCGGTGCTGGGCAGCACTGAGTGTTTCCTGCATTTCCCGGCGTTGCGCGGTGCCGGCGTCGACCTGGCGTTGCAAGGCGGCGACCTCACCCTGGGCACGCGCCAGTTCGGCCTGGGCGCCTGTGAGGTTTTCCTGGAAGGCTTGCAACTGGGCCTTCACGGCGCTGAGCGCTTCATTCGCGGCTTGCGTTTGCGCGATCGCGGACTGGGCGGCTCCCTCGGCCGCCAAAACGCTGGCGCGCGACTCTTCCTGCAACTGCTTCAGGGCCTCCTGCGCAGCGGCTTGAGCATGCTGCCAAAGGGCCCCGACCATTTCGCCGGCCGCGTCGCGCAGCGGCTCCGGCAGATCGGGATGTTCGATGCGGATACGGCTTTTCTCGCGTAGTGTTTCCCAGAACCTTGCGAGCGCCTCCGCCGGCGCGCTCATGCTGCCCTTGCGCACCAACTGGTACAGCCTATTGGCGGTGGGCGTCATGCCGTACCGGAAAAACAGAAGCACACAGACCTCGCGGTACAGGTCCTGGGTCTCGGGATACTGGGCACGCAGGGCGTCTATTTCGCTCTGCAGGCGGGCTTCGGCGACGGGTAGAGTTTCCACAGCGGTCAACTTTCTGGAGTAGATAATAAATAATACAACGTAATATGTTGTGATACTTTATAAATCATTAAATCTATGG
>Ga0114986_1000031_pt1 | contig 37701 bp, 42 predicted proteins | sample Shrwel1BS1Day17_FD_96988 | JGI IMG/M metagenome (GOLD analysis project Ga0114986, IMG submission 96988) | Subsurface microbial communities from deep shales in Ohio, USA - Utica-3 well 1 S-1-Day17 | ecosystem: Environmental > Aquatic > Deep subsurface > Shale gas/oil reservoir > Produced... | reverse complement strand
TGACCAGGCGCCTCACCACCTCTGTGTCGATCTCTGACATACGTGTCCACCTTGTTGTGCATGGACACGTAGCTTCCCCTCTCAGGCGCTCTGTGGGAAGACGTAGTTGGATGACCGCTTACGATCATCAGCATCACCCTCGGGTATGTGCTGTTCTCCTTCATCGGCGTTCCCCTGGCAATTGCCGGGAAACTCACCGGTCGGGACGATGGACGGATGGCATGGAAGCGCGCTGCCGTAGCGTTCGGATCGAGCATGTGTCACGAGGACGTCAAGATCGAAAAGTCCGCGCCGGTGATAGACAGGTTGCAGGCCAGTGAGGTCAAGCACCTGCAAGCGGCCTCGTACGAGGTATCTGAGGCCTGCAAGCAGGCGCCGATCAAGGATCACCTGCTCAATGTGTACCTCTACGGAGACCGCATCGAGAGGGTCCTGAAGGTGCCCACAACCCCCCTTCCCTGGCAGCGCTCGGAAGCCGCCTTCACGCGGGTCATGCTCAAGCCGCTGAGGCCCGAGCAGATGCGTAAGGCTGGCCTGGAGTACACGCTCGACAGTGCCATTGCCCATACCCGTGCTGAGTTCCTTTCGGGCAAGGTGGAGCGGGCATGTGCCAAGGGTGTGGCCGTCCGAGAGGAGGCAACGGCTGCAAGCAAGACGTTGTTCGCTCCGCCGCAGCCGGCTGTCAGAGAGTCGACCGACGCTCCTTCACAGGCAGTTTCTCCCTCCATGATCGTCAAGTCCGCCCAGGGCGTGATCGACTTTGTTGGCGAGAACACCGTGCACCCCAAAGGCCGGCCCAAGTACACGACCTATTCGGTCACTGTCCGAGAGGACGGCGGTCAGATGGTCACGTTCTCGGGGGTCGATCTCAGGGAGAAGGCTGCAACCATGGGATTGAGCAAGGGGGACAGGGTCCTCATCACCCAGAGTCGTGAGGAGTTCACTGTCGACAACGGTGGTCAGGAGACCAAGCAGCACAAAAACGTCTTCGACATCCAGACTGCCTGAGCAGTCCCAGGATCAGCAGCGTTCCCAAAACAGTGGCCAGCGGCCACTTCATTTCGTTTCAAACAGCCCGCAGCTGCGGGCACCATGCACTTAGGAGAAAACACATGGCATCTGTCAACAAAGTCATTTTGGTCGGCAACTGTGGCCGCGATCCCGAAGTTCGCTATCTGCCCAACGGGCAGGCCGTGGCCAACGTGAGCATCGCGACATCCAGCCGTCGCAAGGACCGCAACACTGGTGAAACCGTCGAGGACACCCAGTGGCACCGCGTGACCTTCTACGACCGCCTGGCCGAGATCGCGGGTGAGTACCTCAAGAAGGGCCGCTCTGCCTACATCGAGGGGCGCCTGAAGTACGGCAAATACACCGATCAGTCTGGGGTGGAGAAGCCTACGGTGGACATCGTGGCGACCGAACTGCAGCTGCTCGGTGGTCAGGGTGAAAGCAGTGGTGGTGGTTCCCGCCAGGGTGGTGGCTCTGGCTCCTACCAGTCGCGCCAAAGCCAGCCGTCGCGTCCCGCACAGGAACAGCAGTCCCGTCCTGCAGCACCCGCTGCAGCACCGGCGGCAGCCAATCCTGGTGGATTCGAGGACTTCGGTGAGGATGATATCCCCTTCGACGATCCTCTTGGTCGACGTGGCATGCACCTGATCCTCTGATCCCCTGTGGGTTGAAGCGCTGCATGCGCTCAACCCAAAGCCCGACAGGGCTTTCTCATGCTGGCCACAAGTCCCCATGAGAAAGCGTTGTCTTCAGTGATTCATCAACCCCTCTTTTGGGAAGGAATCACAACATGGAAACCAAGGAACATCTGGATCTGTCCTCGATCGAGTGGATGCACGTCCTCCCTCGCCTGGGGATTGAAGAAAAGCTGATCGCCAATCCGAAGCGTCGTGGGCCCTGTCCGATCTGTGGGGGTAAGTCCCGCTTTCGCTTCACGAACGAGAAAGGGCGCGGCACGTGGGTCTGCAACTGCGGTGCTGGTGATGGTGTGAGGCTGATCGCGGCGGTGCATGGCATCAGTGACGCCAAGGCCATCATCGAACTGCGCGAGCTGATCTTCGGACCAGGTGGTGCCCCCCAGAAGTTCACCCGCAAGGGTCCACCTCCTGAGGTCCCCACCAAGACGCCTGAAGACATCGAGAAAGCACGTATCGCACTGCGCAACGTGTGGGAAGGCGGCAGCTGCATCGCTGGGACACCAGCCTTGCGCTACCTGCAAAACCGCGTGAGGGATCTCGATCCCCAGTGGCTGACCAAGGCGTTTCGCTTTCATCCGAGTCTCTATCACATGGACGAGGATCTGGGCAGGGTCAGTCATCTGCCCGCGTTGGTCAGCCTGGTCAACGACGCCTCTAACCCTGATGAAATCGTGACCATCCACCGCACCTACCTTGACGGCAAGGGCGGCAAGGCCGCGGTCAGCCCGGGTCAGGCCAAGAAAATGATGACAGCGGTCGTCGAGAAGATCAGTGGACACTCGATCAAGCTCAACAAGGGTCATGGACCCGTGGCCATCGTCACAGAAGGCATTGAAAACGGTCTGGCCTGGGTCGCGGCTCATCGCAGCCAGTACCCGGTCTATGCCGGTGGCAACTGCTACAACCTGGCGGCGTTTCGCTGGCCGGTCGGGACCAAGGTGTTGATCATCTGCGGCGATCACGATCCTGTGAATCCGAAGACCGGTGTTCGTCCAGGCTTTCACAACGCGATGCTGCTCAAGCAGCGTGCGGTGCAAGCAGGGCTGACGGCTGTCGTGAAGATTCCCCAGGTACAAGGGATCGACTGGGATGAACTGTGGAACGCTGGCGAGCTCTCGCAGTTTCGACTCCTGAAGTCTCAGCGGCAACTAGCGGTTCCCGCATGAACCAGTACCCCATCTCCGACCTTGTGTCGGAGGTGGGTGCTTCTTGCAACGAGCCATCTGTCCAGAGGGTAGATGAGGGCACGCCAAACCGCTTGTCCTCATGTGCCTTCGTGGCCACTCCTTTCGTCAAGTCCCCGTGTTGGGGAAGACTTTTCAAGGAGTAATCCATGACCATCAAAACCACCGTTGGCCAGCTCAAGCAGGCCATCAAAGCAGCGCTGTCGGCCGTCAGCGCAAAAACCTGTGACCTGCATGTCAGCGGCGATCAGCTGCACATCAAGGCCGAGTCTTTCATGGGCTGTGTCCGTCTGAAGGTCGATGCTGAAGGATTCATCGACAAGGAGGCCACGGGCACGCTCAATGGCGCCGTGACCAACGCACTCTTTGGCGCACTTGCATCCGATGCCCAAGTTGCAATCTCACGGGTCGAAGGCGGTCTTCGCCTGAAGTTCGGGGGGGCGACCATCAAACTCAAGTTCCAGGAGGCAGCGAACTCCAGCGACGATCTGTTTGCTGCGGCGAGTACCTGCAAGGGTCACGAGTTGGTGGCCAAGGCCACGGGCTCGGATCTGATCAAGGCTTTCGCCAGTCCGCAGTTCTATGCGGCGCACAACGACGTCAGGCAGTACCTCTGTGGTGTGTACATCGAGAACCGAAACGGCTCGCTGTCCATGACGGGCACCAACGGCTTCATGCTCAACCGCGTGGACACCAGCATTGCCTGTGAACTCGCTGACTTTGGTGCGATTTTGCCCACCGCTGCCGCGCAGGCAGTGGACATGGTCCTGCAGCCCGGCGATGCGGTGGATATCTACCGCATTGGAAGCGGTGCCTCGCTCAAGCTTGTGTGGAAGACGGACAAACTTTGCTGGGTGACCTGCCTGGTCCTCGGCCAGTACCCCGACTGCGCAGCCTTCTACAAGGGAGAGACGGCGTCGAAGACGGCTGACTGGCCTGTTTCAGCCAAGGAGCTGGCCCTTGCTGTACAGCGGATTCTGGCCATCTCGGAACAGCGATACCTGCGCATGCGTGTCGCTGATGAAATGCTGACCTTGCTTTCTGAGGATTGCGAGCACAAAGTGGAAATCCCCCTGAGCGATGAGCTCAAGGCGGTGAAGCTGCCTTGTGAGCGTCGAGCCTGGGAAGCCTCCTTCAGTGGCGCATTCATCGAGGAAGTGGCACGCAGCGTTCCCACCGAACAGATGGTGCTGCGCAAGGGTCCCTCCGAGTCAAGCCTGCTGTATGCCCGTTGCCTCTCTGCCGAGGGTGTCGTTGACAGTTCCTGGTTGGCGCTGGTGCAGCCGGCGCGGATTTGAGGGGGTCAACATGGAGCAGCAAGACGACGAGCTGATCAGGGACGTGGTCGAGTCCTTTCGCTCAGGAATGCCGACCATCTCGAAGATGTACAAGCTGCCGTACTTCAGCGCGCGGGCTCTGGCAGAGGACATCGTGCTCGACCACAAACTGTGCAAGAGCATCGAAGCTGCGCTTGGCGAGCGCCTTGTGGTGGTCGATGGCATTCCAGAGCCCTTGGCATGGCCGCAGAGCATGGCCATTGAAAAGCTGTGTCAGGCTGATCCGCTCCTTCGGGAGCGCGACCCGTCCTGGCAACAGACCTATTGCGATGAACATGCCTTGGAACGGTATCTCGATCCTGATTGAAGCCTGTAACAGGGCAGAGAAACACTGACCCAAACAAAAGGGCCCCCTGGTTTTCCAGGGGGCCCTTTCTCGTTTGTGAGACGCGTGTTCAGTCTGTCCAGGATGTGTCGATGAGTTGGCCGTTGATCTTCGCCTTGGGCTGGACGGTCAGAGTCTTGCCATAGCGCGCTTCACCTTTGACCTTGCCTGTGTCGGCCAGGACCAGTGCGTTGCGGGCATGCAAGCGGCCGGAGATCTCGCCCTCAATGAGGATGTCGTCAGCTTCGATCGACTCTGCCACCACCGTCGCTGTCGGGGCGATCACGATCGCTCCGCCACTGCCAAGATTGATAGAGCCCTCGAAGTGGCCGTTGACGACAAAGACCATGGGCTCAGGTGCGTTGACGTCACCTTTCATCACGGTGCCCAGAGGAACCAGACATTCGGCATTGTCGTAGAGCTTCTGTGTGTTGATGGTGGGTGTCATCGCTTAGGCTCCTGCAGTACGAAGTTGGGCATTGAGTTTGGCGCCGCGTTCGACCACGATTTGTTCGTAAGTCAGGGACGCCGAGCACTGGGCGGTGGGGCCAAAGGTCACGCACCCCTTCTGGCAGTCGATCTCACCTTTGACCCGGCCGGCGATGATCGCGTTCTGCGCTTCGATCTTGCCGTCAACGTCGGCATCTTGTTCGATGCAGAGGTCCGCACCGGCGAGTGAAATCGTTCCCTCGAAGCGGCCTTGCACGACGTATCCGCTGGTGCCGGTGATCGTTCCTTTGAACGAGACACCTGCCGGGATGCGTCCGCGTGAGTGATCCGCTTTGGTCAGAGAAGCTGGCGGTTGGAGAACGGATGCTTCACGCACCGGTGCCACGCGCAAGATGGATGGAACCGGTGCGAGAGGAGGGTTCGGTTCAGCCGAGGTTTCGACAAGGACGTCGGCATGGAGGTCTTCGGTCGGGTAGGCCGGGGAGACGGCGGTCATGTGGAGGCTCCTTCAGTGAGATTGCGGGATGGGAGAGACAGGCCTGTCGGCCCCGGGGTTCTGCTCGCTCGGCTTGGAGGCGACCCACTGGTTGATCGACTCCAGGTGCTGTTGCGGTGTGTGACGCTGCGAGAGTTCGCTGATGGCATCTGCGATGGCGTTGACCATGTTCTCACTCAGCAGCGTGGTGCCATAGAACTTCTTCGCTGTGGCCTTGGTCACCCTTGCCAGATAGGGCAAGTCACGCAGCTGGACCACGTGGGAGTTGACCGTCTGGTCCAGCTCCAAGGTTTCTTCGGTCAATACTGTGTACTGAGTGGCGTGGATGCCCTTGAGCTCTTCCAGGAGATAGCGAACCTTGAACCCCCCCTGATCCACAGGGTCTCGAACCGGGTCGATGGTTCCATCGGTGCGCTCGATCCACCATTCGTGCACACCATTGCCACCCTCGGTCTTCTTCGAGCGCAAACGGCCGTTGCTCCAGCCCTTGACCTCGAAGACGATGATGCCGGTCCTGCAGACGAAGATGATGTCGTACTCGCTGGTCTCCGGGCCTCGAACGGTGCCTGTGGGCAGGATGACGTTGGACAGGATCCGTCCCTCCGGGAACTGAAGCCCAAAGGTCTCGACGACTGCTGTGTATGCGCGGGCCTCGGAATCGTTGAGGGCTCGTCGCAGGCCCGGGATTGGTGAAATGGCGTGGTTCATTTGGATTGCATCCTTGGTAATGGAAATGAGTTTCCACTGAAATTGGACTGACGCAAATTCGAATCAGTGCGCTTGGATGCACCAATTCAATCTCCGATTCATGCGCGCTAGCGGTCTGCAGGCGAGGCCCGGTTAGGCGGGTAGCCATGGTCTTTCAGAGTTATCCACAGGCCCGATATCGACCTGGACCGGACAAATTTGTCCGGTGCCACTTTATGTAGCCTATCAGTACTACTTTGGCAAAGATCTGTTGTTGCGGCGACAAAGTTGCAGGCTGAGCTGTTGTCCGCTCGGGGCGTGTGAAGACTCCTCACCTCTATCTGAAAGACGCGATTTCGGTGCAAGGTTTCGCGCTTCCTAGCGCAGTATGAAGTCTGATCATCGAGCGCATGCTTGATGCAGGCCGACTCCAATCGATCATTGCCAATTCCCTGAAACCGATTGCCGGGATCATGGAAGACAAGACCGTCACTGAAATCATGGTGACGGCGGATGGGCGTGTGTGGATTGAACGGCGGGGTGCCATTGAGCGTTCTGACATCGTCCTGGGAGAGACAGATCGCCAGTTGGCGATCATGGCGGTGGCCAAGTACACCGGTGCAGAGGGCAGATCTACCGGCAAGGACGTCAAGGCTGGCACGAAGGACGCAGTGGTTTCGACCGGCGTGGGTGCGCTGCGTTTCGCCGGTGCCATCAAAGGGGTGGACTCCAGGGGTACCACCCTCGCCATTCGAAAGCACCTGGATCCGGAAGAGCGCCCCACCCTTGATCAGCTGATCGACTGGCAAATGCTCTCCCGCGAAACGGCCGATCTGCTGGTGCGCAAGATCGTCCATGAACGGCAGAACTGCGTATTTGCTGGCCCTACCTCGGGTGGCAAGACAACACTGGCCAATGCGGTCCTGATGCATCTGCCCAGCAACGAGCGCATCGGCCTGATCGAGGACGCCCGCGAGATGGCGCTGCGTGTCGAGCACAAGAACTGCTACTTGGCAGCTCCGGAATCCGGCCTGACTGCCAAGATCCTCGTGCAGCACGCCATGCGCGAGCGTTACGACCGCCTCATCCTCTCCGAGACCCGTGGAGATGACACCTATGACCTTCTGCGGGCGTTGTCATCAGGTCACAACGGATCGGTCACCACCCTGCATGCGTCTTCTGCAACAGGGGCATTGAGCACGCTTGAGCTGCTCTTTCAGATGTCCCTTCCATCCGGCGTGCAGATGTCGCCTCTGGCATCGCAGCGCTACATCGCCGCCTGCATCAACCTGGTTGTTTTCTGCTCTCGCTCCTACGTCGCCCAGCCGGACGGCAGTGCGAAGAGCTTCCGTCGCGTTTCCGAAATCCTCACCGTCAAAGGAGCAAACAATGGTGAATACGAGCTTGAATATGACTTCCGTGAAAACTGAGGAGGGCCTCAGCTGGGCGCGGGTCATGCGTTGGTTCCTGGTACCGATGCTGGTGCTTGCGGCTTTCTACATGCCAGCTGCATTCGCCCAAGACGGTGGAGCTGCGGCACAGGGTCTGTGCAAGTTCGCAGGCTTCCTCAAGCAGATCGCGACTGTAGCCGCCATCATCGGCTTGATCCTGTTCGTCCTCAACTCCTTCTTCATGAAGTCGAGCGTGGTGGGTGACATCATCATGTACATCATCATCGGCTGCGTGATCATGGTGGCCGGCCCATACCTGATCACCCTCACGGGCCTGACGACCAACTGCTCGCTCTGATCAGCCGTGCAAGAGAACGAAGCAGAGATTGCCGACTACCCGGCGCTTCGCAGGCCCCGTCTGGCCGCGGGTGTCGGGGCAAAGACGGCCACGATGATCTGGGCCCTGACCGCCTTGGTGGGTGTCGTCATCGGCATGCCCTGGGGACTTGTGGCCATACCGATTGCTGCCGTCATCCACGGTGGCCTGACCTGGTTCTTTCGCAAGGACCACCAGATCATGGCTCTGTACCTCGTGCACGAAATCGTGCCGAACAACCTCCACGCCGGCACTCCTTCTCATGGGGAAGTGTGGATGTCACGTCCGCGCGGATTTGGCAATGGCGTACCGCTGAACTGACCATCGTGACCATCTCCACTTTCTCTAGGCTGCGTGCGCGAAGTCCTCTCAAGGGCGATGACGGAAAACTCTCCGAGCAGATTCCGTGGATGGTGCACGTCACCCCCGATCTCGTCTTGTGCAAGGACGGCAGCCTGCTGGCAGCGTTTGAGTTCGGTGGTGTGGACATCGACGAAGACAGCGTTCATCGGCTGCAGCAAAGCATCAAGGAGATGCAGCAGTCCATGGACAAGTTCGACGAGCGCTTCTACATCTGGTTTGTCACCGACAAGCGCCTGAAGGAGGAGGTTGATCGCTGGGATGGTCTTGAGACCAATGAGGTCGTGAGCATCCTCAATGCGATGCAGGACAAGACCTACCAGAGCAAGCAGGTCTACACCCTCAAGACCTATGCGTTCATCCTTTTCACGGGCGATACCGGCGTCTATGCGTTCATGGAGAACGTTCGGCGCAAGATGAGCGAAGAGGGCGTCAACTTCAGTCTGGCTGTACTGTCCAGCCTGAACCCTGCCAGCAATGTTCGCTCTGCGGTGCTGCACGATGCTCGTCAATTGGATTCGAACATCGAGATCGCCCAGGAGACGATTGCTTCTTTCGTCTCCACGCACACGATCTCGACGTTCAAACGGCTCAGTGGCTGGGACATGGACACCGCCTTGCTCCGCATGGCATCACCGACCTTGGGCCACACCAGCCGAGTCGAACCCAGTCCCAGCAGCATGCTCGATGGAACCCTGGCCACATCGGACGTGAAGATTGGCCGAGAGGTCTTCGCCGTCCAGGGTCCGAATCGGGCTTTGTACGGGACGATCGTTTCGCTCAGTGGCTATCCCGGCAACACCGAAACAATGGTGAAGCTGCTGGCCACGCAGGCAGAGTTTCGCTTGACGCACGTGCTGCACTGCATGAGCTATGACCATGCTCGTGCAATCGTCGATGAGCACGGTCGCTATTACCGGATGACGCAAAGCACGCTCTCACAGCGTGTGGCGGCCTTTCTGCGCGGGGTTGAGCCCGAGGTGGACCCCGGCAAGGCGGACCTCTACGCGGAGTGTGTGGAGGCCATGCGGCGACAAACGGCCGAGCAGCTTGGCTTTGCCATGCATTCTGTGTCAATCACCTTCTACGGTGAGACGGCTCAGCATGTCCAGCAAGTCACCTCCAGCGTATTGCGGGAGATCGGTGGGCTGCCCCAGATTCGTGAGCGCCTCGGCCTCAAGGCGGCGATGCTCTCGACGCTGCCCGGACAGTGGGCACACAACAAGCGCCTGATGCTGGCCAACAACCAGATCATCAGCCACATGCTGCCCACGGTTGGTATCTACCCCGGCAGCCCTGTCTCAGAGCATCTGAGTGCCATCTACTCACGACCGACACCGCCGCTGGCCACGTTCACATCGCGCTTTGGTACCGAAGTGCACTTCGACCCGTTTGTCAAACAGGTGGGCCACTCTCTGCTGGTGATGCCAACCGGCGGTGGCAAAACAACCTTCGTGAACTACTGCCTGGCCCAGTTCTCACGCTATCCCGATGCACAGGTCGTGATTTTCGACCGCGACCACTCGTGTCGGATCATCACCAACCTGGTGGGTGGTACGCACATGGACCTGCGTCGGGGGATGAAGCTCAATCCCTTGGCGCATATCCGCGAAAGCGAGTTGGAGCAGATCCAGGCACGCGAATTCATCATCCGTCGGGTTGAGGAAGGCGGGGAGCGCCTGACGGCGATGGATCGGGCAGACATCTTCGAGAAGATCAAGGCGGTGGCCGACTCGGAACACCAGGAAGTCAGTCTCAACACGGTTTGGTCATTGCTGAGTTCTGACATCCAGGTCAAGCTGCATGAGTGGGTGGAGAACGGGCCCTATGGCTACTTCGGTAGCAACGAAGACCACTTCTCGCTGTCGCGGTGGACCTGCATCGAGATGAAAGAGATCATGAAGGTGGACAGGCTCGGCCGTGCGTTTCTCGATCACGCCTTCTCGTCCATCTCACGCATGCTCACCGGGAAGCCTACCTTCATCTATGTGGAGGAAGCCAGCTTCGCACTGTCCAACCCAGCGTTCCTTGCCGGGATCGATGAGTGGCTCAAGACCTTCCGAAAGAAGAACGCCTTTGTTTGGCTCACGGTGCAGTCTCCGGAGTCGGTGACGGGAGTCGACAGTGAAGCGGTCCGCGCCACTCTTACCGACAACATTCCCAACATTCTTCTGGGTGCCAACCCCAAGCTGGAGAGCCACCGCGCGCTCTACAGGCAAATTTTTGGTCTCACAGATGACCAGGTCAGCATGATCAAAGGGCTGAGGCCTCAACGCGATTACTTGCGAATTGCGGGCAGCATTTGTCGCGTTTTGCGGACGAACTTCGGCCAGGATACGTTGGCCTTGATCCGGTCGGAGCCGAAGTATCAGGAACTGCTGGACAAGGTCATGGCCTCTGGTGATCCCAACTGGAGGTCGGAGTACATCAAGCAAGCCACAAGGATCTGACATGAGCACGCGTCGCCACTTCCTCTCAGCAGCGGTCGCCATCTACGCAAGCAGCGTAGGTCTGGTCGCAAGAGCCGCGGGTATCCCCGTCATCGACGTCTCCAACCTTTCCCAGAATCTGATTACCGCGATTGAGTCGACCACATCGACCGTGATCGAAGGCAAGCAGTTGATGGAGGACATCAAGCAGACGATGAACGACTTCCCGCTCATCGACCAGTTGAGCAAGTCCAAAGAGCTGTCTCAGCTCATCGACATCATCAAGGCTGCCCAGAAGCTCAACGGTGCCCTTCGCGATGCGAAGTCAACCTATGACCACATGGGCAGCGCGTTCGCGACGAGTCGATACACCTCCTTCATGTCGTTTCTTGAGGACATCGATCGTCGCAGGAAGGTAGGGGACGACGCGGCCAAGCACCTCTACGACTCAGCGAAGCTAGCTGAGGATCAAGTGGCAAAGGCGTTCGAGGCTCATCAGTCGATTACCGCGGGCATGCCGATGATTTCCGGGGTCACGCAGGCCGTGCAAGCGACTGCGAATTCAGTGGGTGTGCTCATCCAGCAGCAGCAAGCCGTGCTCGCCATGATGTCAGCCTCTGCTCGAGACATGGGTAAGGAGCGCCAGCGGCAATACGACGAGAGAGCGAAGCAGGAAGAAGGATGGCGGAAGTCGGCTGAGCAGAAGATGAAAGACTTCCAGAACGACCTCAAGATCCTCAACAGCCTGGGCAAGTGATGCGAAGCTTTGCCAAGGGTACCCCCCTCATTCTCATTGCGTGCGTTCTGCTCTTGCTGCCGCTGTCGGCCTTCGCAGAAGACCAGTCAGAAATCCTTGTCCTGATCTCCACGACGTTGAAAGACGTGGTCAATGCGGTGGTCGGAAAAAACTTTGCCGACAAGGTCAAGGCAGCGGCGCTGGCGCTCTCAGGGAACGTTACGGGTATCGCCATGACGTTGGCAGGCGTCTTGACCCTGTTGAGTCTGATCTGGGGTGTCATGCTGGCCATGCTGGAGAAGAAGTCGGTGGTAACCGCTGCCTTTGAGGCGCTGCTCTTTGGTGTCATTGCGGCAGCGCTGATCAAGAGCTTTGCACTTCTTGCCAATACAGTCTACGACTTGGCTATGGCTGTGTTGAACGCTGTTGGGCTCAACGTTGGCGAGACATTCGTCAACTTTATCAAGTCAATCTTTGACCCGGTTGGCAAGATTTTCAAGGCAATCGCTGATCAAGCGGAGTGGTCGTGGTCTTTCATGAGCATGCTGGGTGACGCAATCTTTGCGATGCTCATCCTTCTCGTAGCAGCCTGGTTCTTGATCCAGGCAGCTTCATCCATGATGGGTGTCTTCATCATGGGCCCGATCTTCGTAGGGGTCGGCATAGTGGTCGGACCGGTCATGTGCGCTACGTTGGCCAGCGCGTATACGCGGCAGTGGTTCTCTCAGTGGCTGAACTTCCTGGTTGGCGCCTCATTCCTGACTGTTACCTCCGTTGTGGTCATGAAGTTACTCACGGGGGTTTTTGAGACCGCCTTCACGGCTCTGGGTGGTGGCAAGTCCTCGGCTGTGGCTCTAGGCATTGCCATGATCGCAGCCGGTTTGAGCAAGCTGTTCGAGGCCATCCCGAACATTACCGATGCGATCTTTCCGGGTCGAACCGGGGCAGGGTCCGCTATCAACACAAAGGCGATCGGTGCTGCTGCCAACCCAGCCAACCACGTCAAGACCGCCTACAACGGCGCAAGCACTGGCGTGAGCAAGGTCAAGAGTGTTTCGAGCGCCGTATCCAAGTTCATGACCAGATGAGATTGTCCCTTGGCTGGCGTGTGAGTTCCATGGAATCGGCCTGAGTTTCTACATAGATGATGAGAGGTTTGCATATGAAGATGTTGTTTCTCGTTGCTGCTACCGTGGCGTTGCCAACACTGACCATGGCGCAGAGCAAGATTGAATGTGTGCTGGCTGCTGACGGTCAATACCAGGCAGCATTGATCTGGCAGAACACACTTGGCGTCGAGCGGGCGAATTCAATCTGCCGTATGAACGCTCCCGCACCCGTCCAGGTGGTGGTGCCTGCGACCCAGGCCCCAGAAGCGTCTGCTGCTGCCGTGGGTTCACGTTTCGACCCTTCCGTCTATCAGAAGGCCGCTCAACGAAACGAGGGGCCTGCATCGGTAGGGAGGGTGAGTGCACGTTTGGAACCTCAAACCAAACAGCATAGGACCGGCGATGAAGGTTCGGCATCTCAGAGTGTGCCGAGCGAGTACGTCCAGATGTGGTGAGACCTGCTCACATCCAACGATCAATCCTGCAGTACGTCGAGTGAATGAACGCCGTAGAGAGCGTTTATTCGTTAGGCGTCATGGCCAAAGCATCCAGAGAATCGAGACATGCCAGTCAAAAAGCCCAGCACAGATCATGTCCCCGGACCCATGGAGGAGGCGGCCATGCGCATCTACTTCGCGCGTGGCTCGGCGGTTGCAGTGGAGAAGGGCGCCTGGAAGCTCACGGCCCTGGCGAGCATCACCGTATCGGCGCTGGTGTGCAGCGCGCTTGTAGCCGTGATCATGCAGCAGAAGGTGCATGTCCTGCAGGTTGCCAAAGACACGAGTGGTTCTCTCCAGGTCGTTGGCGAAGCGCAGAAGTTCCAGGCTGACGAGGACACCAAAATGGCGTGGGCATCCAGTTATGCGGCCTTACTGACTGAGATCACGCCAGCGATCTGGCAACGCAACGTTGAGCGGCTGCAGGCGCTTTCCGTGGGAGTGGCCGTTGATCAGGTCAAGGACTACCTGCAGAAGGCAGACAACAACCCGCCGCAGATGCTCTCGCGCTTTCCTTTGTTTGTGCGTGAGTACAAGCGCTACACGGTCAACAAGGTCGCGGACAACACGTACCTGATCAGATATGAGCTGACATCCCGGCCGGCCGCCAATGTTGCGCCGATCGTAAAGACCTACGCAATGACGATCACTCTGGCCAATGTTGGCCACAGGACTCGCGATGACGTCTTCCGTAATCCGGCAGGACTCGCCGCCATGAACTTCAGCATTTCCGAGGACAACAAGTGAAAAACATCCGCTATGCCCTGGTTGCGGCTATGGTCGCATTCTCGTGTACTGCCCACGCACAGAAGGTGGCCTCCATCACCGTGCCGACTCCTGGGAACCTCGACAGCCGCGTGGTGACGTTTGCCTATACCCCTGACGTCGTCTATCGGCTCAATGTCACGGTGGGCATGCATACCCACATTGCATTGGCACCAGATGAGGAGCTGATTGAAGTTCCTCGCATCGGTGACAAGGTTCGTTGGCGGATCGAAGGAAACGAGAAGAACCTGTACATCAAGGCCACCGTGGCTGATACGGTCACCTCTTTGAGTTTGGTGACGGACAAGCGCACCTACCAATTCGAACTCAGTGCGACCTCCAAGCCGTCCGAGCGAATCCAAAAAGCAGTCTTTTCCTACCCAGACCAGGAAGAGGAGTTCCGCATTCGAACAGACAGCAAGGTCAGGGCGGAGGTTGCTGCTGTCGAGGCGGCAGCAAAAGAGCAGGCATCGCACAACCTCAGTGCGGACGCTCTGGATCCCTCACAGCTGCACTTCTACAAGGTGCACAGCAGTGATCCCGACTTGCAGCGTCTTCACGCTTACACCGATGGTGTCCGGACGTGGATGCGGATGCCTCCAGGGATCCAGGACCTCCCGGCGGTCTTTATGGTTGAAGCCAACGAGCGTGGCAGCGAGAGCTTGATGCCGGTGAACTATACGGTTGCCGACCGCAAGAGCATTCGTGATCGGGATGTGGTCATCATCGATCGGGTTCATCCGACGTGGGTTCTGCAGATCGGCAAGCGCGTCCAAGTTCGTGTGACCAAGGACTGAGCCATGAGCACACGCAAGCGCATGCCCTCTGCGCAAACGAATCCCCTGGACGACGACGACGGTATCGTTGAACCGGGACGAGCAGGAGCGACTTTCGAGGCCGACACTGACATTGAGGACGCGCGCCTTCAGACGGGCATGCCGGCTCGAAACTTGCGCAACATCGCAGTCGGCGTCATGGCCATTGGACTGACCGCCTTCTTGCTTTGGCCCAGTTCCGGCCAGAAGGTCAAGCAGGAGGTCCCAGAGCCACAGCAGACCGACATCGTCGGCGATCTGGTGGACAAGTTGCAGCAGGTGCCTCCGCCTGTTGCACTGCCTGAGTATCCCGAGACTCCGATTCCCACCCCTATCGCACAGCCTGCTGCGCCACCAGTGGATGAGCGCATTGAATTGGCATTGATCTCTCCTATGGCGGCAACGGACGTTGAGCTGCGCACTGCTGGTCAGGTCAATCAGAGGCAGACCGCACAGCCCACGGCAAATTCCGATCGTGAGTCGATCCAAGCGCTACTCGAAGAGCAGCGCAAAGCCAAGAACGAGGCTCTTGCCCGGCATGCCAAGTTGGTTGAGTCTGTGGCCGGCGGTGGCCCAGGGGTTGGCATGGGTGGCTCTGGTGGCCAGTTGTTCGGTGGATCACCCTCCATGTCAGCTGGACAGGCCCGAAGTGCTGAGCACAGCATGTTCCTTGCCCAGTACGCTGGCAATGGCGATATTGGGCAGGCCACACAGTTGCAGGCAGCTCGCATGGCGCCTACCCTCTATGAAGGTACGATCATCCGGACTGTGTTGACCCGTTCCTTGAACTCGGATCTTCCGGGCACGATCACTGCTCGTGTGAGTTCTGACGTCTATGACTCAGTCTCGCAGCGAATCCTGCTTGTCCCTCGCGGTAGCGAAGTTACCTGCAGCTACGACTCGAATCTCATGCAGGGGCAGAAGGTCATCCTGGCTGCATGCACTCGGTTGCGCTTGCCCAATGGAAAGTCGTTCGCCCTCAGTGGCACACCTGCAGGGAGCGAGCAGGGCTCTGCTGGCATTCCTGCCGAGATCGACAACCACTTCTTGGAGATGTTTGGAACCGCTCTGGTGGTCGGTGCCAGCTCGTACTTGCTGCCACAACGTGATCGCAACATCAGCATCGTGACCGGATCCGAGGGCGGAAGCCAGACCGCGGGCAACATCATGGGCTCAGCCCTGTCCCAGGTCATTCAGGCGACGATAGCTCGCAACATCCAGATTCCGCCCACTGGCATGGTCGAGATCGGAACGCCGTTCACCCTGACTCTGACCAGAGATGTCGAAATGGAGCCGTACCTGGCGTCGCAAAGGGGATATCGATGATCCGAACACGCGAGTTCCTCAAAGCCGTGGGTCTATGCGCGGTGCTGGCGTCGGCCGGCTGCGCCACGCATGAGCCGGTCTACCAAGGTGCGACGTTCCTGACTGCACCGGTGGACATTTCCACGGCCTGGCTCAATGACCGTGGAGATTTGTATGTGGTCCCCGAAAAAGGCGTGGTCATCGACCAGGTGGTCAATACAGATGGAAACGATGTGACGTACCGGTTGGACGGGTCATATCTCTTGTTTCCAGCGAGTGAGATTGCTGACTCGTCAGAGCTGCGTTTTCTGATCGAGAAGCGCTGGCGAAGGCTGCCCCTGGTCTTGCCCAGGAACTCACGAAAGTCGGTGTGAACATCAATCTGGCGGCTAACCCGGCCCAGCGCCGGGAAAGATTCCTTGGCTCGATCGGCCGACTGATCAAGCGGAGGGTCAAGCAGCGGATTGGTCGCCAGATCAATGCCAAACGGCAGGAGTCCCTTGAGAGGACACTGATTCGTGGTGCTGAGCGTATCTGGGCCCTTGGCTACCATCTCGATGATGTGGCCAGGCTCGATGTGGTGCATGTGAGCGCCTTGGTTCAGGCACTGTTGGATGAGGGATACAAGGAAGGAACGCTCACATCCTACATTTCCGCCTATCGCCAGCTCGGTCGATGGCTGGGGAACAGCCGTCTGGCCAACTTCAAGCGTTCGGTTCCAGACGCTGCAGAGTCTTCTGCTGTGATGACCGCTCCCTCCAGCGGGCAATTCCCTGACAGTTGACCTTGAAGAACAACAGGTCCAGCACAAGCAGTCCCCACAGGCCAGAGGTCGCGTGAAGTATCCCCAGGCAGACGTTGCTGCCTATCCAGATGTAGAAGCCTGAGACCTTCATCCGAGCATTGAGCTCGGCGCCGGCATATGAAGACGCCAGTCCGATGGCTTGCAGCAGCCAGTTCCACAGGGGCGTTCCCCCCAAGTCCTGTGTGAGCAGTTCACTCATGCTGCTTTCACCATGAGGGAGCGACCCAGTGAGGACGGACGTGCGAGCATCTGCCACTCTGTGCGGTCGTACATGTTCCTCATCACCATGGCACTGTCCAGATACTTTTGAAGCGCAGCTATACCGATGTGCCTAGTCGGCGCCAGAGGGGGAAGTGTGGACGGTCCACGATGTGGGGACCAAGTCATCGATCCGTTGGCCAGGCAGAGCTGAAACGGGAGCACGCGCGCAATTCCAGCGCGATTCGGCCGCGATGTGTTGAGTAAGAAGCGGTCAATGTTGATCGCCACACTGAATAGCCTTGCGTGGTACCAGCGCATATCCGACAGTGCGTAGACCTGCAACTGGTTGTCGACAAGAACCGCCGTGTTTGGCGCAGCTTCTGCAGGCGTGAAGACCAGATCCTTACCGCCAGCGGCTGTGCTCGTGTGATGGTCCGCAAGCCATAGCGTCATCGAACCCTTTGTTCGCAGTTCGAGACAGAAGTGGCCATCTTCAGCCAGGTTGAGCAGATTCAATGCAGCCATCAAATTCACCCGAAACAGATGTCGCATTCGTGCGCGACGCGAACCGATGAGGGCAGACACTTGAGCTGAGCATCTGGACAGGGCCGGCCATCCCTCCTGAGCCGAAGCTGCCTTGGCGGTCGGAAGCTCTGGCCAAGGGCGCCCCAGTCCCGTTCGATGGTGGTAGCCAGCAGTCGATTGACAACAGGGTCCGAGTGCCAAGTGACAGCTTGTTGTGTACTGGTCAATGGATCCTGAGAGTGGCTGATCATCTGCTGGTTGCTCTGAAACACTGAGGAAGGAGTCGTTGTGATGAGATTCTGGGCAATGCCAGAAGCTGTCGAGGTTGGAAAGGAGCTCTCCAATGAGTCGCAATCGCCTACCTGGCAGAGCAGCAGGCGTGCTTTCCTGAAGATGACCGGTGCAGCCTGCGTTCCGGGGTTGTTGGCAACGAGCGCGTTGGCTCAGGCGGCCCCCGACTTCTGGTCGATGCCGCGGCAGATCTGGTTGCAGCGCAAGACCGCGCGTGGTGTTGAGGAATTTCGGGGCGTCTATTTCGCGGATGGGAAGTTGTTGCTGGAGCCGTACCTCCAGATCTGCCGAATCCTGAGAGATGTCCGCGAGGACGTGGCCGTCCAGATGTCGCCTGTCCTGCTGGATATCCTGTGCGGTGTGCAGGGGATTGCGCGGGTGCATGGCGTAGAGGCCCCCTTGGAGACCACGTCTGGACATCGCACCGCCAGGCATAACAGTCGCCTCGAAGGTGCCGCCAGAGCGAGCTTGCATATCGAGGGTAGGGCTTGGGACGGTCGGATGCCCGGTATGTCGCCGGCCATCATGTCTGAAGCAGCCAAGTACCTCCGCGGCGGTGGGGTTGGACTCTATGTCGACCGCAGATTTGTCCATGTCGATGATGGACGGTTGCGCTCCTGGAGCGGGCGCTGATATGCCTTCCTGCGCGGACAAAGCGTCTCGTGTCCCCAAGTCTGCGTTCAAGTTACTTTTCGGGCTTGCAAAGGCGCCCAGGTTTCTGCCAAAATCCCTTTAGGTTTCGCTCATCGAGCCGGAGCCGTACCCGTCCGCAGTCGCAATTGCGGAATGGACGGGGAACACAAACTCAGCACTCAGCCTGCGCGGCCAACAAGGCCGGTCATCGCGGGCTTTTGCGCTTCCCTGACATAGTGGGTAAACCTGAGTCACGCCAAGGCTCAGGTATGCCCATTTGGGCTCTCTCCTTTCAAACACTGCTGATGCAGAAAGGAGAGCAACATGATCAGGCGATACATCGTCCGCAGCCTCACTATTCACCGAGGTTCGCCGCGTATTTACCTTGACACCAAGGGCGGCAGCACCGACCCCTTGCTGGCTCATCCAGAGCGCGAGGGGGTCTACCGGCTGTTCACCGCCAACGAGCACGCCAGGATCAAGGAGATCCCTGAGCACCTGATCGAAGGTATGTCTCAGAGCAAGGCACACCAACTGCTGGGGCAAAGCGTTCTGTTCACGCCAGTCAAGGCACTGTTCGAGCGCATTGGCATCAGCTTGTTGAACTGGTATCACCAGGCATCTGGCCAGACTCAGCACGTTTCACCGGTCTATCAGCTCGCGCTGGCAACCGGGTAACCGCTGGTCAGCCCTTCACGCCTCCCTCACAGGAGGCTTTCTTGAGCGAACCCGCTGAAGAAAGCCGACTGGCTTCTCCTTCATCAACGCCGAGATTTCGGCATCACCAAGGAGAACAGGACATGGAACTCAAGCAACAGGTGTTCGTCAATGTCAACGACGCTGGCTACCCGGAAGTCATCGACCAGATGACCACTGATGGCAAGGGGCTCTACAGCGGGCAGACGATCGAGGAAATTCGCCAGCGCTATCCCAAGATCGAGCTGCGCGACTTTGACGCTGTCATCGAGCAGCAGGAAGCACACCTTCGCACGGCGCCGGAAATGATCAGCGAAGATCAGTTCAACGACGCCCTCGAGATGCTGCCACCAGACAACTGGGTGCGCACACCGGCGGGTGAGAGCTTTGCGTTCTCGGAGCGCTACAGCGGCCGGATGACCACGATCTACGCGAGACTGGGTCGCACCTACTGGAAGTTCATCGACGTGGCCAGTCTTGGGCACATGGCGATCATGGAACGCATCGGTGCTGAAGTGAAGCGGCGAGTGCCGGCGTGAGTGGGCTGATGGATCAGCACTATCGTCTTGCCCGCATCGGGGAGGGTGGAATCACGCTGCAACCATCTGTGGATGAGCATGGTCAGCCTAAGGGTCCGCTCGTCTGCCCGGTCAAGCTGCCGTTGGGCGACATCCAGGTGAGCGCGCCACAGCGGAACGACCTGCAGATTGCCGACTTCGCTACGGATCACATCCGCATAACGGTTCTGGACTTCAATGACCAAGTGCTCTCGGAGCACACGGTTGTCGGGCGCCAGGGCTTGAATGAACTCTACGAGTCGGTCGTGGGATATCGACCGCTCGATGAGGCAACGGTGGAAGACCACGAACTGCTGTGCATCACAGCCGAGGCGCTTTACCGATCACAGACCGGTGACGATGCCTGATCACGGCGCCTATCTGTGCAATCCCGAAACCTGCCAGCGCACGCTGGCGGGTCTTCCAACTGGCGCAAGACCAGACGACTGGACGCAGGGGCGTTCATCCGTGTGGCTTTGGCCTCCTGCCTTTTTAACCACCTCGAATGAGGGAAAGGCAAGCACATGAACACACCACACAGCGAGCAGATACCTGCTAACCGGTACTGGGCCATCACTGGCCGAATCCCGGGTGATGAGGAGGACAGCATCCTGATCTTTCACCTCCCGGATCGACGCGCTGCGATTGCGGCCTTCGAAGAAGCGATGTGGGACGCGGAGGTCCAGCGTCATCGTATGAATGAGCAGCAGGCGGAGCAGGCCCGTGCAGATCTCCTCTCGCAGCATGATCAAGTGGTCTTCATCAACTCGGTTTGCGTCTCGGATACGCGGATTGAGGAGGCCTGAGCATGTACACCAACGAGATTCGGGATTTCCTCGCTCGTGCACCCAAGCGCTGCCACTTCGACGGCAGGGGCATGGTCTACAACACCGCGGCCCGCTACCGTTGGCTGGCCAGCATCGCCGAGGGATCGATCCATGAGCGTATCAATCGCCGGGCCGGCATTGTCGAGAACTGGCTTCCTTGGAAGACGCCGCCCGTGCTGTCCGCGCAGCGCCGGCATGAGCGTCGCCAGCGTGTGATCGCCTTTGGGAGGGAGTGAGCCATGAACACTGCATCTCCAGGCACCGTCACGCTCTATGGCAGGCGTTTTGGAGTGCTGGCCGACTTCCCGAACACGCGCGAAGGAACCGCCCAGGCCAATGCGTTCATGCAGTCCTGCGGCAAGGCAAGTGTGCTCAAGGTCAGCGACAGGATCTACCTGGCGGACAAGGATGACCATGGGACACCGGTCTGATCGATCCTGAGCTTGAAGGATCTTGCATCCACTGGCCCCTCGGGGCCACTCTCATGTGGTTCGTGACCCTATGAGAGTGGCTCTACGCCATCGCTTTCAGAACACCCCGCATGGGGAAAGGAGAAAGCAATGGACTACGTGCAACAGGATTTGTGGGCGTCTGAATACGTTCACGAGCAAAGCAAGCCGTCACCAGAGGTCCCTTTCGATCCCCTGAGCTACGACCGCTACGTCGTGTTCTTCTCGGGCGGAAAGGACTCTCTGGCCTGTGTGCTGCACCTCCTGGAGATCGGTGTACCGTCCTGGAAAATCGTGCTGCACCACCACCTGGTCGATGGCGCTGAAGGATCGAACCTCATGGACTGGCCCGTGACGGAGGCATACTGCAAAGCGGTGGCCGACCATCTGGGCATGCCCCTTGAGACGAGCTGGCGGGTAGGCGGCTTTGAACAAGAGATGCTGCGTCAGAACAGTCCCACGGCTGCGGTGATGATCCCCGACGGCAAAGGCGGCCACGTCGCTCATGGTGGACAGGGACCTGAAGGAACCCGCCTGAAGTTCCCTCAGGTCAGTGCCGATCTGTCAACTCGCTGGTGCTCGGCATACCTCAAGATCGACATTGGGTCGACGTATCTGAGACATGACCAACGGTATCGATCAGGCAAAACCCTGGTAGTAACCGGTGAGCGAGCCCAGGAGAGTGCGGCACGGGCCAAGTACAAGACGTGCGAGGCACATCGCGCAGATCTGCGACATGGTCGCCAGCACCAGCGGCACATTGACCATCGGCGCCCCATCCATGCCTGGCTGGAAGAACAGGTCTGGGACATCATCCGGCGTCATGGCATACGTGCCCACCCTGGGTACCACCTTGGCTGGGGACGTCTGAGCTGCAGGCAGTGCATCTTTGGCAGCAAGAACCAGTGGGCAACCATCAGGCTTGTCGCACCCCAAGCCTTCGAAAGCATCAACAGCTACGAGAAGCGCTTTGGCGTGACCATCCAGCGCAAGCACTCGGTCGGCCAGATGGCCGACATGGGAACACCCTATGAGTGCGAGCAGAAGTGGATCGATGCAGCCAACGCGCGGGAGATGACGATGGAAATCTATGTCGGTGATAACTGGGAGATGCCCAAGGGCGCTTTTGGTGAATCGGCAGGACCCACCTGAGGGCAGTCGCCTGGCACGCACATCCGATGAGGGTGTGCGTGTTCGGTGACCATCTTTCACAACCACCACCCGGACCCATTCATGAGGGCTTGAACCCTGATGCATGGCTCTGCGCCGTCGTTTTCACAACCACCCGACTTCGGGAAAGGAAAACGACATGAAACTGAAAATCGACGCACGCCAAGCTTCCTTGTTCGACTTCCTGGACCTCGCAGTCCTGGAGGCACCCGTTCAAGAGGTTCCGGCCTGCAAGAGCGAGATCCAGGTCGCCGTCGAAGACGTGGTTCACCCACGTACGCCCAGGCGCAACCTCTTTGTCCTCCAGGACGAGATGCTGGCCCACCTGAGCAGCGACGGCGCCAAGATCGACGCCAACATCAAGGCGATCGAAACCCTGCGCACCATGCGTGCAGAAGGACGGATGGTCGCCACAGACGAGGAGCGGCGTGCCATGGTCGCCTACAGCGGCTGGGGGGGGCTCTCCAACGTCTTCGCAACCAACACCAAGTACCAGCAAGCACAGGAGCGCCTACGGGAGCTGCTGACGCCGGCAGAGTACGACGGTGCGCAGGAATCGGTGCTCTCTGCCTACTACACGGAACCCACCGTGGTGCGGGCCATCTGGAGCATCGTCCAACGCATGGGCTTCAAAGGTGGACGGGTGCTGGAGCCATCTTGCGGAACAGGCAACTTCATTGGTGCCATGCCCGAGGATCTGCGGCACGACAGCCGCGTGGTGATGATCGACCCCGATCCCATCACGGCAGCGCTGGCCGATGAGCTCTATGCCGACCGGCAGACCACCGTCATGCCCATCGGTCTGCAGGATCTGGGCATTCGTGAAAACGGCGCCTTTGATCTGGTGATCGGCAATGCGCCATTCGGCAACTACCGGGTGGCCGATGCGCGATTGGACAAGCTCAAGCTGAACATCCACAACTACTTCCTGATCAAGTCCATCGTACAGGTGCGGCCGGGGGGGATCGTGGCGCTGATCACCACCAGCTCAACGCTGGAGAACGGCTCACGGGATTTCCTGGCTCACCTGTGCTCACGAGCAGAGCTGAAGATGGCAATCCGGCTGCCCTCGGCTGCGTTCGCGAGGCTCGGTGGCACGGACGTGGTTGCCGATGTTCTCATCCTGCAGCGGCGCGACAAGGTGGTCGAGGTCGGTCCCTGGGACAAGACCTTTGAGCTGCCCAACAAGGCCAATGCGGACAGGGCCAATTGCACTGCCAACTACACGTACTGGGCTGAAGCCTCCAAGGTCAACGCCATCTTCGTGAAGAACCCTCACTGGGTCCTTGGCAAGTACACCCTGGCGAGCAACCGCTGGGGATCGCGACTGGGTGTTGAAGCACATGAAGACTGGCAGCAGCGGCTGTCGGGACTCTGTGAGGAAGCCAGCATCCAGGGCGTGTTCGACTGCAATCGCAATGTGGTTCAGGGTCAAAGGGCGCAGATCGCTGATCCGAAGGCCATCAAGAGCTTCGTGGCCCATGGGTTCTTCTTCGACGAGGAGGGGCGCCTGATGGTCATTGAGGGCAACAACAGCGTGTCGGACACCGAGAACTACCCAGCTCACCAGCTGCGGCGGCTCGAAGGAATGACGCGCATCCGGGACTGTGTGCTGCAACTGCTGGAAGCCGACTCGGTCAAAAGCACTGCAGCTGAGCAGTACCGCGCTGAACTCAACCGGATCTACGACGGCTTCGTCAAGCACCATGGGTTCCTCATGGATGCTGGCAACCGGCGCCTGTACCGCAACGACAGCCACGCGCCGTTGCTGTGGTCACTGGAGATCTGGGACGACGAGCAGGAAACTGCTCTGAAAGCTGACATCTTCCGGGAAAGCACTGTGTCTAACGCCGTCCTCAAGGACAGCGCGGACACCATCGAAGACGCCATTGCGCTGTCCTACAACCGCTTCGGGCGGCTGGAGACGTCGTGGATGGCCGGAGCGATGGGTGTGCCCGAAGGGGAGGTGATTGAGCGACTGCTGGCCAGTGACCGGATCTACCAGGATCCGCGAAGCGGCAAGTGGGTGGACTCGATGGAGTACCTGAGTGGGCCCGTGAGGGAAAAGCTCAGGATCGCCGAAGCAGCAGCCAAGGGCGACCAGACCTACGGGAGAAACGTGGCCGCTCTCAAGGCGGTAGTGCCTCCCAGCATTCCACTGGAGCAAGTCGGCATCAAGCTAGGCGTCCCGTGGATTGGTGAGGAGCACATTCGGCAGTGGCTGGAGGACACGTTCAAGATCGGACGTCGCTACCTCAACGAGTACTCGGGCTTTCCCCATACCTCCTTGGAGGTGACACAGGTGGTGGAAACCGCCTCATGGGTCGTCAGCTTCGGCTATCCCAAGCACGAGACCTTCACTACCAAGTGGGGGACATCACGCAAGAACTTCTGGGACATCCTGGGGAACTTGCTGAACCAACAAACACCGGAGGTGTATGACACGATAGAAGTGGAAGGAAAAGAGCGCCGGGTGATCAACAAGGACGAGTCGCTGGCCGCGCAGGAAATGGCGCGCACCATCGAGAAGTCGTTCGTTGACTGGCTCATGTCCGACAAGGACCGGGTTCAAGCGCTGCAGGAGAAGTACAACATGCTCTACAACGGGCATGTCAACCGCAGCTATGACGGCCGCCATCTTGTCATTCCTGGGCTGAGCGCGGCAATCACGCTGCGTGATGCTCAGAAGGACTCGATCTGGCGGGGCATCGTCAGCGGCAACACGCTGTACGCCCTGGCGGTCGGTGGTGGCAAGACGCTGATCCAGATTTGTGTGGCGCAAGAGCTCAAGCGGCTGGGAATTGCCAAGAAGCCGATGCTGGTTGTTCCAAACCACATGCTGTTTAACTTCTCGTCTGAGTACCTGCGTGCGTTCCCCCGAGCGAAGGTCCTGGCGGCAAGCAAGGACGATCTGGTGGGTGATGCGAGGCGCGAGCTGCTGATGCGTATCGCAACGAACGACTGGGACTGCGTGATCGTCACGCACTCGACGTTTGGTCGCATTGGCCTGAGCGACGAGGTGGTCAAGGAGTTCATCAGCGAGCAAAAGCGAAAGGCGCGCGAGGCGGTCATGGGCGTCACGGATCAGAACGTGGTGCGTGAAGCATCGCGGGCGGCGAAGATGGTCGAGACGAAGCTGGAGAGCCTGATCAGCGATGAGAAGGACTCGGGTGTGCTGGGGTTCGAGAAACTGGGCATTGACGCGGTCCTCGTCGATGAAGCCGACCTGTTCAAGGCCCTGTTTTTCTTCACCAAGAAGAAGCGAATCCCGGGCATCTCCAGCAGCTGCTCATCGCGGGCGCTGGACCTGTACCTGAAGTCCCGGGTGATATTCGAGAAGAGAGGAAACGACGGCTACGGCCTATGTTTTGCCACGGCGACACCGATCTCAAACACCCTGGGCGAGATGTTCATCATGCAGACCTACCTCCAGGAGGCAAGACTGCGCGAATTGGCCATCGACAGCTTTGACGCCTGGGCGGCGAACTTTGCCCGCGAGGTGACGTGTGTGGAAGTCAAGCCTGAGGGCTCTGGCTACCGACTGCACACCCGCTTTGCGAGCTTCGTGAACGTGCCCGAGCTGATGAGAATCTTCCGAGAAGTCGCCGAGATCCGTACCAAGAAGCAACTGAACCTTCCCGAGCCCAAGCTGGTGGGGGGAAGCCACACGGTGGTCACCGTGCCACCGACAGAAGGTCAGCGGCGCTTCGTGCAGTCGCTGGTGGAAAGAGCCGAGCGTGTGCGAACGGGTGAAGTCAAGCCGGAAGTGGACAACATGCTGTGCATCACCAACGATGGCCGAAAGGCTGCGCTGGATATGCGATGTGTGAACCCCACGCTGGCGGCTGAGCCGGGTACCAAGGTCGAGGCATGCATCGAGCGTGTGTACGCACATTGGGAGCAAAGCATCCAGGAGCGTCTGACGCAACTGGTGTTCTGTGACCTGAGCGTGCCAGGCAACAGCTTCTCGGTCTATGAGCACATCAAGGCTGCACTGATCGCCAAGGGTGTTCCGGCAGAAGAAATCGCGTTCGCACAAGACTTCAAGACGGACAGGCAGAAGGCCCAGCTGCATCGCATGGTGCGGGCGGGCAAGAAGCGGGTCCTGATTGGGTCTACAGAGCTGATGGGGTTTGGGACCAACGTCCAGGACCGACTGGTCGCCAAGCACGATCTGGACGCACCCTGGAGGCCGCGAGACGTCGAGCAGCGCGACGGGCGCATCATCCGGCAAGGCAACATGAACGAAGAGGTGTGGATCTACCGGTATGCAACTGAGTCCACTTTCGACGTCTACATGTGGCAGGGGCTGGAGCGCAAGGCAAGCTTCATTGCGCAAGTGATGGAGAACAACGGGAGTGTGCGCACGGTGGAGGACGTCTCCATGCAAGCATTGTCGTTTGCAGAGGTCAAGGCGCTGGCCAGTGGAAATCCCATGGTGATCGAAAAGGCTGGCGTGGACGCCGAGGTCGCAAGACTGCAAGCGCTCAAGTCGGTCCATGACAGCGATCAGTACAAAAACCGTAGAGAGGTGGTCCATCTGGAGGCAGCAATTGCATCCGCCCGCGATCATCTGCACAACGTCAAAGCCCTGCGCGAAAGCGCAAAGGTGGATGGCCGTGGGTATGTGGTCGATGGAAAGCGGTACGCCGACTTTGATGCATGCGCTGAAGCTGTCCTCAAGCGGGGCCAGAAGATTCGCAAGTTCTTCAAGGACCACAGAGATCGGCGCAGCGCTCATGAACCGCGTGTCCTGCTTGAGATGGGCAACGTGGCGATCGAGATTGGGGAGAGCTGGAGCGCTGGCCCCTTTGAGCAGGTGAGGCTGGATGGTCAAGCCTTCACCATGAGGCTCAGGTCGCTGCCAAGGAATCTGGAGGACCTGATCGAGTGCTTCAAGCCATCGTGGTTTGAGGAGGAGATCACCTACCAGCTGACAAAGACCGAGACCAGGCTGAGGGACCTGCAGGCGAGCCTGGTCGAAAGGCAGCAGGCCTCAAGGCCCTTCGCTCACGAGGAAAAGCTGCAAGCCTTGCTGGAGCGTCAGGCAGAGATCGACAGCATGCTGGAGATCAACACCGACGATGCCAGCGCCCTGGCCTGCGCTGAGTAATTTCAAACCCCCTTCTGTGCCAATGGCATGGGAGGGGGCTCCTTTTGCGCATCAGAGCGCTTTCGCATGGGGTCACCGGACTCGCATACGAAAGTCGTTTTGAACGACGTGCTCCTCATCAACAACCGCTGTATGCGGGATAGGAGCAAAGCATGAAACTTGACAGTCTGACCATTGGCCCTGCGCCGTGGAATGAAGATTGTGCGATGGTCGGGTGCAGCGAGTACCCCCTTCGCTCGCGAAATGAAACCGAGGCCTTCAAGCGCCAGATCCTGCGTCACTACCCCGTTCCGGCGGGCGTCGATCACGCGGGGGTTCGAATCTGCTGCAACCCCCACGAGTTCGGTACCTACCGCGAGGTGGAAGTGGCGTTCAACCCTGTCTGTGAGCAGGCCAGTGCCTGGGCCTATCAGGTCGAGGCCGATCCAAAAGCCGCGCTGGCGCGGTGGGACGATCAGGCCAAGATGGAGCTCGGTCTTCTGACCGACGTCGCGGTTTGACCACGGAGGCACAGATGAAGCGACGTCTGCAAACTCCGTCGGTTCGCCGCCAGCGGCTCTTTCTGGCCATCGCTGCCAATGTTCGCGCAGGAGGCATCCGGCGAAGCTGCATGACCGCTCTGGCGAAAAAGGTGGGTGTCTATCACTCACTCAAGACGCTGGAGACCGATTTGCTGCTTTACGCTGGGAGCCTCATGGACCCGGGCTGCGTCACTCGGTTGCTGACCTGGAGCCTCCAGGTGAACAAAGCCACTGACGAGATTGCGCCACCGGTGTTCATTCCTCGACAACAACTTGCCCTTGCGGCCTGAAGAAATGCGCATCACAACCACCATGAAAGCACTGACACTGATCCTCTGCGCGCTGCTGTCCGCGCCTTCCATGGCCGGCCAGTTGGCCGGCAAGGTGATTGGCATCAGTGACGGAGACACGCTCAAGGTCCTCACCTCGGACCGCCAGCAGGTGAAGGTGCGTCTTTCCCAGATCGACGCTCCCGAGTCGACACAGGCTTTTGGAAACAGAGCCAAGCAGGAGCTGGGGCGGATCTGCTTTGGCAAGTCCGCAGTGCTCGATGTCGAGGGTGAAGATCGCTACGGCCGCACCATCGCCCGCGTAAGTTGCGCGGGCGTGGACGCTCAAAGTCACATGGTTCAAGCCGGTATGGCATGGGTCTATGACCGGCATGTCACCGACAAGTCCCTGTACCAATTGCAGCAACAGGCAAAGAACGCCAGGAGGGGCGTCTGGAGTGATCTCAAGGCCATTGCGCCCTGGGAGTTCCGACAGGCATCCCGATAGGCACAACCCCAGCCCGCTTCAATGCGGGCTTCCTACTGCGCTGTCACCAGTGCAGCAGAAAGCCCACACATCGCCTTTTCAACACCGCAACTGCGGAAAGTAGGAGATGCAGACCATGTTCAAACCGACCATTGAAATCACTTCCAGGAACGAGCTCCGGCACGGTATCCCTGTGCGCTTCCTCTACCGTGGCTTCACCGTTGCACGGTTGAGGACTGGAGAAGGAATGTGCTTCTGGTCTGCCTGCAAGGGTGGATCGGGTGCGCAAGTGAACCCCGACCTGGCAGCCACGCAGCCGACTCAGATCATCGACAAGATCGATGCGATGCTCCGGCTGGCCGCGTAACCCTCCAGAGGCCCAGTCTCATGCGAAAGCATGGGCTGGGTCTGCGGCATTTCCGCGCTGTACAAGCGCCAGCAGATCGATACAATCGATTCGTCCCATCAAACCGCTGTTGCGGAAGGGCCACTGCTCAAAGATCAGAGGAAGTCTTCAGCGACCAGACGGGTCAGCTTGAAGGTCCCCAGGGCCTTGCCGGTTTGCATGTCGCCCAAGACATCGCCAAAGCCGCGCAGTTTCAGGTCCGCCTCTGCGAGATCAAACCCGTTGGAATGCTTGCGCAATGCCTGCAGCCGCTCCAGCGTTGCCCGCTTGGTCGTCTCTGCCGTCATCATCACGAAGTCACCTCGTCCGCCGTTACGAACGAGACGGCCACGCAACTGGTGCAGCTGCGTCAGACCAAATCGCTCGGCCTCGCTGATGACCATCATGCCTACGTCGGGTACATCGACGCCCACTTCAACCGCCGTTGACGCGACGGCGATCGGCGCCTGACCCGAACGGAACTGCTGCAAGGCTGCCTCTTTCTCTGCCGGTTTGAGCTTGCCGTGGATGACCGCTACCCTGTTGGGGAAGCGCTCGTTCAACGCCTTGGCTCTCTCAGTGACCGATCCCTTCCCTTTGACCCGGGGGTAGAGAAAGATGCAGCGTCGTCCTTCCTGGAGGTGATGACGCACCAGATCGATGGCCGCGTTGCGCTCGCTCTCGCGCAGGATGTGCGTCTGGATTGACTTCTCCACCGGTGAGCCTGCGATCCGAGCTTGAGTCCAGCCGTCAAAAAGTGCCAGCGCCAGAGAACGCGGTATTGGTGTCGCACTTGCCTCAATTACATGGGTGCTTTCGCCAACGAGCTGCATACGCTGGTCAACCGAGAACTTGTGTTGCTCGTCGATCACAAGGATGCTCAAGGGCTGCGTCAGCTCACGGTGCAGTAGCGCCTGGGTGCCCACCAGCAGGCGGGCCTCTGGATCAATGTCCCCAGCTTCAGCCGTGCACAGCTGGGGCTTGAGATCGGGAAAGCGCGCGGCGGTCAGCTCATGGATTTGACGCGCAACGATCTCGTTGGGTACCAGGATGGCGGCAAGTCCTTTTGAGGCCCTCGCCACAGCCACGGCAGCCAGACAGAAGACCAGTGTTTTTCCGCTTCCGACATCGCCGTTGAGCAGGACCCTGGCGCTCTGCTGGAGGTTGATCGCCTTGCGGATGGTGTTCAAGGCTCGACGCTGAGATTCGCTGAGCGTCTCCGGTTGTGCAGCCACCGCGTCGATCAGAGGCGCGTCAATGCCAAAGCGTGCCGGTCCCATCTTGGCCCTCACGCTCGCTTGCGCTCCATACCGTACCTCGTCGATGGCACATTGGCGTGCGAAGCCCAGCGCACGCTCTCCCTGCTCAACGGAGTCGGGCCGGTGGATGGCACGTATCAGAGACGCGGGGCTGCGAGAGCGAGCCGCAAGAGAATCACGGATGACAGGAGAGAGCATCAAGGCGTCAGCGGCTTCGTTGATCGCCTGCTCGCTGGACCACTGATCCTCAATGACAGCAGCGATCACTTCGCCAGAGACCTTGCCGGGGATTCCTGTGTAGATCGCATCGACGCGGCCGGTCATGCGCTGTGGTCGAGCACCCCGGAGATAGCGTCCGCCCATACTCTGGATGATCTGAGCTTCGATCGTGCCGTTCTTTCCCTCGATAGTCTCGGCCTGGTCTACGGTCATGCCGAACATCCGGGTACTCACTGAGCTGCTATCGGGAAGAGAGAGCTGCCATTCGATGGATGTGGGAAAGCGGTTGCGTGTGGCGTTGCCCTCCCGATCCAGTGCCCGAAACGAGCGGAAGTGGACGCGAAGCATCACCGGTCTGTTCAGCGGCGCCTGGGAAAGGCTGTCGAACGCCCGCTTGCGGTCCACATACTGATGAGGCAGGCAAAGCAGGACATGCGACAGAGTAGGCAGGGCCAAGCTCTGGAGGATTGGGGCGTGTGCGTCTTTTCCCATGAACTCAGGCTAGCAGCACCAAAGTCACTTGCAAGTTCGAAAACCGGACGGGCAGAGGTCATTGAAATCGCGTTGACGTGCAAGGTCACAGTCGAGGCGATCTCAATGGCGACGTTCATCTCCCGTGGCCAGCAGTCTTCATACGCCGTGAATATGGCAACGAAGGTCTGTGCAATGTCTGCATTGACAACCAAAGGAGCGGGAACCTGCTTCGAAGGAGATAGGAAATGGCAAATTCGTTTTTGGCTGACCGGGTGGCAACCCGTGATGTCCAGTTCAGCGTGGGTGGCAAGATCCGCGTCGGTACCAAGGCGATCAGCAAGAAAGCTGCAGAAAACCCCACAGCCGCTGCGCTGTACCAGAAGGCTCTCAATGGCCTGATCAGCTTCCGAGAGGCTGAGAAGGAGATCTACAAGAGCTGCAGCATCAGCAACCCGTTCTACCCGCGCAATACGCAGGAGTTTCATGCCCATCCCTGGGACATGACGACGGGCGGCATGGCCACGGCAAAGCACATCCTGGACCTCTACGGCGAGATCAAGGGCCGCGATGCAGCTCCCAAGCTGTATCGCTTCCCAGTGGTCTTTCCCGACGTCCAGGACTACGACCTCGACACACTCGTGGGTGGCGGCCTGACAGTGCAGGGTGGAGGTCCGGAGACGGTTCGCTATCGTTCCCGCTACGAGCCTGATGGCAGCAGAGTCTGCGTCTACCTCCCTGAGGTGGTACGTACCGAGCAGACCAAGCGCAAGGTTGTGCAGCACGTGCCTCGCAAGCCGGTGGTGCGTGGTCCTTGCGTGCCGGAGGAATGCGAGGAGTACAGCTTTGGCATGTGCAAGTTCAGCGGCACGCTGCGCTTCTACATCCCCGGCATTGCCGGCGCTGGTGTCTTCGAGCTGCACACCGGTTCCACGGAAGCCGCATCTCAGATCTACTTGCGCCTCAGCCAGGCCATGAAGACCTGCCGTGGTCGCTTGCCGAACTTCACCCCTGATGGTCGGCCAGTCTTCTGGATCAGCAAGGCCAAGGTGACTCGCCCCTACTTCGATGAGAACGGGCAGGCGAAGCTCGGTGAGCAGTGGGTTCCCCAGCTGGACATGGAGATCGAGTTGCCCAAGGTGATGTGGCTCAAGCAGCAGGAAGCCATGTTGCTGCCTGCTGCGGCCACAGCACCCGCAGCCGGATCGACTCAGGCGGTGGTGCCCACGGCTTGGATCGAGAGCACCAGCAATGACGCCAGTATGGTGGTCGATGCGACCCCTTCGGTGTCGAGCAGTCCGGTTCAGGTCATTGAAGCAACCGGCCAACAGTCGGCTTCGGTCACGACGCATCGTCAAGAAGGCGCCCATGGGCAGCAAGGCACGTCGCTCCAGAGCATGCTCGACCATGCCCGCGATGGTGGCTATGCAGCCGACCTGACGCAGTGGGCCAACGCCCGCTTCGGCCAGGGATGGGAGCAGGAGCCGTCAAAGGTGATCGAGACCTGGTCGGGGATGGTGACGCGTCTGGGCGCAATGACTGGCAAGTGGCTGCAGTTCAACTGCGAAGTGCTCAGGCTGAACCTGGAGCAGGAACTGGTGCTGCGGTACATGAAGCTCAAGGTCGGAGCGCTAAAGGATGGCAGTGTGATCCCACGCTACATCGACGAGCTCAAGGGTCTGTGTGCTGACGGAGCATCCGTGGCCACTGAGTTGATGCACGCTGCGCTGGAGAATGCGGGCTGAGGCCTCGAAGCAAGGAAGGCCCCCAATCTGGAAACAGGTTGGGGCGCTGAAGATCCACAAACGGTAGCTTCCTGCTACCATGCAAAAAGGGAAGATTGCAGATGAGCATGGCAATACAGTTCGACACCTTGCGATTCGTCGAGCGCCTGAAGCATGCAGGCGTTCCCGAAGCGCATGCCAAAGCCGAAGCTGAGGCGCTGGCTGTCGCTCTCGCTGAGTCATCTTCGGGTGTTTACGCGACCAAGGACGATGTCACCAGTCTGAAGTTAGACATGGTCGATGTGAGGTCCGAAATCAAACTGCTGAAGTGGATGCAGGCCACCGTCCTGGCTGGTGTGCTTTCGCTGGTGATCAAGACCTTCTTCGTCTGAAGATCCTCTGACCAAAAAACAACCCCCGCCGGCCCTCTTGGGCTGAGCGGGGGTTTACTTTTTTCTGGCGTCCGATATGGATGCAATGACCTTTGTCAGGCGACTTGATTGCTGGGTAGGTGAGAGAGTACAAGGCTGGCCACCGACGCAACCGGAAAGCTGGCGTCTATGGAGGTGATCAGCTCTCGGTGAAGCTCCAGCAGAAGAGGGAGGTCCTTGTCGCGGTTGCTGCCCTGCGGCTTGCCTGTCCACTGGCGAACGGTGTGCTCTCCACGAGCGAGCAAGCGCTCCTCTCGTTGGGCATCAGGGACCTCCAGGTGGAACACTTGCGAGCCTGGGGGAAGCAGGCCCATGTGAAACGGCTCGGCCGGAAAGCCGTCAACCGATACCGGACCTGCTTGTCGATGCCGCTCAATTTCGCCCAGTAGGGACTCGATCAGCGGTCGACTGAGGCGGTCACCGGGAAGCTGTGCGGCCAGATGACCCATGAAGCGGGTACTGTGCTCGCGAGGCAGTCTGCGCGAGCGAGCCAGGCGCCCGAGGTCGCCCAGGCTGATGTGCATCCATCCATGATGCTGATGGAGATGGCGGCCGAGGGTTGTCTTGCCCACGCCATGCAGGCCGATGAAGAAGATGCAGGGGTGCAAAGGTGGCGGTGTGTCCATCGTGCTCAATGCAATAGGCCAGAAGGGGTGATCGTGTCGAGGTGGTCGTCAAGCCCGGCACGGGTCACAACAAGATGCCGAACTCCCAGGCCTTCATCGGGTGCAAGCCTCGGTGTGCGAAGGGCCTTTCTGAAGAGCGAGCGGGCATGGTGCAGCGCTGTCGAGGCAGTGTGCTTGCGTGCCGCCAGGGCGATTTCCTGGAGGTAGTCGTGCTGAGGAAGGGTCATTCCCCATGATCACATTCGACAGGCCCGACACAACTTTGAATGTTGAGATTTGGCAAGCAGTATTTCCTGCAGCCTGTGGATAACTCGGCCAACTAAGGACCGGACAAATTTGTCCGGTCCCTTTTTTGTAAGTTATCGGTATTCAAATATGCACAAACATAGGGTAAACCCTAGTCTCTCAATCTGATTCGGCGGGTCGCCTTGACGCCTGGCGGAGATCCGAAAGACTCGGCAAACTGGCACGCATTCGCAGTCACTGCGCGCGGCCAGGGTCACAGAATGAGCCCAGCAACTTCCCACACAACGGAGCCATTCATGCCCAAAGCAGCAGCCAAGGATCAAGTCCAAGACAACACAACCGCCCTTGCGGCAGCGGACGCCGAACTCAACGCGGCTGACGCAGCCATCGCAGAGGCCAGTAAGTACGCCGAGGCTGCCCAGGCTACGGGTGAGCACGGTGGTGAGGAAGCTCCTTTGGTGCGTACCGAACTCACCCCCGAAGAGCGTGCTGCTGTCTCGCGCCAGATTGCCAAGCGTCAGCGCCAGATGGGTACGGCAGAACTGGAGCGGCTCTATCCCAGTGCCATCGTCGTCAACGTCGACCTCAAGGTCAATGACCCGAACATTGCCAGTTCCGCAGCCCGCTTTCTGGGACTGACCGACCGGACGCTGTACCTGATCAACCGCTTTGGCTCGCGTTTCATGACGGATTCCGAGGTGGAGACCACACGCGCGAGTATTCGCGAGCTCATCGAGCAATACGCGCTGGAAGCTCGGCAGTCGCTGGAGCAGGGCCAGCTGCTGGTGGAGAAGACCCGTGGCAATCGCGATGACTGGCTTACCCCTTCCTACACCAGCACCACGCTGGAAGCGGGATTTGCCGTCAAGGCCCGTGACACCATGACCCTGGTTCGGGCATTGCGTCAGTGGGACGAGGCCATCCTGCAGTTCGCGTCCCTGGAGTTCAACGACGGCGCTTCGCTGGGCCAGATCGATACGATGCGTGTGCGTGAACGCACCCTGTTCATGCAGGTCAACCGCCAATGCATCCGGGCTGTCAAGGCATTCAACCGTCGCCGGGCGGAAGCTGCCCAGAAGCGCATCAACAAGGCCAAGGCCGAAGAGCAGCAAGTCACTGCGACCGAGCCAGCCGAAGCGACGGCCTGAAGCAGCCGGCATGTTCCCCAAGGCAGTCCCTCCGGCTGCCTTTTTTCATGGTGTGACGCCACTTGAAGACGATGATCGACGCCCAGATTGCCTCCCTGAACCAAGAACAGAAGGAAGTCGCCTTGTGCGATACCCATTGCCTGGCGGTGGCTGCACCGGGGTCGGGCAAAACCAAGACGCTGGCGGTCAAGGCGGCAAGGCTGTTGACCACAGGCCAGACCGTCACCGCGGTCACCTTCACCAGAGACGCTGCGCTGGAGTTGCGTGATCGCATCATCGATCTGGCCGGCGCTGACAAGATCACGCGCCTGCTGGTCGGGACATTCCACTCGATCGATATGCTCATGGCCTTTCCGGGGCGAAGCAAGACCGGCATGGGACGCGACATCCTCGCGGCCGGGTACTCACGGCTTGACCGTAAGTGGGAGATCGTCAAGGAATCGATGCGCCGGTCCATTGTCGAGCGAAGCATCAAGCAATCTGAGTTGGGTATCGAAGTCGATCAGGCCACGGCCGACATTGAGGCCATCAAGGCGGGCCACAGGGCGGCGGCCAACGAACAGGAGCATGCCCTGGTGCAGACCTACACCGCCTTGCTCCAGCGACATGGCGTGATCGACTTTCAGGACATCCTGTTGGAGACCAACCGTGCGATCAAGTCCGGAAAGATCTCGCCGCTGCAGACGGCGCACCTGATGATCGATGAGTTCCAGGACACCGACCTGCCTCAGTACGAGTGGGCGATGCTGCACGCCAAAGGGGGCTCCGTCCTCACAGCCGTGGGTGACGATGACCAGTCGATCTATGGATTTCGCCGCGCGTTGGGCTACAAGGGTATGGTGGACTTTGTCAGCGAACTGGGGGCGCAGCGCATCATTTTGGGGACCAACTACCGCTCCCATGCAGAGGTACTCAACCCTGCCCGCCAACTCATCCGCATCAACGATGACCGGATGGACAAGGACCTCGTGTCCTTCAAGGGCCCGGGTGGGTCTGTCTACTGGGATCGGTACTCAGACAGGCTGGCCGAGGCCAAGAGATGCGTCAAGTGGGCTGCAGAGGCCCTGGAGCAGAACCGCACGGTTGGCATTCTGGCGCGGACGAACAAGCGCCTTGACGAGATCGAGGCCATCTGTTTGAAAGAGGATATTCCCTTCGTTCGGGCGGAGGGGGGCAGCATTGTCAACAGTCCCGAGATGGGCGTGATCATGGCCTTGATCTCGGTGATTACCGACGATGAGGCCTGCGACCTTGATCAGGTGCTGGCGTGGTGTGGTTGCACCGAGGAAGAGCTCAGCTCCTTGCACAAGGTGATCGGCAAACGCGGTCTGGCCACGCTCACACGCAAGCAGCTCGAACAGGCAGCCCTGTCAGCCACCACCAAAAAGCTGATTGCCATGCTGGCCCGTCGTCGTGAGGAGTGGCGCACGATCCTGGCCGCTGGTGTCAAGTTCGTACTGGACGGAGTTCTGGAAGTCTTGAAGGCGCCGGTGAGCGAGAACAAGGCATCGGTCAAGACTCTGACCATTGCTCGAGAGGTGTTCGCAAAGTCATTGGGGACCGATCCGGGGATTACGGCTCTGCGAGCGAGGGTGAAGGCGTTGCAGAACAAACGAAGCACAGGCAAGGAGGAGGGTGGTGATCCCAAGGCGCCCAAGGTGTACCTGATGACAGCACACGGATCCAAGGGTCTTGAATGGGACCATGTCTGGATCGTTGGCGCCGAGGAGGGGGCATTCCCCGATGAGGGATCGAGCGTTCAGGAAGAGAGAAGGCTGTTTTTCGTGGCGATGACCCGCGCTCGCGCTCATCTGATGGTCTCGGCCAGTGGCTCCAAGCCAACCTCAGCCTTCATCGGAGAAGCTGGAATGGATCGGCTTCCAAACCAGGAGACAGAGACTTCTGCGTCCCAGCAGCCTCAGCTGGCCTGAATGCTCTTGAACTCGGTCCCCTTGAGCATCCGCGAGCCATAGCGCTTGCTCACGATTCGCCGGTCAAGCACGACCACGTCGCCAGAGTCACCCTCTCTGCGCATGAGCCGGCCGCACACCTGGGCGAACTTCAGACCAGCCTTAGGCAGGGTTAGCAGCTGGAAGGAGTCCAGGCCCTTGGCAGCGAGGTGCTCGGCGTGGGTGGCCACCACCGGATCATCCGGTGAGGGAAAGGGCAGCCGTGAGATGAGGACGAGGGTGCAGTAGCGGCCAGGCAGGTCCACACCCTCACCGATGCTGTCCATTCCAAACACCACCGACCTGCGCCCCTCGTCAACGCGACGGCGGAGCTCTGCGATCAGGGCGGATGGTTGCCATTCTCCCTGCAGCAAGACCAGTTCCCTCTCCTCTGGAGTGAGGTAGTCGTAGCACTCCTGCATGAGGCGCTTGCTGGTGAAGTAGACCAGCACCCCAGCATGCTCCCGGGCCCGAACGCCCTTTTCGGCCACGAATGCACGAACCAGACGGCTGTGCGTATGGTCGGTGCCATCAGGAACCAGACGTGGAACGACGATGCGAGCCTTCGTGTAGTCGAAGGGAGACTTGACATCCTCCCAGCCCTTAAGGGCCAGGATTCCTACCGAGCCTGCCTTGCTACGCATGGCAGGTCTCCTTGGTGGGTTCCTGCTTCGATGGAGCTGCGTGCGCAGCGCTTGCGCGCCGCACCCGTCTGACCTCTCCTCCAC
>Ga0114986_1000030_pt1 | contig 38137 bp, 34 predicted proteins | sample Shrwel1BS1Day17_FD_96988 | JGI IMG/M metagenome (GOLD analysis project Ga0114986, IMG submission 96988) | Subsurface microbial communities from deep shales in Ohio, USA - Utica-3 well 1 S-1-Day17 | ecosystem: Environmental > Aquatic > Deep subsurface > Shale gas/oil reservoir > Produced... | reverse complement strand
GTCTGGAAGGGGGCTAGCGGGGGTCTAGCTTGGCCCTAGCGAAGGCCAGCAGCCCGCCATAGGTTTCAAGCATCTCGCCATCGACATCGTCATCCTCGATAACGATGCCCAGCCGGTCTTCCATCTCGGTCAGCAGCCCCGCGACTGCCATCGAATCCAGTTCGGGCAGGTGACCGAACAGGCCCGACTCCGGCCCGAAAGCCTCCGCCTGCGCCGGATCGAGGCCCAGCACATCGGCGATCAAGCCCTTGAGTTCGCGGTCAAGGCCAGCTTCGTCCAGGTCGTGCGAAATGGTCATCGGCTGTGCAAAAGTCCCTGTTGTCGTGCCGTGGCGGCGGGGCTTAGCCATGCGCGGGGCGAGGTGCAAGTTTTGCAGCCCTCATGCCCGGGTGCGGCCGGTCAGCGCCGGGGCCGCAAAACCCGCTTGGCAAGCGGCAACCACGCGCGGGGCGAGGCGGCATCGAGGCAATCGATGCGGAACCGCTCGCGCACCCCGTCCATCCAGTCGGCCTTGTAGCTCTGGTCGCCAGTGCCGAAATCGACCAGCGCCACGCCGTCCACATCGATCACATGGCGGAACAGTTCGGCGGTCAGGGTGGTGCCCGCAGACAGCGCCTTTTGGCTTTCCAGATAGGCGAGCTTGTGGATGTAGGCCGTGCCGTTCTCCACCGTCCATGCCTGCGCGGCGACCGCCAACCCTTCGGCGCGGGCGATACCGAGGCGCAGACGCCCCGCCGCGCCCTCGGCTTCGGCGAAGGCGCGCAGCATCGCGGGCTGATCCTCCGCGGGCTTCCAGCTGGCGGCGTAGATCGTCTCGTAATCGGCCCAGACGCCCGCATCGAAGCGGGTGAGCACTTCCACCTCGACCTTCTTCGCCTTGCGCTTCAGCGTGGTGCGCAAGGGGCCGGGGCGGCTTTCCCAGTATTCGGCAAAGCTGCGTCCCGCGACGTTGAGCACGTGGTTGATGTCGCAAGGTTCCACCGCGACCTGCCACCCGGCAGCGCGAAAGGCGCGGGCGAGGCGGTCTGCCGAGCCATCCTCCCCCGGCACGGGTTCCAGCGTGACGCGGTGCCCGCGCCTCTTCAACTGGCGGGCGATGGCTTCCAGCAGCCGGTCACCGGCGGGGCCGGAAGGCGCCAGCTCGCGCCAGGTGAAGCTGTACCAGTTGCGCAGGGGCGTGATGTGCCCGTTCGCCTCGGTGAGGGCGAGGGCGGCGGTCTCGCCCGCGTCACTTGCGATGGCGACCAGCGGGACAAGCCCGGTCTCTGCCAGCAGCGCAAACCATTCCGCGCGGTCGAAGGGCGCAGCGGCCTGCGCACCACACAGGGCTTGCAAGACGTTAACGCTATCGTGATACCGCGCTTCGATCACAGGATAGAATGCTCCCAACCATGCACCCGCGCGCCGAATCCCCTGCCTTTCCGCTCGACCACATCGCCGAACGGGCGGTGGCGGCGGGGCGGGGCGAGGACCCGGCGCTGGTGCTTCGGGACGGGACCCTTAACCACAATCAGTTAAGACAGCGTGTCGCGCGGCTTGCCGCTTGGCTGGCGCAGATGGTGCCTGCCAAGGGCGAGCGCATCGCCAGCTGGGCGGCCAAGGGCGAGCTGGCCTGCCTGCTGCCGCTCGCCGCCGCGCGGGCCGGGCTGGTGCATGTGCCGGTCAACCCACTGCTGAAGCGCGCGCAGGTCGCGCACATCCTTGCCGACAGCGGCACGCGGCTGCTGATCGGCACGGGATCGCGCCTCGCCTCGCTGGAGCCGGGCGATCTGCCCGCGGGCTGCGCTGCCCTGGGAGAGGCCGAGGCGCTGGCGGCAGCGGACGACGCGGGGCTGGCGCTGGAGCCATCGCAGGCCGATCCATCGGAACTGGCGGCAATCCTCTACACCTCCGGATCCACCGGGCGGCCCAAGGGGGTGATGCTCAGCCATGCCAACATGTGGCTGGGCGCGGTGAGCGTGGCGGATTACCTAGGGCTGGAGCGCGATGATGTGACGCTGGCCGTGCTGCCGTTGTCCTTCGATTACGGGCAGAACCAGCTGCTGAGCACGTGGTACGCGGGCGGGAGCGTGGTGCCGCTCGATTTTCTGTTTCCCAAGGATGTCGCCAAGGCCTGCGCGAAACACGGGGTGACAACGCTCGCCGCCGTGCCGCCCTTGTGGGTGCAATTGGCCGAGGCGGAATGGCCCGAGGACGCGCGCGCGCCCTTGCGGCGGCTGACCAATAGCGGCGGCGCGCTGACAGTGGATCTGGTTCGCAGCCTTCGGGGCATGTTCCCGCAGGCGCGGCTGTTCCCGATGTATGGCCTCACCGAAGCTTTCCGCTCGACCTATCTCGATCCGGCGCTGGTCGATACCCACCCCACCTCGATGGGCAAGGCGATCCCCTTTGCCGAGATCCTCGTGATGAACGATGCGGGCGAGGTTGCCGCCGATGGCGAGGAGGGCGAGCTGGTCCATTGCGGGCCGCTGGTGGCGCAGGGATACTGGCAGGACCCGGAGCGCACCGCCGAGCGCTTCAAGCCCGCGCCTGCGGCCTCGTATTATGGCGGGATGGCGGTGTGGTCGGGCGACCGGGTCAAGCGCGACGCGGACGGCCTGCTCTATTTCGCGGGGCGGCGCGATGCGATGATCAAGAGCGCAGGCAACCGCATCTCGCCGCAGGAGATCGAGGAGGCCGCGCTGGCCACGGGCCTTGCCGCCGAGGCGGTGGCGCTGGGTGTGCCTCACGCGCGATTGGGGCAGGCGGTGCATCTGGTGGTGCGCGGAGACGAGAGCCACGGCGATGAGCTGGCCAAGCGGCTCCAGCGCGACCTGCCCAATTTCATGCAGCCGCAGATGATCCACTGGCGTGGGGCGATGCCCCTCAGCCCCAATGGCAAGATCGATCGCACCGCGCTTCAGAGCGAACTCAACAAGGAATTTGGCGCATGAAGCCCGTCGGCCCGATCCCTCCCGGCTTCGAAGCCATCGATGGCGAACTTGCCATCGCCGGACGCCGCGCGAGCGAGTGGGTGGCCGAGGCGGGGCGCACGCCGCTATTCGTCTATTCGAAAGCGATGCTCGATGCCCGGATGGCGGAACTGCGCGCGGCGCTTCCGGCGCGGGTGGGCGTGAACTTTGCGGTCAAGGCCAATCCGCACCCCGCCGTGATTGCTCATATGGCGCCGCTGGTGGACGGGTTCGACATTGCCTCTGCGGGCGAACTAAAGCTCTGCGTCGCCGCCGGGATTGACCCGCGCCGCATCAGCTTTGCCGGACCGGGCAAGCGCGATGACGAGCTGGAGGCTGCCATTGCCGCAGGCGTCACCCTCAATTGCGAGAGCGAAGGGGAGGGGCTGCGCGCGCTCGCCATCGGTCAGAGGCTCGGCATCGGGCCGCGCATCGCGATTCGGGTGAATCCGTCTTTCGTGATGACCGGATCGGGCATGAAGATGGGCGGCGGGGCCAAGCAGTTCGGGGTCGATGCCGAGAAGGTCCCCGCGCTGGCAAAGCGTCTGATCGCCGAGGGGGCCGAGTGGCGGGGACTGCATATCTTCACCGGCAGCCAGACCCTGGGGGCGGACGCGATTATCGAGGCGCAGGCCAACGTGCTGGCGCTGGCCGCCGAACTGGCCGAGGCGATCGGCCACGGCTGCCCCAAACTCAATATGGGCGGAGGGCTGGGGATTCCCTATTTCCCCGGCGATACTCCGGTGGATCTGCCCACGGTCGGCGCGGCGCTGGCCGAGCGGGTCGCGAACCTGCCGCCGGTGCTGGCGGAGACCGAACTGTGCATGGAACTCGGGCGCTATCTCGTCGGCGAGGCGGGGGTCTATCTGTGCCGCGTCATCGACCGCAAGGAGAGCCACGGGGTGACCTTCCTCGTCACTGACGGGGGCCTGCACCACCAGCTGGCGGCCTCGGGCAATTTCGGCACGGTGGTGCGGCGCAATTATCCGTCAGCAATTGCAACGCGTTACGGGGCGCAAGGCGAGGAGGAGGTCAACATCGTCGGCTGCCTTTGCACCCCGCTCGACCGGCTTGCCGACAATGCCATGATGCCGCGCGCGGAGGTGGGCGATCTGGTCGCGGTGTTCTGCGCCGGGGCTTACGGTGCGACTGCCAGCCCGAGCGCCTTTCTCGGCCATGGCCCGGCAGCAGAGATGCTCGTCTGAGCATGCGTTAACCGCCTGCGTTAAGGGCTGCCGCGCCGCTGTCCCGATCCGGGATAGGGCGGGATTCGGCCCTGTATAACTAACAATATGTTCACCATTTCCGGCCACAAGAACCCCGATATCCGGGCGTTTTTCGTGGTGCAGGTCGCTCCTGCGCGGTCACGGGACGCCCGAACGAAATGGCCAAGGATCCACCACCAATGTCGCACCGTCTCCGTCTTTCGCGCCTTGCTCTCGCCAGCGGTCTGGCAGCTCTGCTGGCTGCCTGCGCGAGCGGCGGGAAGGAATTGCCTTCGGCCAGCTATGGCGACGGCAGCGTCGCGCCGTCCGAGGAATACACCATCGGCCCGCTCGACGAGATCACCATCCACGTCTGGCGCAACCCCGAACTCAGCGCCGACAAGGTGCGCGTGCGGCCCGATGGCCGGCTCACGATCCCGCTGGTGCAGGACATCCCGGCCGTGGGCAAGACCGCGACCGAGCTGCAGAACTACATCGCCGGCGAGCTGTCGAAGTATATCGAACAGCCGATCGTCTCGGTGATCGTCAACACGCCGGAAGGCAACTTCACGCAGCAGGTGCGCATCATCGGCGCGACGCCGCAGCCGGCCTCGCTGCCGTTCCGCGCCAACATGACGGCCCTTGACGCGATGATCGCGGTTGGCGGGCTGGGCGAATTCGCCGCGGGCAATCGCGCCAAGCTGATCCGCCTTGATCGCGAAAAGGGCACCCAGACAGAATACCGCCTGCGCCTCGCCGATCTGATCCGCAAGGGCGACGCCAGCGCCAATGTCATGCTCAAGCCCGGTGACACGATCATCATCCCCGAGAGCCGGTTCTAAGGGAGCGCGAGGGGGATGAGCGAGATCTTCGACGAACTGCGCGCGGCGCTGTGGTCGGTATGGCACCGGCGCTGGATCGCGATTGCCGTTGCCTGGGCAGTGTGCCTTGCTGGGTGGCTGGTGGTCAGCATGATCCCCAATTCCTACGAATCCAAGGCCCGCGTCTATGTCGATGTCGAGGATTATCTATCCAAGCAGCTCGGCATTGCCGGTGACAGCAAAGAACAGATTGCGCAGGTCCGCCAGACGCTTTCGAGCGCCAAGCATCTCGAAAAGGTCGTCACCACCACGCGGTTGGGCGAGGGCCTGACCAGCCGCGGCGCGATCGATGCCGCAGTGTCCGATCTGGAAAAGCGGGTGAAGGTGACGAGCGAGCAGGAAACCCTGTTCGAAATCACTGCCGAAATCGCCAAGAGCGATCTCAGCGATGCCGAAAACGCCGTGCTGGCGCGCGATGTGGTGCAGAAGCTGCTCGACATCATGCGCGAGCAATATGTGATCGGCAACCGCGTCGGCATCAGCACCGCGATCGAAGACCTCGATCGCCAGCTCGATGAACGCAAGGCCGAGCTGGAGCAGGCCGAACAGCGCCGCCTGACGTTCGAGGCGCAATATCCCGATCTGGTCGGCGGTTCGGACAGCCTGTCGAGCAAGGTCCAGCAGGCACGCGCCGAAGTGCGCAATGTCGAGGCCGATCTGGCCGCCGCCGAAAGCGGGCTCGCGGCCATTTCCGGCCAGATTGCCAGCACGCCACGCACGATTGCGGGCGGGCGCGATGCCACCGGGCCGCGTGCGGCGCTGCTCCAGGCGCAGACCCAGCTTGCCGAACTGCGCGCACGCGGGCTGACAGACAGCCACCCCGATGTCGTCGCCACCACGAAGCAGGTCGCCCTGCTCGCCAAGCAGGCAGCCGCGGCCGGCGATGATGCCGGCGGTGCGCCGAACCCGGCCTATGCCTCGCTGGTCGCGATCAAGAGCGAGCGGCAGGCCAGCGTCGAGGCGTTGCAAGCCCGCCGCGCCGCATTGCAAAGTAACTTCGCCGCACTGATGGCGAGCCAGGCGAGCGAGCCTGCGGTCGCTGCCGAGGCCAACCGCATCAGCCGCGATTATGACGTGCTGCGCAAGAACTACGAAAAGCTGCTCGAAGACCGCGAGGCGCTCAAGACTCGCGGCAAGGTCGAGGACAAGGCGGGCCAGTTCCGCTTCGACGTGATCCAGCAACCCGCCGTGCCGCAAAAGCCTGCCGCTCCCAACCGGCCGCTGTTGCTGCTGGGCGTGCTGTTCGTGGGCATCGGTGCGGGCGTGGCTGCTGCCTATGCGCTCAGCCAGCTCAAATCGAGCTTCGCTACGCCGCAGAAGCTGGAACGCGCCTTCGATCTGCCGGTCATCGGCGCGATCTCGCTGACCGTCTCCGAAGCCGCGCGGGCGGTGGAGCAGCGGCGGCTGAAGCAGTTTGCCGGGGCCTGCGGGGGCCTTGGCGCAATCTTCGTGATCCTGCTTGCGATCGAGTTCGTCTCGGTCGGGGCGATGGCCTGAGGACGGGGCCGGTAAATGACCGAACAGGGCAAGATCAATCGCGAGGGCGCAAGGCCGGCATCGCTGTTCGAGCGGGCGGATGCGGCCTACGGGCTCGATCCGCGGGCCGGTGCGCCGAAGTTTCCGCCAGTGCCGCTGGATATTCCGCCGGTGCCGCAGGCGGTGCGCCGCGCCCCTGCGCCGCAGCCTGCCGCCCGGCCTGCCGTGCACACCGCTCCTGCCGCGCCCCCGTATGCGCCCGAGCCCGCACCCGCGCCCGAAGCGCCCCGCGCGGTCGCTTTCAGCGGGCCCTATGTCGCTATCGACCGCGAGCATCTGCGCGAACAGGGCCTGATCGTCCCCGAAGACCCGGTGACGGGGCTTCTGGAAGAGTTCCGCATCGTCAAGCGCGAGCTGCTCGCCGATGCCCGCAGCGGTGCATCGGCCCGTGCGCGCCGCATTCTGGTGTGTTCGCCCCATTCGGGCGAGGGCAAGACCTATTGCGCCACCAACCTCGCCATCGCGCTCGCCGCCGAGCGCGGGCTGGAGGTGCTGCTGGTTGATGCCGATGTGGTCCAGCCGAGCATCACCGACCGCTTCGGGATCGAAGCGGAGCAGGGCCTGATGGATGCACTCGCTGACCCCGCGCTGCTGCCCGAAAGCCTCGTGATCCGCACCGATATCGAAGGCCTGTTCGTGCTGCCCGCCGGCACCGCCTCATCTCTGGATGCCGAATATCTCGCCAGCACCCGCACCGCCGAGGTGCTCGACCGGCTGACCGAGGGCGCGCCCGACCGCATTCTGATCTTCGATACGCCGCCCGCGCTCGCCGCATCGGCGGCTGCCGAGCTTGCCAAGCATGTCGGACAGGCTCTGCTGGTGGTCCGTGCCGACGAAACGTCACGCGCGGCGCTGGATGATGCGCAGCAACTGCTTTCAGCATGCCCGGATATCAAACTGCTTCTCAACGCCGCGCGCTACAGCCCCTCGGGCCGGCGCTTCGGTTCCTATTATGGCGCGAAGGGGAAATGACCATGCGTGCCCGCACCATCACTTGCGCGATGCTGACCGCCGGCCTTGCCGCCATTTCCGCCGCGCCCGCTTTCGCACAGGCCCAGGGTTTCGGTCAGGGCCAGGGCCAGGGCGACGCCGGGGGCGGCCAGCGCACCCAGCGTATCGTCCAGCCCTATATCGAGGTCGGGCAGGTCGTCTCTGCCGAACTGAGCCCGGGCGATGACGTGCTGACCTTCACGCAGATTGCCGCCGGGGTCGATATCAATGTGCAGGGGCGCAACAGCGGTGCGGCGGTCTCGCTGCGTTACGAACGCAATATCGCCTATGATGACAACGCGCTCGATACGGACACGGTGAGCGGGATCGCGCGCGGTACGCTGGGGGTGATCCCCGGCGCGCTGAGCCTTGAGGCAGGGGCGCTCGCCTCGCGCACGCGGGCTGATGGCGGCGGTGCGGCGACCTCCAACCCACTGGTCCGCGAGGATGCCGAGGCGCGCATCTACAGCGCCTATGCCGGGCCCAGCCTCAACACCCGCGTCGGCGATGTCGGCGTGCAGGGCGTGGCGCGTGTGGGCTACAACCGCTTTGAAACCGATAACGCGCTGGTCAACCAGCAGGGCAATGTCGTCGATGCCTTCGATGACAGCGTGACCTATATGGGCCAGCTGCGCGCCGCGACGCGTCCGGGCGAACCGCTGCCGGTGGGCCTTGCCGTCACGGCGGGCGGATTTCAGGAAGACATCGCCAATCTCGACCAGCGGGTGCGCGATCTTTACGTGCGCGGCGATGTGACCGTGCCGCTGACCGAAAGCCTCGCGCTGGTGGCGGGTGCGGGTTACGAGGATGTGGAGATTTCCAGCCGCGATGCGCTGCGCGATGCCAATGGCGCGCCGGTGATCGGCACCGATGGACGCTTCGTCACCGACAGCAGCGCCCCGCGCCGGATCGCCTTTGCCGTCGATGGTCTGCTGTGGGATGTCGGCGTGCTGTGGCGCCCGTCCTCGCGCACCAGCCTTCAGGCGGCGGTGGGCCGGCGTTACGATTCGACCACCTATTACGGCACTTTCACCTACGTCCCCAACGAACGCAGTGCCTTTGCGCTGGCCGCCTATGACGGGGTGAGCGGCTTCGGCGGCGTGCTGAACAATGGCCTTGCGCGGCTCGACAGCGATTTCGAGGCGATCCGCAACCCGGTGACCGGCGATTTCGGCGGGCTGGTGAGCGGCACGCAGGGGCAGGCGCTGGTCGGCGCGCTCGGCTCGGTCCGTTCGGCAGCCTTCCGCGGGCGCGGGGTCAACGCGTCCTACCAGCGGCAGATGGGCCGGACCACCGCGGCTTTCGGCGCGGGTTACGACAGGCGCACCTTCATCGCCGCGGCGGGCTCCGTGCTCGCTCCGCTCAACGGGGTGACCGATGAGGCCTATTACATCACCGGCGGCCTGAGCCGGAACATCGGCCCCAACGCCAACATCGCCACCAACGCTTACGTCAACTGGTTCGACGGGGCCGGCGTAAACAATGATGCAACGGCTGCCGGCGTATCTGCGGCCTACAGCCAGTCGATCACCCAGCGCCTGACGGGCCGGGCCGCGATCTCCGTCGACTATGTCGACAGCGAGTTCACCGCCCAGGACTTCGCCTTCGCCACGGCGCTGGTCGGCCTGCGCTACGATTTCTGAGGGGAGTGCAAGAGCACATGTACGAACAGTTCTACGGCTTCAGCGGGCGCCCCTTCCAGCTGACTCCCGATCCGCAATTCTATTTCGAGAGCGTCAGCCACAAGAAGGCGATGAGCTACCTCGGCTATGGCCTGTCGCAGGGTGAGGGCTTCATCGTCATCACCGGCGAGGTCGGCGCGGGCAAATCGACGCTGGTCGCGCACCTGATGGAACGGATCGATCCCGCCGCGCTGACTGCGGCGCAGGTCGTTACCTCGGCGCTGGACGGGGCCGAGATCGTCCACGTGATCGCGCAGGCGTTCGGCCTTTCGGTCGAGGGGCACGACAAGGCCACCGCACTCGGCGCCATCGAGCGGTTCCTTCAGGACGAGGCGCGCGCCGGGCGGCGCTGCCTGCTGATCGTGGACGAATGCCAGTCCCTTGATCTGACCGCGCTGGAAGAGCTGCGGATGCTCTCCAACTTCCAGCTCGGCTCGCACCCGCTGCTGCAAAGCCTGCTGCTCGGGCAGCCGGAATTCCGGACCATGCTGGCCCAGCATCCGGGGCTGGAACAGCTGCGCCAGCGGATCATCGCCTCTCACCACCTTGAGGCGCTGGATGCCGGCGAGGTCGAGCAATACGTGCGCCACCGCCTTGCCCATGTCGGGTGGGACGGGCGGCCGGAGTTCGAGCCGGGCCTGCTTGATGCGCTCTATCGCCACACCGGCGGCATTCCGCGCCGGGTCAACCAGGTGATGAACCGCCTGCTGCTGCTCGGCGCGATCGAGGAGCGCGAGACGCTGGCGCTGGCCATGCTGGGCGATGTCATCGCCGAGATGGCAGCCGACAAGAACCGCGGCGCGCGTTCGGCAAGCGACCTGCGCAGCGCGCCCGTCGCGGCATCCGCAGCCCCGGCAGCGCCCGCCGCGCCGGGCAGCGTGCCGGCCACCGAAGTTGCAGCACTGCTCGCCACCCGCGACGCGCGCACCGCCGAACTGGAAGCGGCGATTGGCGAATTGCAGGCCGCCGGCATGGGCCGCCGTGCCGCCGGTGACGAAGCCGCCTCGCCCGAGGATGCCGCCCGCCTCGCCGCCGCACTGGAGCGGATCGAAGCGCGGCTCGAGGAGCAGGAGCAATCCTTCCGCCATGTGCTGACCATGCTGATCGAATGGCTCGAGGAAGATCCGTCGCGCAGGGCCGCGTAAGGCCATGAACGCACCCTTTTCCGACCCTGCGGGCCACGGCCCCGCCTCCGCGATCGTCAATGGCCTGTCGGTCGATGTCGAGGACTGGTTCCAGGTCGGCGCCTTCGAAAACGTGATCGCGCGCGGTGACTGGGATTCGATCCGGACCCGCGTCGAAGACAATGTCTACCGCGTGATCGACCTGTTTGCCGAGGCCGATGTCAGCGCGACCTTTTTCACGCTGGGCTGGGTGGCGAAACGCCATCCCAACATGATCCGCCGCATCGTCGATGCCGGGCACGAGATCGCCAGCCACGGCTATGACCATGCACGGGTGTTTACCTTCACGTGCAAGGAATTCTCCGAGGATATCCGCAAGGCGCGCGAAATCATCGAGGATTGCAGCGGCGTGCGCGTCACCGGCTACCGCGCGCCGAGCTTTTCGATCGACCAGCGCACCCCCTGGGCTTTCGCCGAACTGGCCGAGCAGGGCTATGCCTATTCCTCCAGCGTCGCGCCGGTGGTGCACGATCACTATGGCTGGCCCGAAGCGCCGCGCTTTGCCTTCCGCCCATTGCCGTGGTCGTCGATGATCGAGATTCCGGTGACCACCGCTATGCTCGGCAAGCGGCGCGTGGCGGCGGGTGGCGGCGGGTTCTTCCGGGTGCTGCCCTATGCCTTTTCGCGCTGGGCGATCCGGCAGGTGAACCGCACTGATGGCCGCCCGGCGGTGTTCTATTTCCACCCGTGGGAAGTCGATCCGCAGCAGCCGCGCGTAGGCCATGCGCCGCTGCGCTCGCGATTCCGGCATTACACGGGCCTATCGAAGATGGCGGGCAAGCTGCGCGATCTGGTGCATGATTTCCGCTGGGGCCGGATGGATCTTGTCGCCCACCGCGAGGCGGCACAGGCCGGCGATCTGGTGCTGGGCGCACCGGAGGAAGAGGTCGCGGCATGAACGCGCCGGTCAAGGCCGCCACCACGCTGCGCGCTCCCGATTTGCGTGACGCAGGCGAGGTCCGCCGCATCGAGGCTTTCGCGGCCGAGGCCGGCGGCAGCCTGTTCCACCGCCCGGCATGGCTGCTTGGCGTCGAGGCCGGAACGGGCCAGCGCGCCGCCGGGCTGGTGGCCGAACGGCTCGGCACGATCACAGGCTGGCTGCCACTCACCGAAGTGCGTTCCGCGCTGTTCGGGAAGGCACTGGTATCGAGCGGATTCGGCGTAGGCGGCGGTGTGCTGGCTGAAGGTGACGCGGCCGCGCGCAGCCTTGCCGAGGGCGCTCAGGCGCATGCGGCAAGCGGCGGTTTTTCCAGCATCGAGCTGCGCGGCGGTGCGGTTCCTGAAGGTTGGGAAAGCTGGTCGGACAAGCACTGCGGCTTCGAACGGATGCTGGCCGCCGATGACGAAGCGGAATTGCTCGCCATCCCGCGCAAGGCCCGCGCCGAGGTGCGCAAGGGCCTCGGTTTCGGGCACCGCGTAACCATCGGGCACAGCGCCGCCGATCTGGCCGCGCATTATGCCTGCTATAGCGAAAGCGTGCGCAATCTCGGCACGCCGGTCTTTCCGCGCGCGCTGTTCCGCGCGATGCTGGCAGCCTTCCCGGACAGCAGCGACATCCTCACCGTGTGGGAGGGCGAGATCCCTTTGGCGAGCGTGCTCAGCTTCTACCACGATGGCGCGGTGCTGCCCTTCTGGGGCGGCGGCGTGCTCGCCGCGCGGGCGGCGCGGGCCAACGAGGTCATGTATTACGAACTGATGCTCCACGCGCGGCGGCTGGGCATGCAACGCTTCGATTTCGGGCGTTCCAAGACAGGCAGCGGACCGTTTGCCTTCAAGAAGAACTGGGGCTTCGAGCCGCAGCCGCTGACCTATGCGGCGTGGACCGCGCCGGGGGCACGCCAGCGCAACATCGATCCGACCGACACCAGTTACAGCCGCAAGATCGAGCTCTGGAAAAAGCTGCCGCTGCCTGTCGCCAACGCATTGGGGCCGTGGATCGCACGCGGGCTCGCGTAATGGCGGGCGTGCTGTTCCTTGCCCACCGCGTGCCTTTTCCGCCGGATCGCGGCGACCGCATCCGTTCGCACCATCTGCTAAAGGCGCTCGCGCGGTCGGGGCCGGTGCATGTCGGCTGCTTCGCCTCGGAAGACGGGACGGGAGAGGAGGCGCTGGCCGCTGTCGCTGCTTCGGCTTGTGTGGTGGCGCGGTCGAAACCGCTCGCGCTGGCCGGGGTCGAGGCGGTGCTGGCGGGCAAGCCGGTCAGCCTCACAGCCTTCCACTCGCGCCGTCTGGCCGCTTGGGTGCGCGAGACCATCGCGCGCGAGCGGATCGAGGCGATCGTCGTCTTCTCCGGCCAGATGGGGCAATATGTCCCCGCTGACTTTGCCGGGCCGGTGGTGATCGACCTGTGCGATGTCGATAGCGCGAAGTTCGAATCCTACGCTGCGGCGGGCGAACGCATGTGGCTGAACGCCCGCGAGGGGCACCTGCTGGCGGGCGAGGAGGAACGGCTCGGCCAGCGCGCGGATGCGACGATCCTGATTTCCGAAGCCGAAGCGGCGCTTTACCGCAGCCGGCTCAGCGCGCCCGACAAGGTCCGCGTGGAGGTGATCGGCAACGGGATCGATGCCGCCTTCTTCGATCCTTCCGCTGTCTCGCCCCATCCCGATCTGGCGGGTGCAGCGGGGGCGCATTTCGTCTTCACCGGGCAGATGGATTACCGTCCCAACGAACAGGCCGCCCTGTGGGTGATCGAGGCGCTGCTGCCGCACCTGCGCGCGCGGGTACCGGAGGCGACGTTCCATGTCGTCGGCCGCAACCCTACGCCCCGCCTGATGGCGCATGACGGCGCGCCGGGCGTGCGGGTGTGGGGGGCTGTGCCTGACGTGCGCCCCTTCATCGCCGCCGCCGACGCGGTGCTCGCCCCGCTGCTGATCGCGCGCGGGGTGCAGAACAAGGTGCTGGAGGCGATGGCGATGGCGCGGCCCGTGGTCCTCACCCCCGAAGCGGCCACTGGGATCGCCGCGGTGGATGGAGAGCATTGGCTGGTCTGCCCGCCCGATCCGGCAGCGATGGCGGATCGGATTGCCGGCCTGATCGCCGCGCCCGAGACCGCCGCCAGCATCGGCGACGCGGCGCGGCGCTTCGTTCTCGATCACCACGGGTGGGAAGCGATGCTGGCCCCGCTCGCCGGATTGATCGGCAAGGGCCGCGAGGGCCGGCGCGATGCCGCCTGAAACCGCCACCATGGACACTCCGCGCCGCAACGCGCACCTGCCCGCAGCGTGGCGCGTTCCGCTTGCGATGCTGGGCGCGGCGGCGCTTGCTCTTGTCGCCGTCACCGGACAGGCATGGGGCGCGATGGCCCACCAGTGGTGGAATATCGACACCTACAACCACCTGCTACTGGTTCCCTTCATCGTCGCCTGGCTCGTCGGACTGAAAGAGGACGAGCTTGCCCGCATCGCGCCGCAACCGTTCCTCCTCGGCCTTGCCGGCGTGGCGGCCGGGCTGATGCTATGGCGTGTGGGCGAGGGCGCTGGCATCAACCTCGTCGCGCAGGCCGGTGCAGTGGGCGCGCTGCAGGCGGCGGCGGTGACGATGCTGGGCTTGCGGGCGAGCCTTGTGCTGGCCCTGCCGATCGCCTTTGCCGCCTTCATGGTGCCCTTCGGCGACGAGATCATCCCGCCGCTCCAGCACATCACCGCCGAAATCGCCATCGCGCTGACCCATGCCAGCGGCGTGCCCGCGAAGATCGAGGGCATCCATATCGATACCCCCGCCGGCCTGTTCATCGTTGCCGAGGCCTGTTCGGGGGTGAAGTTCCTCGTCGCGATGGTGACGCTGGGCGTTCTGGTATGCGCCACGCGCTTCCGGCGCTGGACGACGCGCGCCGCTTTCATGGCCGCCTGCATCATCGTCCCCGTCCTCGCCAACGGGGTGCGCGCCTGGGCGACGATCTATATCGCGCAATATGTCGGCGCCGAAAAGGCCACGGGCTTCGACCACATCGTCTATGGCTGGGTGTTCTTTGCGATCATCCTTGCGGTGTTGCTGAGCGCGGCTTGGCGCTTCGTCGAGCGCGAGCCGGAGAACTATGGCTGGCCGCTTTCCACCATCGACCGCTGGGGCTGGACCGTGCGGGCCGAAACCCTGACAATTGCGTCGAAGAGCGCCGGCCTCGCGATCATCGCCCTTGCGGGCGTTGCCGCGCTGTCGCTGCTGCTCTAGGCGCGACACACGATGTGCGGGATTGCCGGGATATTCCATGCCGAAACGCCCAAGCCGGTCGATCCGGCGCGGGTGGTGCGCATGTGCGATGCGATCGCGCACCGCGGGCCTGACGGGTCGGGCGTATGGACCGATCATGGCGTGGGGCTGGGCCACCGCCGCCTCTCGATCATCGACCTCGCTGGCTCGCCGCAGCCGATGCACGCCGCCGATGGCCGCGCGGTGATCGTCTTCAACGGCGAGATCTACAATTTCCGCGAGCTGCGCCGCGAGCTGGAACAGGCGGGTTTCACCTTCCGCACCAACGGCGATACCGAGGTGATCCTTGCCGCGTGGCAGAAGTGGGGACCGGATTGCCTGTCGCGCCTGGACGGGATGTTCGCTTTCGCGATCTTCGATCTGGCCACGCGCCGGCTGTTTCTCGCCCGCGACCGTTTCGGGGTGAAGCCGCTGTTCGTGGCGCATCTGTCTGACGGCAGCATCGCCTTTGCCTCGGAACTGAAGGGGCTGCTGGCGCATCCGCTGCTGCGCCGCCGGGTGAACCCGCAGGCGATCGAGGCCTATATGGCCTGGGGCTATGTGCCCGACAGCCACTCGATTCTCGCCGGGGTGGAGAAGCTGCCTGCCGGGCACTTCTGGCTGCTGGAACAGGGCCGCGCGGCGGGCCGTCCGCAGCGATGGTGGGATATCGACTTCTCTAACCGCGAGCGCGGGAGCGAGGCGGACCTTTCCGCGCAGCTCGTCCATCATCTGCGCGAAGGCGTGCGCTCGCGCATGGTTGCCGATGTGCCGCTGGGGGCGTTCCTATCGGGCGGCGTCGACAGTTCGGGCGTGGTCGCGCTGATGGCAGAGGCAAGCGCCTCGCCGGTGCAGACCTGCTCGATCGGCTTCGATGTCGCCGCCTATGACGAGACGAGTTACGCGCGTCAGGTCGCCGCCAAATTCGGCGCGGACCATCAGGAGCGGATTGTCGCCACTGACGATTTCGCCGCCATCGACCAGCTTGCCGCGATGTTCGATGAACCCTTCGCCGATGCCTCGGCCCTGCCGACATGGCGGGTGTGCCAGCTGGCGCGCGAGCGGGTGACGGTTGCCCTGTCAGGCGACGGGGCGGACGAGGCCTTTGCGGGCTATCGCCGTCAGGTGTTCCATCACCATGAGGAACGCGCCCGTTCCGTGCTGCCAGCCCGCCTGCGCGCGCCACTGTTCGGTGCGCTGGGCCGGGCTTGGCCCAAGGCCGACTGGGCGCCGCGTCCCCTGCGCGCCAAGGCGACCCTGCTGGCGCTCGCGGAAAGCGGCGAGGAAGGTTATGTGCGCGGCCTGTCGGTGACTCTGCCGGGCGCGCGCCACGCGCTCTATACCGATGCCTTTGCTGCCAGCCTCGACGGGTTCTGCGCCGAGGACGAGTTGATCGCGATTATGCGTGCGGCGCCGGGACGCAGCGGTCTGGACCGTGCGCAATATGCTGATCTCACTTTCTGGATGCCCGGCGACATTCTGACCAAGGTCGACCGCACCAGCATGGCGGTCAGCCTCGAAGCGCGCGAGCCGCTGCTTGATCACCGTCTGGTGGAATTCGCCGCACGCTTGCCCGAAGGGATGCGGGTCAAAGGTGGCACCGGCAAATACCTGCTCAAGAAGACGCTCGAACGCTATCTGCCGCACGACATTCTGTACCGCCCCAAGCAGGGCTTCGTCACGCCGATTGCCGAATGGCTGAGGGGACCGCTGGCCGATGCATCGCGGGGGATCGCGACTGGCGGCCTCGCGCAGACAGGATTCTTCGACCCCAGGGCCATGGCGGGGCTGGCCGAAGCGCATATCGCAGGCCGTGCCGATCATTCGCGCACGCTATGGCAGCTGTTGATGCTGGAAAAGTCGCTTGGGCAGCTGGGGGTGAGCGCCTAGTTCTCCACCCCGTGGCCGAGCGCCATGTATTCCTCGCTCTGCATCTCATTCAGCCGGCTTACCGTGCGTTCGAATTCGAAGGCTCCATCACCCGACTGGTAAAGGTCTTCGGGCGCGGCGGCGGCGGTGACGAACAGTTTCACGCGGTGTTCGTAGAGCGCGTCGATCAGCTTTGTGAAGCGGATCGCTTCGTTGCGGTTTTCCGGCCCCATTTTCGGGATGCCGACTAAGATCACCGTGTGGAACGCCTGCGCGATGGCGAGGTAATCCGCCGCGCCGCGGTTCTCCCCGCACAGCTTCCTGAAGCTGAACACGCCCACGCCCTTGAGGCTTTTGGGCACGTAGAGCGTCCGTCCGCCGCCCAGATCCAGCTCGCCCGAGGGCACGTGGGCGGCATCCTCCGGCTCGAAGTCGGTAAGGCGGAAGAAGGCCTCGCGCACCTGCGCGGTTGCCGCATCGCCCAGCGGTGCGTGCCACATGGCCAGCCCGCCGATCCGGTCGAGCCGGTAGTCGGTCGGCCCGTTGAGGCTCAGCACGTCCATCCGTCGCTCGACCAGATCGATGAAGGGCAGGAACAGCGAACGGTTGAGCCCGTCCTTGTAGAGATCGCGCGGGGGCCGGTTGCTGGTGGTGACGATCACCGTCCCGGCTTCCATCAGCGCGGTGAAGAAGCGGCCCATGATCGCGGCATCGGCGGTGTTGGTGACCACCATTTCGTCGAAGGCGAGGCACTTCAGGCCCGCCGCCATGTCCTGCGCTACGGCGACCAGCGGGTCCTTCAGCTGGGCCTTGCGCGCCTCGGCAATGCGGCGGTCGACCTCAAGCATGAAGGCATGGAAGTGGACGCGGCGCTTTTCGGACAGGGCGAGCGTGTCAACGAACAGGTCCATCAGCATCGACTTGCCGCGCCCGACACCGCCCCACAGATAGACCCCGCGCGGGTCCGGTGCGGTCGGCCCGCTGCCGAGGATCGCGGCATACCAGCGTCTGGGTGGGGGCGGGGCCTCAAGCTCGTCCTGCAAGCGTGCCAACCGCTCGGCCGCCGCGCGCTGGTCGGGGTCGGCGCGCAACTCGCCGCTGGCGACCAGCGCGTCGTAGCGGGCGAGGAGACCGGGCACGCCGCGCCTTAAGCTGAAGGGGCGCGGGGCAGCATCTTGCGCACGATGCCCGAGAAGCTGGCGACCACATCCTCGTCCTGCACCACCATGCCGCGGATGAAGACCAGCTTGCCAGTTTCGCGCACGATCTCGGTGACAGCGTCCAAGGGCCGGTCCACATCACCGCCGCCCACGAACTGCGTGGAAAGCTCCAGCGTCACCGAAGGGCCGGCATTGCCGGTGCCGATGCGGTGCATGGTCACGAACAGCGCAATGTCGATCAGCGACAGAGTGACCGCGCCGTGGATCACGCCTTGCAGGTTCATGTGGCGCCGTTCGGGGAACATGCGCAGGCGCGCCTTTCCGTCTGCATCGACGCGTGTGATGAGCTTGCCCATCACCGCGCCGTTGAACAGCGTCTCGTCCTTCAGATCCCAGCGATTCCAGCCGAGATTATCCGGGCATGGCCCGTGTTCAAACACGTCGTCCTTGAAACTCACCGGATCAGATCGCGCGCTCGGCCATCATCTTCTTGGTCTCGGCAATTGCCTTGGCCGGCGAGAGGCCCTTGGGGCACACGTTCGCGCAGTTCATGATGGTGTGGCAGCGATAGAGACGGAACGGATCTTCAAGATCGTCCAGACGCTCGCCGGTCATCTCGTCGCGGCTGTCAGCCAGCCAGCGATAGGCTTGCAGGAGGATCGCCGGGCCGAGGAACTTGTCGGAGTTCCACCAGTAGGACGGGCACGAGGTCGAGCAGCAGGCGCACAGGATGCACTCGTAAAGGCCGTCCAGCTTCTCGCGCTGTTCGGGCGATTGCAGACGCTCCTTGCCGCTCGGGGTGGGGGAGACAGTTTGCAGCCAGGGGCGGATGCTGGCGTACTGCGCGTAGAAATGCGTGAAATCGGGCACGAGGTCCTTGATCACGTCCATGTGCGGCAGCGGCGTGATGCGGATTTCGCCCTTCAGGTCCTCGATCGCGGTGGTGCAGGCGAGGCCGTTCTTGCCGTTCATGTTCATCGAGCACGAACCGCAGATACCTTCGCGGCACGAACGGCGGAAGGTCAGGGTGGGATCGATCTCGTTCTTGATCTTGAACAGCGCGTCGAGGACCATCGGGCCGCATTCGTCGAGATTGATCTCGAACTTGTCGTAACGCGGGTTCTCGCCGCTGTCGGGATCGTAGCGGTAGATCTTGAACGCCTTCACGCGCCCGCCGGATGCCTTGTGGGTCTTGCCGGCATTGTTGATCTTGGAATTCTTGGGGAGAGTGAAGGTCGCCATTACGTGATCCCGGTTGCGATGTGCCCCCTATCTAGCGGCATCGCGCGCGCACGCAAGCGGGCGGTGTTGCAGCCTTTTGCACAGGGGTTGAGCCAGCCTCACCGGTCGGAACCGTCGGGGCATTCGTGCGCTTTGAGCATCAATGGAACGGATCGAACAAGTATCGGAATTGCCAGCATCCTGGCCGCTCACGGCAGCGGTGTTCGGGGCGAGTGGCGGGATCGGTGCGGCGCTGTGCGCGGCACTGGCGGCGGGCGGCACGCAGGTCATCCATGCCGGATCGCGGCGAGGGGAGGGACCTTCACTCGCAGGCGTGCGTCCCTTCGCTTTCGATCTGGCTGACGAGGCCAGCATCGCCGCCGCCGCCAAAGCGATGCGCGATGCGCCTCCCGAGTGGGTGATCGTGGCCACTGGCGTATTGACGCTGGCTGATGGAACAGGGCCGGAGCGCACCTACAAGCGGCTCGATCCGGCGGCGATGGCCGAAGTTTTCGCACTCAACACCATCGGGCCAGCCCTGATTGCCAAGCACGTGCTGCCGCTGATGCCGCGCGGCAAGCCCTTCACCTTCGCGGCGCTTTCGGCGCGGGTCGGTTCGATCTCCGACAACCGGCTCGGCGGGTGGCATTCCTACCGGGCGAGCAAGGCGGCGCTCAACATGCTGCTGAGGAACTTCGCGCTGGAAATGGCACGCACCCATCCGGACAGCGTGATTGTCGGCCTGCATCCGGGCACGGTCGACAGCACATTGTCGGCGCCCTTCCAGTCGGGCCTGCCGGATGGTCAGCTGACCATGCCGGGCGATGCGGCGGCGAACCTGCTGGGCGTACTGTCACGCGTCACGCCCGCACAATCGGGCCGGGTGTTCGATTTCCGGGGCGAGGAAGTGCCAGCCTAGAGCGTTCCTCGCGGGAAACGCGGACACAGGTTCAGTCGAACAGCCCCACGGCAAGGTGCGCCCAGACCGTAAGGAACAGCAGCACCGCCAGCATGATTCCGCCGATCCGCCAGCGCGGCGCATCGAGAAAGTGGATCGCCGCCTCGATCGCGCCGCACAGCAGGGCGAGCAGCAGGCCCATGGCCGCGAAATCTTCCGGCCCCCAGTTGACCTCGGGGCTCATCGCCGTGCCGAGCGCTGGAAAGGCGAACAGCATCGCCGCGCCGATCCAAAGCTTCGGATGGAAGCGGAAACCCGCTTTGGGCGCAGCGGCGCCGGGGTTGGTGGTGGTCATGGCTGGCATCCCTCCCAGAAAGCCGGTTTGGCAATTGGGGCATATCGTGCCACGCATTGCTGCATCGGGGAAGAGGCCGCGCGAAGGAGAACGGGGATGGGGATTGCAGGCTGGTACGAGGCGAACATCATGCCGCGCCTGATCACCTGCGCGTGCTCGCAGGGACAGGTGATGAAGCGCCGCGCCGCGGTGGTGCCACGCGCGCGGGGCGATGTGTTCGAACTGGGCTGCGGGGGCGGGATCAACCACCAGTTCTATGATCCGGCGGCGATCACGTCCTATGCCGGGATCGACCCGCATTCAGGGCTGCTTGATGGCGCACGGGCGGCGGCGCGCGAGAAGGGCTGGGCGGCGGACCTGCGGCAGGGGCGGGGCGAGGCAATTCCCTTCGCAGACGCCAGCTTCGACTGTGTGGTGTGCACCTTCACCCTATGCTCGGTGGAGGACCCGGCGCAGGTCATGCGCGAGCTGCGGCGTATCCTGCGCCCTGGCGGCGAGGCCCTGTTTCTGGAGCATGGCCGCGCACCCGATGCGTCGGTGCGCGGGTGGCAGGAGCGGATCGAGCCGGTGTGGCAGCGCCTTGCAGGTGGCTGCCATCTGACCCGGCCCATCGCCAGCGCCCTTGCCGGAGCGGGCTTTGCGGTCGAGCAGCTGGGAGAGGGCTATACCCCCAAGGCGCCCCGCTTTGCCGGATGGATGGAGTGGGGGGTGGCGCGCAAGACCGGTTGAGAGCTGGCGCAGACGCCCGAGAAAAAGGCGGGAAAGATCGCTCTTTCCCGCCTTTTGCTGTTTTCGTTCTGAACCCGGCTTACTCGCCGAAGGTCCGCTGCCACCAGCCGCGACGCGGCTTGGCTTCGGTTTCGGGCGCTTCGGGCGTCGGATCCGCTGCCGGAGCAGGAGCCGGTTCGCTCACCTCGGCAGTTTCCGCAGGCTCGGCTTCGGCAACCTTGGCCTTGCGGGGCGCGCGCTTGCGCTTGGGCTTCTCAGCCGGAGCCTCTTCTGTAGCAGGCGCGGCATCTACGGCTGCATCGGCGGCTTCGGCAGCGATTTCCGGAGCGAGTTCTGCGGGAACTTCTTCCGCGACCGGTTCTGCAACCTTCTTCTTGCGCGGTGCACGCACGCGCTTGGGCTTTTCGGCGGGCGCTTCTTCCACAACCGCTTCGGCTTCCGGTTCTGCGGCCGGGGCCGCGGCTTCGGCGTCCGCCGGGGCTTCCCCGTCGGTCACGGCCTCGGCATCGGTGTCCTGCGCATCTGTTTCGTTGCCTTCACCGCCTTCGCTGCCATCGCGGCGCTTGCGACCACGACCACCGCGACGGCGACGCTTCTTCGGCCGGCCTTCGCCATCGTCCGAAGCCTCGGAAGCGCCGGTCTCGCCAGCGTCACCGGCTCCGGTGTCGCCGTCGCTCTCGCCTTCGGCATCGTCGTTGTCATCGCGGGCTTCGCCGTCTTCGCCTTCCTCGCGATCGCGGTTGCGGTTGCGACCGCCGCGCCGACGCCGGCGCTTCTTTTTGCGGCCGCCGTCATCATCGCCTTCGCCGCGCTCGCGCCGCGGTGCACGCGGTTCGCGCTCTTCGGCCTCTTCCTCGGCGTAATCGTCCTCTTCCTCGGGCAGATCATCATCGCTGTCATCGATGATCGGCTCGAACTTGGGAGCATGGGTCGGGCGCGGGCCGGAGCTCGACACGGCCATCTTCGCGCCTTCGTCCTCACCTTCGGGCACCACTTCGACGCTCACGCCGTAACGTTGCTCGATCTCGACAAGGTCGGCGCGCTTTTCGTTGAGGAGGTAGATCGCCGCTTCGGTGCTGGCCGCCAGACGGATCTGCGTGCCCTTGCCCTTGGCGGCCTCATCCTCGATCAGGCGCAGCGCCGAGAGGCCCGCCGAAGAGGCGGTGCGGACAAGGCCGGTGCCATCGCAATGCGGGCAGGGGCGGGTGGTCGCTTCGAGCACGCCGGTGCGCAGGCGCTGGCGGCTCATTTCCATCAGGCCGAAGGAGCTGATGCGGCCCACCTGGATGCGGGCGCGATCGTTCTTGAGCGCCTCCTTCATCGCCTTCTCGACCTTCCGAACATTGTTCGAATATTCCATGTCGATGAAGTCGATGACGACGAGGCCGGCCATGTCGCGCAGGCGCAATTGCCGAGCGATTTCCTTGGCCGCTTCGAGATTGGTGTGGAGCGCGGTCGCCTCGATCCCGTGCTCCTTGGTGGAGCGGCCCGAGTTGATGTCGATCGAGACCAGCGCCTCGGTCGGGTTGATGATGAGATAGCCGCCCGATTTCAGCTGCACCATCGGATCATACATCGCGCGCAGCTGATCTTCGGCGCCATAGCGCTGGAACAGCGGCACGGGATCGGAATAGGCCTTCACCCGCCGCGCGTGGCTGGGCATGAGGAGCTTCATGAAGGCCTTGGCCGACTTGTAGCCTTCCTCGCCCTCGACGACGACTTCCTCGATTTCCTTGTTGTAGATGTCGCGGATCGCGCGCTTGATGAGGTCGCTGTCCGAATGGATCAGCGCGGGCGCGACCGAGGCGAGCGTGTTTTCGCGGATTTCGTCCCACACGCGGGCGAGGTAATCGAAGTCGCGCTTGATCTCGGGCTTGGTGCGGCTCATGCCGGCGGTGCGCACGATCAGGCCCATGGTCTTGGGGAGCTTCAAGTCCGAGACCATCTCCTTCAACCGCTTGCGATCGCTGGTGGAGCTGATCTTGCGGCTGATCCCGCCGCCGTGCGACGAGTTGGGCATCAGCACGGTGTAACGGCCCGCGAGGCTGAGATAGGTGGTCAGCGCCGCGCCCTTGTTGCCACGCTCTTCCTTGACGACCTGGACGAGCAGCACCTGGCGGCGCTGGATCACGTCCTGGATCTTGTAGCGGCGACGCAGCGCCATGCGCTTGGCGCGCACTTCGTCGACCTGCTTGGCCCGGCTGCGCCCGCCCTTGTCGCCGCCCTTTTCGCCCTTGCCCTGGCGGCGGCGACCACGGCCGCGACCGCGGCGTTCCTCGGTACCTTCGCTGTCTTCTGAGGTTTCCTCGCTGTCGCCGTTATCCTCGTCCGCGCTGTCTTCCTCGTCCGAAGCGCCGCCTTCGATGGTGGCGACATCGTCCTTGTCGGAGGTGTCGACTTCCTCGACGCCGTTTTCGGCAAAATCTTCGGCCAGCGCCTCACCGCTGTCGTCTTCGGCGTCATACTCGGCGCCGGGGGAAATGCCTTCGTCTTCCTCTTCGGCGCGGAGGCGTTCTTCTTCCTCGGCAGCCTCGGCCTCTTCGGCGAGCAGCGCGTCGCGGTCGGCCTTGGGGATCTGATAGTAATCGGGGTGGATTTCGCTGAAGGCGAGGAACCCGTGGCGATTGCCGCCGAAGTCGACGAACGCCGCCTGAAGCGAAGGTTCGACCCGGGTTACTTTGGCGAGATAGATGTTGCCCTTGATCTGCTTGTGTTCGGCAGATTCAAAGTCGAATTCCTCAATCCGGTTGCCTTGCAGAACCGCCACCCGGGTTTCTTCCGGGTGGCGCGCATCGATAAGCATGCGCGTTGCCATTGAATAGTCTCCATGCGCCCGGCCTGTCCCGCAAGCGGGAGCGAAGGGGGCGCGCATATTGTGGTGAACCGGCCAGCCCGAAAGCGATGCCGGAAGGGGAAATCGCACGGGGAAAGCCGGCGGCGTAAAGGCCGGTGGCGTTCGGCGCGAAGCTTGTGTCTGCAATGGCGAACGTGCGGATGATTGCCGCGTCTTGTCCCGCGACGGCAAAAACGCGCTGATCGCGCATCGTGCTCGTCTGTCGGGAAAAACGTATCGTCACTGCATCAACCTGTACTGGACCGGGTCGCGAGAAAGAAATGCCCCGGTGCAGAGAGGCGGGCGGGATGCGCATTGGCACCTTCTTCGGTCTCTCTGGCAATACCGCTAGCACTGTGGGGCAAACCCCGCAACTCTATTGCGTTTCCTTCGCGCAAGAACGTAAGCCGATGGTTAATGAGTTATCGAACGCTTCTGCTGATCGTGCTGCTGGTGCCGCTTGCGCTGCTGGGCGGGGCGAAGGCGTCGGGGCTGTTGATCCCCGTCCCCGAATGGGGGCGCGATTACGTGCTGCGTTTCCCGTTCGAAAAAGAGGCTGCGGCGCAGATCGAGCTGCCTGCCATCGTCGGACCGGACGATCCCGCCCGCCCGCTGGTGGTGATCGATGCCGGGCACGGCGGGCGCGATCCCGGGGCAATCGGCACCGATCCGGATGGCCGCCGCTTCGAGGAAAAGGCGATCACGCTCGCACTGGCCAAGGCGCTGCGTGACGAGTTGCTGCGTCAGGGCGGCATCCGCGTCGCGCTGACCCGATCGGACGACCGCATTCTGCCGCTGCCTCACCGACCGGAGATAGCCCGCCTGCTGGGCGCGAGCCTGTTTATCTCGATCCATGCAGATTCCGCCGGCGATCAGAACGATGACATCAGCGGGGCGAGTATCTACACCCTCTCGAACGAGGCCTCGAGCGAGGCAGCGGCACGCTTTGCCGCGAGGGAAAACGATGCCGACCGCCTCAACGGCATCACCATCGACGGCGCAAGCGCGAATGTCAGCGCTATCCTTGTCGGCCTGTCGCAGCAGCGCACGCAGGAAGATTCCCTTGCCTTCGCAGGTCTGGTGCTTCGCGAGGGAGAGCAGTCGCTCGCCTTCGTGCCACAGCCACGCCGCGCAGCCGCGCTGGCGGTGCTGCGCGCGCCGGATGTGCCTTCGGTGCTGTTCGAAAGCGGCTTCGTGACCAATCGCACGGACCGAGCGCGGCTGACCACCCCCGAAGGCCGGGCAAGGTATGCCACCGTTCTCGCCAGCGCGATCAAGGTGTTCTTCGCCCGCCGCGCGGATGCGGCAAGTGGCGGGGAATAGGCGCGTAAAGCGGCTAGCCTTGGCGAGCCTGCGCGTGCTAGTTGCCGCCCGTCCATGACCGAGCCTGCACCCGTTTCCGACCAGCTTTCCACCTGGGGCTACCTGCGCTACCGCGTGAACCGCGATGTCGGCGCGGCGCTTGCGTGGTTCGCCGCGCGCTGGCGGGAGAGCCGGCTGTTCAAGCTGGTGGCGATTGCCTTTGGCCTGTTCCTCGCGGTGTGGATTGCCCTTTTTGTATGGCTTGCGAGCGATCTGCCCGAGGCCGAGGCACTGCTCACCTATGAAACGCCGCTTCCCACGGTAGTGCGCGGCGTGGATGGCGAAATCGTCCATTCCTATGCCCGCGAGCGCCGGGTCCAGCTACAATATGCCGACTTTCCCGAGCAGCTGATCGAGGCCTATCTCTCGGCCGAGGACAAGACCTTCTTCAGCCACGGCGGGATCGATTTCTTCGGTACGGCCAATGCGGTGTTCGATTACGCCACCAAGTTCGGCTCGGGCGAGCGTGCGGTGGGCGGTTCGACCATCACACAGCAGGTCGCCAAGAACCTGCTGCTGGGTGATGAATACTCGGTCACCCGCAAGCTCAAGGAAATGATCCTCGCCGGTCGCATCGAGCAGGTGCTGACCAAGCAGGAAATCCTCGAACTCTACCTCAATGAAATCCCCCTCGGGCGGCGGTCCTTCGGGGTGCAGGCGGCCGCGCGCGCTTATTTCGACAAGGATGTCGACCAGCTGGAACTCCACGAGATGGCGTTCCTCGCAATTCTTCCCAAGGCCCCCGAACGTTACGGGCGCAAAGGGCAGGAACAGGCGGCACTGGAACGGCGCAACTTCGTGCTCGACCAAATGGAGGCCAACGGGTTCATCACCGGTTCCGAACGGCGCGCGGCGGCGGCCAAGCCGCTCGGTCTTGTCACCCAGCGCCGCGAGCGTTCGGTCGATGCTGGTTATTTCCTAGAGGAAGTGCGCCGCGAACTGATCGACCGCTTCGGCGAGACGGCCGAAGACGGGCCGAATTCGGTCTATGCGGGCGGGCTGTGGGTTCGCACCAGCCTTGATCCCGCCATGCAGCTCGCCGCGCGCGATGCGCTGCGCGAAGGGCTGCTGCGTTATCACGGCGGACGGGCATGGACGGGGCCGATCGCCACGATCAATGTGGCCGATGGCAACTGGGCCAGCCAGCTCCAGGCCTCACCGCTGGGGATTAGTTACAAGGACTGGCGGGTCGGCGTGGTCACCAGCCGTTCGGGCCAGTCAGCGCGGATCGGTTTTGCCGATGGCTCCGAACTGCCGCTGATCGGCCTGCCCAATGCGCTCAAGGCCGGTGACGTGATCGCCGCCAGCCCCTCGGGCAATGGCTATGCGGTGCGCACCATCCCCGAAGCGCAGGGCGCGCTGGTGGTGGAGCAAGCCCAGAGCGGGCGGGTGCTGGCGATGCAGGGCGGTTTCGACAACCGCCTGTCGGACTTCAACCGTGCCACGCAGGCGATGCGCCAGCCGGGATCGACCATCAAGCCCTTCGTCTATGCCGCCGGGCTCGATAGCGGGATGACCCCCTCCACACAGGTCGATAACAACCGCTTCTGCTACTATCAGGGTGCCAATCTGGGCGAGAAATGCATCCGCGGCAGCGGCAGCGGCGGGCAGCATCCGATGCGCTACGGGCTTGAGCAGTCGCAGAACATCATGACCGTGCAGATCGGCATGACCGCGGGCATGAACAACGTCGTGCAGGGGATCGAAAAGCTCGGCATCGGCAAGTTCCCGGCCTATCCCTCGACCGCGCTGGGGGCGGGGGAGACAACGCTGGTGAAGATGGTCGCGGCCTACAGCGCGCTCGCCAACCACGGACGTCTTAACCCGCCGACGCTGATCGACTATGTGCAGGATCGCAACGGCAAGGTGCTGTGGCGGGCGGACAACCGCGAGTGCCGCGGCTGCAACATGGCGAAGTGGGACGGCAAGCCGATGCCGCGCTTCGGGGTCAAGGGCACGCAGGCCATGGACGCGCGCACCGCCTTCCAGGTGATGCACATGCTGCGCGGCGCGGTGAGCCGCGGGACAGCGACGGTTCTCAACCCGCTTGGCCTGCCGCTGTTCGGCAAGACCGGCACCACCACGGGTCCCAAGGACGTGTGGTTCATCGGCGGCACGCAGGCCATGATCGCGGGCGCCTATATCGGTTTCGATCAGCCGCGGAACATGGGCGGCTATGCCTATGGCGGCACGATCGCCGCGCCGATCATCAAGAGCCTGATCGAGAAGACCAAGCCCAAGTGGTCCGATCTGCCCGCCGTGGCGCCGCAGGGTGTGCGGATGGTGCGGATCGACCGTCGCTCGGGCAAGCGCGTTTTCGATGGCTGGCCGACCGATGATCCCAAGTCGGCGATCATCTGGGAGGCCTTCAAGCCCGATACCGAGCCAGAGCGTTACACACGGCAGGATGCCATTGCCGCCAAGCGCAACGAGATCCTCGCGCTGATCCGCGCCGGTCGAAAGAGTGCTGCCGAAGCCGTCGTCGACACGCCCGAGGAAGGCGAATTCGTCGAAGAGGGCGGGATTGACTGACGCGTTTCGGAACCGCCAGCGGGGCATGGGGGTTTGGAGAAGTATGATCCGCACCAGCCTCACCCGTCTCGCCGCAGCCGCTTCGCTTTCGCTCGCTGCCCTGTTCACCACGACCGCATCGGCGGAGCTGGAGCGGGGTGCCAAGGCCCCTGCCTTCACCACCCGCGCCGCTCTGGCGGGCAAGGAGTTCGGCTTCAGTCTGAACGCCGCGCTGGCGAAGGGGCCGGTGGTGCTCTACTTCTACCCCAAGGCCTTCACGCAAGGGTGCACGCTGGAAGCCAACGCCTTTGCCCAGGCCATGCCCCGGTTCAAGGCAGCCGGTGCCAGCGTGATCGGCATGTCGGCAGATGACATTGCGACCCTTAAGGATTTCAGCCGCAAGGAATGCCGCGATGCCTTCCCGGTGGGTGTTGCCTCGCCCAGGATCAGCGCCGCCTATGACGTGGCAATGTCATCGGGGCTGACCCGCCGCACATCCTATGTCATCGCGCAGGACGGGCGGATCGTTGCCGTTCACGCGGATGCGGATTATCGCGGCCATGTCGACAAGACGCTGGCTGCGGTGCGCGCGCTCAGGAAGTAGCGCTGGCGGCGGCATCCTCGCCGCTTTACAATCGCGCCGCCCGCGCTAAGCGCATCGGCCTCATTTCGCTTTACGCCAAGAAGGATTACCCATGCGGGCCGAGGCCCAGGCATATATCAACCGGATCGAAGCGGCACTGGCGCTGGTGCGCCTGTCGCTCGACTGGGACCGCGCGCTGCGCCGGCTCGACGAGCTGAATGCGCGGGTGCAGGACCCGAATCTGTGGGACAACCCCAAGCAGGCGCAAGCAATCAGCCGCGAGCAGAAGACGCTTGAAACGGCGGTCAACACCGTCAATGAGATCGCCGCCGAAATGGCCGACGCGATCGAGTTCATCGAGATGGGCGAGGCCGAGGGCGAGGAGGCGATCGTCGACGATGGCCTCGCCACGCTGTCCGCGCTGGCCGACCGCGCCGATGCCGACAAGGTGCAGGCACTGCTGTCGGGCGAGGCGGACGGCAACGACACCTATCTCGAAATCCACGCCGGCGCAGGGGGCACCGAAAGCCAGGATTGGGCCGAGATGCTGTTCCGCATGTATGGCCGCTGGGCCGAACGGCGCGGCTTCAAGGTCGAGACGGTCGAGTATCAGGCTGGCGAACAGGCCGGAATCAAGTCGGCGACGCTGCTCATCAAGGGCGACGGCGCCTATGGCTATGCCAAGACCGAAAGCGGCGTCCACCGCCTGGTGCGCATCAGCCCCTATGATTCGTCCGCGCGTCGCCACACCAGCTTTTCCAGCGTGTGGGTGTTCCCGGTGATCGACGACTCCTTCGAGATCGAGATCAACCCCGCCGATCTCAAGATCGACACCTACCGTGCGTCCGGCGCGGGCGGACAGCACGTCAACACCACCGATTCCGCGGTGCGCATCACCCACCAGCCGACCGGCATCGTGGTGGCAAGCCAGCAGGACCGCAGCCAGCACAAGAACCGCGAAATCGCGATGAACATGCTGAAGGCGCGCCTGTATGAGGCGGAAATGCGCGCGCGCGAGGAAGCCGCCAGCGCCGAGCATTCGGCCAAGAGCGACATCGGGTGGGGCCACCAGATCCGGTCTTACGTGTTGCAGCCCTACCAGATGGTCAAGGACCTGCGCACCGGCGTCGTCTCGACCTCGCCCGATGCGGTGCTCGACGGGGCGATCGATCCCTTCATCTCGGCGGCGCTGGCCCAGCGGGTGACGGGCGAGAAGGTCGAGATCGAGGACGTGGAGTAAGGCTGCGGTGCGGGTTTCGCACCTCCTCGCTCTGGGCGGCGCGCTGCTGCTTGCGGGATGCGACGGGCTGGCCCCTGCGGCATCCGACCGTCCCGAGAGCGCGCGCAATTTTCCCGTGCCCGATCGGCCGATTGCGGAAGTGGTCTCCAACCAGTTTGCGACCGAGGACGATCGTGACGAGCGGGGCGAGGCCAAGGTCGTCATGGACCTAGCCGACATTCGCCCCGGCATGACCGTGGCCGATATCGGTGCAGGGGAGGGCTATTACACCGTGCGCCTCGCCGAGCGTGTGGGCGCCGATGGCCGGGTGCTCGCCCAGGACATCAGCCGCGAGGCGCTGGACCGGCTCGGCCGGCGCGTCGAGAAGGAGCGGCTCGAGAATATCTCGATCAAGTTCGGCGATGTCGATAATCCGCAACTGCCGCCCGACAGCTTCGACCGGATTTTCATGGTGCACATGTACCACGAGGTGACCGAGCCCTACGCCTTCCTGTGGAACATGTGGCCCGCGCTGAATGCGGGGGGGCAGATCGTGGTCGTGGAAAGCGATAGTCCGGTGGGTCGCCACGGGCTGCCGCACACGGTGCTGTTCTGCGAGTTCGAGGCGGTTGGCTACGTGCTGGTCGAATATATAGAGCGTCCTGACATCAAGGGCTATTTCGCCCGTTTCGAACGCGGGGCCAAGCGCGCCGATCCGCAGGCGATCAGGGTATGTGACGCGGGCTGACCGACTGACCCGGGCACGGTTGCGGCGCGGGGCGCGGGGCACTATGGCAGCAACTCGTAAAACTAGCGCGGGGCCTGACCCTCGCGTGGAAGGGGATTTTCATTGTTCAAGGGATTGAGCCCGATCGTCTACGGTGGGCGTGAAGTTTGGCCGCTGGTCGAAGGCGGCAAGGGTGTATCGGCAACCAACCACGCCAGTTCCGGCGCATGGGCTGCGGCCGGCGGGATCGGCACCGTCAGCGCCGTCAACGCCGACAGCTATGACGAACACGGCAATGTCATCCCCCAGATCTACCATGGCCGTACCCGCGAGGAGCGCCATCAGGAACTGATCCGCTACGCCATCGACGGTGCGACCACGCAGGTGAAGAAGGCCTACGAGATCGCGAACGGCAAGGGCGCGATCAACATCAACGTGCTGTGGGAAATGGGCGGGGCGCAGGCCGTGCTCGAAGGCGTGCTGGAAAACACCCGCGGCATGGTGACGGGCGTCACCTGCGGTGCGGGGATGCCCTACAAGCTGGCCGAGATCGCTGCGCGCTTCAACGTCTGCTACCTGCCCATCGTCAGCTCGGGCCGCGCTTTCCGGGCGCTGTGGAAGCGGTCCTATCACAAGGTGCCCGATCTGATGGCGGCGGTGGTCTATGAAGACCCGTGGCTGGCGGGCGGGCACAATGGCCTCTCCAATGCCGAAGACCCGACCAAGCCCGAAGACCCGTACCCCCGCGTCAAGGCGCTGCGCGACGTGATGCGCGCCGAGGGCGTGGCTGACAGCGTGCCGATCGTGATGGCCGGCGGCGTCTGGTATCTTCGCGACTGGAACGACTGGATCGACAATCCCGAGCTTGGCACCATCGCTTTCCAGTTCGGCACGCGCCCGCTGCTGACGCAGGAAAGCCCGATCCCGCAGATCTGGAAGGACATGCTCCGCACGGTCGAACCTGGCGATGTGCTGCTCCACAAGTTCTCGCCCACGGGCTTTTATTCGAGCGCGGTGAAGACCCCGTTCCTTTACGATCTGATGCATCGTTCGGAGCGCCAGATTCCGTTCTTCAAGCGGGGCGAGGAAGAGGGCACGGTTCAGCTTGGCGAAGATGGCAAGGCACGCAGCTTCTGGGTGAAGCCCGAAGACAAGACCAAGGCCGAGATGTGGATGCGCGCCGGGCACACCGAGCCGCTCAAGACCCCCGACGAGACGATCGTTTTCGTCACCCCCGAAGCGCGCGACACCATTCGCAAGGACCAGCAGGACTGCATGGGCTGCCTGTCGCATTGCGGTTTCTCGGCGTGGAAGGATCACGACGACTTCACAACCGGTCGCCTCGCCGATCCGCGCAGCTTCTGCATCCAGAAGACCTTGCAGGACATCGCCCACGGCGACGATCCAGACAAGAACCTCGCCTTCGCGGGTCATGCGGCCTACAACTTCAAGACCGACCCCTTCTACTCGAACGGGTACACGCCCAGTGTCGGCGAGCTGGTCGAGCGGATTTTGACGGGGGATTGATCGGCGGGGCGGTGGAGCCCCTCTCCGAATCGGAGATTGCCCACCGCCTGCCTGTCTGGACTGCGCTGTCGTGTCTGTTCCTCGATCAGGAACTTCAAGCCGGTGACTATCGACATATTGCCGCGGTGCTCGACCAGAGCGGCTATTCTCCCGCCGAAGTCGAGGAGATCCTGCGAAACGAGGTCGCACCGGCCTTCGTGGCGAACCTGTGGAGCGTCGCTGGCGAATGGCAGGGCTGGCCCGAAGACTACGTCCGCGAGCGGGTGCTGGAAAAACGCGGGTCGGCCCTTGCCAAGGCGGCCACCCAGCTGTTCAACAATGGTTTTTTGACAAGCGAGTGGGCCAAGGTGGCGGCGCTCCTCGATCGCTGACCCTCGTCAGATCAGCGCCGTCAGCACCTGATCGGGCGGGCGGTGGCCGTCGGCCCACATGCGGATGTTGGCGATCACCTTGTGGCCCGAATCCTCGCGGCCCTCGGCCGTGGCGCTGCCGATGTGGGGGAGGGTCATCACATTGGGGTGCGCGATCAGGCGCGGGTCGACGTGGGGCTCGTCGGGATAGACGTCGAGACCCGCGCCCGCGAGGTGTCCGGATTGCAGCGCCGCGATCAGCGCTTCCTGATCGATCAGCTCGCCGCGCGCGGTGTTCACGATGCTGCTGCCCGGCTTCATCAGCGCGATCCGGCGTGCGTCGACCAGTTGGCGCGTTTCCTCAGTCAGCGGGCAGTGGAGGGTGAGGATGTCGGCCTCGGCCATCAGCGTGTCGATATCGGCGACGTAACGCGCACCCAGCATCCGCTCCAGCGCCTCGGGCAGGGGTTTGCGGTTGTAATAGGCGATCTCCAGCCCGAAGGCGCGGGCGCGGTGGGCGACGGCCTGACCGATACGGCCCATCCCGACGATGCCGAGCACCTTGCCCGCCAGTTTCCTGCCGAGCAGGCCCGAGGGCGCCCAGCCGGTCCACTCGCCCCGGCGCACCAGTGCGGTGCCCTCGCGAATCCGGCGCGGCACACCGATGATCCCGGCCATGGCGAGATCGGCGGTATCATCGGTGAAAACGCCCGGCGTGTTGGTGACGATGATCTTGCGCGCGGCGGCGGCGGCGAGGTCGATATGCTCGGTTCCCGCACCGAAGCTGGCGATCAGGCCCAATCGCTCGCCAGCGCCGGCGATCAGATCGGCATCGATCCGGTCGGTGACGGTCGGCACCAGCACGTCGCAATCCTGCATCGCGGCGGCCAGCTGGTCGCGGGTGAGCGGCACATCCTCCTCGTTCAGCACCACATCGAAGAGTTCGCGCATCCGCGCCTCGACCTCCGGCATCAGGTGGCGGGTGACGATCACGCGCGGGGGAGCGGCAAGCGGGCGAGGGGGGCGCTGGGTCATGGCCAGAGGGCTAATCGCTGAGGGGCGGGGCGGTCAAGGCGCGGATCGACACGCGCGGCTTGAAACCGCGGACCGGAAGGCGCTATCGCCCGGTTATGCAGGGATTTCGCTTCTTGATCGCTTGGTGTCTCGCAATGGTGCTCGCCGCCGGGGCGATTCTGTCGCCGCTCAGCGCGCAGGACAAGGTGCTCCCTTACTGGGCGGCGCTGCGCTACGAGAAGGTCAACATGCGATCGGGGCCAAGCCGCGAATACCCGGTGTCGTGGGTCTATCTGCGCAAGGGCATGCCGGTGAAGGTGGTGCGCATCCGCGAAGGCTGGCGCCTTATTGAGGATCATGAGGGCACGCAGGGCTGGATCTCAGCCAGCCAGCTCGATCTGGTGCGCGCCGGGCTGGTGATCGGCACCGGGCTGGCGGAGGTCCGCGCCGGGCCGAACGCCGCAGCCGCGGTGAAGTGGCGCGCGGAGCCCGGGGTGGTCGCGGCCATGAAGCCTTGCAAGGAAGGCTGGTGCGAGGTCGATATTGGCGGCCGCAAGGGCTGGATCAGCGCCGATCGCCTCTGGGGATCGCAGCCATTGCCGGGCGACGCGTAACGCCGCCCGGTGCTTGAATTCAGACCAGTTCGACCGCGATCGCGGTCGCTTCGCCGCCGCCGATGCACAGCGAGGCGACGCCGCGCTTCTTGCCCAGCTGCTTCAGTGCATTGATCAGCGTGACGATGATCCGCGCACCGCTCGCCCCGATGGGATGGCCAAGGGCCGTGCCGCCGCCGTTCACGTTGATCTTCTCGTGCGGGATGCCGAGGTCGCGCATCGCGAACATCGCAACGCAGGCGAAGGCCTCGTTGACTTCGAACAGGTCAACATCGTCAACGCTCCAGCCCGCGCGCTCCAGCACCTTCTGGATCGCGGGGATCGGCGCGGTGGTGAACTGGGCGGGGGCCTGCGCGTGGGCAGCGGTGGCGACGACGCGGGCGACGGGGGCAAGGCCCTTGGCATCGGCCACGCTCGCACGGGTCAGCACCAGCGCCGCAGCGCCGTCCGAGATCGAGGAGGAGGTCGCGGCGGTAATCGTCCCATCCTTGGCGAAGGCGGGCTTCAGCTGCGGGATTTTGTCGGGACGGCCTTTGGAGGGCGCTTCGTCATGCTCAACCACCACATCCCCCGCGCGTGTCGAAACGGTGACCGGCACCACCTCGTCGGCAAAGGCGCCGCTGGCGATGGCGCGGTTGGCACGCGCGAGGCTTTCGATGGAATAGGCGTCCATCTCTTCGCGGGTCATCTGATAGGCGTTGGCGGTTTCCTGCGCGAAGGTGCCCATCGCACGGCCCGGTTCGTAGGCGTCTTCCAGCCCGTCGAGGAACATGTGGTCATAGGCCGTGTCATGGCCCAGCCGCGCGCCCGAGCGGTGCTTCTTGAGGAGGTAGGGAGCATTGGTCATGCTCTCCATGCCGCCCGCCACGACAACGTCGATGGTGCCGCTGGCGAGGGCTTCCGCGCCCATTATGACGGTCTGCATGCCGCTGCCGCAAACCTTGTTGACGGTGGTCGCCTCGACCGAAAGCGGCAGCCCCGCCTTGATCGCCGCCTGACGGGCGGGGGCCTGGCCGAGCCCGGCCGGCAGCACGCATCCGATATAGGCGCGGTCGATATCCTCGCCGCTCACGCCCGCCCGCTCCACCGCCGCCTTGACCGCGATTGCACCGAGTTCGGTCGCGGGCACTTCCGCCAGCGCGCCCTGCATCGCGCCCATCGGGGTGCGGGCGTAGGAGAGGATCACAACCGGATCGGCGGGGGAAAGCTGGGTCATGGCAAAGTCCTTGCGTGACGAATGGGATACGGGCCGCGATGTAATGCTGCATTGCGTCAAAGGCAATCGGCCCAAGGTCTGACGCTTGCGCCGAGCAAGGGTTTGCGCAACAACACGTCGCAAATCAAAACGCATAATGTCCGAACGGGAGAACGACATGGCCGACGACCGCCGCGCTGAACTTGAAAGCCTTCTGGCGCGCCAGCGTGCCGCTTTCACCGCTTCGCGCCCCGAACCGATGAGCCAGCGCAAGGACCGCATCCGCCGCGCCATGGCGCTGGTGAAGGATCATGGCGAAGAATTCGCCAAGGCGATGAGCGCGGATTTCGGCAGCCGTTCGGCGCACCAGTCGATGCTGACCGATATTGCCGCAACCGTCGGCGCGGGGGCGCATGCGCTCAAGCACATGGATGGTTGGGCGAAGACCGAAAAGCGCAAGGTGCAGTTTCCGCTCGGCCTTCTCGGCGCGAAGGCCGAGCTGCGTTACGAGCCTAAGGGCGTGATCGGCATCCTGTCGCCCTGGAACTTCCCCGTGCAGCTCGCCTTCGGACCACTGATGCAGGTGCTTGCTGCGGGCAACCGGGCGATGATCAAGCCCTCCGAATTCACCGAGCGCACCAGCGAACTGATGGCGCAGCTGACGGCGGAATATTTTGCGCCCGAGGAAGTCGCTGTAATCACCGGCGGGCCGGAAGTGGCGGCAGCGTTTTCCTCGCTGCCTTTCGATCACCTCGTCTTCACCGGATCGACCGCCACCGGGCGCCGGGTGATGCAGGCGGCGGCGGCGAACCTCGTGCCGGTGACGCTGGAACTGGGCGGCAAGTCGCCCGTGGTGATGGGCCGCAGCGCCGATTTCGCCAAGGCGGGCGAGCGTATTGCCATCGGCAAGATGCTGAACGCGGGACAGATCTGCCTTGCTCCCGATTACCTGATGGTGCCCGAGGACAAGGCCGATGAGGCGGTGGCGGGCGTCACGAACGCGGCGGCGGCGATGTATCCGCGCGTTCTGGACAATGATGATTACGCCTCGATCGTATCCGACCGCCATTTCGAGCGGCTTCAGGGCCTCGTCGCCGATGCGCGCGACAAGGGCGCCGAGGTGATCGAGGTCAATCCGGCGGGCGAGGATTTCGGCAACGCCAACCAGCGCAAGATGCCGCTTACCGTGCTGCGCAACGTTAACGACGCGATGACCGTGATGCAGGAGGAGATCTTCGGTCCGGTTCTGCCGGTGATGACCTACAAGTCGGTCGATCAGGCTGTCGACTACATCAACGAGCATGATCGCCCGCTCGGCCTCTACTATTTCGGCGAGGACAAGAGCGAGCAGGAGCGGGTGCTGACCCGCACCATCTCGGGCGGGGTGACCACCAATGACGTGATCTTCCATGTCTCGATGGAAGACCTGCCGTTCGGCGGTGTCGGACCGTCCGGCATGGGCAGCTATCACGCCATAGAAGGCTTCCGCGAATTCAGCCATGCCCGCGCTGTCTATCACCAGCCGAAGATCGATATCGCCAAGCTGGGCGGATTGAAGCCGCCCTATGGCAAGGCGACCGATACGGCGGCAGCGCGGATGATGAAGTAGGTGGCATAGTCGGCACGCAACGCGCCGCAACGTCTGTTCGATTTCCTGCAACAGCCATACGGGGTTTTCCCCGAGTCGCAGGGTTGCACGTCGCGCCTGACAGGCCTAGGGCGGCGCTCGGGATTAATAGCTTGGACATCGCTGTGATCGATCTCAGCCAGTATCTGCCGATACTGTTATTCGTGCTGGTCGCCCTCGGGCTGTCGGTGCTTTTCGTCGTGGCCCCGATGGCGGTGTCGCGCCTTACCGGCGTGCACAATCCGGACGCGGAAAAGCTTTCCGAATATGAATGCGGCTTCCCGGCCTTCGAGGATGCTCGCAGCCAGTTCGACGTGCGCTTCTACCTCGTGGCGATCAGCTTCATCGTCTTCGATCTCGAAGCCGCATTTCTGTTCCCGTGGGCGGTGAGCCTCGATGTGACGGGCTGGACCGGATGGGCGGGCATGATGGTGTTCCTGTTCATCCTCGCGGTCGGCCTTGCCTATGAATGGAAGAAAGGGGCGTTGGACTGGGAATGAATAACATCGTTTCTCCTCCCCAGGGACTTCCGGACATCTCGAAGCTGGCGACGGCGCGGGGCGACGAGGTTCGCCAGCCTGATGCCGACTTCTTCAAGGCGCTCCAGGCCGAGGTCACCGACAAGGGCTTTCTCGTCACGTCCACCGAGGAACTGTTCCAGTGGGCGCGCACGGGTTCGCTGTGGTGGATGACCTTCGGCCTTGCCTGCCGCGCGGTCGAGATGATCCACGTCAACATGCCGCGCTACGACATGGAGCGCTTCGGCGCTGCGCCGCGCGCTTCTCCGCGCCAGTCGGACGTGATGATCGTCGCCGGCACGCTGTGCAACAAGATGGCCCCGGCGCTGCGCAAGGTCTACGACCAGATGTCGGACCCCAAATATGTGATCAGCATGGGCAGCTGCGCCAATGGCGGTGGCTATTATCACTATTCCTACAGCGTCGTGCGTGGCTGTGACCGGATCGTGCCGGTCGACATCTATGTCCCCGGCTGCCCGCCGACCGCCGAGGCGCTGCTTTACGGCGTGATGCAATTGCAGCGGAAGATCCGCCGCGTCGGCACCATCGAGAGGTAAGGGCGCATGGCCGTTCTGCATTCCGCACCGCGCTTCGCCTCGAACGAAGGCGTGATCGACGCGGTGAGCGAGACGATCTCCGTCTGGCTGATCGAGGCGACTGAAGCCCATGGCGAGGTCATCTTCCGCGTCGAGCGCGAGGCGATCGAAAAGGTGCTGCGCATCCTGCGTGATGATCACGCCTACCAGCAGCTCATGGAAATCGCCGGAGCCGATTACCCCAGCCGCGCGGAGCGGTTCGAGGTGGTCTACATGCTCCAGAGCCTGACCAAGAACCACCGCGTGATGGTGAAGTGCTCGGCCTCCGAGGACACGCCCGTCCCGACAGTCACCACGCTGTGGCCCAACGCCGGGTGGCTCGAGCGCGAGGTGTTCGACATGTACGGCGTGACCTTCGCGGGCAATCCGGATCTGCGCCGCATCCTCACCGATTACGGCTTCGAGGGGCACCCGTTCCGCAAGGACTTCCCGATGACGGGCTACACCGAACTGCGCTATTCCGAAGAGGAAAAGCGCGTGGTGTACGAGCCGGTCGTGCTGCCGCAGGAAATGCGCACCTTCGACTTCCTCAGCCCGTGGGAAGGCGCGGACTACGTTCTGCCGGGCGACGAGAAATCGCGCGGCGCGCCGACCGTCACCGAGGTCAAGACC
>Ga0114986_1000029_pt1 | contig 38149 bp, 35 predicted proteins | sample Shrwel1BS1Day17_FD_96988 | JGI IMG/M metagenome (GOLD analysis project Ga0114986, IMG submission 96988) | Subsurface microbial communities from deep shales in Ohio, USA - Utica-3 well 1 S-1-Day17 | ecosystem: Environmental > Aquatic > Deep subsurface > Shale gas/oil reservoir > Produced... | reverse complement strand
CGGCAGGGGCAGGCGCGGCGGGGGTGTCGACCGGCGCGGCTGTAGGTTTTACCTCGGGCAGCACGCGGGGCTGGGCGAGGGCTTCCTCCAGATCGGCGCGCGGCTGCGGCGGCGGCGGCGCGCGGCGAACCGGCTGGGGCTGGGCGGCAGCCTCGGCCAAGCGATCGGTCAGCAGCGCCTCCATCGCGCCCTCTTCGGCCTGGGGGAGCGGGATCAGGCCCTGTCCCCCGCCCCGTCCGGCGGTGCGCACCGCGCCGACCTGCACCGCTACCGGCCGCCTGCTGATCGCCGGGCCGAGGCCGAGGAACTGCCCGCGCTGGAGATCGCGGATGCGCTCCGCATGCCGCCGGTCCATGCCGAGCAGATCGGCGGCACGCTGCATGTCGATATCGAGAAAAGTGCGCCCCATCAGGAAGTTACTCGCCTCAGCAGCGACATTCTTGGCAAGCTTGGCGAGGCGCTGGGTGGCGACAATCCCGGCGAGCCCGCGCTTGCGACCGCGGCACATCAGGTTGGTCATGGCCGACAGCGTCAGCCGCCGCGTCTCATCATTCATCTCGCCCGCCGCGGCAGGGGCGAACATCTGCGCCTCGTCCACCACCACTAGCGCCGGATACCAGTGTTCGCGCGGGGCATCGAACAGGGCGGTGAGGAACAGCGCAGCGCAGCGGATCTGCGCCTCAACCTCCAGCTCATCAAGCGCCAGCACCACCGAGGCGCGGTGCTGGCGGACACGCGCGGCCAGCGCCTCGATCTCGCGCGGGGAATAGGCGCCAGCGTCGATCACCACATGGCCGAACGCATCGGCCAGCGTAACGAAATCGCCCTCGGGATCGATGATGATCTGTTGGACCTGCCCCGCGCATTCCTCCAGCAGGCGGCGCAGCAGGTGCGACTTGCCCGAGCCCGAATTGCCCTGCACCAGCAGACGCGTGGCGAGCAGCTCGGCAAGGTCGATGCCGATGGCCTGGCCGTCCGGGCCGCGTCCGATGTCTATGGTGGCTGTCACGCGCAAGGGATTAGGCAGGCGGGCCCTGCGGCGCAAAGGGAGCGGCGGAGTTTTCCAGCGATTCCCGCGCAGCTTGCCGCAGATCCTGTCGCCTTGCGAAAAGTTACTGATCGAAGCTGCCGTGGTGGGTGAGTTCCTCCAAGGCAAACACTCCTTAGCGTCCCGCCCAGTGAAACAGGAAACCAACGATAGCGGCCGCCTGACTCTCCCCGGCGACCGATCCTTGCGTCAAGGCTTGCTCGACTTGATTGGGCGGCGGCGATTCCCGTGCGTCGGGGCAAAATCCGCGCTGGCGAAGGGAGGGCTGAGGATCGAGACGGCGGCCTGCCTGACCTCGTCGCAGGACGACGCGCGCATCCATGATCGCCTTGCACGCTGGAGCCGGGCCTGGCGCAAGGACGCAGACGGCCTGCGCAGCATCGCCTTTGTCTTCGCCGGCCCCCGCACGCTCGATGAAACGGGTTTCGAGGCCGCCCTTTGGGAGCGGATCAACGCGCTCACGGCCATCGATACAGGGCGCGGCTATCCGCGTGCGTCCGGCTATTCCGAAGACCCGCGCTCCCCCGATTTCGCGCTCAGCTTCGGCGGGCAAGCCTATTTCGCGGTGGGCCTGCACCCCAGAGCCTCGCGCCGCGCCCGCCGCTCGCCTTCGCCAACCATTGTCTTCAACCTCCACGACCAGTTCTCGCAGCTGCGCATGGCGGGGCAGTACGAAAGGATGCGCGCGGTGATCCTCGCGCGGGATACCGCTTTCGATGGCCGGCCCAACCCGATGATCGCCCGCCACGGCGAGACCAGCGAGGCGCGCCAGTATAGCGGGCGCGAGGTCGGCGAAGACTGGCAGTGCCCATTCACTTCGCCGGGGGACCGCCGTTGATCCGCCGCATCCCGCCCCGCAGCGGCATCGCCGTCATTGTCCCCCGCGGCGCGGTGCTGACCGTGATCGACCCCGAAGGCGGGCAGGTCAGCGACATGTTTGCCGTTGCCGCCGGCGATCCTGCCGAGGTGCTCTCCAACGGGCGGACGCTCGATTACCAAGAGACCCTGCGCCTGACGACCGGCGCGCGGCTGTGGTCGAACCGGTCGCGGGTGATGCTCACGATCACCGAGGATACCGCGCCCCATCACGATTTCCTGCTGACCCCGTGCAGCGAGGATACCTTCCGGCATTTCTACCCCGACAAGCCGGTGCATCGCGGCTGCTTCGGCAACCTTGCCGAGGCGCTTGCGCCGCATGGCGTGGCGCCCGCGATGATCGGGACCGCCTTCAACATCTTCATGAACGTGCCGGTCGCGCCCGATGGCCGTCTGGCGGTGCTACCGCCCGGCACGCGCCCGGGCGACTTGATCCGGCTGCGCGCGGAAATGGATTTGATCGTCGGCCTGACTGCCTGTTCGGCCTATGCCTCGAACGGGGGTAGCTTCAAGCCGATCGATTTCTCGGTGATGCTGGCCGAGGGGGCGGCGACAGGCTGAAAGCCCGCCGCCGCCGTGCCTCAGATTTCCTCGACAGACGGCGTAAGGTGATCGGTGCGGCCTTCACCGTCTTCGCCGCTCTGGCGGTTCTGGCCGAGCTTCTCTTCGACCCGGTCGATCAGTTCGTCCTTGCCATCGCGGGCCACATCGCCCGCCTCCCGCGCCCCGGCGCCAGCCGCATCGAGCGCCTGTTCACCAAGCGCGCCGACGGTGTCTTCCTCGGTCTGCGTAGCCGGAATCGCCGATCCCGCCACCGCGCCGACAAAGGCGGCGGCAAGGCCGCTCACCAGCGGGTTTTCGAAATAGAACCCGCGCGCATCTGCCAACATGTGCCGCGACCGCTCGCGGGAGCGGTCGGCGAAGGCATGGGCGCTCTCGCTCATCCGCTCGCGCAGGCTGTCGGTCGCTGCGTCAAGCCGCTGGCGGAAGGCGCCTTCATCCTCCTCGGGGCCCTGCTCGATCATCAAATAGTTGGCGCGGGCAATATCGCGGCGGCGGCGATAGGTGAGGTCGTCCTCGTCGGCCATGCGCTCGCAGCGTGACATGTGTTCGACATAGCTGCGGTGTTCCGGCTCCCATGCGCTGTCATGCGAGGCCCCGGACGTCCCGCCCGAGCGCCCCACCCGGAGCTTCAAAGCCGAGGGCCGCGCATCGGCCTCGCTGACGAGCCAGAGTCCGCCGATCGCGATCATCCCGAGCGCGAGCGGATTGCGGCGGGCGGTGTCGATCAGATAATCGCTGTCCACCCCCTTCTGCCCCGCCTTGTCGAGCAGCGCGTCGATAATCGCGCGCGGGGTCAGTTCGCCTTCGATCTGCCGGACGGTGCGGCTCATGTCAGCTTGTGTTGCGCGAATCTCGCGCTCGATCTCTTCGGGCGTGCGCTGGTCGGTCGTATTGGTGGTGGCGTTCATTTTCGTGCTCCGGTGTCGGGGGTGTGGCCGGTGGCGGCGGCCGGGGTGTCGGCGATGGTATCGAGGCTGCGGTCGGGCTTGAGGCGGCTCGCAGCGATTGTCTTGCGGCCCGAGGCATAGAGGATCAGCGCAATCACCAGCGCGGCGCTGCCGACAAGCGTTGTGCCAAGCGGCACATCCTCCAGCGCGGCGCCGACATAATAGGCGATGCCCATCAGCAGCACGCCGAGACCGGCGATGCCGACCACCGCTGCGGCTGCCATCGCACCGACGGCAGTCTTCACCTCGGTGGCTGCCTCACGCACTTCGGCCTGCATGAGGCTGACCTGCTCCCGGGCGAGATGCGCGCCCTGCTGGGTCAGCCGGCCCATCAGATCGACGATGTTATGGTCTTCGCTGCCTTGGCGGACCGAAGGGGGGGAGGCAGGGCTGCGTGGCCGGTCGCTCATCGCGGCACCCGCGTGTATTCGTCATTCCCGCCCGAATAGGCTGGCGTGAAGCCGCCGCCGGCTTCGGGCCTGATGTTCTCGTCTGCCGGCCATTGTTGCGCACTGCCGTCGCTGGCGTCCCGTGCATGGCGCTTGTGGTCGACGCCTGCCCGAAGCACGCGCGCCGCCGCGAACCCTGCGGCGGCCGAGGCCGCCAGGAACGTGCCGGGACTGCGCCGGGCGAAACCGGCGATGTCGCGGCCCAGCTCGTCGATGCTCCGCCCATCGACATGCCTTGCCAGTTCCTCGATCCGCCGCGCGGTGCTTTGCAGGGCGGTGGCCATCCAGTCCGGCGCATCGGGATTGTCGCGAAGGTCCTGCGCGGCTGTCTCCAGCGCAGAAGACGCTGATCCGGCAAGATGTGCAGCTTGGCCCTTGCGGCTCTCCGCTTCCTGTCGTGCCCGGGCGCCGACGCTTTCCTTGAGACGCGCGGCGTCGTGTCTGAGGTCTTTGGCCATTTCGGGCTGCTGCCCCGATTGGTCGCGTGTCGAGGTGTTCATCGGCGAGTCTCCTTTTCTCCGGTTCGCCGGAACTCTAGGCACCCCCGTCGCGAACGCCCCCGACTAAGCGCCGGGACGGGGCGCGAACGGGGTAGGGCGGACAGGGCTAACCTAGATCAATAGCCTGTACTTATTGGCCTTTATGGGAAGCGTGCGATTGGGCCACGGACCCGTTTTCGAGGAGTGTCCCGTGCCATACCGCGAGTTCCGGATCGACCACGCCACCGGCCCCGCAATCGTCTCTGCCCCGCTGTGCAAGCAACGCCCGTGGCCCGGAGTGAAACCGATGCGCGCGATGTTTCTTGGGTTGCTGTGCCTCGTCCTGCCTGCCGCCTGCACCTTCGGCACGGACGAGCGGGACGGTGAGGGGGAGGCACCCCCGCAGGCCGAGGCTTTCCAAGCCGGTACCGATCCGCTTGCCTCGCGCGATCCTGCGCCGGGCGAAACCCCCGCCGGCGGGACGCCCGACCGCAGTCCCCGCCCGGTCATGCAGGCGCAGGTGGTGCTCGAACGGCTGGGCTTTGCCCCCGGCGTTATCGACGGGCGGGAAGGGCTTGCCTTCGCCAATGCGCTCAAAGGCTTTCAGGAAGCGCGCGGCCTGCCGGTCACGGGCAAGCTCGACGATGCGAGCCGCGCTGGGCTCGTCAAGTGGGCGAACATCCCGGCGACCCGCGTCGTGACGATCCCCTCATCATGGGGCGCCGAGACCTTCGCGCCCATCCCGGACAGCATGGCCGCGCAGGCGGAGATGGCACACATCGGCTACACGAGCATGGTCGAGAAGCTGGCCGAGCGGTTCCACACCACGCCGGAGGTTCTGGCCGAGCTCAATTTCGGGGTCATGCACTTTACGGTCGGGCAGGAGGTGCGGGTGCCCAATGTCGGGGCCGATGCGATCGACCCTTCCGTGGTCGACAACAAGGAATGGCTGGCGACCCTGCGCTCGCTCGGCGTCAGTACCGCGCAGCCTGATGTCGCGCGGATTATCGTTGACGAATCCGAAGGCTGGCTCAAGGCCTTCGATGGAAATGGGCGGCTGGCGGCGATGTTCACCGTGACCACCGGATCGCGGCATGATCCGCTGCCGATCGGCGACTGGCAGGTAAAGGGCGTCGCTTACAATCCGCCCTTCGCCTTCGATCCCGAACTGTTCTGGGATGTGCCCGACAGCGCGGAAAAGCAACGCCTGCCGCCGGGTCCCAACGGTCCGGTCGGGGTGGTGTGGATCGATCTTACCAAGGAGCATTACGGCATCCACGGCACGCCCGAGCCCCAAGCGATCGGTCGCAGCGACAGCCATGGCTGCGTGCGGCTCACCAACTGGGATGCGGCACGCCTCGCGCTGATGGTCAGCGGCAGCACGAAGGTGGAATTCCGCCACTAGAACGCGGTGCAGCGCAAGCCATTTGGTGATTGCATTGCGCCCTGCCCTTGGCGATGAAGGGGGCGGGGTCATGGAAATCTTTCTCCTTCTTCTGCTGGGCGGTTTCCTCGCTGCGGCTTGGTCGCGGATCGGCACGCTGGAGCGTCGGGTGGCGGACCTTGCCGACGAACTGGCCGCGCTGCGCTTTGCGGGTCGATTGTCCGGGACTGGACCTGTCCCCGAGGCGCCCTCGGCACCCGCAGAGCCCGCGCGCGCCATCCCCCGCGCCGGTGGGGAGCTGGTGGCAACCCTCGCCGAACCGCTTCCCGAGCCTGCGGAGCCTTCCCCGGCTGCACCCGACGCCGCAGAGGTCGAAACCCCCGAGCCGCTCGCAGAGGAGCCGGCGCCGCAGCGCGGGCTGTCCTTCGATTTCGAGGATATCTTCGGCCGGCGCTTGCCGATCTGGGGCGGGGGCTTCGCGCTTGCCATCGCCGGGATTTTCCTCGTCCGCTTCTCGATCGAGGCGGGGTTGCTGACCCCTTCGGTGCGGGTGGCGCTGAGTTTCGTCTTCGGCCTTGCCCTGCTGGCCGGGGCAGAGACCGCCTACCGTTTCGACGAGCGGCTTGCCGATCCCCGGGTCCGTCAGGCGCTGGCCGGGGCAGGGCTGGCGACGCTTTACGGGGCATTCTATCTCGCGGGCACGACCTATGGCCTGATCGGCGCGGGTGCGGCTTTCGTGGGGCTGGCGAGTGTCACTGCGGCGGCTATCGGCCTGTCGTTCCGCTTCGGCCTGCCAAGCGCGGTGATCGGCCTGGTCGGAGGCTTTGCCGCGCCGCTGCTGGTGGATAGCGACAGCGCGAATGTACCGCTGCTCTCGTTCTACCTTGCGCTTATCACTGGCGGGCTGGCGTGGAGCGGAGAGGCGCAGGGGCGGCGCTGGATGAGTTATGCGGCGCTGGCGGCGGGCCTTGGCTGGGGCGTGCTGATTATGATGGCAGGAGTCCAGAGCACTTCGGACTTCGCCGCGCTGGGGATCTACCTTGTGGTGCTGGGCGCGGTGTTGCCAGCCTTCCTGCATTCACGTGGCGGGCCAAGCCTGCCGCAGCTTGCCGCAGGGGGCATCGCCACCTTGCAGATGGCGGTGCTGGTCAGCGATGCGGGCTTCGCGCCGCTCACCTGGGGGCTTTACCTGCTGATCGGTGCGGCGGTGGCGGGCCTTGGCTGGCGGTTTGCAGCCCTGCGTCCGGGAACGCTGGTGGCAGCCGGGCTGGGGTTGTGGTTGCTGGTGATCTGGCCCGATCCTGATCCGCGCTTATTCGCAGCCGTCGCGGCGGGACAGGTTGCGATCTTTGCGCTCGTGCCGCTGGCGCATCATGTCAGGGGCCGGGCCGGTCTGCTCGATCTGGCGCAGCTTGCGGCGGTGACGGCGATCATGGCGATTGCCGTCTACGCCCGGTTCGGGCGCTGGGACGCCGACAATTTCGAGCCGCTTCTGGCGCTCTCCACCGCCGCGCTCGCGTTGATCCCGGCGGTCGCCTTTGTTGTGCTGTGGCGGCGCGGAGAGGAGCGTCTGACACGGCAGGCGCTGACTGTGCTCGCCCCCGCCGCCACCCTCCTTTTCGGGGCCTTGCTGCTGGTGAGTCCGGCGTGGTTGGCTCCGGTCATGGCGCTGGCCGCCACTATGCCGCTGTTGTGGTGCGAGGCGCGGCGCGAGGCTCCTGCATTGCACGCAGCCGCATGGGCTGGTGGGGCAACGGTGGTGATCGCGCTGGCGTTAACGCCCGCCTTTGTTGCGGAGTTCACACAGCTCGGCGATCTGGAAAAGCCAGTCGATACCTTGCGCGCCGTGCTGCGCTGGGCAGCGGCCGCTACGCCCTTTGCAGCGATGGCAGTGATCGCCCGTCCGGCGCCCTCGCGCGCGGTTGGCGAGGCGCTGGCGGTGGCGCTCGGATATGGCCTTCTCGCGCAGGTGCTCCCGAGTGTGGCGCTGGCGTGGACCGCCGGTGCAGCCTCCATCGGCCTGTTCCTGGCCATGCCGCAGCGCATGGTGGCATGGACGACCGCCCTCGCCATAGCAGCAGCGTGGAGCCTTGTGCCGCTGGCCGGATGGCTGACCGGCGGGCTGCTGGCGCTGGTGGGGGAGCCGTTCATGGCGACCTCGGCAGTCAATCCGGTCGATCTTGCGCTGCGCGTTGCGCCGCTGCTGTCGGTATTGGCGGTAATGGTGTGGAAGGGCCGGGGCCTGCGCCTCGAGGTGCGCGCGGGCGCGCTACTCGGCCTCGGCGTGATCGGCACCATTGCTCTCCACAGCCTCTACAAGCAGGTCTTCGCGATCACGTCGCGGTTCCAGTTCGAACATTACGGCATGGGTGAACGGAGCATCTGGCAGGCGGTGCTGGTCGCGGCGGCCTATGGCGCGGGGCAGGGGCTGCCCGCCGGGCTGCGGCGTCCGGTCGCACTGGGTCTGTCTGGCGCGGCGCTGGCGCATTTCGCGGTGTTCACGCTGCTGCTCCACAACCCGCTCTGGTCCGTGCAGCATGTCGGCCCGACGCCGATCGCCAACTGGCTGACGCTCGCCTATCTCGCGGCGATCGCGATGCTGTGGATCGGGCGCGCGCAATGGTCCGAGGCGCCGCATGCCGCCCGCATCGCCTGCGATGCGGCGACCATGGCGCTGATCGCGCTGCTCGCCTTCTCGCTGCTGCGGCAGGTCTTCGCCGGATCGGTGCTCACATCGCGTAGCATCGACCAGGCCGAGAGCCTGCTGATTTCCCTGCTGGGGATCGTGCTGGCGCTCGGCTTCCTGTGGTGGGGATCGTGGCGCGTTTCGCGCAGCTGGCGGATCGGGTCGCTGGTCCTGATGCTGGTGGCGGTTATCAAGGTGTTTCTGATCGATGCCGCCGGGCTGGAGGGCCTGCTGCGCATCGCCAGCTTCATGGCTTTGGGCTTCAGCCTGATCGGGATCGGGTGGGTCTACACCCGGCAGCTTGGTCGCACGCCTTCTCCATCGCCTTGAAGCGGCGCGGCGTCAGGGACGCTTGGCGCCGCCCGGCTTGGGGCCCGGCTTGAAACCGGGCTTGCCTTTGGGCTTGCCGCGGAACTTCCCGTCACCGGGGCCATTTCCGCCCGGACCGCGGTTGAACGGCCTGGCGTGCACCTTGGGCGCGAACTGCTTGCGGTTCTCGCGTGCTTCCATGCGCGGCCCTTCCGCCGATTGCTCGATCAGGATCGCGTCCTGATCGTCATCGTCCGAACGGGTGCGCTGCAAGGTCGCTGCGAATTTGGGGGCGATGTCGCGCGGAATCTGGAACCAGCTTTCGTTCGGCCCCACACGGATCGCCCCGATCTCGCCGCGCGTCACATGGCCGCGGCGGCAGATCAGCGGCAGAAGCCAGCGCGGCTCGGCATTCTGGCGGCGGCCGATGCTCATCTTGAACCACACCGTGTCCTCGAAACCCGGGCGGTGCTTTTCGGCCTTGGCTTTCTCGCGTGCTTCGGGGGTGTTGACGAGCAGCTCTTCCGGCTCGGGCAGCTTGGCGCGGTGGGCCTGCACCAGCGCGGCGGCGATATCCTCGGGCGCCATCCGCTGGAGCAGTTCGGCGGCCAGCGCGCGGTCGGCCTCGTCATATTCGGTGGGCGCGGTGAGCTTGTCCATCAGGCGGACGTGATCCATCGCGCGGATCGCTTCGGCGGTGGGCGCATCGATCCACTCGGCCGCAATCTGCGCCCCGCGCAGCATCCCTTCGACCCGGCGGCGGCGGTTGAACGGCACGAGGATCGCCGCCGTGCCCTTCTTGCCTGCGCGCCCCGTGCGGCCCGAGCGGTGCTGCAAGGTTTCGGCATCGCGCGGGGTATCGACATGGATGACAAGGCTCAGCGTCGGCAAGTCGATCCCGCGCGCAGCGACGTCGGTGGCAACGCACACGCGCGCGCGCCGGTCACGGATCGCCTGAAGCGCCGCGTTGCGTTCGGACTGCGAATGCTCGCCCGACAGCGCCACGACGCCGAAGCCGCGGTTCTGCAAGGTGGCGTGCAGGCGCCGCACGGCTTCGCGCGTGGCGCAGAAGCAGATCGCCGATTCGGCCTCGTGATAGCGCAGCAGGTTCACCACCGCGTTCTCGATCTCGGAGGGGCCGACGACGACCGCCTGATAGCTGATATCGTCATGGCCGCGATCGGCATCGGCCAGTTGCAGGCGCAGCGCATCGCGCTGGTAGCGTTCGGCCAGACGCACGATTTCGCGCGGCATGGTGGCCGAAAACAGCAGCGTGCGGCGGCTTTCGGGCGAGGCGTCGAGGATTTCCTCGAGGTCCTCGCGGAAGCCCATGTCGAGCATCTCGTCAGCTTCATCCAGCACCACGCCGATCAGCGCCGACAGGTCGAGCGCACCGCGTTCGATGTGGTCGCGCAGGCGGCCCGGCGTGCCGACGACGATAGCCGGGCCTGAAGCGAGCGCGCGCCGCTCCTTGCTGGCGTCCATGCCGCCGACACAGGTGGCGATGCGCAGACCCGCACCGGCATAGAGCCAGGCAAGCTCGCGGCTGACCTGCAGCGCAAGTTCGCGGGTGGGGGCGATGACGAGTGCGAGCGGGCGATCTACCAGCGGGCTGCCGCCGGTTGCCTCCAGAAGGGCCTCGGCAAGGGCGAGCCCGAAGGCGACAGTCTTGCCCGATCCGGTGCGGGCCGAGACGATCAGATCGCGTCCGGCGGATTCGGGGGCGATGGCGGCGGCCTGCACGGGCGTGGGTGCGGCGTAGCCCCGCTCGGCAAGGGCTTGGGCCAGCAGCGGGGGAAGATTTTCAAAGGACATAAAGGGGGCTTGCTCGGGAATGCGCGGATGGTTCGCGGGGGGAGGAGGCAGAAGGCGTGAGAACGGTGCGAACCGGGATCGACGCGGGCGAGGCTGCACCGGGCGACAATGGCGGGTGCGCCGCTGCCCATAGCGGCAAAGCGGCGTTTTGGCTTGCGTTATTTTGCAGATGCGAACGGCAGCCTCTGAAACGGGGCAACCGGGGTGCAGGAAACAGGCTCCTGCACCCCGGCGCATGTTCCGGTTACTTCAGATCGAAGCGGTCGAGCATCATGACCTTGTTCCAGGCCTTGGCGAAGTCGGCGACGAACTTGGCCTCGCCGCCCGCGACGGCATAGGTTTCAGCCACGGCGCGCAGTTCGGAATTGCTGCCGAACACTAGATCGACCTCGGTCGCGGTCCACTTGAGCGCGCCGGTCTTGCGGTCGCGGCCCTCGTAGATGCCCGTGGTTTCGGCCGGCTTCCAGGTGTTGCCCATGTCGAGCAGGTTCACGAAGAAGTCGTTGCTGAGGGTGCCCGGCGTGTCGGTGAACACCCCGTGCTTGGCCCCGCCGGTGTTGGCGTCGAGCATCCGCATTCCGGCCAGCAGGACGGTCATTTCCGGCACGGTCAGAGTGAGCGTGTCGGCCTGATCGACCATCATCTGGGTGGGCGTCAGACGGGCCTTGTCGCTGGTGAAGTTGCGGAAGGCGTCCGCTGCCGGGCGCAGTTGCTCGAAGCTCTTGGCGTCGGTATGCGCGTCCGTCGCATCGACCCGGCCCGGGGTGAAGGGCACGGTGACAGAGTGGCCCGCAGCCTTGGCCGCATCTTCCACCGCAACCACGCCGCCGAGCACGACCAGATCGGCAATCGAGACCTTCTTAGTGCCCGCACCGGCATTGAACTTAGCCTGCACGCCTTCCAGCGCCTTGACGACCTTGGCGACCACTTCCGGATCATTGATCCCCCAGTCCTTCTGCGGAGCGAGCCGGATGCGCGCGCCGTTGGCGCCGCCGCGCATGTCGGTGTCGCGGAAGGTCACCGCCGAGGCCCATGCGGTGCGCACCAGCTCGGACCGCGAGAGGCCGGCGGCGCGGATTGCCTGCTTGAGGCCTGCGACATCATTGCCATCGATCATGGCATAATCGGCCTTGGGCAGCGGGTCCTGCCAGATCAGGTCTTTGGCCGGAACCTCCACCCCGACATAGCGCGCCTTGGGGCCGAGATCGCGGTGGGTCAGCTTGAACCATGCGCGGGCGAAGGCTTCGTCCATCGCCTTGGGGTTCTTGACCCAGTGGCTAGTGATCGCGCCATAGGCAGGATCATAGCGCAGGGCGAGGTCGGTGGTGAGCATCACGGGCGCATGGGTCACGTTCGGATCGAAGGCATCGGGTACGACTTTCACGTCTGCCGCATTGACCGGCTCCCACTGCTTGGCGCCTGCCGGGCTGGTGGTCTGCTTCCATTCGAAGGCGTAGAGGTTTTCGAGGTAGTTGCTGCTCCACTGGACCGGAGTCACCGTCCACGCGCCTTCAAGCCCACTGGTGGTCGCATCCTTGCCCACGCCGGTGCCGCACTTGTTCTGCCAGCCAAGACCCTGCGCTTCCACGCCCTGTGCCGCCGGTTCCTTGCCGACGCAGTCCGCCGCCTTCTTCGCGCCGTGCATCTTGCCGATGGTGTGCCCGCCGATAACCAGAGCGGCGGTTTCCTCGTCGTTCATGCCCATCCGCCCGAAAGTGGTGCGGATCTGCTTGGCCGAAGCGAGGATGTCGGGATTGCCGCCCGGACCTTCGGGGTTGACGTAGATCAGCCCCATTTCGGTCGCGGCGAGCGGGGTGTCGAGGTTTTCGCCCTCGGCATTGCGTTCGGAGGTCAGGAATTTGGTTTCCGGGCCCCAGTAGACCAGTTCAGGCTCCCAGGCATCGGCGCGGCCGCCCGCGAAGCCGAAGGTCTTGAACCCGGTGTTCTCCAGCGCGACATTGCCGGCAAGGATGATGAGGTCCGACCACGACAGGGCCGCGCCATACTTCTGCTTGACCGGCCACAGCACGCGGCGGGCCTTGTCGAGGTTCCCGTTGTCGGGCCACGAATTGAGCGGCTCGAAGCGGATCTGCCCGCCGTCCGAACCGCCGCGGCCGTCACCCGCACGATAGGTGCCTGCCGAGTGCCAGGCGAGGCGGATGAACAGGCCTGCATAGTTGCCGTAATCGGCCGGCCACCATTCCTGCGAATCCGTGAGCGCGGTGTTGATGTCGGCCTTCACGGCCTTCAGGTCGAGCTTTGCGAACTCCGCAGCGTAATCGAACGCCGGGCCATTGGGGTCGGGGTTGTATTCGTTCTGGCGCAGTCGGGTGAGGTCGACGACGTTGGGCCACCAGCCCTGCACGTTGCGCGGCGCGGCCTCGGTCTGGGGCATCGCGGCACGGCCCATGCCGGGCTCGCTGAAGCCCGGCGGGGTGGCGGCGGCAGGCACGGCGGCAAGAAGCGCGCCGGAGAGAAGAAGGGTTACCTTGGTTCTGAGAGTCATTGTTGAGCCCCGTTTTTCTGGTCACTTGTTCAAAGCATGGGGCGTTTGCTTGCCGGTCACAGGCAAGCGAGGGTGCCCCGCGCCGACCGCCGATACAAAGCGGCAACGTGCGCGGGAAACGGCTTGTCGTAATCACAGTGATGCGGAATTTCGATAATCGGCCGCGGCGAACCCTGCGGCTCGATCAGCCTCTCCTGCATCAGGCCCGCGCCCATCCTCCGGCGTCCCACCGCCGCCAGTCGCGCCGCTTCCCAATGACCGTTTGACGCTCACCTCATCATTGCATATTGTCTTAGTTGCATAGCTTCGCAGATATGCAAGGGAGGGTGTCATTCCGAGTCGCCTCATCGTTTCCAAGGAAGTGGCCGACCTGTTCAAGGTCCTCGCCCATCCTGACCGCGTCCGGCTCGTCGAGGAGCTGCGTGGCGGCGAAAAGGATGTGACCGGTATTGCTACCGCGCTCGATCTCCCGGCGACCCGGATTTCCCAGCACCTTGCCGCGCTGCGCACGCACCGGCTGGTCAGGGACCGGCGCGAGGGGCGCCAGCATTTCTATCGGCTCACATCGCCCAGGATGGCCGGCTGGATCCTCGAAGCTCTTCAGTTTCTCGAGATCCGGAGCCCGATCGAGGATGGTTCGCACCTCGACGAGGTGCGCAAGCTGTGGGCCCCCGATCTTGCCCGTGTTTCAAATGAAAAGGATTGAATGATGTCGAGATTTGCCATGGGAGTCATCAAGTTCCAGCGCGAGGTGTTCCCCGAAAAGCAGGAACTGTTCGAACGGCTCAGCACCGGGCAAAGTCCCGAGGCGCTGTTCATCACCTGCTCGGACAGCCGCATCGAGACCGCAATGCTCACCCAGACCGATCCGGGCGAGTTGTTCATCTGCCGCAATGCTGGCAACATCGTGCCTCCGCACACCAACCAGACCGGCGGCATGACCGCCTCGATCGAATTCGCGATCGGCGCGCTGCGGGTCCCCAATATCGTGATCTGCGGCCATACCGAATGCGGCGCGATGAAGGGTGCGATGAACCGCGACGGCCTCACTCATCTTCCGCACGTGCGTGAATGGCTGGGCTATGCGCAGGGCGCTGTCGATATCGTCGAGGCTCTGGGAGCGGGGCTCAGCGAGACCGAGCGGATGCGCATGCTGCTGGAACAGAATGTCATCCTGCAACTCCAGCACCTCAAGACCCACCCCACGGTTGCGGTCGCGCTGGCGCAGAATGCGGTGAAGCTGCACGGCTGGGTCTATGACATCAAGACCGGCGAAGTGTCGGCCTATGATGAAGTGACGCGCGAGTGGCTGCCGATCGAGGATCGCTATGCGTCGGAAGCGGCCAAGGCCGTCATTGGCGGACACGCCTGCTGACGGCACGGTTGCTTGAGCACCCCCGACCTTACCCCTCCCCGAAGGATTGCCGCCGATGTCCACCCTTTCCGCCCGCCGCCCGTCCTCAGCAGTTTTGAGCCGGGATTTCCTCGCCTCGATCGTGGTCTTTCTGGTCGCCTTGCCGCTGTGCATGGGGATCGCGATTGCCTCGGGCGCGCCGCCCGCATTGGGGCTGATCACGGGGATCGTCGGCGGGCTGGTGGTGGGCAGTCTTGCCGGCTCGCCCTTGCAGGTCAGCGGGCCGGCGGCAGGGATGGCTGTGCTGGTCTACCAGCTGGTCAGCGAACACGGGCTGATCATGCTTGGAGTGGTCGGGCTGATCGCGGGCGCGCTCCAGCTGCTCGCCGGAGCGCTCAGGCTCGGGCAATGGTTCAGGGCGATTTCGCCCTCGGTCATTCACGGGATGCTGGCGGGAATCGGGGTGCTGATCTTCGCCTCGCAGGTCCACGTCATGCTCGATGACGCGCCGCGTTCGAACGGATTGGCCAACCTCGCCGCTATTCCCGAGGCGATCGTCAAGGCCATCCCGACGGACGGTTCGGTGCACCACCTTGCGGCACTGGCGGGGATGATCACCATCGGCACCATCATCCTCTGGAACAAGTTCAAGCCGGCGCGGCTGGCGCTGTTACCCGGGCCGCTTCTGGGGGTGATCGTGGGGACCATCTTCGCGCTGGTGTTCGCCCTGCCGATCACGCTCGTCGAACTTCCCGCGAACCTCACGGATGCGCTCAATATCCCGACCATGGATGCGCTTGGCCGCGCGATCGAACCGGAGATCATCGGCCTCGGCTTTGTCTTTGCTTTCGTCGCCAGCGCGGAAACACTGCTCTGTGCGACAGCGGTGGACAAGATGCACCTCGGCGCGCGCACCAATTACGACAAGGAACTGCGCGCGCAGGGGATCGGCAACATGATCTGCGGCGCGGTGGGCGCGCTGCCGATGACCGGCGTGATCGTGCGATCGGCCGCCAATGTCGAGGCCGGTGCAACCACCCGCTTTTCAGCCATCGCGCACGGAGGCTGGCTGCTGCTGGCGGTGGTCGCCTTTCCCTTCGTGCTCAACGAAATCCCGACCAGCGTGCTGGCGGCGATCCTGGTGTTCACCGGCTACAAGCTCGTGAATATCGCACAGATCCGCAAGATCGCAGAGTTCGGGCGGCAGGAGCTGGCGATCTACTTCGTGACGCTGGTGGGTGTGGTCGCCATCGACCTTCTAACCGGGGTGATCATGGGCTTCGTGCTGGCGACGCTGAAGCTGGTCTACACCTTCTCGCATCTCGAAATCCGCACCACGCGGGATGATGCCGCGAACCGTGTCGATGTATGGCTCACGGGTTCGGCGACGTTCTTCTCGATCCCCCAACTCAGCGCCGCACTTGATGGCATGCCGTTCGGCAGCGAGGTGCATATCCATGTCGAAAAGCTCGACTACATCGACCATGCCTGCCTCGAAATGCTGTCCTCGTGGGAAAAGCTGCACCAGAGCGTTGGCGGCAGCCTGATCGTCGAATGGAGCGATCTGGTGATGCTTTACGGCCGACGCTCGCAGGATCCTGCGAAGACATCGATCCCGGGCCTGACCGAGCGGTCCGCGGCCTGACATCGCTCGCGCCGCTTAGCGTCCGGTGACGAGCGCCAAGCGTGCAGCGGGCGCCCCGGTCCGGTCCGGCGCGGGCCGGGCTGGCAGCGCAGTCATGGCCTTCCAGCCGGCAACCGGTCGCCCGGCGGGTTCGGGACCATCGCAGAGACGCGCGATGACATCGGCGTCGGTGACCTGCTGAGCATAGGGTGCCGGCGAGCCGCGGGTCGGCGTCACCAGCCCGCGGTCGCGCAGCCGCGCCCAGCCTTCGGACAGGCGCCGCGCGGCGAAGGCGTTCGTCCCGCCGCGTGCGGCAAGGGCAAGTGCCTGAACCAGCAAAGCAGCATCGAGCGGGCCGTTGGTCGGGGCAGGGCCGGCAGTCTCTCCGCAAATGATCGCGAGGCCGCGGGTGTGCCACGCCATCGGCCATGGCCCACGGATGCCGGTCAGTTCCGCAAGCAGCGCGAAGACGAGGCTGCGCAGTTCCGGCAGAACGATGATCGCGTCCCAGCAGGCGGGATTGGCTGCGAGGCGGGGCAGCGTTTCTTCGATGGTCAGCACTTCGAGCTCCAGCGCCGTGCTGGCGAGCCCTGATTTGATGGCGAGCAACTGGCGCCCTGTGACGCTCCGGCTGCGCTCGTATCCGATGATCGCGACCTTGCTGCGGCCCTCGGCATGGACGGCGCCGATCATGTCCTGCAACAGCCGGTTGCCGGGCAATGATGCGCAGGCGTCCTCGTCCAGCCTGCAAGCCGCGGGATGCGGTGAGATGAGCATCACGTCGATTGCGGCGCTCCGGCCGGAGCGACCGGCGCACGGGTCCCACAGGTAACTGGCCATCCAGCGCGCCGGGAAAAGCTCGCGCACGCCGCGCGGGTCCTGAAAGGCAAGGCAGGAATGCGAGAGCCATGGCGCGAACACGGGCGCTTCAGGTGCAGTCCGGTTGCCCCATGGCCATCTGGCCCGCTGTCGCAGCGTCTGTGACCGCTCCTGCGGAATGCGCATGATGCCTAGGTTGAGCCAGTCGAACAGCTGCATCATGGTGCCATCCCATTCGGCGTTCGGGGCCTCTTCGGGATCGGCCAACACAAGGCTGTTGCAGACCAGAGAAAGATTATGCTGCCCCTCGCTTGCCTGTCGCGGAGCAACCGCAGTCTGCGTGTCGAAATCCTGTGCAGGGATGCTGCGTCCGGCTTCGTGACTGATGGGATTGTTGTTGGCGGCGTTCATCGGACAGGTCCTTCGCGGCGGGGGTGCTGCGCGTTCTACACAGGGCCCAGCTCGAAAAAATTACATTGTTCGCTGCCAATTGTTCGCTTTTATTAATGCATCTTAGAAGAAGCGTCCCCTGCCAATCAGAGGAATGCTGGCTGCTGCCAGACCATCATGGACAGGATAATCCACGTGCTAAACATGATCAGATGGGGCCAGCGGCGCGGCCACTGCGCGGCCACGATCAGCGTTGCCCCCGCAGTGCCTGCGAGTGCCAGCAGCTCCCAGATGGCCGCGCCGCTGGCCGTTCCGCGCATGGCCGTCTGCATGGCGTTGCTCGCCCATTGCGCAGGCAGCAGGGCGAGCAGCCATGGAGGCAAAGCACCCGGCGATGCCATGGCAGTGAAGAGAATGGCGCCTTCGCCCGCGACGATAGCCACGGCAATCCACCAGCCCCGTTCCCCGACACTGCGCGCGAACAGGGCGCCGCGAGCGGAAAAGCTGATGCTGGCAACGCCGATTGCGACGGCGACGAACAGCCCATGCCGCAGCGATGGCAGGCCCAGCATCAATGCCAGAAGGACAAGACCCGCGCCTGCCGCGAGAGCAAACGCCACGCCGATCCACATCCGCCCCGTCACTGCGGCCGCGATCATGCCCGCACCCATCAGTGCGACAGCCATGATCGGCGCGGCCAGATCCGCGAGAGACCGGGTTGCGGATGCGTTCGCCTGCATCACCATGGCGAATGCGGGCAAGGCGATGCCGGCCACCAGCGCCACCAGCCACGGAAGTTTCGGCCAATCCTGCGGCGGAGCGTGGGGCGCGGGCGTCATCCGCAGGACACTGGTCCAAGTGCCTCACCTTGTCGAGCGGGCAACTCAGAAACCGGTGGCGGGAATGGCGATGGTTACCACGTCGTCACCCGCCTCGACCGGCGGACCGGTGATCCCGTAGAGCGCATAGCCATCCACGGGGGAGGTCAGCCGCTCCACCTCGCGCCCGGTGTAGTCGCGGATGATGCCGATCAATTCGCCCTTGGCGAGTGACCGCGGCGCGGGAAGGGTAGGGTGATAGACCCCGCTATGGCTCGCCTTTACCCCAAGGCTTCCCTCGAACAGCCGCGCAGGCCCGGCGGCGTCCCGCATTGGCACGCTGCTCATGCCGAGAATGGAGAGCGCATTTTCCACCCCCGCAACGATGGCCGCGACATGGCTCTCCTCGCGGCTCCCGTTCTGGCCGATCTCGACGAGGATCGTGGGCTTGCCCATCGCCACCCCCTGCCGGTTGAGCGAGCGCCCGCTGTCGATCTGGGCTTGCGTGTTCATCGCGTAGCGCACGATATTGGGGAAGCCGAACCCGCGCGCGACCTTAAGCGCCAGCGGGAAATCCGTAGCCAGCGGCCCGCCATAGGCGCCGACAAAGGCATCGAGAAACTCCGCTCCATCGCCGCTGTGCACGTCCATCAGGAAGTCGCTGCGGGCGACCACTTCGCGTGCGATCAGATCGGCAATGCGCTGTGTCTGGCTTCCCTTGGGATCACCTGGAAAGATGCGGTTGAGGTTCTTGCGGTCGACCGGATTGACGTTGGGGGAACGGCCCTCGAAGCCGGGAATATTGGCGACCCGCACCAGCACCAGAGTTCCCGCCAACTGAGCCGGATCGACGCGCTCGGCAAGCCGTTCTGCGGCAAGGATCGAGGCGAATTCGAAGCCGTGGACCCCGGCCACCACCGCCAGCACCTTGCCGGGTTTCGTCCCGTGGAGGACGGTCACCGGGATGAAGGTCTCCCCATCAGCGCCGGCCGGCACCGCGATGCGCAGATCGGCGCGAGTGCCGGACGCGATGCTGTGCCCGGCGATCACGAACGCGGAAGGGTCCGATGGCGCGGCGAGGGCGGGGCTGCCTGCAACCAGCAGCGCCAGCGCGGCGAGAAACAAGCGGCGGATCATGCTCATGGCAAGGGCTGGTAACGCGGCAGATTGCCGAAGACCAGCGGATCATAGGCCGGGTTGCGGAACAGGAGCGGGTAGTGGAACGCGCGCAGCTCCGCGTGGTATTCACGCACCCGGTCTTCATAGGCGATCATCGCCTGCGTATCGGTTTCCGCAAGCTGTTCGAATCCGCGCTCGACGAGGGATGCGGGGGACAGGAGAGCAGCCATCCCGGCTGCCCTGTCGCGCGCAAGCCGTCCTTCGCGCCACGCCGTGACCACGGGTTCGGCCTGCATGTCGCCGACCTGCTGGAAGGCGTAATACCATTTCCATTCAAAGGGCTTGTCGACCTTGCCCCAGGCCTGCCATTCGGGGTGGCGGGCGAGGAAGGGGGTCATCGTCGCCACCTTGGGCTTGTCCCAGGCATCGTTGACCGCCTCGCGCTGGAGCATCAGGATCTGTGCACCGTCAGGCACCGCAATGCGCGCCTCGATCGCGGCGCGGGCAATAGCCGGAACCAGCAGCGCTAGCGCGATCCAGATACCGACCAGCGTGGTCAGCACCATCGACGGGGCGGCGTTGACGCGACCGGCCAGCGCAATCAGCAGCCACCACACCAGCAGCGCGCCGATCACCAGCGCGCTTGCGCCCAGCACCTTGGGGAGCGCGCTCCCCTCGATCCCTGCGCCGATCCAGAAGGGCAGCAGCACAGCAAGCGCAAGACCGCCGAACCGCACCAGCGCGCGCGGCAGCCACACCCGTGCCGGCGCACCGGCAGTGGCAACCAGCAGGTCATGCCGCCCGGCCACGCGCTCCGCGCCGCGCAAATCGTGTAGCAGCAGGATCAGCAGCAGCGGTGCAAGGGTTGCTGCCATGAAGGCGAAGTCGAATCTGCCGATCAGTCCGAAATCGGCGTTTCGCGTATCGGCTTCGTGGATCTGCCCCTCAAGCGCTAACATGCGTACGCGGTGCAGCCACGGCGCAGTATCCCGCTGACCGAGCGCGGCAAAAGCGAGGTTGGAAGGGGGCGCGTAGGTCAGATGGAAGGCCGCATAGGCCGCGCCGCCCCAATCCTGCTGCCCGGCGATGGCATTGGCGCGGTCCTTCGCGTCCTCTTCCAGCAAGGTGGCAATGGTTGCGCGCTGTTCGCGCACCTCCGCGATGCCGAAGCCGGTTGCCGCCGCCGAGAGCAGCAAGGCGAGCGCGATCCACAGGAGCGCCCCTCGGTCGCGCAGCATGAATCGCGCCTCGCGCAGCATCCCGGTCATGGCCGCAGCCTCCGTGCGCCGATCAGGATCGCGCCGAACAGCAGCGCCAGCCAGCAGGCCAGCATCGCCAACGGCAGCGCTGCCCGCGCCGCCCGCGCTTCAGCCGGGTCCGGGGCGAAGCGGAACGTGTCCAGCAGGCGCCAGGCGTCGGCGTTCACCCTTGTGCGCGCTTCCGCTTCGGGGTCGGAACTGCGCTTCGCATCGTCGGCAAAGGACAGCGCATTGGTGTGGAGATCGTTAAGTGCCTGCACGAAATCGAACCGCAGGGTCTCGCTTTCGCGCAGGAAGCGGTGGTGGGTGGCAAGATCGGTCCCCGCCAGAGCGCGCGAGGCCGCGCCTGCCGCCAGTGTCGGAGAAAGGATGCCGAAGCCCGTCACAATTCGCGACTGCGCCGCCTCGCGCGCCATCCGGTTTTCGGTGAAATCGTTCATCAGGCCGGTGAGCTTTTTTTCCGAATAGCCCGCCACCACGCCGCGCCAGTTGATCGGCAATTGCTCGACGCTCTGGACCCCGTATTGCTCCAGCACCTGTCTCTGCAAGGCATCGAAGGCGGGATCGGCGGCATTGTGTCCGTCCCCCAGCTTGCGCTGCTCGGCAAGCATGGCGAGGTCGCTTGCGATCTTGCCGGGCGCATCGATTGCGGCGCTACCGGCGTTGATCGCGATCCGCGGCACCACCAAGGCGGCCATCACCCAGACGAGCACGAGCACGCCCAATGCCACGCTGCGCTGCCGCACCCACAGCGAAACCGCCAGCACCAGAGCGGCCCAGACCGCGAGATAAAGCGCATAGCCCGCCACCAGCAGCGCGGCCGCCAGCGGCGCTTCACCGCCGACGACGGCGTGGATCGCCAGAGCGCCAACCGGCAGCAGCAAGAGCGTCGCAACGCTCCCCAGCGCCAACGCCTTGCCGCGCGCCAGTGTCAGCCCCGATTGTCCCTGCGCCAGCAGCACGGCCAGCGTTCCGCTCTCGCGCTCGCGCAGCATGATGCCGTGGCCAAGGATGATCACCAGCAGCGGCACTAGCAGTTGGTAGAGACTGGCCGGCGTCAGCGCAGCAAACCCGCCGAGATCCGCGCCCGAACGGGCATCGGCAAACATCGCGGTGTTCTGGCGGTGACCTTCGAGGAAGATCGACTGCCCGGTCACGGCATCTACGCCGGGATCGAAGGCCGCAAGTGGCGGGGGCGTGCGAAAGGCATAGTGTCCGTAATGGACCATGCGGTGCGGATGGCGGTCAGGTTGGGAAAAGAACGCCGCCTCCGCGCTCGCCTGCCTTGCGCTGCGAGCCGCGGCCTCATCGGTCACGCGCAGTGCGGTCAGCACGCTGGTAACGGTGACGAGAACGGCAATCGTCAGCGCCGCAATCAGCACCACGCGGGACCGCGCCCACAGCCGCCATTCCTCGCGGGCGATGCGGAATGCTGCGTTCATGCCGCCTCGCGTGCGGCAAAGGCGGCATGAACGGTCTCGGTATCGATCCGCCCGTCGGCTCCCGCCTCGAAGCTGCCCACCAGCCTCCCGCCGCGCAGCAGGCCCACGCGGTCGGCCACCTGGCAGGCGCCGTAGACATCGTGCGTCACCATCAGCACCGTGCGCCCCGCTGCCGCCAGCGCCTTGACCATGTCGTGGAATTCGTCGATCGCGACCGGATCGAGGCCCGATGTCGGCTCGTCGAGCAGCAGGATCGGCGTATCGCGCAGCAGCGCGAGGGCGATGGCGGTCTTCTGGCGCATGCCCTTGGAATAGGTCTGCATCCGCCGCCCGCGCGCCTCCGGGGGCAGGGCAACCTGATCGAGTGCGGCCTCCAGAGCGCCCCGGCCCACCCGCCGTCCTGCAAGATCGAGGAAGTAGGCGAGATTTTCGTACGCATCGAGATGGCCGTAAAGCGTCGCCGCTTCGGGAAGGTAGGCAATCGCTGCCCGGGCTGCGGCAACACCCTCCGCGACAGTGCGGCCATTGACGCGGACGCTCCCGCCCGAGGGTGCCAGAAAGCCGAGGAAGGTCAGCAAGGTCGTGGACTTGCCTGCTCCGTTCCCGCCCAGCAGGGCATAGACCTCGCCCGGGGCAACGGCGAAAGACACATCGTCAAGCACCACGGTGCCATCGCGAACCAGTGCGAGCGAGCAGGCTTCGAGGGCGGGGGTCATCGCGGTTTTCCTCCCAAATCTCAGAAGGCGAAGCTGGCTGTCACCCGGGCATTGCGCGGAGTGCCCGGCTGCACCCACAGCTGCGAGAAGGAGTTGCTGTACCACGTCGTATCGAACAGGTTGTCGATATCCAGCCGCAGGCGCACGCCCTCGGTCAGCTCCGCCTCGGCAAAGACCCGGGCGAGCGTGTAGTCGGGCAGTTCGAAAGTGGTGCCGACCTCGCCCAGCCGGTCGCTGACATGCAGCACCCCGCCGCCCAGACGCACGTCGCGCTGCGCGATCTGCGTGGAATAGGCCAGTTGCACGTTCAGCGTGTGATCGGGGATGTTGAGCAGCCTGTCCCCGGCGCGGATCAGCTTGCCGAAATCGGGGTCGGCGACAGCGTTTTCGACCTCGGCATCGACATAGGCATAGGACACCCACAGATCGAGGCCTTCGACAATCTCGCCGTTGAAATCGAACTCGAAGCCGCGGCTCTGCGCCTCCCCGGCGGCCAGCGTGAAACCGGCATTGACCGGATCAGCCACCAGAATGTTGCCTTGCTGGATCGAAAAGACGCTGGCAGTGGCGCTCATGCGGCCGTCGGCGGTGGCATATTTGATCCCGGCTTCGAGCGATTCCGAAAGGTTGGGATTGAAGGCGTTGCCAGCGAAATCCGCGCCGGAAAGCGGGCGGAAGTTCTCGCCATAGGTGGCGTAGAGCGAAACGCTGGGCGTGGCCCGCCAGACAGCGCCGACCTGAGGGCTGAAGCGGCTTTCGCCGCTCCGCGTCACCCGTCCGGCAGCTGCGCGATCGGTCAGGCGCTGGTCGAAACTATCATAACGCCCGCCAATGCGTAGATCGAAGGTGTCGAACAGGCCGATCTGATACTGGGCATAGACCCCCGTCGCCTTCTGCACCTCGACCCGGTTCGTCAGCGGGGTGGGGGTGGGGAGGGGGAAGCGGCCATAGACAGGGTTGAAGATGTCTATCGCCTGAAGCTGCTGCTCGGTCGGATTGCTCGCCAGCGAGGGAGACCGGGCGCGCAGAAACACCTGATCGTTCTCGAAACGGTCCGTGTCCGCACCGATCAGCACGCGGTGGGTGATCTCGCCCGTCGTGAAATTACCGGCCAGTTCGGCGCGGGCGACGAAATAGGTTGCGTCATAATCGCGGAAGCGGCGCTGGCGGGTCAGAGTGCGCCCGTCGCGCAGCAGGCGCTGGCGGCTGGCGGTCAGCTCGGCCTCAGTCGAGGTGCCCGACAGCGAGGTATCCCGGTAGTTCACGCCGACCAGCGCGCTCCAGTTGTCGTTGAAATCGTGCTGCAACTCGACCTGATGCCCCAGCACCTCGGCGATGTTCGGCCCCTCACCGGGTTCACCCAGAAAGCGGCTGCGCCGGATCGCGCCCAGCTCGCCGTTCACTGCCACCACCCCGCGATCGAAGGGGATTTCTTGCCGCGCGTATTCCTGTTCGTAGACCAGCTTTGTCGCCTCGCCGAGCTTGACTGCGAATGACGGCATCACCCCGAACCTCTTTGATTCGATGGTGTCGCGGAAGCTGCCCGCGTCCTCGTAAAAGCCGACGAAGCGCACACCCACCGCATCGCCGAGCGTCGTCTGGAGGTCGGCATCGGCGCGCCACGTGTCGAAGGACCCGGCCAGCAGCCGCACTTCGCCCGCGCTTTCGAACCGGGGGCGCTTGGTCACGAGGTTTACGGTGCCGCCCGGCTCGCCGCGTCCGAACAGCGCCGCGCGCGGGCCCTTGAGCACTTCGACCGCCTCGATCCCGGAAAGATCGCGCGGTCCGGCAAAGCCGCGCCCGGCATTGAATCCGTTGACGAGGTAGTTGCTCGGCAGGTTCTCGTCACCCACGAAGCCGCGCACGGCAAAGGCGTTCCACAGCCCGCCGAAGTTGTTCTGCCGCGCGACGGAAGCTGAGAGGTCGAGCGCGCTGTTGAGGTCGAGCGCGTTAATATCCCGCAGCATCTGCGGCCCGATCACCTGCTCCGCCTGCGGGATTTCGAGGAGTTCGAACTCACCGCGATAGGCCGGACGGGTGGCGGTGATGACAATGGGATCCGATGCCTCGGTTTCCGCCGTGTCCACCGTGGTGTCTTCAGCCCGAGCCGCTGAGGGAAGGGCCAGAAGCGAGGTGCCGCACAGACAGGCGGCGAGAATGGCGCGCTCGAAGGTCATGAAAAAGCCCGGTAAAAGAGGAAGGTCGCCGCCTCATCACCTGCCCCGGAGCGAACTTCCGGCGCCCAAGATGAAACGTTATCACATACCTCTAAGTCTGCGCGGATGTCCTGTCAATCAGGTCGTCGCATAGCGCCTGTGCGTTTACCGCCGGGCGGCCGTTTACGGAGCACTCCCTAGGTGCGGTTTGCCTCGGTCAACTTCCAGAAGGGCAAGATCGCGCTGGGTGCGTCGCTGCGCTGGGACAACAACCGGGCGAGCGGCAACATGATGAACGATGGCGCCGTCCGCCAGTTCGACATGAACAATGATGGCGTCATCTCGCCTCCCGAAACCCTGGTTGCCGCCATTCCGGTCGGGGTGAGCCTGCCGGTCGATTACAGCCACGATTACCTGTCCTATTCGGGCAGCGTGAATTACCGGGTGGCGGAGAGTTTATCGATGTTCGCGCGGTACAGCCGCGGGGGGCGGGCTGCGGCGGACAAGATCCTCTTTACCCCGGCGGTCAGCCGCGCCACCGGCGAACTGCTCAATTCGCGGGACGGCGATGATGCGGTGCGCCAGGCCGAGATCGGCGTGAAGTACCGAGCGGGCGGTGTGGCGCTCAACCTCACCGGTTTCCATGCGCGGACCCAGGATACTAACGCCCAGATAGCGAGCAACCCGGCGACCGGCCAGCTGGAACTGGTCAAGGTGAGCCGCGATTACGAGGCGCATGGTCTCGAATTCGAAGGCAGCTTCCGGCGCGGGCCGTTCAGTGTAGCGGCGCATGCCACCTATACCGACGCCGAAATCACCGGTGCGGAGAACCCCGCGCTTGAAGGCAACACGCCCCGCAACCAGCCGAAGCTGATCTACGGGATCACCCCGCAGTTCGACAATGACACTTTCACGCTGGGGGCCAACATCATCGGCGTGACCGGCAGCTTCTCGCAGGACATCAACGTGTTGCGGATGCCGGCCTACACCACGGTCGGGCTATTTGCGCAGATACGTCCGATGGAGCGCGTCGAGCTCGGGTTGAACGCGACCAACCTGCTCAACGAAAGAGCGATCACCGGGATCTCCGAAGGGAGCCTACCGGCTTCGGGTGTCGTTATGGCCCGGCCGCTGTTCGGAAGGGCCATTTCCGCCTCCGCCCGCTTCTTCTTCTGAACCGTTCGACGGGCGGGCCCCCAAAGGCCCGCCCGCGACCTGACCGTCTTGATGCGACCATCGCTGATGGTGGCCGCGGATGGAATTCACTTGACGGTAGCGGAGTTGGGGCAGAAGCTGACGTCCTTGATCTGCGCCACGTTTCTCGACGAGGCGTGGATCGGGAAATGCTTGGGGCGGATGGGGATCGTCTGCCGGACTGCTTGGCACGGCACAGCTGCGCCTTGATTGCCGCCAATCCTCGTCTCCCGGATGGGAGAGGGAAATGCTGGTTCAGGAGACGCAGGCGCCGGAAGGCGCGGCCGAATGGGTCGCCTGCCTGACCTACAAAAGCGTCGCCACAGCCACACCCCGCGCCAGCGACATAGACCTGCTGGCCAGCAAGGCGCGGGCCCGCAACCGCAGCCTCGATGTGACCGGCATGCTGCTGTTCGAAGATGGATGTTTTCTCCAGACCCTCGAAGGTCCGCCCGAGGCCGTCGGCGCGGTGTGGTCGTCGATCCAGCGTGACGAGCGGCACGACCATATCGAGGTCCTGAGCAAACACATGGCCGCAGCCCGGCTGTTTTCGGACTGGAACTTGCTTTTGGAAGGCCGGTTCGCCGATGCGGGCGACAACCACGCGAAAACGGCAAAGGCGCCGCCCGCTGTGGCCGAACATGTGACGCGCCTTGTCGAACTGGCGCTCAATGCCGATGATCTGGCGCTCAATACGGTGATGGCAGGCTTTTCCGAACAGGGTTGGACGAGCGATGCGATTCTCACCCTGCTGATCGAACCGGCGGCGCGTGCGCTCGGTGATGCCTGGCTTGACGATCAATGCAGCGAGCTTGATCTGACAATCGGCCTCAGCATGTTGCAGATGGCGGGGCACGCCGTTCGCTACATCCCGTCGCCGCAATCGATCCGCAACAGCTGCTACAGGGTTCTGCTGGCGACCGCGCCGGGCGAGAAGCACATGCTGGGCACCACGCTGCTTGCCGACCAGTTTCTGGCGGGCGGATGGCAGGTCGACATGGCCTTCCCTGACAGCGAGGAGGCTCTCACCAACCAGATGAACGCGCAGCATCCCGATGCGGTCGATATCGGCCTTTCGGATGCCATGCCGCGCCAGCACGCCATCGACAGCCTGCGCGAGACGATCGAGCACAGCCGGCTGATCGTGTCCGAGCACCCGACGGTCGTTTCGGTGGGCGGACGGCTTTTCGCAGAGGCGGCCGCGACCGCGCTGTCGGTGGGCGCGGATCATGCCCGCAAGGGGCTGGCCGGAACCAGTGTGCGCCTTGCCGAACTGGTTCGCCAAAGCCGCGCGGGTTGAGAGGCGGAGCCGAATTAACTTGAAATTTTAGAATAATGGTCTAAATCAAAATTGCTTCACGTCGCTTGCGACGGAAATTGATCGGCGCCCCGTGCGTTCCTGACCCCGGCCTTATCGTCAGGTGGCTTTGAAACCGCTTCCGGCGGCCACATTTTCCTTTTCATGCAGCATGGCCTCGCGGCGGGATTGGCCCGTCCGCGCTCGATACTTGTTTTGCAGAGACTTTATGAACTTCATCACGACCAGCGCTCTTTTCGACCGCGCCAAGGCGATCCGCGCAACACTGCCGCAGCATCGCAACCACGACTTGCCCCAACCGCCCTATGCCTTCCTGTCCGTCCGCGATCTGCGCGGGCTGGTGGCGGCCATGGTCGATTGAGGCACCACCATCACCACCCAAGGGGGCTCCGCCCCGCGAAAGGGAGTCCGGATATGGACATCAACCACGAATACGCCGCGCACCAATCGGCGTTGATGCAGGCCGATGACGCCCGATGCGACGACCAGCGCAAGCGCCAATTCGCCAAGGCATCACGCATCGCAGGCCGCATCAGCGCCTTCCAGCTCGAACTGGGGGCTGCGGCAGCCTGCGCATGGAGCGCGGCACACCTCGCCGCTGCCGAACAGAGCGCAATTTAGATCAATCGAATGACAAGCCCCGCTGCAACTGCGCAGCCCGGCAGGAGACCCTAAGATGAACGGTTACAACGCCCCCAGTTTCCAAGACCGCGCCGCGGCCTCGATGCGGGCCAAGCAGAAGGCGCTGGCAGCGATGAAAGCCGCCCCGCTGCTCGACGCCGATGCCCTCGCCGAGCGTGCTGCCCGTCATGCCAAGCGCGATGCTCTGGCAGAGGCCAAAGCCGCCAAGGCGCGTCAGGCAAGGGAAGACAAGCAACGTCTGGCTGACGAAAAGCGCGCGGCGGCGAAAGCCGACAGGGTCAAGGCCGAACAGCCCAAAAAGACCGAGGCCGAGCTCAAGGCTGCACGCGATGCACGATATGCGGCTCGCAAGAACCGCAAGTGAACTGAGTTTCGCGGGCTTGCCGACAGAATTGCCCCGTGGGCCCTTGGTCGACGAAGGCGGCTCTGCTGCCACCAAAGCGAATGATGGCGTTATGGCTCAGACAGCCTGATCTTGCGCCTCGGTGAGGGCCCATGCCAGTGCTAGCAGGCTGAGTCCGGCCGTCGAGGCGATGAGCGCAAGCGTTGCGGCCGTCAAATCGCCTGACAACCAGTCCTGCCAGCCAGTCATGGCAACCTGCGCTGATCCCATCGTGAACCAGCACGCAAGGGTTCCCGCGAGGACGCCGATCGCGAGCGGCCATTGCGCGCGCGGCCGGCGCGGCGGCACGCTGTTCATCACGTGGCTGCAAAATCCTTCGTCCGCGACCGGATCGGGCGCGTGATCGCGCAACATGCGATCGATCGCATCGCCGATTTCGTCATTCATGATCCGTGTCCTTCCATTGAGGAATCCTGCCAATCGGCAAGCAAGGTGCGCAGCTTGTCCTTGCCGCGTCTGGCATGGGATTTGACCGTCCCGAGCGGCATCGACAGCACATAGGCTGCCTCGTCATGGCTCAGGCCAAGCTGCGCGACGTGAAGCAGCACCGCCTGTTCATCGCTGGACAGGCCCCGCATCGCGCGCTCCAGATCGAGCCGCAATGCAACTTCCCCGCTGACCGATGGCTGGGTTGCAGCCGCATTGTCACTGGTGTCGGGCGCCGCGTGCTGCCGATTGCGCATGGATTGCAGGAAGCAGGAATAGGCGATCCTGTAGAGCCAGGTGGAGAAACGCGCTTCGCCCCGGAACTGGGGCAGCTTTCGCCAGGCGAGCAGGAATGTCTCCTGCGCCAGGTCATCGGCGCGCGCGGCATCGCCGTGCAGCAGTCGTCGCAGCTGCGCGCGGACCATGCCCTGATGGCGGCGAACAAGCTGTTCGAAGGCTCGGGCATCGTCGGCCAGCAGCGCGCGCGCCACCAGCGCCTTATCGATCCGGGATTCGGACTGCCGGTCAGCCACGCATGTCGTCACGCCGGTTGAGCAACCAGTTCGCAAGATAACCCAGACCGGTCATCGCGGGCAGAAGGCCGATCCCCCACAGGCTGGAGATGCGCGAGCCGTCATGCATTTCGAAGGGCAGGGCGGCAAACATTGCCATCACCCCGAGTCCGCCACCAATCAGCACTAACGCCCGCCGACGGTCGGCATCGGGGTCCTGCGCTTCCGCAAGCAGGCTTGGTGGCAGATCCACCCCCTTGTCAGCAAGCGCCAGCAGCGTGCGATATCGCTCCTGTGTCGCTTGCGATCGGTAGCGCAGAAAGATCAGCAAGATGACGATCGGGGTCGCCATAATGACGGAGGGTATGAAGAATGGCAGCAGTTCCATCAGGTATGCTCCTCTGGATTGCGGGATCGTAGCGGACAGATTGCCGAATGCATCATGGCGCAGGCTCCTGTGCCGCAAGAAGGTCGGCGATCCGCTCGCTCAGCAACATGGCTGTGGGCGTGTCGCCCTGATTGCTCGTGATCGCGACCGTGGCTCCTGTTTCCCACACGATGGCGAGATTGGCGCTCATGCCTGGAGCGCCGCCAGCGTGGCCGCGGATGTGGCGGCCATGCGAAAGTCGTTCTCCGAACCCGGCCGCGTAGGCACCCGGCCCGACGGGCACCCCGTCCGCAAACATCGCATCGAGGGTGGCCTGCCCGACCAGCTTGCCCCCGCGCAGGGCGCTGGCGAAACGCAACAGATCTGCATTGGTCGAATAGCCTCCGCCGGCAGGGCTGCCCTTGAAAGGCAGGGTCATCCAGTTGGCTTTCCACGCTGTGGCAAAGGCGCCGTCCTTGAAATAGCCGGTGGCGAGGTTCGGGATCACGTCTTCCTGTGAGTCATACCCACTGGCCACCATGTCTGCGGGCATGAAAATGTGCTGCCGGATGTAATCGAAATAGCCCGTGCCCGAGACGTTCTCCACGACCCGGCCCAGAAGGACGTATCCAGCATTGCTATAGCTCCAGTTCGCACCGGGCTCGAAAAGGGCCGGTTGGCGGGCGATAAGCTCCAGATAATCGGCCGGATCGACGAATTTCTCGCGGTTCTGGAAGAACTCCGGGACGAAAAAGTCTCCGAGTCCGGCTGTATGGTGCAGCAACTGCCAGAGTGTGATCCTGGCCGCCGCCGCCTGATCCGGATATTCGGGCATCACTTCGGCAAGGCGGGTATCCCAGCGCAGCTTGCCTTCTTCGACAAGCTGACCGATCGCCACGGCCGTGAACATCTTGTTCATCGAACCGATGCGGAACCGGGTCTCGGGCTCGGCCTTCGTGCCGAAACTCCGGTCGGCGATGCCCCGGCATTCGTCGAAGATTGTCGCCGCGCCGTCTGCAATGGTGAGGCAACCCGAGAAGTCGGCGGTTCTGGCCAGTTGGTCGAGCGCACCTTGCGCAAGTCGCGCGATTTCGGCCCGCGGTGCGCCTGCCTTTGGCCAATCCGCATAAAGCGTCGGATTGTCGACCGGGACCAGATCCGCCATCACAAGCTTGCCCGGCTGCTCCGGGTCGGGAAGCAGGACGAGTGCGGCAAGCTGCCCTGTGCGGCGCCCCTTGATCGTCAGCACCAGCATTCCCGGGGGGCCCTGCGTGCGCGCATCCACGAACTCCACGCCGCCGCTTTCGCGCACCGCGACGGCGAGCTGTTTTGTGATCGCGTCCTTCGCGGCCGGATCGAAGGCGGGGGACAGGATAGTGCGCAGCCAAGGCTCCGTCTCGCCGGGGCGAGCCGTGTTGATATGCGCGATCACAGCCGCACCGATCCGTCCGGCCTCGGTATCGGGAAGAGTCGCGCTGATCGTCCCGGCCAGCGCCGCCGAAGCGGGTATGGCCGCGATGCAAGATAACACAGCCGTGAAAATTGAGGAACGCAAACGGGTTCTGCGGAAGGCGCGTATCATTGTCGATTCTCCGTCGAAAGCGGGACCGTGCGGGGTTTCGACTGCTTTGATGCCGTGCGGGCAGTGTTTGGATGCAGCCGCCTTCACAAAAAATCGGACGGGCAATGACCGGCACTTTTGACCCGCTGCCGCCCCTCGTCGCCGAGAATTTCAAGCATGAGGTGCACTCCGAGCCCGATGCATACGACGCCTTATTGTAAATAGTATTGACTCGCATTCGCAATAAAAACATCCAGTGCGCATTGTCACCCTGATACAACGGGACCACACATGCGTTCTTACCTTTCCTCTCGTCTCGGCCTTTGCATGGCTGCAAGTGCCGTCGCCTGTCCTGCAATGGCCGAATCCCCTGAAGAAGCCGAAGCCCAGCAGCAGACCGGGCGTATCACCGTCACTGCGACTCGCACCCCCGTGATGCAGGAGGAGGCGCCTGCGACCATAACCATCATCACCGACGAGGAGATCGCTGACCAGCTCGCCACCGACATCAGGGACCTCGTCCGCTTCGAGCCCGGCGTCACCGTCCGCCGCGCGCCCGCCCGCTTCGGGGCGGCAATTGGCGCAACCGGCCGCGCGCGAAACGAGGATATCGCGATCCGCGGCATCGGCGGCAACCGGGTGCTGATACAGGTCGATGGCATCCGCAGTCCCCAGGGCTTCAGCTTCGGTCCGCAGGATGCCGGACGCGGCGGCTTTACCGATGTCAGCCTCGTCAAGCAGGTCGAGATCCTGCGCGGGCCGGCCTCTGCACTCTATGGCAGCGATGGGCTGGCAGGCGCGGTCAGCTTCGTCACCTCCGACCCGGTCGACCTCACCAAGGGCGAGAATGTCGGCGGCTTTGTAATCTCGCAATATTCGAGCGACGACAATGAATTCGCTCAGACCGCCGCCATCGCCGGACAGAGCGGCAACCTGTCGGCCATGATCGCCTATAGCCGGCGGGACTTCAACGAGCTGGAGAACCGCGGCACCAACGAAGGCACCGGCCCGGCCCGCACCGCTCCCAATCCGCAGGACGGGCGCGGCGATGCGGTGCTCGCGAAGATCGTCTGGGACAACGGCCCGCACCGTCTCCGCCTGACCGGCGAATGGCTCGACAGCGCCGTGGAAACGGAAGTGCTGAGCGGCCTCGGCGCGGCCTTCACCTTCGGCCCGCGCCCGGTGTGGAATGTCGATGCCCTGAACGCCCGCGACACGGTGGAGCGCAAACGCGCCTCGCTCGACTGGACCTATGACGGCACCAGCGCGGATGTGATCGAATACGCCTTCCTCTCCGCCTTTTGGCAGGACGCCGAGGATCGCCAGTTCGCCTTCGAGGAGCGCACCAGCCTCACCGCCACCCCGGCACCCGATCGCGAGCGCCTGAACACCTTTGAAAACCGGGTCTATGGCGCGGTCGGCGAAGTGCGAAGCGGCTTCGCGGCAGGCGGGACGAAACACCGCATCGCGCTGGGCGGCGATATCAGCTGGACCCGGCAAGAGGGCTTGCGTGACGGCACCTTCCCGGGGCGAGGGGAAAGCTTCCCGACGCGGGCCTTTCCGGTCACCGATTTCATGCTGGGCGGCCTGTTCCTATCGGACGAGATCACGCTTTTCGACGGCGCGCTGACCCTGTTCCCGGCATTGCGTTTCGACTTCTACGAACTGGACCCGACCAACGATCCTCTGCTCACGACCTTCACGCCCGCAGGCCAGAGCGACAACCGTATGTCTCCCAAGTTTGGGGCGACGCTGAAGCTCGCCCCCGAGGTGATCCTGTTCGGCAATTATGCCCAGGGCTTCCTCGCGCCCACCCCTTCGCAGGTGAACAACTTCTTCGAATTCATCGCGGGCGGCTACACCTCGATCCCCAACCCCGATCTGCGGCCCGAGACGAGCGAGAGCTGGGAGGCGGGCGCTCGCTATGTCGCTGACGAATTCTCGCTTCAGATCACCGCCTTCCGCGGGGATTACGACAATTTCATCAGCCAGCAGGTGGTGAGCGGCGGCTTCACTCCGCAGAACCCGGCGATCTTCCAGTTCGTCAACTTTGACCGCGCGCGGATCGAGGGGATTGAAGCGCGCGCCGAGATGAAGATGGACAGCGGCATCACCGGGCGCATCGCCATGGCTTATGCTGATGGCGATACGATCGATCGGACCGGCATCCGCACGCCGCTCGACACGATCGATCCGTTCAATCTGGTTGCCTCTCTGGGATACCGCGATCCGCAAGGGCGCTTCGGAGGTGAGCTGATCCTTAGCCACAATGCCCGCAAGGGGGCCGATGACATCGAACGCGCCGCCGACGGCAGCGACTTGTTCGTGCGGCCGGATGCTTCGACGATCCTTGATCTCACCGCCTTTTGCGCCGTGACCGAGCGGCTCAAGCTGCGCGCCGGCCTCTTCAACCTGACGAACGAGACCTACGCGCTGTGGTCCGACGTGCGCGGGCTGAGGACGGCCGATGCCGGCATCCTCGACGCCTTCACTCGCTCGGGCCGCAACCTCAGCGTCTCGGCTAGCTACCGTTTCTGACCAACCATGGAGGACACCATGACCCGACTGACCAAGCTGTTCCTTTCGACCGGCCTCGCCGCCCTCGCGCTGGCCGCCACACCCGCCCCCGCGCTTGCCGATGGCCCGATCGTCCAGAGCGCCGAGGCCGCCGAGGCCGCCTTCGAGGAAGACCGCAAGACGATCCTCGCGATGGCGGGCGACTTCAAGGTGACCTTCGACATGCAGGAATCGACGCCCTGGATGGAGGGCTACACGCCTCTGGAGCGCAAGATTTCAGGCGGCTATGAAAGCGTCCGCGTGATCGAGGATAGCGGCACGCGGATCGTGCTCCAGCACCTGCTCGTCACCGGAGACGAGGCCAATCCCTATGTCGTCAAGCACTGGCGGCAGGACTGGGAGTACCAGCCCGCAAAGATCCTCGCCTACAAGGGCGGCGATGTGTGGGAATGGCAGGCGGTGCCCGAAAAGATGCGCGCCGGGCGCTGGTCGCAGACAGTCTGGCAGGTCGATGACAGTCCGCGCTATGCCGGTTGGGGCGAGTGGGAAACCACGCAGGGCATCCGCCGCTGGCGATCGAACTGGACCGCGCGCCCGCTCGCCCGGCGCGATGCGATCCGGAACCCCGTCTACGATCACTACATGGGCATCAACCGCCACCAGCTGACCCCGACGGGGTGGGTCCACTGGCAGGACAATACCAAGATGACCACGCCCAAGGGCGGCGGCGAGGCCAAGCCGGTGGTGCAGGAATATGTCCTCAACACCTACGAACGCTTCGACGGCTACAATGTCGCGGCGGCAGAGACCTATTGGGAGAAGACCAAAGGCTACTGGGATGCGGTGCGCGGCAAGTGGGACGCGGTCGCCGAAAACAATGGCGGCATCCGCATCGCGCAGGAGCCGAACGCCGGCACCACCATCGCCGGCGAACTCATGATGCTCGCCGACAGGATCAAGGACGGGAAGGAAACCCCCGAGGCGGCCAGTGCCAAGGCGCTGGCTTTGATCGAGGAAGGCACGTCCGGCAAGGGCGGGTGATCACCGGGCTTTTGGTCCGGCGGGAACCAATCCGCGTCCCGCCGGCCCACCCCGCGGGCTAGGGCAGTCACGCCCGACCTCAGGGCAGTCTTCCCGCGGCACAAACTTTCGAGCGAAACGGATGGGGCTATTCTAAGGCGCGCATGAGGCTGCTTCGCGAAGCAGCTTCAGCGATCCTGGAGGTGACACTCCATTTGGTTCCGTTCAATTTGACGCTTTTGGCGTCGCGCCTTCCCGCACCTCGAAAGGCACGGCCAAATTCCGCCGCCTAAATGATGCTAGCGTCGGTGACGGGACTTTCTCCTTGGCGCTCCCCCGCAGTCACAATTGGACTTCCAGCTTACGCTCAACGCTGACTCAGTGTAGCGCCCCCGGCTCGCCGCACAGCAGCATGCAACTTTGCTCACGAAAGCCTGATAATGACTCGCCTCGCCCGGATCGAACTGCGTGATCTTCATCTTCCCGTGTCGATCGGTACATATGGGCCGGGCGATGTTGTCCCCGATGCCCATATCCTCGACCTGACCCTGACGATTGCGCCCGGCCTTGTGCAGATCGCCTCGGACGAGATGGCCAACGTGTTCGACTACGATCCGCTGATCGCAAAGATTGCCGAGATTGCCCGCAGCCGGACGTTCGAGACGCAGGAATACCTGATGACCGTGATCGCGCAGGCCTGTGCCTCCTATGACGTGATCGAGGCGGTCGAACTCTGCCTGAGGAAATCGCCAGTGCTTGGAGGCACTGGTTCGCTCGGCGTGCGTCTGGTTCTGGGGAGCGAGGATCTGGCGGCCTTGCGTGACCTCGATCGGCGCGTGCAATGATCGAGGCCATCGGGCTGGATTTCGGCACCACCAACACCGTTGCGGCTCTTGCAGACGGCGCCGGCGGATCGGAACTGATTGAGTTTCAGAGCAAGCAGGCGAGCGGCCCGACATTCCGCTCGGCCTTGTGCTTCTGGGAAGATAGCGGCGTTCCCGGAGGCGTCGACAGCGAGGCTGGGCCGTGGGCAATTGAGGAATTCCTCGAGACCCCTTCCGATTGCAGATTTGTCCAGTCGTTCAAGTCAGTCGTGGCGAGCCCTTCTTTCGAGCGCGCGCTGATTTTCAACCGGCCGTTTCGCTTTGAGGATATGGGCCAACTGTTCCTCAGCAAGCTGGTGTCGCACGCGCAGGGGAGGCTGGATCAGCGGCCCCGGCGGGTGATCGTCGGGCGGCCGGTGGAATATGCCGGCGCTCAGCCGGACGGCGACCTTGCGCGGGAACGGTATCGCGCGATGTTCGCCGACTTCGGGGCCGAGGTGCACTACGTCTATGAACCGCTGGGCGCAGCCTTCAGCTATGCCACGCGGTTGACCGAGCCAGCGACGGTGCTGGTCGCCGATTTTGGCGGGGGGACGACGGACTTTTCGATCGTGCGGATCGCGGATGCCGGTGCGCCGCAACGCTGCACACCGCTGGCCTCGTCCGGGATCGGCATTGCAGGCGACCGTTTTGACCAGCGCATTGTTGACCGCCTGGTGCTGCCGATGCTGGGGAAGGGCGGGCAATACCGTTCCTTTGACAAGCTGCTGGACATTCCCGGCGGGTGGTTTTCAGAATTCTCCGACTGGTCACGCCTCGCACTGATGCGCAACCGCCGCACGCTCGACGAACTGCGCCGTTTGCAGCGCAACGCGGTCGATCCGGCGGCGATCAGTCGGCTGATTGCGCTGATCGAGCACGAGCAGGGCTATCCCCTCTATGCGGCGGTGGGCCAATTGAAGCGGGCGCTGTCCGACCAGGAAGCGGCCGAATTCCGCTTCGAGGGCGGGGGGCTCGGCATTGCTGTTGAGGTGGAGCGTTCAGCGTTCGAGTCATGGATTGCGTCCGACCTTGCCCGCATAGAACAGGCGCTCGATCAGGCCGTTCAGCGGGCCAAACTCGCGCCGGAAGGCATCGACCGCGTGTTTCTGACCGGCGGCTCCTCGCTGATCCCGGCGGTGCGGGCCATCTTTGACAGGCGCTTCGGGGTGGAGCGGATCGCCTCGGGCGGCGAACTTACTTCGATCGCGCACGGGCTCGCCATGATCGGCGCGCTGCCAGAGCCGCAGCTTTGGGCGGCATGACCGGCTTGCGTGGCCGACGAAGCGTACCGGACCAAGAACCGCACGAGCCGCAAATCGTCTGTCTATGACAACGGGCTGCGCATACCACTGGTTATCCGCTGGCCTGGTCGGATTGCGTCCGACACCGTGGAGCGGAGGCTGGTCTCCGCCGTGGATCTGATGCCGACCATTCTCGACCCGGCCGTCGTCCCCATGCCAAGTGGCCGCGACTATACTGGCCGCTCGCTGCTGCGTGGCGGCACGCTGGAGCGGGATTTCGTGTTCGGTAGCTTCGACGAAAACGTCTGCGGCTAGCGGCTGCCGCTGATCGACACTTGGCCTGGTGCGCTTGAGGCGGAGATCACATCGAAATCCGCCGAGGCGTTGGCGAGATGGGTCATTGCTTCCCTTGTTGGCAGCGCGGAATAATGGACGACAGTCTCAGCAATATGCGGGACCTTTCGGGTCACCAGCGCTGTAATGGCCGTGTTGCCGTTGTCCATCTCAACCAGTCGCGGAAACAGCCAGTCTTCAACCATTCTCAGTGAGCATCGTACGCCAGCCCCGTGAACTTCTGGGCGGAGGATGTCTCGGGCCATGTAAACAAAGAACTGCCGACTGACGGCGGTGCGGCCATTGTCTCCAGTAGCTGGCGGGTGCGCTGGGAGCAGGGCAAAGCGATCGGCTCTGGTCGTCTTGCCCATTCTGGTTCCGGCCCAGAGCGGATCTTCTGCTCGCTGCTGGGACGGCCAGGTTCTAACCACCAAACCAAATGGGGCCTAATGTCAGGCAGGGCTTGTTGGGGGACGTCTGTGTATGGGGCGCGGCGTGGAGAGAAGCCAAAGTTGAATAGCTTCGGCCTGTTGTCATAACTGCCGAAAGCAACGCAGCTGGCGCGGCATTCCGCAAGTCGCAGGCGTTGCTCGCCATAGCTTCAAGGTGCTGGTCAAGATGCTCATAGTCGCCGACCGTCAGGCCGGTCCCTGCAGCGGGCACGAGCTGGTTCTGGCAGGCATAATAGCCCCGGGCCCACCTCGCGCGCATTTTGAATCCGACGCTCCGATCGACCTGCTCCTTCCAGCTGATCGGATCTGTTGGAACGATACGCAGAACGTCCGCATCCATCGGGATGGCCACAATCTACCGCCTTCAATGAGAGCCCAGCGTTATCAATTCACCAATTGGCGCATACCAGTCAGTGAAGCGTCCCGGGTTTTCCGGAGGCTCCTATTTGTGAGAAGGAGCCACGATGAGTGCTACAAGGAACAAGTTTTCGCCTGAGTTTCGCGACCGCGCGGTGCGTATGGTGGAGGAGCATCGGG
>Ga0114986_1000028_pt1 | contig 38161 bp, 34 predicted proteins | sample Shrwel1BS1Day17_FD_96988 | JGI IMG/M metagenome (GOLD analysis project Ga0114986, IMG submission 96988) | Subsurface microbial communities from deep shales in Ohio, USA - Utica-3 well 1 S-1-Day17 | ecosystem: Environmental > Aquatic > Deep subsurface > Shale gas/oil reservoir > Produced... | reverse complement strand
TTTATAAGACTGATTGAAAAAATTTCTCATTTTTCTTGATGTATTTTTTGCATTGTGGGATTTGGATTCAAAAAACGGGGTCCACGTCAGAGCACAGAAAGCAAAATCTCGAACCATCAAATGATTTGGCCGATCGGCACAACTGACCGGCAGGTTTTCGACCACGATCTCTGGAGATAAGGCATATGAGCAACCAGCAACCCACCATCATCTACACGCTGACCGACGAAGCCCCGCTGCTGGCGACCAGCTCCTTTCTGCCCATCATCCGCACCTTCGCTGCGCCGGCCGGCGTGAATGTCGAGACCAGCGACATCTCGGTTGCCGCCCGTATCCTGGGCAACTTCCCCGAGTACCTGACCGAAGAGCAGCGCGTGCCCGACTACCTGGCCGAGCTGGGCAAGCTGACCCTCAAGCCGGAAGCCAACATCATCAAGCTGCCGAACATCAGTGCGTCCGTCGCGCAGCTGGTGGCCGCCATCAAGGAACTGCAGGCCAAGGGCTACAAGGTGCCGGACTACCCGGAGAACCCCAAGACCGAAGAGGAAAAGGCCATCAAGGTCCGCTACGGCAAGTGCCTGGGCTCGGCCGTCAACCCGGTGCTGCGCGAGGGCAACTCCGACCGCCGCGCGCCGCGCGCCGTCAAGGAATACGCCCGCAAGAACCCGCACAGCATGGCCGAGTGGAGCCAGGCTTCGCGCACGCACGTCTCGCACATGCACCACGGCGACTTCTACCACGGCGAAAAGTCCATGACGCTGGACCGCGCCCGTGATGTCAAGATGGAGCTGATCACCAAGAGCGGCAAGACCATAGTGCTCAAGCCCAAGGTCTCGCTGCTGGACCGCGAGGTGATCGACAGCATGTTCATGAGCAAGAAAGCGCTGCTGGCCTTCTATGAGAAGGAAATCGAGGACGCGCGCAAGACCGGCGTGATGTTCTCGCTGCACGTGAAGGCCACCATGATGAAGGTCTCGCACCCCATCGTGTTCGGCCACTGCGTCAAGATCTTCTACAAGGAAGCGTTCGAGAAGCACGGCAAGCTGTTCGAGGAACTGGGCGTCAACGTCAACAACGGCATGGTCGATCTTTACAACAAGATTGCCACGCTGCCGCAGTCCAAGCAGGAAGAGATCAAGCGCGATCTGCACGCCTGCCATGAGCACCGCCCCGAGCTGGCGATGGTGGACTCGGCCAAGGGCATCACCAACTTCCATTCGCCCAACGACATCATCGTCGACGCCTCCATGCCGGCCATGATCCGCAACGGCGGCAAGATGTGGGGTGCCGACGGCCGCCTGAAGGACGTCAAGGCCGTGATGCCGGAGTCGACCTTTGCCCGCATCTACCAGGAGATGATCAACTTCTGCAAGTGGCATGGCGCTTTCGATCCCAAGACCATGGGCACGGTGCCCAACGTCGGCCTGATGGCGCAGCAGGCCGAGGAATACGGCTCGCACGACAAGACCTTCGAAATTCCGGAAGACGGCGTGGCCAACATCACCGACCTGGACACCGGCGAAGTGCTGATGAGCCAGAACGTGGAAGCCGGCGACATCTGGCGCATGTGCCAAGTCAAGGACGCCGCCATCCGCGACTGGGTCAAGCTGGCCGTCACCCGCGCCCGCAACTCCGGCATGCCGGTGGTGTTCTGGCTCGATGCCTACCGCCCGCACGAAGCGCAGCTCATCACCAAGGTCAAGATGTACCTGCATGAGCACGACACCACCGGGCTGGACATCCAGATCATGAGCCAGGTGCGCGCCATGCGCTACACCCTGGAGCGCGTGATCCGCGGCCTGGACACCATCAGCGCCACCGGCAACATCCTGCGCGACTACCTGACCGACCTGTTCCCGATCATGGAACTGGGCACCTCGGCCAAGATGCTGTCCATCGTGCCGCTGATGGCAGGTGGTGGCATGTACGAAACCGGTGCCGGCGGCTCGGCCCCTAAGCACGTGCAACAGCTGGTGGAGGAGAACCACCTGCGCTGGGATTCGCTGGGCGAGTTCCTGGCGCTGGCCGTATCGCTGGAAGAACTGGGTATCAAGAACAACAATCCGCGAGCCAAACTCTTGGCCAAGACGCTGGATGCTGCCACCGGCAAACTGCTGGACAACAACAAGAACCCCTCGCCCAAGACGGGCCAGCTCGACAACCGCGGCAGCCAGTTCTACCTGGCTCTGTACTGGGCCCAGGAGCTGGCGGCCCAGACCGAGGACAAGGAGCTTGCGGCGAAGTTCGCGCCGCTGGCCAAGCAACTGGCCGACAACGAGCAGGCCATCGTGTCTGAACTGGCGGCGGTGCAGGGCAAGCCGGTGGATATCGGCGGCTACTACAAGCCCGATACTGCCAAGCTGGAAGCGGTGATGCGTCCGAGCAAGACGCTGAACGCGGCGCTGGCTTCGGTCAAGGTGTAAGCGACAGGGCCCGCGAGCCTGCCGCCTTCGCGGGCTTCAGGCGGGCCTCAAACAAACGGCCCCGGCAGCGTCAGCTGCCCGGGCCGTTTTCGCTGCGGGGTGTCAGTGTCAGCGCACGCTGAACGGAGGGCCACTGAGTTTGCTGCCGGCCTTGATGCCACGCTTGGCAAACCAGCCCTGGTGCATTTCCAGCACATAGCGCACCGGCCTGGCAGAGCAGTGCGAGTCCAGGCTCTGCGGTTTCATGTCGGCCAGGTTGACGATGGTGCCGTCGTCGGCCACGAAGGCGGCGGTCAGGGGTAGCAGGGTGTTCTTCATCCAGAAGCATTGTCCGGCGGGTTGCTCGAAGACGAACAGCATGCCTTCGCTCGCCGGCATCTCCTTGCGGAACATGAGCCCGGTGGCGCGCTGATCGGGCGTGGCGGCCACTTGGGCATTGATCAGGTGCATGCCGGCCGAGAGCGTGATGCGTGGCAGGTCAAGCTGGGGTGCCTCCTGTGACCAGGCGGGGGCCGTCAAGACAGCGAGAACGAGAAAGGACAGGCGGGCGAGCAATCGATTCATGGGGCAGGCAAGCGGGAGTCAAACGCAGCCTGCATTGTGCGTCATCGCCTCTGATCATGCCGCTTGAAGTGGGGCGAGTCATTGCATGCGTGCTTCTGTGTGGAGGGCGGGACACGTCAGGGGCCGCGCAGGTTTTTGGGACTAGAATTTGTGCGATCCTCGCCCAGCCCTGGCGACAGCGAAGCGGCCTGCTGGCCGTGCCGGGCCCTCTGAACCAGCCCACCCCAACGGAGTCCTGTTCCCATGTACCAGCACATCAAGGTGCCTGCCCAAGGCCAGAAAATCACGGTCAATGCCGACATGTCCCTGAACGTGCCGGACCAGCCCATCATTCCCTACATCGAGGGCGACGGCACTGGCCTGGACATCACGCCGGTGATGCTCAAGGTGGTGGATGCGGCGGTGGCCAAGGCCTATGGTGGCAGGCGCCAGATCCACTGGATGGAGGTTTATGCCGGTGAGAAGTCGACCCGGATCTATGGTCCGGACGTCTGGCTGCCGCAGGAGACGCTGGACGTGGTGCGCGAGTATGTGGTGTCCATCAAGGGGCCGTTGACGACGCCGGTGGGCGGCGGCATCCGCTCGCTCAACGTGGCGCTGCGCCAGGAACTGGACCTCTATGTCTGCCTGCGCCCGGTGCAGTACTTCAAGGGCGTGCCCTCGCCCCTGAAGGAGCCGGAGAAGACCAATATGGTGATCTTCCGCGAGAACTCGGAGGACATCTACGCCGGCATCGAGTACGAAGCCCGCTCGGACAAGGCCAAGAAGCTGATCAAGTTTCTGACCGAGGAAATGGGCGTGAAGAAGATCCGTTTTCCCGAGACGTCCGGCATCGGCATCAAGCCGGTGTCGATCGAGGGCACCGAACGCCTGATGCGCAAGGCGATCCAGTACGCGATCGACAACGACAAGCCCAATGTGACCATCGTGCACAAGGGCAACATCATGAAGTTCACCGAAGGCGGCTTCCGCGACTGGGCCTATGCCCTGGCGCAGAAGGAGTTTGGTGCCGAGTTGATTGACGGCGGCCCGTGGTGCAAGTTCAGGAATCCGAAGACTGGGCGTGACATCGTCATCAAGGACGTCATTGCCGATGCGTTCCTGCAGCAAATCCTGCTGCGCCCGGCCGAGTACAGCGTGGTGGCCACCCTCAACCTGAACGGCGACTACATCTCCGACGCCCTGGCGGCCCAGGTTGGCGGTATCGGCATCGCTCCTGGCGCCAACCTGTCGGATACCGTGGCCATGTTCGAGGCCACCCACGGTACAGCGCCCAAGTACGCCGGCAAGGACTACGTCAATCCGGGCTCCGAGATCCTGTCGGCGGAGATGATGCTGCGTCACATGGGCTGGAAGGAAGCGGCCGACCTGATCATCCGCTCGCTCGAGAAATCCATCCTGAGCAAGAAAGTGACCTACGACTTTGCGCGCCTGATGGAAGGCGCCATCCAGGTCAGCTGTTCCGGCTTCGGTCAGGTGATGATCGACAACATGTAAAGCCCGATTGGCCCGCCGTCGCCCGTGACGGCCGCACCCTCGACCGTTGCCGGCTGCTGCCCGCAACGGTTTTTTTCGCCACCTTCCGTTTCCTGGCTTGAAGGCAGAAAAAACGCCACCAATTCACCTCCAGGAAGCGAGCGGCAGGCGTGCTCGATAGAATGAATCCATGGCTACGAAATCACCCGCAAAACCGCCCCAACCGCCGGTTCAGCAGCCGGGCCGGGATGAAGGCGGCTCCGTTGTGCTCGAACGGCGTACCCAGAAGGTCAAGCCGCCGCAGATGTACCAGGTCGTCATGCTCAATGACGACTACACGCCGATGGAGTTCGTGGTGGTGGTGATCCAGGAATATTTCAACAAGGATCTGGAGACGGCAACCCAGATCATGCTCAAGATTCACTTGGACGGTAAAGGGGTCTGCGGCATTTATACCAAGGACGTCGCGGCGACCAAGGTCGATCAGGTGCTGGAGGCCGCGCATCAGGCGGGGCATCCGCTCAAATGCATCAGCGAACCGGTGGAGTAGCTGCAGAAAAGTCCTTTTTCTTTCGCGTCCGGAACTGTTGGACGGTTGGGCGAATCGGATTAAAGTAGGTTTGTAAGCAAGGCAAAGGAAATCACATGATTGCCCAGGAACTGGAAGTCAGTTTGCACATGGCGTTCGTCGAGGCGCGCCAGCAACGTCACGAATTCATCACGGTGGAGCACCTGCTCCTGGCCTTGCTCGACAATCCCAGCGCGGCCGAGGTACTGCGTGCCTGCGCGGCCAACATCGATGACCTGCGCAAGTCGCTCTCGAATTTCATCAAGGACAACACGCCGCAGGTCGCCGGCACCGATGACGTGGACACCCAGCCCACGCTGGGTTTCCAGCGCGTCATCCAGCGCGCCATCATGCATGTGCAGTCCACCGGCAGTGGCAAGAAGGAAGTCACCGGCGCCAATGTACTGGTGGCGATCTTTGGCGAGAAGGATTCGCATGCCGTCTATTACCTGCACCAGCAGGGCGTGACCCGCCTGGACGTGGTCAACTTCATTGCCCACGGCATCAAGAAGAGCGACCAGCCGGAGCCGTCCAAATCGAACGAGGGTCAGCCCGAGGGCGAGGAGGGTGGCAGCGAGAAGAACGAGAAGGCTTCGCCGCTGGAGCAGTACACACAGAACCTGAACCAGGCGGCCAAGGATGGCAAGATCGATCCGCTGATCGGCCGCGAGTACGAGGTCGAGCGTGTCATCCAGATCCTGTGCCGTCGCCGCAAGAACAACCCGCTGCTGGTGGGTGAGGCCGGTGTCGGCAAGACGGCAATTGCCGAAGGCCTGGCGTGGCGCATTGTGCAGAAGGATGTACCGGAGATCCTGGCCGAGGCCAATGTCTACTCGCTGGACATGGGTGCCCTGCTGGCCGGCACCAAGTACCGCGGCGATTTCGAGCAGCGCCTCAAAGGGGTGCTCAAGTCGCTCAAGGACAAGCCGAATGCCATCCTGTTCATCGACGAGATTCACACCCTGATCGGCGCTGGCGCAGCGTCCGGCGGCACGCTGGACGCGTCCAACCTGCTCAAGCCGGCGCTGTCCAGCGGGCAACTCAAGTGCATCGGTGCCACGACCTTCACCGAGTACCGCGGCATCTTCGAGAAGGACGCGGCGCTGTCACGTCGTTTCCAGAAGGTGGATGTGGTGGAGCCGAGCGTGCCCGAGACCATTGAAATCCTCAAGGGGCTGAAGTCGCGCTTCGAGGAACACCACAACGTCAAGTACGCCAATGCGGCGCTGCAAGCCGCGGCCGAGCTGTCAGCCAAGTACATCAATGACCGCCACCTGCCGGACAAGGCGATCGATGTGATCGATGAGGCGGGCGCGGCGCAACGCATTCTCACGCCCTCCAAGCGCAAGAAGACCATTGGCAAGAGCGAGATCGAGGATATCGTCGCCAAGATCGCCCGCATTCCGCCCGCCAATGTGTCACACGATGACCGCAGCAAGCTGCAGACGCTGGAGCGTGATCTGAAGAGCGTGGTGTTCGGGCAGGACAAGGCTCTCGAGGTACTGGCCTCGGCCGTCAAGATGGCGCGTTCAGGTCTGGGCAAACCGGACAAGCCGATCGGTTCCTTCCTGTTCAGCGGCCCCACCGGCGTCGGCAAGACCGAAGCTGCCAAGCAGCTGGCCTACATCATGGGTGTTGACCTGATCCGCTTCGACATGTCGGAGTACATGGAGCGTCATGCGGTGAGCCGCCTGATCGGCGCGCCTCCCGGTTACGTCGGTTTTGACCAGGGGGGGCTGCTGACCGAGGCCATTACCAAGAAGCCGCACGCGGTGCTGCTGCTCGACGAGATCGAGAAGGCCCACCCGGACATCTTCAACGTGTTGCTGCAGGTCATGGACCACGGCACGCTGACCGACAACAACGGGCGCAAGGCCGACTTCCGCAACGTCATCATCATCATGACGACCAACGCGGGCGCGGAGACCATGAACAAGGCGACCATTGGTTTCACCAACCCGCGCCAGGCGGGCGACGAGATGGGCGACATCAAGCGCCTGTTCACGCCGGAGTTCCGTAACCGGCTCGACGCCATCGTGAGCTTCAAGGCGCTGGACGAGAACATCATCCTGCGCGTGGTCGACAAGTTCCTGCTGCAGTTGGAGACTCAGCTGGCCGAAAAGAAGGTCGAGGTTACCTTCACCGACAAGCTGCGCAAGCATCTGGCGAAGAAGGGTTTCGATCCGCTCATGGGCGCCCGTCCGATGCAGCGCCTGATCCAGGACACCATCCGTCGCGCCTTGGCCGACGAGTTGCTGTTCGGCCGCCTGACCGAGGGCGGTCGTCTGACGGTGGATCTGGATGAGAAGGACGAGGTCACGCTCGACATCCAGCCGCTGCCGAAGAAGGAGGGCAAAGCCAGGCCGGAGGAAGCGACGGCGGGCTGACGCAGCTGCCGTCCCTGAAGACGAAAAAAAGCCTGCACGCGTGCAGGCTTTTTTGTGGCGGGACGCGCCGATCAGCGGAAGCCGACGCGGTCCAGCATCTGCTGTACCTTGACCGAGTTCATCCCGACCACATTGATCGGAATGGTCTCACTCTTGAATGAAGTGCCCCCCATGGCCTGCAGGGCGGGGTTGCTGAGCTTCACGCCCTTGGCCGTGGGCCATTCGTTGTTGCCATTGGCGAAATGCTCCTGTGCAGACGGGCTGGCCAGGTACTCCAGGAACTTGACCGCGTTGGCCTGGTTCTTCGCGTGCTTGGCCACGGCGCCGCCCGCAATGTTGACGTGCGTGCCCCAACTGGCCTGGTTCGGGAGGACCACGCCCACGCGCTCCACCACGGCCTGGTCTTCCGCCTTGGGTGAGCGCATCAGGCGCGCCAGGTAGTAGGTGTTCGTGACGGCAATGCCGCACTCGCCGGCTGCGACGGCCTTGATCTGGTCGGTGTCACCGCCTTTGGGGGCGCGGGCCATGTTGTCGACCATGCCCTTGAGCCAGGCTTCGGTCTTCTGCTCCCCCAGATGTTCCAGTACTGCACCGAACAGCGAGAGGTTGTAGGGGTGGGAGCCGGATCGGATGCAGAGCTTGCCCTTGTTCTTCGGATCGCCGAGCTCCTCGTAGGTGTCGACGTCCTCCTTCTTGACCTTGAGCTTGTCGTAGACGACGACGCGCGCCCGGGTCGAGAAACCGTACCAGGCCGACGCACCATCGGCAGTTGCCTTGCCGCGAAATTGCGTTGGAATGGCATCGTCCAGCGTCTTCGACTTGACGGGCTGGAAAAGGCCGTCGACTTCCGCGCGCCAGAGGCGGGCGGCGTCCACCAGCAGAATGACATCGGCCGGCGATGCGGCACCCTCGGCTTTCAGGCGCGAGATGATGCCGGCGTCATCAGCGTCGACACGGTTGATCTTGATGCCGGTGGCCTTGGTGAAGCCGCCATAGAGCGCTTCATCACTCGGGTAATGGCGGGCCGAGTAGATGTTGAGCACCTGCTCCTGGGCGCTGGCCGCGGTCGTTGCCAGCAAAATGACGGTTGCCAGGGGGAGAAAACGCTTGCGCATGACAATGGACCCTTTCAGATGATGTTGCAATGATAGAGCAAACACGAATCATTCTTAATAAACTTTCAGTAAATCCCTGCGCTGCATCAAGAATTGGCGTGCTGGCCTTGCTGATCGGCCTTCTGGCCGGCTGCGGCGGCGTGCCGGTAGCTCCCGTCGAAGCACCGGTGGCAGTACCGACGCAGGAGCCTGCCAAGCGGCCGCCCCGAATAGGCCTGGCGCTAGGTGGTGGCGCGGCGCGGGGGTTCGCGCATGTCGGTGTCATCCAGGTACTGGAAGAGGCGGGGCTCCGGCCTGCGCTGGTCTCCGGCACCTCGGCAGGCAGCCTGGTGGCGGCACTGTATGCCAGCGGCAAGACCGGGGCGCAATTGCAACAGATCGCCGAGACCATGGAGGAAGCCACCTTTGCCGACTGGACGTTGCCGATCTTCAGCCGAGGCCTGCTGCGCGGCGAGGCCTTGGCGCGCTATGTCCATGCACAAGTCAGCGGGCGCTTGATCGAAGACATGTCCCTGCCGTTGGGCATCGTGGCCACCGACCTCAACAGTGGCCAGGGCGTCCTGTTCCAGCGGGGCGACACGGCCACTGCCGTGCGGGCCTCGAGTGCCGTGCCGGCCGTCTTCCAGCCGGTGCGGATTGCCGGGCGCGAGTATGTGGACGGTGGGCTGGCGTCGCCAGTGCCGGTGCGCTTTGCCCGACAGATGGGGGCCGAGCTGGTGATTGCCGTGGACATCTCGAACGTGCCGGACGCCAACCCGGCTGGCGATACGCTGCAGATCCTGCTGCAGACCTTCACCATCATGGGCCGCAGCATCAACAACTGGGAGCTGCGGGATGCCGACGTGGTTGTCAGGCCCGCGCTCAACGGCATGGCCGGCGCCGACTTCAATGCGCGCCGCCGCGCGATCCAGGCGGGCCGGGTGGCCATGCAGCAAGCCCTGCCGCAGCTTCGGGCTGCCATCGAAGCCAGGACGCGGTGAAGGAGGCGGAGAGGTAAAAAAAAGCCTCGTCAGAGACGAGGCTTTGAAGGGATCCCTGAACCCGAAGGTGTCGAAAGGACCCGAGGAGACAACCGGTAGAAACGAATCCGTTTCCAATGAAGCAAATTATGTCAGGGTTTTCCCGGGTTGTAAAGGGATTCGCTTCAAAATTTGAGGGTTTACCCTTTGTTACCGTTTGCGGGCTGCCGGCTTGGCAGCGCTGACGGCATTGGCCGCCACGGCATTGAAGTTCGATTCGGCCAGCTCGGTCGCTTGCTTGACCGATTTTTGGATCGATTCCAGCGCGTTGTTGGCCGCAGCCACAGCGCTCTTCATCACGGCCACAGCGGTCTCGGAGCCGGCGGGGGCGTTCTTGGCGGCATTGTCGACCAAGCCGACAAATTTCTTCTGCGCTTCCGCGGCTTGGCTTTCAAAAGCCTTGCCGAATTCAGCGCCGGTGCCGGAAGCGATGTCATACAGGTGACGGCTGTAGGCCACGGTTTTCTCGGCCAGCGGCTGGAACAGGGCGGACTGCAGGGCCAGCAGTTCCTGGGCGTCCTTGACGCTCAGCACCGACTGGGCCTGGTTGGCGGCATCGGCCAGAGCGGCGCGCGACGCGGTCATGTTCAGTTCAACCAGCTTTTCCACGCCTTCAAAGGCTTTGCTGGTCAAGCCAAACAGGGTTTCAACGTTGGCTTTGTGGGAGGCCATGACTTGTTCGACGGTCAACATACAAATCTCCTTGAAGGTGAGCTGATAAATAATGCTGCAGTGCAACATGATTCGAATTATAGGGACGCCCATGTGGGATGCAAGCAATATTTGCTGCATTGCAGCAAATTAGAGGTGAACCCCTAATTGGGGAGCATTCAGGCGGCGGTGGCCTTGGCATCAGAATCAGCCCATGCAGGCGTTCTATTCCGACCATTTTGTATTGCCGTTGCCGGCGGGGCATCGCTTTCCCATGGCCAAGTACGCCTTGCTGCGGCAGCGACTGGCGGACGAATTTCCAGCCTTGGCGCTGCGTGAGGCACCGCGGGCCAGTGATGGCGAACTGGCCCTGGCCCACGCCCCTTCCTACATCGCCGCCCTGGAGGCGGGCACGATCAGCCCGCAGGCGATGCGGGAGATCGGCTTTCCGTGGAGCGCGGCCATGGTCGAGCGCTCCCGGCGCTCGGCCGGGGCCACGATCGCGGCGGCGCGTGTTGCATTGGCCGAGGGGGTGGCAGCCAATCTGGCCGGTGGCACGCACCATGCCGGTCGCGAGCAGGGCGGCGGCTTCTGCGTCTTCAATGACGCCGCTGTGGCCGCGCGGCTGATGCAGGCCGAGTGGAGCCGGTTGCATCGGCGCAACCTGCGGGTGGCCGTCATCGACCTCGACGTGCACCAGGGCAATGGCACCGCGGACATCTTCCGGCATGACGATAGCGTCTTCACCCTGTCGTTGCACGGGGAGAAGAACTTCCCCTTCCGCAAGGAGGCCAGCGATCTGGATGTGGCCTTGGCTGACGGCTGTGGCGACGTGGCCTATCTGCAGGCGCTGGAACAGACGCTGGAGGCGCTGAATCACCGATTCGAGCCGGGGCTGGTCATCTACCTGGCCGGCGCCGATCCGTTTGAAGGCGACCGGCTCGGGCGCCTGAAGCTGAGCTACGACGGTCTGGAGGCGCGTGACCGGCGTGTCTTCGACTGGTGCTGGCAACGACGAATCCCCCTGGCGCTGGCCATGGCCGGAGGTTACGGCGTGAAGATCGAGGAGACAGTGCAGGTGCAGGTCAACACCTATCGGGTGGCCATCGACTACTGGCGCCGCTGGCAAACCCTCAGCGCCTGAACGCGGCGGGCTGGCAAAATCAGCTCCCAGCATGAATCAAAAAACAGAAAAAGCGAGACCCGAGAGACGCAGTGCCTACCCGGCCTTTCGCAGCATCACGACGCGCTGGATGGACAACGATGTCTATGGTCACGTCAACAACGTCGTCTACTACAGCTGGTTCGATACGGCCGTCAATGCCTGGCTGATCGAGCAGGGCGCGCTGGACATCCATGGCGGAGCCACGATCGGCCTGGTGATCGAGACCCAGTGCAACTACTTTGCCCCGCTGGCGTTCCCGCAGACGGTCGAGGCCGGCATCCGGGTCGCGCATCTGGGCAATTCCAGCGTGCGCTATGAAGTCGGCCTGTTTGCCCAAGGGGCAGACGAGGCCGCTGCCCAAGGGCATTTCGTCCATGTCTACGTGGACCGGCAGACGCGCCGGCCGGTTCCATTGCCCCAACAACTCAGAGCCGTACTGGAGACCCTTGCATGACCCCGATGTCTGTCGACGACGCCATCCATTCGCGCATGTCAACACGCGCCTTCACGTCGCAGGCGGTGCCGCGCGACCTGATTGTCGAGCTGCTTCAGCTGGCCAGCCGCGCTCCCTCCGGCACCAACACCCAGCCCTGGAAGGTCTATGTGCTGCAGGGTGCCAGCCGGGATGCTCTGGTGGAGAAAGTCTGCGCCACGCACGACGCGATGCGTGCCGATCCGGCGCTGGCGGCCGAGTACCGCGAGGAATACGACTACTACCCGGAGCAATGGGTCAGCCCCTATATCGACCGGCGGCGCGAGAACGGCTGGGGCCTGTACGGCCTGCTGGGTATCGGCAAGGGCGACAAGGACAAGATGCATGCCCAGCACCAGCGCAACTTCCGCTTCTTCGATGCGCCGGTGGGGTTGATGTTCACGGTGGACCGTGTCATGGGCCGCGGTTCGCTGCTGGACTATGGCATGTTCCTGCAGAGCCTGATGCTGGCGGCGCGTGCCCGCGGTCTGCACACCTGCCCACAGGCGGCCTGGAATGGCTACGCGAAGATCATCCTGCCGCATATCGGTGCCGGCGCCAGTGAAATGCTGGTCTGTGGCATGGCGCTCGGCTATGCCGATGAAACGCAGATCGTGAACACCTTCCACACGCCGCGCGTGCCGGTCGCGGAGTTCACGCACTGGATCGATTGACACGAGGAGACAAGAATGAGACTTAAACGTTGGAGCCTACTGCTGGGGGCGCTGGCGGTCTGGCCGGGGCTCGCCACGGCGGCCGAACTCGACGGCAGCCAGCTGTCGGTCCTGTGGGGCGTGCCCTTTGCCGGCATCCTGCTGTCGATTGCCTTGATGCCCCTGCTGGCGCCGATGTTCTGGCACCACCATTTCGGCAAGGTGGCGGCGGCCTGGGCACTGGCCTTCCTGTTGCCGTTCGCCGTGACGTTCGGTCCGGGTGTGGCTTCGGTCAGTTTCGTGCATGCCCTGCTGGCGGAATACATTCCCTTCATCATCCTGTTGACGGCGCTCTTCACGGTTGCCGGCGGCATCTATATCCGGGGCAACCTGCATGGCAGCCCGGGGCTCAACACCGCGATCCTGGCCATCGGGGCGGTGCTGGCCAGCTTCATGGGGACCACCGGGGCCTCGATGCTGATGATCCGGCCGCTGATCCGCGCCAACGACAACCGCCGCCACAAGGCCCACGTGGTGGTGTTCTTCATCTTCATCGTCTCCAATGCCGGCGGCTCGCTGACGCCGCTGGGTGACCCGCCGCTCTTTCTCGGCTTTCTGAAGGGGGTGGATTTCTTCTGGACGCTGAGCCACATCTTCCCCGAGACCCTGTTCCTGGTCGGTAGCCTGCTGCTGCTGTTCTACCTGATGGACAGCTGGTACTACCACCGGCGCGAGGAGATCCTGCCGGTGGACCCGACGCCGGACAGCCGCAGCATCGGCTTCAATGGTGCTGCCAACTTCTGGCTGTTGGGTGCCATCGTCGGGCTGGTGCTGCTCAGCGGTTTCTGGAAGTCCGGCCTGGTGTTCAATGTCTTCGGTACCGAAGTCGGTCTGCCGGGTCTGGTGCGCGATGTGGGCCTGATCATCGTGACCCTGGTCTCACTGAAGATCACGCCGACGGCGGTCCATGTCGACAACCAGTTCTCGTGGGCGCCGATGCAGGAGGTGGCCAAGCTGTTTGCCGGCATCTTCCTCACCATCATCCCAGTGATTGCCATGCTCAAGGCCGGCCTCAACGGTCCGTTCGGCGCCGTCGTGGCGGCGGTGACGCGCCCCGACGGCTCGCCCGATCCGGCCATGTACTTCTGGGCTGCCGGCACTCTGAGCTCCTTCCTGGACAACGCCCCGACCTATTTGGTGTTCTTCAACACCGCAGGCGGTGACCCGGCGGTGCTGATGACCACCCTGGCACCGACGCTGGCCGCGATCTCGGCCGGCGCCGTGTTCATGGGTGCCAACACCTACATCGGCAATGCCCCCAACCTGATGGTCAAGGCGATTGCCGAAGACCGCGGTGTGAAGATGCCCAGCTTCTTTGGTTACATGGCCTGGTCGGTGGCCATCCTGGTTCCCCTGTTTATTGTCATGACCTTCATCTGGTTCCGTTGAGAAAGCATTCCATGAGCAAACCCCGCATCCTGATCGCCCGCGCCGTTTTTCCCGAGGTCATCGAGCGCCTGTCACAGCATTTCGAAGTCGAATCCAACCAGGCGGATGCCGTCTGGAGCAAGGCCGAGCTGACCGCCAGACTGCGCGACAAGGACGGCGCCTTCACCACCGGAAGCGACCGCATTGACGGCGAGGTGCTCGCCGCCTGTCCGCAGTTGAAGGTCTGTGCCAACATGGCCGTCGGCTACAACAACTTCGACCTCGATGCCATGACGGCGCGTGGCGTGCTGGGCACCAACACGCCCGACGTGCTGACCGAGACCACGGCCGATTTCGGCTTTGCCTTGCTGATGGCCACGGCGCGCCGCATCGCCGAGAGCGAGCATTACCTGCGCGCGGGTCAGTGGACCAAGTGGAGCTATGACATGTTTGCCGGTTCCGACATCCATGGCGCCACGCTCGGCATCCTGGGCATGGGCCGCATTGGCCAGGGCATCGCCAGGCGCGGCGCGCATGGCTTTGGCATGAACGTGATCTACCACAACCGCTCTCGTCTCGACGAGGCGACGGAACGCGAATGCAAGGCACGTTACGTCAGCAAGGAGGAGTTGCTGAAGACAGCCGACCACCTGGTGCTGGTGCTGCCTTACTCGGCGGCTTCGCACCACGCCATTGGCGCCGCTGAACTGGCGCAGATGAAGCCCACGGCGACGCTGGTCAACATCGCGCGCGGCGGCATCGTGGACGATGCGGCGCTGGCCCGGGCCCTGCGTGACAAACGTATTGCGGCCGCCGGCCTCGATGTGTTCGAAGGCGAACCCAAGGTCCACCCGGACCTGCTGACCGTGCCCAACGTCGTTCTGACGCCGCACATCGCCAGTTCCAGCGTGCCGACGCGCCTGGCCATGGCCAACCTGGCGGCTGACAACCTGATCGAGTTCTTTGCCCGCGGCAAGGCGCTGACGCCGCTCAATCCGCAGGTGCTGGCCCAGGCCTGAGGGCTCAGCGGCGGAACTGCTCGCTCGCCTGCCGGGTCACTTCGCCCAGCAGGTGTTCGCGGGCGTGGCATTCCCGCAACCAGCGCGCGTCGTTGTGGCTACGTTCGGCGCTGTTGCGCAGCAGTTCGATGCCGGCGCCGGCGCCCAGTGACATGGCGTGGCGGTCGATCTGCTCCATGGTCTTCAGAATGTGCTCCTTCAGCGGCAGGTGGGTTCCGCTGGCCGGGTCCACATAGATCGCGTCGAGGCCGAAGCGGCAGGCCTGGAAACGGTTGTAGGTGTAGACCAGGTAGTCGTCTTCGGCCGGCATGAAGGGCTGCTCCTGCAGGAACCAGGCCGCCAGCGCCTGCACATAGGCCGACAGGGCGGCGGCGCGCTCCACACTCAGGGGCGTGTCGAACACCCGGATCTCGATCGTGCCGTATTCCGGCTTGGGCCGGATGTCCCAATAGAAGTCCTTCATGCTTTTCACGACCCCGGTGCGCGTCATCTTGTCGAAGTAGGCTGTGAAGTCGTTCCAGTGCAACACGAAGGGCGCGCGCCCGGAGAGCGGGAAGGCAAACACCGAGTTTAGGCGTGCCGAGTCGAAGGCGGTGTCATGGCCCTGCACGAAGGGCGAGGAGGCCGACAGCGCGATGAAGTGCGGGATGTAGCGCGACATGCGGTGCAGCATCAGCAGGGCGCTGTCGGCATCCGGGCAACCCACGTGCACATGCTGGCCGAAGATGGTGAATTGCTTGGAGAGGTAGCCGTACAGCTCCGACAGCTGGCGGAAACGCGGCTTGTCGTAGATGCGTCGCTCGTGCCACTGCTGGAAGGGATGGGTCCCGCCGCCGACCACGGCGATGTTGAGCTTGTCGGCGCACTGCACCAGGGCATCGCGGATCTGGCCCAGCTGGCCGAGTACCTCGGAAGACGACTGACAGACGCCGGTCGAGATCTCGATCATGCTGGAGGTCATCTCCGGCACCACGCTGCCAGGCAGCTTGCGTTTGGACATCAGACGCAGCATGTCGTCGGCATAGGGCGCGAGATCGTAGTCGTGGGTATTGACCAGCTGCAATTCCAGTTCGACGCCGAGTGACAGTGCCGCGGAGTGGTGGAAGGTTTCCAAGGTCATGCTTGTTCTCCGGAGGCAGGGCGCTGCGGCAGCGTCGGCCACGAGGCCTCACCGCAGCGCTGCAGGGCGGCGGTGGTCATGAGGGCACCCAGCACCTCCATGAACAGGATCAGCGGCAAGGCGATGGCGACCACCTGCGTGCCCAAGGCCGGCGCGAACTGCACGAACTGCGACACCAGTAGCAAGGCCACGGCCGAGATCGGCCACATAGCACACGCGGTCCAGAACGCCTGGCGCAGGCTGGCGCCACTGCCGACGCCGCCGAGGCCGATGGCCAGCGTCTTGGCCAGGGTGCGCGCCAGCACGATGGCGGCAATGACGTTGAGGGCCAGCAGGCTCCAGTCGGCCTGCGCGGCGGCCATCGACACCAGCACGAACATCAGGATGGTCAGGATCGAGGACGCCGTACCGAACTGGCGTGGCCATGACCACGGACGCGGATGCAGCGTCTTGAGCAGGATGCCGGCCAGCAGGGCGGTCAGCGGGGCTGAACCACCATAGTTGGCGGCCACGGTGGTGCAGGCCGCCACCAGCGCGAGCAGTGCCACCGAGGTGTTCTCACTGGTAGGGCTCATGAAGCGCAGCGTCGCCCGCAACGCCAACGAGAGCACGGCCCCGAACAGCACGGACAGGCTGAGCAGCAGCATGACGGGCACGAAGGCTTCGGTGATGGAGGAGGCCGGGCCACCCAGGAAGCGCGCCATGACACCGCCCAGCGCCAGCACATACAGCGTGTTGAGGGCCGCCAGCGTGATGGCGCGGTCGGTCACCGGCCCGCTGGCGCGGACATCCACCGCCACCCGCATGAGCACGGCCGGCGAGGTGGCCATGGCCAGCAGGGCCAGCGGTGCGTGCAGCGTCGGGTCGACATTGAGCAGTTGCAGCACCCAGTACACCGCGGCATAGGTGAGCGCGGCTTCGGTCAGGCTCTGCACCAGCAGCATGGGATTGTGGCGGAACCAGCGCAGCGTCAGGCGGCCACCGGCCTCGAACAGCAGCACCGACAGGCCGAGTTCGACCATGAACAGGCCGATGCCGTTCAGCGGCCACTGGGTGGTGGTGAAGCCGGTGAAGCCCGCCAGGGCGCCGACGACCGAATAGCCCAGCACCTTGGGCAAGCCCAAGCGGCGCTGCAGCAGGTGGCCGGTGGCAGCGGCCAGGGCGAGCAGCACCGCCCATTGCACGGTGGGCAGGCCGGCGGAGGGCTGGATCCACTCAGGCCAGAACTGCATCAGATCGTTCATGGTCTCTCCTCAGCCGCACCGGAACCCCTGAGGGTACCGGCGACGGCGTTCAAAGTTGTTCGGCCAGCGGCGTCATGGCCGCTGCGGTGTCGATGTGCATGGTCGCAATCAGCGTGTCGAGGTCGGCATTGAGTCGCTGCAGCGTGGCAGGTGGCAGGTTGCCCAGGGCCTTGGGCAGCACGCCGATGTAGGGCGCACGCAGGCGTTGCAGCACCCGGGCGCCAGCGGGCAGCAGGCGCAGGCGCAGCACCCTGCGGTCGACCTCGTCGCGCGCCGTGCTGACCAGGCCGCGTTCGATCAGTGTCTTGACCAGGTTGCTGGTGGTCGACTGGTGCACGTCCATTGCCTGGGCCAGTTCGCTCAGACGAATGCCGGGGCGCTCGCGCAGGATGCTCAACGCACGCAACTGGGCGGCGCCAGCGCCGGTCAACTTCTCGACCTGCTGGAAATGGGTGCGGACCGAATCGAAGATGACACGGAAGCGCCGCAAAGCCTGCGTTGCCGGGTCCACTGGCTCATTCAGGGGCTGGGACGGGCAGGTCGGTGTGGCACGGGCCCTGCGTTTCGGCCTGGCCAGGCTGTTGGTGGGGGTCATGCGCCAATTATATTTGTACCAATGTTTTTGCCGGCAATTCCCCTGCGGTCCACAAGGCCGGAGTGACATGTTTTGAACAACAATATGGTGTTGGAGGAACCCGTTTTGAACGACATCGTGCTTTGGTCTGTGCTGGCGCTGACCGCCGTGAATCTGTTGCTGCTGCTGTGGATGGCATTGCGGCGGCGCGAGGACGCCGCACCGCAGGCCGCCGAGCAGCTGCGGGCCGAACTGGTGACGGCGCTGCAGAACGGCAACGAGCGGCTGGAGCGCGAGTTGCGCCAGGAGATCACCGAGTCGGCGCGCAGTGGCCGGCTGGAGCTGGCGCAGAACCTGGCCACCTTCCAGCAGAGTCTGGTGCAGCAGGCCGCTGAGGCCACGCGCACGCAGAACACGCAGATCGATGCCTTTGGGCAGCAGCTGGCGCTGCTGCAGAAGACACTGTCCGACACGCTGACACTGCAGCTGTCGAACCTGAGTGAGTCCAACGCACGGCGGATGGCCGAGGTGCGTGCCACGCTGGAAGCGCAGCTGGCCCAGCTGCAGCAGACCAATGTGGCCAAGCTCGACGAGATGCGTGCCACCGTGGACGAGAAGCTGCAGACCACGCTGCACACGCGCCTGGGCGAGAGCTTCAAGCAGGTGGCCGAGCGGCTGGAGCAGGTGCACAAGGGCCTGGGCGAGATGCAGACGCTGGCGGCCGGCGTGGGCGACCTCAAGCACCTGCTGACCAATGTGAAGACCCGTGGCATGTTCGGCGAGGCGCAACTGGCCGCGCTGCTGGAGCAGGTGTTCGTGCCCGACCAGTACGCGGCACAGGTGCCCACGCGCCCGGGCAGCAAGAACGTGGTCGACTTTGCGATCAAGCTGCCCGGCCGCTCCGACGAGGGTGCGGCGCTGTGGCTGCCGATCGATGCCAAGTTCCCGAACGAAGATTACGAGCGCCTGCTGGATGCACAGCAGCGTGCCGACGGCGCGGCGGCCGAACTGGCGGCCAAGGCGCTGGAGGCGCGCATCCGGCTGGAGGCCAAGTCGATTGCCGACAAGTACATCGAGCCGCCGCACACGACGGACTTCGCCATCCTGTTTCTGCCGACGGAAGGCCTGTATGCGGAGGTGCTGCGCCGTCCGGGGCTGATGGAGGCGCTGCAGCGCGAGCACCGCGTGACGCTGGCCGGGCCGACCACCCTGCTGGCCATGCTCAATTCGCTGCAGATGGGTTTTCGCACGCTGGCGCTGGAGAAGCGCTCCAGCGAGGTGTGGCAGGTGCTGGGTGCCGTCAAGACCGAGTTCGACAAGTTCGGTGGCGTGCTGGCCAAGGTCAAGACGCAGACCGAGACGGTGCTCAACACGCTCAGCAGCGCCGAGGTGCGCAGCCGTGCCATGAACCGCGTGCTGCGCCAGGTCGAGGCGCTGCCGGAGGCGCAGGCGCAGGCCCTGCTGCCGGTGGACAAAGAGGCTGACGAAGGGTGAGCGTAACGGCCGCTGCGGCATCACCGCGTTGGGCGTTGGCCCGCCTGATCGGTGGCCATATCTGCCTGCACGCCTGCATGGCCGGGCTGCGCATGGCGGCGCCCCTGCTGGCGCTCAAGCAGGGCTACAGCGCACTGGCGGTGGGCGTGCTCATGGCCCTTTTCGCCCTGACCCAGGTGTTCCTGGCCCTGCCGGCGGGCCGCTATGCCGACCGGCGTGGTTTGAAGGCGCCCGTGGGTTGGAGCGTGCTGGCGGCTACCTTCGGCGCTGGTCTGGCGGCCGCCTGGCCGCTCTTCCCGGTGTTGTGCCTGGCGGCGCTGCTGACCGGCGGCGCCACCGGGGCGACGGCGATTGCCCTGCAGCGCCACGTGGGCCGGGCGGCGCGCGATGCGACCGAACTCAAGCAGATGTTCAGCTGGCTGTCCATCGGGCCAGCGACCTCGAACTTCCTCGGACCGCTGGCGGCCGGCCTGCTGATCGACCATGCCGGCGAGTGGCTGGGTGGTCAGGCCGGTGATCTGTCGGGCTATCGCACGGCTTTTGCGCTGATGGCGCTGTTGCCGTTGCTGACCTGGTGGTGGGTCCACCGCACGGTCGAGCGGCCCATGGGAGCCGCCCCGGCCGCACAGGGCAAGCGCCGCGCCTGGGACCTGCTGCGCGAGCCCATGATGCGCCGGCTGTTGCTGGTGAACTGGTTCCTGTCCTCCTGCTGGGATGTGCACACCTTCGTGCTGCCAGTGCTGGGGCATGAGCGCGGTTACAGCGCTTCCGTGATCGGCGTGCTGCTGGGCAGCTTTGCGGTGGCGGCCACGCTGGTGCGGTTGGCCATGCCCTGGCTGGCGGCGCATCTGCGCGAATGGCTGGTCATCAGTGGCGCCATGCTGCTGACTGGTCTGCTGTTCGGCCTTTACCCCTTCATGCCCAATGCCCTGAGCATGGGTGTGTGCTCTGTGCTGCTGGGGCTGGTACTGGGTTCGGTGCAACCCATGATCATGAGCACCCTGCACCAGATCACGCCCGCGGACCGCCATGGCGAGGCGCTGGGCCTGCGCCTGATGTCACTCAACGGCTCCAGCGTGCTGATGCCGATGCTGTTCGGCAGCATCGGTGCCGTGGTGGGCGTATCGGTGGTGTTCTGGACCGTGGGCGCGGTGGTCGGGCTCGGCAGCCGTGTCGCCTGGACGTTGAGGGCTCCGACGCTGTCTCACGCTGCTTAGACGCCGCGCAGTGGCGTGGCGTGGGCGGGTCCGGTGCTTCGACGGGGTAAGGGGCGGCCGCCTTCAGACGTCTCGCGGCGCTTCAGGTCGACCCGTTCTCCAGTCGGTAGAACGACTGGATCGCTTCCCACGCCGCCTCCGGCGTGTCGACGAAACTGAACAGGTCGAGATCCGTCGCGGCAATCACGCCTTCCTCGACCAGCAGCTCGAAATTGATCAGACGTTTCCAGAAGCTGCTGCCGAACAGCACCACTGGCACCGGCTCGGACTTGCCCGTCTGCACCAGGGTCAGGATCTCGAACAGTTCATCCAGCGTCCCGAAGCCGCCGGGGAAGGCCACCAACGCCTTGGCACGCATCATGAAGTGCATCTTGCGCAGCGCGAAGTAGTGGAACTTGAAGCACAGGCTGGGCGAGATGTAGGGGTTGTGCGTCTGCTCGTGCGGCAGCGCGATGTTCAAGCCGACGTTGAGCGCGCCTGCCTCGTGCGCGCCGCGGTTGGCGGCTTCCATGATGCCGGGGCCACCACCGGTGCAGATGTACAGACGCTCGTGTTCCGGCAGGCGACTGCTGTGCTCCGCCACCAGGCGGCCGAAGCGGCGGGCCTGCTCGTAGTGGCCGGCGTTGCGCACGTCGCGCTCGGCACGTGCCAGGGCCTGGGCGTCACCGCCGGCGCGCGCTTGTGCCAGCCGTTCCTGGGCGGCATCCGGCGAGGCAAAGCGGGCGCTGCCGAAGACCACGATGGTGTTGGCCACGCCCTGGGCCTGCTGGTCGAGGTCGGGTTTGAGCATCTCCAGCTGGAAGCGGATGCCGCGTGTCTCGCGGCGCAGCAGGAATTCCGGGTCGGCGAAGGCCAGGCGGTAGGCATCGCCTTGCAGCGGCAGGCCGGCATCGGCATGGGCCTTCAGGTCGGCCCAGGCATCGGCCAGGGTGCGTTCATTCAGATCGTGCGGGGTTTTCATAGGGGTGTCAGGGAGTCAGCGACGCCAGCGCCGCGGCGATGGCCGGCGCCATGCTCGTGGCGTTGCTGGGGTGGGTGATGCAGTCGGTGCTCCAGACGTGGCCGATGCCGGCCGCGTGCAGCAGCGGCAGCGCGTCGCCGGCCAGCAGGGCATGCGTGACCGCCACGTCCACCGAGGCGGCGCCGGCCGCCAGCAGCAGCCGTGCGGCTTGCGCCAGGGTGTGGCCGCTGCTGGCGACATCGTCGAGCAGCACCACGGCGCGTTCACGGAAATCGATGGCCGGCAGTTCGATGCTGACGGCGCGGTCACCGTGGCGTACCTTGCGGCACACCGCATGGTCAAAGCCGTGGCGTGCGGCGGCTTGCGCCACCCATTGCGCCGACTCCTCGTCCGGCCCTACCAGCAGCGCCTGTGGCCGCTGCTGCGCAATCAGGTCGGCCAGCAGCGGAGCGCCGCTGAGCACCATGGCCTGCGGCACCGGCACAGCCTCCTGCAGCGTGGCGACGCGGTGCAGGTGCGGGTCCACTGTGATGACGGCATCGAACAGCTCAGCCAGGAAACGGCCGACGATGCGCTGGCTGACGGCCTCGCCGGGGGTGAAGGCGATGTCCTGCCGCATGTAGGCCAGGTAGGGGGTGACCAGCGTGAGATGCCGGGCCCCGAGCGCGCGCGCGGTGCGGGCGGCCAGCAGCAGTTCGACCAGCTTCTCGTTCGGGTGGTCGAGCGTGCGCAGCACCACCACACGCTCCGGCAAGGTGGCGGGCAGGCGCAGCTTGAATTCACCGTCGGGAAAGCGGTGGCGTTCGATCAGCCCCAGGGACAGGTCGGCGTGCGTGGCAATCCGTTGGGCGCTGGGCAGTTCGTCGTCGAAGTGCAGCAGCAGGGCAGGCTGGGCCATCAGAACTCCACAAAGACCAGCGGCACATCTTCCGACCGGCCGATGCTGTAGCCGATGGATTTCTGGCAGGCCTGGCGGGCGAACTCGAGATCAGCCGGGAAACTGGCGTGCACGCGGTACAGGGCCTCGCCGGCCTGCACTTCCTCCCCGAGCTTGCGCAGCAGGTCGACACCGGCGTTCTTGACCTTGGGGGCGCCGGCAAAGCGGGCAATGCGCGCCAGCTGCAGGTTGTCGATGCCGCAGACCACGCCGGCTTGGGGGGCGCGAATTTCGAACGTCAATGGGCCCAGCTCAGGGTGGTTGTGGTCGAAGGCCTTGCTGCCCTGGGCCTGGATGAGGTCGTTCATCTTGGCGGCGGCACGGCCCGAGTCGAGGATGTCGCGCGCAATCGCAAACCCGTCACCGCCGCGCACATCGGGGCTGGACTCGATCAACCGACCGGCCAGGCGCAGGGCCTTCTGCCGCAGGTCCATCGGGGCGCGCGGATCGTTCTCCAGTACCCGCATCACATCGCGTGCTTCCAGCATCGGGCCGATGCCGAAGCCCACCGGCTGGCGGCCGTCGGTGATGACGACATCGAGCGAGAGCTTCATGCGTTTGGCCACGTACTCGAACAGGCGGCGCAGCCGCTGGGCCTCCGGCATGGAGCGCACCTTGGCGGTGGGGCCGATGGGAATGTCGAGCACCAGATGGGTGGAGCCGGCGGCGATCTTCTTCGACAGGATGGAGGCCACCATCTGCGCCGGCGAGTCGAGCGAGAGCGGCCGCTCGACCGAGATCAGCACGTCGTCGGCGGGTGACAGGTGGGCCGTGCCGCCCCAGGCCAGGCAGCCCCGGTGCCGGCGCACGATGTCCTGCAACTGTTCGATCGGCAGCTCGACATTGGCCAGCACCTCCATGGTGTCGGCCGTACCGGCCGGCGAGGTGATGGCGCGCGAGGACGTCTTGGGGCACAGCATGCCGTGCGCCGCGACGATGGGCACCACCAGCATCGACGTGCGGTTGCCGGGGATGCCGCCGATGCAGTGCTTGTCGACCACGGGTTGCTCGTGCCAATCGAGCCGGCGACCGGCTTCGATCATGGCCTGGGTCAGGTAGTAGACCTCCTCGCGGTCGAGCTCGTCGCGGTTGGTTGCGACGACGAAGGCCGTCAATTCGATCTTCGAGTAGTGGTGTTCGGTGACGTCGCGCACGATGGCGCGAAAGTCGTCCAGGTCCAGCCGCTCGCCGGCCAGCTTGCGGTGCAAGGCGCCGATCGACTCGGGTGGTTCGGCCTGCGCAACGCTGACCAGATGACCTTCGGCGACGCCGATCTGGGCGAACGCGGCCTTCGACAGCCCGAGCTGGCCGCAGGCGACGATGGACTCGTCATCCACCACGTTCAGCGAGGCCAGCACACTGCGGCCGTTGGCATGGATTTCCACCTTGGACAGGGCCTTGAAGCCCTCGGCACGGTAGACCTCGCAGTCTCGGTGCATGTAGGCCACGTTCTCGTGGTAGGTGTCGATCAGTACACGGCGCAGCGCCAGTTGTGCCGGGCCCTCGGCCGCATCTGCGGCCGGGCAGGCAGCGCAGGAAGTAGGGGGGGTGTCTTGCATGCAGATAGCCTACACCGAATTGCCGGCACCGGAAAAGCAAAAGGCTCCCGCGGGAGCCTTTTGCTGGGGGCTGTGATGACGGTCGATCAGACGCGCTTGCGGTATTCGCCGGTGCGGGTGTCGATTTCGATCTTGTCGCCCTGGTCCACGAACAGCGGCACGGCCACTTCGAAGCCGGTGGCAATCTTGGCGGGCTTGAGCACCTTGCCCGAGGTGTCGCCCTTGACGGCCGGCTCGGTCCAGGTGATTTCGCGCACGACGCTGGTGGGCAGTTCGACCGAGATGGCCTTGCCGTCGTAGAACACCACTTCCACCGGCATGCCGTCTTCCAGGTAGTTCAGGGCGTCGCCCATGTTTTCGGCTTCGACTTCGTACTGGTTGTACTCGGAGTCCATGCAGACGTACATCGGGTCGGCGAAGTAGGAGTAGGTGCACTCCTTCTTGTCCAGGATGATCTGGTCCATTTTGTCGTCGGCCTTGAACACGACTTCGGTGCCGAAGTTGGCGATCAGGCTCTTGAGCTTCATGCGCACGGTGGCAGCGTTGCGGCCACCGCGGCTGTATTCGGTCTTCAGCACGACCATCGGGTCCTTGCCGTGCATGATCACGTTGCCGGCACGAATTTCCTGAGCGATTTTCATAGTGTTTCCAATGAGTTGGCCGCTCAATGCCCCGAGAAGACCGGTGTTCGTGCGGCAGGTGACGGGAATCCAGCCGGGCGAGCCGCACCAGATTCCGCAAAGCCTTGAATTTTATCGTTTTTTCAAGGCGCTGAGCGTCAGGTGCGGACGCGGGCGACAAATTCAAGCAACTGGCTCACCAGATCGGGCTGTGCCAGCAGGCGCTGGCGTGCGGCTAGCACCGCCGGCGCCCAGGCCGACGGGTCGGGCGCCGGCAAGGGCTGGGTGTCCACCGCGTTCCAGGTTCGGTGAAAGCGGCGCAGCGAATCCGGGGCATCCAGCAGGTCCAGCCAGGCCTGCAGCTTGTGGTGGTGGGCGTCGTCGTGCTGCGGGTAGATGTGCCAGACGAAGGGCTTGCCCGCCCACAGGGCGCGCACCAGCGAGTCCTCGCCGCGCACGAAGTTCAGGTCGCAGGCCCACAGCAAGTGGTCAAAGTCGTCCTGCGTCAGGTAGGGCAGGTAGGACAGGGCAAGCATCTGGCGCCCGTTCCATGCCGGTTCGCGCTGGTCCAGGTCGGCGACGGCGGCGTGCGCGGCAGCGCTGGCACGGCCGGCGGCCACCAGCAGGCGCATCGGCGTCGCCGAGCGCGCCAGTTGGGCCAGCAGGTCGGGTAGGGCTTGCGGCTCGTAGCAGAACAGGCAGACCAGCTGTTCCTCCGCTCGCATGGGGAGGTCGAACTGCGCCAGCCAGGCTGCACGGTCGAAGCCGGCCTGGCGGGCCTGCAAGTCCGGCTCACGCAGCAGGCCACCTGTACGCGGCGTGAAGCCTGGGTAGAAGAAGTGCTTGGTCAGGCCGGCGCCGGGGCCGTGCATCACGGGCGAGGGCAGGCCGTGGCTGCGCTCCACATACGCTTCGGCCGACAGGTACTCCAGGTTGATCCAGGCATGTTTTCGGCCTCTGTCGCCCGTCCAGCGGACGTAGGAAGCTATGAATTCAGGAGCAACCTCGCAGCCGAAGGCTTCCACCAGAACGTCGCCCGGGGGCAGGCCTTGCAGGTCGAGTGGCTGTGTCCAGGGCCGTACCTCGACGCCGCGGTAGCCGGTCGGTGCCATCCAGTGCAGGGCGCTGTCGTCATCCACCCACAGGCGCACGCGTTGGCCGCGCGCCGCCAGCTGGCGCGCCAGCCGCCAGCACACGCCGATGTCGCCATAGTTGTCGATGACCTTGCAGAAGATGTCCCAGAGCAGCGTATGCGTCATGCCGGGATTGTCCACAATACCTCGACCACAATACGCTCCCATGGCATCCGAAACCGATTCCAGCCCGCCAACGTCCGACACTCCGCGCCACAGCGACGGCCTGCTGGCGCAGGTGGCTGCGCTGCCGGCGCTGCCCGGCGTCTACCGCTACCTCGATGCCGAGGGCGCGGTGCTCTACGTCGGCAAGGCGCGCAACCTGAAGAAGCGGGTTTCCAGTTACTTCCAGAAGAACCACGGCGGCACCCGCATCGGCCACATGGTGGGCAAGATCGCGCGGCTGGAGACCACGGTGGTGCGCTCCGAGGCCGAGGCGCTGCTGCTGGAAAATAACCTGATCAAGACGCTCAACCCGCGCTACAACATCCTGTTTCGCGACGACAAGAGCTATCCCTACCTGAAGATCACGGCCGCTTCAGCGGCCCACGGTCAGGCATCGTCGCGCAGCGCGACGGCCTGGCCACGCGTGGCCTACTACCGCGGTGCGGTGGAGAAGAAGCACCACTACTTCGGTCCCTACCCGAGTGCCTGGGCGGTGAAAGAGGCCATCCTGCTGCTGCAGAAGGTGTTCCGGCTGCGCACCTGTGAAGACACTGTGTTCAGCAACCGCACCCGGCCCTGCCTGCTGTACCAGATCAAGCGCTGCTCCGGACCGTGCGTCGGCCTGGTCACGCCCGAGGCCTATGCGCAGGACGTGGCGCATGCCGAGAGCTTCCTGCGTGGCGAGACGCAGCAGGTGCTCCAGCTGCTGGAGGCGCGCATGCTGCGGCATTCGGAGCAACTGGAGTTCGAGCAGGCGGCCGAACTGCGCGACCAGATCGCGGCGCTCTCCAACGTGCTGCACCAGCAGGCGGTGGAGAGTGTGGACGACCGTGACGTCGATATCCTGGCTGTCAGGGTGCAGGGCGGGCGCGCCTGCGTCAACCTGGCCATGGTGCGCGGCGGCCGCCATCTGGGCGACCGGGCCTATTTCCCGGTGCACGTGGATGATGCCGCTGCCATGCATGACAGCGAGGACGAGGCGGCCGAGGCGCCGCCGGTAGAGGTCCAGGTACTGGAGGCCTTCATTGCCCAGCACTACGTGGAAGTGCCCGCGGTACCGACGTTGATCACCAGCGAGCCGGTGAGCAAGAAGCTGATCGAGGCGCTGTCCGAGCAGGCGGGCCTGAAGATCCGCGCCATCCACCAGCCGCGCGAGCAGCGCCGCATCTGGCTCGAGATGGCGCAGACCAACGCGGGCCTGCAACTGGCACGCCTGCTGGCCGAGGAAGGCTCGCAGCAGGCCCGTACGCGCGCACTGGCGGAGGCCCTGGCGCTGCCGCAGGACCGGCTCGACGAACTACGCATCGAATGCTTCGACATCTCGCACACGGCGGGCGAGGCCACGCAGGCGTCCTGCGTGGTGTTCCACCACCACAAGATGCAGAACAGCGAGTACCGGCGCTACAAGATCGAGAACATCACGCCGGGCGACGACTACGCCGCCATGCGCCAGGTGCTGACACGTCGCTATGCCCGGCTGGCGCAGGCGCTGCGCGAGGGGCGAGACAGTGAAGGAGGCGGCGAGGGCGGCATGGCCACCGAGGGTACCGATCGCCTGCCCGATCTGGTGCTGGTGGACGGTGGGAAGGGCCAGGTGAAGATGGCGCGCGAGGTGTTCATCCAGCTCGGCCTGGACCTGTCACTGATCGTGGGCGTGGAGAAGGGCGAAGGCCGCAAGGTCGGGCTGGAGGAGCTGGTGTTCGCCGACGGCCGTGACAAGGTCTACCTCGGCAAGGACTCTGCTGCGCTGATGCTGGTGGCGCAGATCCGCGACGAGGCGCACCGCTTTGCCATCACCGGCATGCGCGCCGCGCGCGCCAAGGTCCGGGTAGGCGGCAGCCGGCTGGAAGACATCCCCGGCGTTGGCCCCAAGCGGCGCGCCAAGCTGCTGCAGCGTTTCGGCGGTGTGCGCGGCGTGGCAGCGGCCAGCGTGGACGATCTGGTCACGGTGGACGGTATCTCGCACGAACTCGCCGAGACGATCTACCGCGCGCTGCATTGAAGCACCTTGTGCTCATGCCACAATCACGCCATGTTCTTCACCATCCCCACCCTCATGACCTGGACGCGCATCGTCGCGATTCCGCTCATCGTCGGGGTGTTCTACCTGCCGCTGGAGCCGGCCACACGCAACCTGATCGCCACCGTGATGTTCGTCGTGTTCGCGCTGACCGACTGGCTGGACGGCTATCTGGCGCGCAAGCTGAACCAGACCTCTGCCTTCGGCGCCTTTCTCGATCCGGTGGCCGACAAGTTCCTGGTCTGCGCCTGTCTGCTGGTGCTGGTGCATCTGGACCGTGCCGATGTGTTCGTCGCGCTCATCATCATCGGTCGTGAGATCGCCATCTCGGCCCTGCGCGAGTGGATGGCGCAGATCGGCGCCTCGCGCAGCGTGGCCGTGCACATGCTGGGCAAGCTCAAGACCACGGTGCAAATGGTGGCCCTGCCGTTCCTGCTGTTTGACGGTCTGCTGTTCGGCCTGATCGACACCCGTGTCTGGGGCAACTTCCTGATCTGGTTGGCGGCCGTGCTCACGGTCTGGTCCATGGTCTATTACCTGCAGAAGGCCTTGCCCGAGATCCGGGCCCGGGTGAAGTAAGCCTCGTCAATGGAGCTGCGCAGCGACCGCAATGCCCTGCTGCGGGTCATGCCGCTGGTGTTCGTGCTGATCTGGAGCACCGGTTTCATCGTCGCCCGGTACGGCATGCCGCACGCACCGCCGATGAAGTTCCTGGTCTGGCGCTATGTTTTGTCCATCCTCTGCTTTCTGCCCTGGATCCTGTTGGCGCGCGTGGCCTGGCCGACGAGTCGCGCGCAGTGGGGCCATCTGGCCATCACGGGCATCCTCATGCACGGCGGCTACCTGGGTGGCGTCTGGGCTGCGGTCAAGGCCGGCATGGGCTCCGGCCTGGTGGCGCTCATCGTCGGCCTGCAGCCTGTGCTGACGGCGGTCTGGCTGTCGGCGCGTGGCGCGTCGGTCACTGGGCGGCAGTGGGCCGGGTTGGCACTCGGGTTCGCCGGCCTGGTGCTGGTGGTGTCGCGCAAGTTCGGGCAGGGCGGTGAAGCCGACCTCGTCAACCTGACGCTGGCGGCGCTGGCCCTGTTGAGCATCACCATCGGCACGCTCTACCAGAAGCGCCATGTGGCACCGTGCGATGTGCGTAGCGCCAATGCGGTGCAGTTGCTCGCTGCCTTGCTCGTCACCTTGCCGTTGACGCTGTTCGAGGCCGAGCCCATGGTCTGGCAAGACCTGGGGGGCGACGTCAACTGGGAGCTGGTGGTGGCGATGGGCTGGTCGGTGCTGGGCCTGACGCTGGGCGGCAGTTCGCTGCTGTACCTGCTGATCCAGCGCGGCGCAGCCACCAGCGTGACCAGCCTGTTGTACCTCGTGCCACCGACCACGGCGCTGATGGCCTGGGTGCTGTTTGCCGAGCCGATCACGCTGAGCACCATCGTCGGCACGGCCTTGACGGCTGCGGGTGTCAGCCTGGTGGTGCGGGCGGCGCGCTGAGTGCCGCGTTGTCCTGCGCGGGACATTCTGGCGAGGCGGTGCGCAGCATGCAGCAATCTGCATGCGTTCTGCGCCAACGGCTAGCGCATTCGCGCAGGCCGCGGTAGCTATGGTTTGCCCGGTTTTTTGAAAATATTTGTATCCATGCGCGATTGCGAAGGGGCGCCTGGAAAAAGCGTCTAGAATTCGCCCCCGCGCTGTTGTAAAGCTGCATGCCGTGTTGACACGCAAATGGTAGGTGGCTTTAATCGTATGCGGCAGTACTCGCTGCATGGCCGACTCCTCCTGCACCGCGCCGCTTGGGCCGATGCGAGGAGTAACAAACGAGACAATTTGATTAACGCAGTTTCCAAGAAGGGGTTCTTTGTGAATAAAACCGAACTGATTGAGCACATTGCCAAGCACGCCGACATCTCCAAGGCAGCTGCCACCCGTGCACTCGAATCCACCATCGGCGCCGTCAAGACCACGCTGAAGAAAGGTGGCACTGTTTCCCTCGTGGGTTTCGGTACCTTCGCCGTCGGCAAGCGTGCTGCCCGCACCGGCCGCAACCCGCGCACCGGCGCTGCGATTAAAATCAAGGCCGCCAAGGTGCCGAAGTTCCGTCCGGGCAAAGCCCTGAAAGACGCCCTGAACTGATCCTGTCAAGGTGGGGTGCTTAGCTCAGCTGGTAGAGCGGCGCCCTTACAAGGCGTAGGTCGGCGGTTCGATCCCGTCAGCACCCACCACCCAAGCAAAGGCGAACACATTGTTCGCCTTTTTTGTTGTCGAGCTTCTGTCCCTGCAAGCGAGGGGCCGGGCCGGTTTAGTTGGAGAGTCCGCGCATGTTTGATTACGTCCGCAAACACACGAAGATCATGATGGGACTGCTGTTCCTGCTGATCATTCCCTCGTTCGTGCTGTTTGGCATCGACGGCTACAACAGTTTCCGTGAGCAGGGCCAGACGGTGGCCAGCGTTGGCGGGCACAACATCACCCAGGGCGAGTGGGACGCTGCGCACCGGATGGAAGTGGACCGTCTGCGTGCGGCCATGCCGACACTGGACGCCAAGCTGCTGGACTCGCCGCAGGCCCGCTACGGGACGCTGGAGCGTATGGTGCGCGACCGCGTGTTGCAGCAGGCGGTCGAGACCTTCCATCTGCAGGCGAGCGACGCACGCCTGGCCCGCGCGCTGCAGGAAAGCCCGGCGATCGCTTCGCTGCGCCGCGCCGATGGCACGCTGGACATGGAGCGCTATCGCCAGCTGGTCGGCAGCCAGGGCATGACGCCCGAGATGTTCGAGGCACGCCTGCGCAGCGACCTGTCAGTGCGGCAGGTGGAGGCCGGTGTGCTGCAGACCGGTTTCGCCTCACCGGCCGTGGCCGATCTGGCCCTCAGTGCCTACTACGAGCGACGGGAAGTGCAGCTGGCGCGTTTCAATCCCGCGGACTTTACGGCCAAGGTCTCCCTGACCGATGCCGACCTGGAGGCGTACTACCAGGCCAATCAGCCGCTGTTCCAGGCGCCTGAGCAGGCCAGTATCGAGTATGTGGTGCTCGACCTCGACGCGGTCAAGCAGGGCATACGCCTCAACGAGCAGGACCTCAAGAGCTACTACGAGCAGAACGTGGCGCGCCTGAGCGGTACCGAGGAACGCCGCGCCAGTCACATCCTGATCACGGCCGCCAAGGGCGCCTCCGAGGCTGAGCGCCAGAAAGCCAAGGCACGGGCTGAAGAACTGCTGGCCCAGTTGCGTCAGGCGCCGGAGCGTTTTGCCGATGTGGCGCGCAAGAACTCGCAAGACCCGGGCTCGGCCGCCCAGGGCGGTGACCTCGATTACTTTGCCCGCGGTGCGATGGTCAAGCCCTTCGAGGATGCAGTGTTTGCCATGAAGAAGGGCGACATCAGCCCGGTGGTGGAGTCCGACTTCGGTTACCACATCATCAAGTTGACGGACATCAAGGCGCCGAAGCAAAAGAGTTTCGAGGAACTGCGCGCCAGCCTTGAGAGCGATCTGCGTAACCAGCAGGCCCGTGCCAAGTACGCCGAGGCGGCAGAGGCCTTTGCCAACGGTGTCTACGAGCAGTCGGACAGCCTCAAGCCGGTGGCCGACAAGCTCAAGCTGACGCTCCAGACCGCCAGCGGTGTACAGCGCACGCCGGCCACAGGCGCCAAGGGGCTGCTGGCCAACGCCAAATTCCTCGAAGCGGTCTTCAGTACCGATGTCGTCACCAACAAGCGCAACAGCGAGGCGGTGGAGATCGGCCCCAACCAGCTGGCGGCGGCGCGCATCACGGCCCACACGCCGGCACGTACCCTGCCGCTGGCCGACGTGCGGGCGACGGTGCGCGAGCGCGTGCTCAATGCCCGTGCTGCCGAACTCGCCCGCCAAGAGGGCATGAAGCAGTTGGCGGCCTGGAAGGCCAGCCCGGCGCAGGCCCAGCTCTCAAGCGCCCAGGTGGTGTCGCGCGACCAGCCGCAGGGCTTGCCGCCAGCCCTGCTGGATGGCGTGCTGCGTGCCGACGCGGCCAACTTGCCGGCCTGGGTCGGTGTCGACCTGGGGGCCCGTGGTTACGCCGTGGCCAAGGTGACCAAGCGACTGGAGCGCCCGGCCGCGGCGGCTACGCAGCAGCAACAGGATCGGGCCCAGTACGCACAGTGGTGGACGCAGGCCGAGGCCGAGGCCTACTACAAGCTGCTGCAGTCGCGCTTCAAAGCCCAGATCAAGGTGGCACGTCCGACTGGTTTGGATGCGCCGATGTTGCCCGGTTCGCTGCAGTGAGCGCCGAACAGGTTATAATTTCAGGCTTACGGTGGCTGTAGCTCAGTTGGTAGAGTCCCAGATTGTGATTCTGGTCGTCGTGGGTTCGAGTCCCATCAGCCACCCCAGTATCTGACACCTAGTATTCATGCCGCTTCCCACGGGGTGTGGGTGCATGATGTGGGTGCAAAAATAAAGCCTCTTGGAGCGATCCAAGGGGCTTTTTTGTTGCCCCTCTTTTAGGCTAAACCAGCTTTGCTCCTTGGTAAGCAAAGCTAACATGCTAAAAAGGAATTTTGAGTATGCAGGGGCTACTCAGAACAGCATGATTGATGGGGCGCAAGAAAGGGGGGGACATGAATTACGGCGAAAATGGGCTTCGGTATGTCACCTATCCACCAGATGTTTGGCAGGGCATCGCAGGATATTTGCCTCAACCTACGGTCCTCGAATTCTTGCAACTCAAGGCCGCTTTGACTTCAGACGCGAGGGATCCCCCCGGGCAACTCCGGGCGGCCGCCTCAAACGTTGCACATGCCTCGACGAGGAGGCGAGCGAGCAACCCATTAACCGAGCAAGGTCGGAGATCGTCAAGTTCCGGTTCTGCGCTAGCAGCAACAGCGCCCAAACGTGATCGACGTGTGTGAGCGGCCCGAGTTGTCGGCACACGGCGATAAAGGCTTCGATCCGTCTTAGCGATTCGCGATTTTTTCTGTTGAGCCGGAAGTTTCCGCTGACCTGCATCTAGGACCTTTCAGTTTCACCTAATGGTGCCTCTGACCCTCGTTTCCGTCATGAGTGATTGTTGCGATTGCGGATTCGATTTTCGATGCGAACTCTGACCGTTGGCCTCAACACTCACTGTTTGGCGAACATCTCGCAGGGGCGAACCTCACGAAGGTGAAATGGTCACCCCCGCAGGGCTGGTAATTTCCAGCAGCTCAGAACATGCTTGTCTCGTGCTCCAGTCGTGGCGCATCTCAAGGAGACAAGAAATGGCATTCGCGTTGAAGATTGGTACGGTGGAGGTCGAGGTGAACTTGGGCTACTCGCTTTACCTTAGGACTAGTTCAAGGGAGATTTTTGCTAAACGAGACGGGGGAACGCCCTGGAGGCCTCACTATCAAGTCGTCAGCCCTGAGGAGGGTGTCTGGTCGTGCATGGGGTGGGAGGTCACCTACAGCCGATTTAGGCCCCCGCAGATCGCTGCCAAGGGGTGAATCTCCGGGATGTCTCTTGGGGGTTCGGAGAGAGCGTCACGGCCTTCGGAAGTCCCATGGCGGGGTGGGGGCAGGGTGCACCCATAAGCCGGCTTTACGGGCCTTGGCGCTGGTTTCTGTGCCGTCGTACGCCAGACGATCCTCGGGTGTTAGTTCCGCCGCGTACTTGCGGTAGTACCAAGCCAAGCCACGTCTGAGTTGTTCCAGGTTCACGTCTTGGTCGCCCAGCAGCACCTTGCCCACTAGTCGGCCGTAGCGATCCCGCTTGGTGGTCTCTACGGTTACATCCTTTTTGAAGACCAAATCGCTGAGGCTCTCCTTGGCCCGTTGGCCGAAGGCTTGCGCCTTTTCGGGGGCGTCGATCCCAGCCAATCTGATCTTGTGCTGAACCTTCTGGTTATCCAGAACCGTAATCGTGTCACCGTCGGCTACACCCACGACTCGCCCTCGTATCTCCTCCGAGTGGCAGACCGCAGAAAGCCCAAGCAGCGCAAGAAAAAGTGATCGTCTCAGCATCAGAAGAGTTGCCTATGTGTGTCCATGGGTATGGCGGTCATTAACTCAGCCGGGTACTCGTCATGCGTCATCAATGCTTCGCCTTGCGCGGCACGCATTTCATTGTTGGCCTGACTTTGCATCCGCCGATAACGTGTCGCAGCCCACGTCGTTGCTTTAGGGTACAACAACAAATACGCATATGCGGCAAATGCTGGGGCGGCAATCGCACGAAGAGCCCAGTGCCACAAAGTCGGGTAGAGGACACTGTCGATGTATGTGAACTTCTGTTGGTACGGCTCGATCCAGACCAGAACGACCAGTAGGCGGAAATTGATAATGCCCCAGGAGATGATCAGCGCCCCTGTATAGGGATTTGCCAAGCGGTCAGAGAGTTGACCCTTAAACGCATCCCAGAGTTCTTTTATGGTGTCAGACATTGCCTTCCCCCTGTGACAGAGCGTCCCGCAACACTCAAATGTTTTGTCGCAAAAATTGGAGGGCCTCGTCGATCAAAGATGCGAGCGAGCTCCCCCCCCCGTACCCCCTCAGTCTTCCTTCGACTCATCCATGTGGAGCCCGTGTAACTCCGCTACGAGCCCACATGTGGAGCATCGGCAGTAGACACTAGGACACACAAGGTAGCGGCTCTGGTGCCTGTCTTGGTCAGGAGCGGCCCGAAAGGTGTCATCCGTCCCTTGCGCCTGCGTAACACCAGCACCATTCGCAAGCGCCTCAAAGACCCCAGCGCGGTCGCCATGATGAACGTCTGGGTGCCCAACCGGGTGAACCCTCGGGACAGCGGTTACCGGGATATACAGGCCGTGAACAGTGCGGGCCTTGATGCCTTACTAGGTGTCAGCAAGATCGCTGAAGCCCAGGCCCTACATGCTTGGTTGCGGTCGACGTCGGGAGATTCCAAATGAATCCGATCACCATCGTTGCCACCCCCAACAGCAAGCAACGCACGGGCACGCCAGGGGCACACCCGCTACCGTCAACGTGGGAGCCGAAGAAGCGCACGGTTCAGCGGCTTGCCAAGGAGTTGGGGGTCTCGGAGAGTGCCTTGCTTGAAAGCACCCTGGCGCCTTTCCGGGAGATCGCAAACGAGCGATCCTTCCTCTACCGAGATTGGGAAAGGGCGTTTTCCAACTGCGTCCGAAAGGCGTGGATAGGGCGAGATGTCGCGATTCAGGCGTTGGCTGGGGTTGCGCCATGACCAAGCTCGCGCTGAACAGCCGGATGCCATACATGCTCTTCAACTGGGCTCAGCACGACACCCGGACATCCCGTCTGACCTACGAAGAGCGCGGTATGTTCGATGTTGCACGCTCGGCTTTGTGGCAGGTGGAGGGCTGCCGGATGCCGCTTGATGTGCTGAAGCTGCGGCTACGGATCGAGCCCGACACCACCGCTGACAAGCTGCTGGGCACCTTGGTGGCCCTCGACCTGCTAACGGTGGACGACACTGGACTGGTGTACGACGATGTGCAAGTCCGAGAGTTTGAGACTGCTGTGCAGAAGGCCGAGATTAACCGGCAGAACGGCAAGAAGGGAGGGCGTCCACGAAAGCTGTCTGACCAGTCACCTTCGCCACCGTTGCACGACAGAGGCCAGGTTCCCCCTGACTTCTGAGAAAACCCAGCGGTTATTTCTCGCTTTCACATCGCTAAGGCATACATGATCCATTACCCATGAAACATGACCCATGAGACAAGATTCAATGAGTCACCTCATGGGTAATGTGAGATGAACGACCACAGGGGTGCAATCCTCTGTGGTCTTCCCTCCTAACGACTTCCCAGGATGTCTATCTATCGGTATGTCGCTATCTGTATCTGTGGCGACATCTTAGGGGCTACTACATCCTTCTCTGGCGTCTGTCTTCTTCAGCTTACTGAAGCGATGTGTCGTTTCGCCAATCGCAGTGCCGCGGCTTCGATTTCACGGCTGAACGCAATTTTCTTGGCCGTATCTGTCGCTCGGCGTTTGTCGCCGCCCTCGGAGTATGTGTCCCCAGCTAGCGTACCGACCTTGTGACCGACGAAGCGGGCAATTGCGACCTGACCTACGCCAGCAGCCTCAAGAGTGGTTATCACGTTGCGGCGGAAGGAGTGGAAGTCCGTTCCGTCTGGAACGTCACAAGTCCGTCGGTAACGACCGAAAGCCTTAACGGCGGACGCCGATAGCTTTCCATCGAGCCCCCCGGGGGTCAACTCAGGGAATACTTGGTCGCTCGTCTTGCGGCCCTTGATGCGTCGTTTTAGGACTGCGATAGGGGCCTCATGCGTTACCGCTACAACCCGAATCCCTGCCTTAGTCTTAGAGTCCCTGATGTGTAGGAGGAGGGCTCTTGGCGATGTTTCGATGTCCTTGACGTGGAGACTGCATAGCTCGTCTTCCCGGGCACCCGTAAAAAGCCCCAGAACTATCAGATCGGGGAGGTAGGAGTAAGTGGGCCAAGCAGCGACCTTCTCATTGCCAATCAACAACCTGAGGAGTTCGGCCTCGGTGTATGCCCGCTTAGGGGGTCTCGATCCCTGGTTCTGCTTTTTGCTGATCTTGTGGCCTGCCCACGGGTTCAGCCCAGGGGGAACAGCGTCGCGTGATGCCAGCCAGTTCCAAAATCCCCCAAGGGAAACCAGACGGTCTCTGATGGTGGTGTGTGCCAGACCGCGTTGAGTGAGGTCGTGGTCGATGTAATCAATTGCTGCTCTTTTTGTCACGTCAGCAGGAGTGGCGTGATCGTTTCGCAGGAATGCAAGAACCTCTGCAAGAGCCTTGCGGTGACCTGCCTTGGTGGACTCTTTGTAGTCGCTCACCTCCATCCACTTATCCATCAATTCTCTGAGTGTGTCGGTGGAGGCTGTAGCGGCTTTGTACCAGCGGCCAGCTTTGTCCCTTCCGTACAGGTTTTCGATCTGTTCAGCCTTTTCGATGATTAGGTTCTGAACGAGGTTGTGGTGTTCCTCATCGTCTCCTTCTGCTGCCCGGCGAAGCTCCTCACGCCACTGTTTGGCTTGAGCGAAAGAGATGCCTCTGTCATCAGCTCGATGTGGCGACTTTCTGAGGTGCTCCAGCTCCGCTTTGATCTGTCCCACAACCGCGTGCTTGCGGCGGTTCGCTTCCGTGCGATCTGTTGTTTCAAGCGTACGGCGGATGTGAGTCTGTCCGACGTACTTTTCCAGTGTTCTTGGGACGCGGACGCGGGCGTAGTAGGTGTGCCCGACTTTTTGGAGATACTGGTCTTGGTTGCCTCGCCTGGTTGCCATGCTTTTTATGGTGTGTGGGTGCAAAGTGTGGGTGCATGATTTTGCCCCAGAACCCACATAAACAATGGGATGTTGGTAAAAAATGCTGCTTGACGTTCTATCCCATCAGCCACCCCAGGTAAATCCAGGAAACGGCGCTGTCCCAAAGACAGCGCCGTTTTTCTTTGGACCTTCAGCGTGGCGACAGCATGCGCCGCACCAGAACCGCGGCGACCAGCAGCAGCAGGGCACCGGTCAGTGCCATCGCGTGCAAGGCGTCGGTGAAGGCCCCCTGCGCAGCATCACGCAGCACGGTTGCTGTGGAGGTTGGCAACTGGGCGGCGGCAGACAGTGCGCCGCCCAATGTGGCGCTGGCCGCGGCAACGCTGTCAGCGGGCAGGCCAGCCGGCAACTGGGCGAGCAACCGCTCGCGGTACAGCAAGGTGCCCAGGCTGCCGAAGATCGCGATGCCACAGGCGCCGCTGAACTCGGAAGCTGTTTCTGCCATGGCGGAGGCGGCGCCGGCGCGCTCCGGTGGCGCGGAGGTGACGACGATCTCGGTGCCGATCGTGAAGACCGGTGCCATGCCCAGGCTCATCACCACAGTGGCGGCAATCAGCAACGGCAGCGTCGCCAGGTCGTGGCTGGTCAGTAGCAAGAGGAAGCCACCGGCGGCCAGCAGCAGTGCGGCCGCCAGTAGCAGGTGCGCCGGCCAACGCCGAGCCAGCCTGGGGGCTAGCAGCGAGCCCACCACGAAGCTGAGTGCCCAGGGTACGGTGGCGAGGCCGGCCGCCAGCGGGCTCAGTCCCAACACTCCTTGCAGGTACTGCGTGATGAAGATGTAGACGCCGAACATGGCTAGGCAGGACAAGGCATAGATTGTCAGCGCCGCCGCAAAAGCAGCCCGACGGAACAGGTCCAGGTCGAGCAGCGGGTAGTCGAGCCGACCTTGACGCCGTACGAACGCGGTGGCCATGAG
>Ga0114986_1000027_pt1 | contig 38672 bp, 38 predicted proteins | sample Shrwel1BS1Day17_FD_96988 | JGI IMG/M metagenome (GOLD analysis project Ga0114986, IMG submission 96988) | Subsurface microbial communities from deep shales in Ohio, USA - Utica-3 well 1 S-1-Day17 | ecosystem: Environmental > Aquatic > Deep subsurface > Shale gas/oil reservoir > Produced... | reverse complement strand
TATGACCCGTGGCTCCACACCTGGGCGTGGGTCGAAGCGCTGGAAAAGCGCGTCGGCCCCAAGGGGGTCACCATGGTCCCCGCCGATGGCAACCCGCTGGATGCGGTGTGGGCCGATCGGCCCGCTCCCTCGCCCGCCATCGCCACGCCGCATGACGAGACGGTCGCGGGCCGGTCCTCCGCCGACAAGCGCGCCGCGGTTGCCGACTGGCTGGTCAAGGAAGGCCACGATGCGGTGGTCATCCCGGCGCTCGATTCGGTCGCATGGCTGCTCAACATCCGCGGCGACGACGTGCCGCACACCCCCGTCGCGCTCAGCTATGTGATCGCCCACAAGGATGGCAGCGCGCAGCTGTTCATCGCGCCCGAGAAAGTGACGCCCGAGCTGACCCGCCACCTCGGCAACGCGGTGACGATCCGCGAGCGGGCGGCGTTCGAGGCGTCGCTGGCGGCGGACTTTGCGGGCAAGAGCGTCGCGCTCGATCCCGATTTCGCCGTGGTCGGCATCGCGCAGGCGCTGCGCAGCGGGGGGGCAAGCTTTGCCTTCAAGCAGGACCCGACGATCCTTGCCAAGGCGATCAAGAACCCCGCCGAACAGGCCGGCCAGCGCGATGCGCAGGCGCGTGACGGCGCGGCGGTGAGCCGCTTCCTGCGCTGGCTGGAGATCGAAGGCCCCAAGGGCACCGTGGACGAACTGTCCGCCGCCGCCAAGCTGCAAGCCTTCCGCGAGGAAGACCCGGGCCTCAGCGATCTCAGCTTCGACACCATCTCCGCCGCCGCCGGCCACGCCGCGCTGCCGCATTACAAGGTGGACGAGGACAGCAATATCCCGATCCCGCCGGGTTCGATCTATCTGGTCGATTCGGGCGGGCAGTATCCGGGCGGCACCACCGACATCACCCGCACCGTGTGGGTCGGCCCGGGCGAACCGACGCCCGAAATGCGCGACCGCAACACGCGGGTGCTGAAGGGCCACATCCAGCTCGCCCGCGCGGTGTTTCCGCAAGGCACCTGCGGCGGCCAGCTCGATGTGCTGGCGCGGCAATATCTGTGGGAGGCGGGCGTCGATTACGCCCACGGCACCGGCCACGGCGTGGGCAGTGTGCTGGCCGTGCACGAAGGCCCGCAGCGCATCGCCAAGCCTTCTGGCGGACAGGCGGGGACCGGGCAGGAACTGTTCGCGGGCATGATCCTCTCGAACGAGCCGGGCTATTACAAGCCGGACGCCTACGGCATCCGCATCGAGAACCTCGTGCTGGTCGAGGAACGGGAGATCGCCGGAATGGAGGGGCGGTATCTCGGTTTCGAGACGCTGACCTTCGTGCCGTTGGATCGCAAGCTGATCGACTCATCGCTGCTGAAGGCGGAGGAAGTGGCGTGGGTCGATAGCTATCACGCGCAGGTGCGCGAGATTCTTGCGCCCCGCCTGTCCGGCGAGGATCTGGCGTGGGTCGAGCGGGAAACCGCGCCGCTGTGAGTTCCCCGCCCCGGACTTGATCCGGGGCCCAGCTGCATTGCTAGCGTGCTCGCCTCCGCGGGCCCATCCTCGGCGAGTCTCCGTCGCTTCGCGCCGGATCGCCTGCGGCTCGCGCGCGTGCGCTCGCGGCCCGTCCGTTGGCGGGCCGATAACTTGCCATCGTCACGGCTTGTTGGAAAGTCGATGTTCCTGTAATGTTCTTCCATCGATTCGCACAGGACGGGAGAAACACGATGATCGGCTACGTCACCCTTGGCACCAATGACCTGCCGCGCGCGGCGGCTTTCTATGACGCGATTGCCGCGCATTTCGGGCTGGGGCGGATGATGGATTTCGAAACCTTCATCGCCTGGGGCGAATTCGGCGGCGCGCCGGGGATCGCAGCCACAGTGCCCTTCGATGGCCAGCCCGCGACGGTCGGCAACGGGGTGATGGTCGCGCTTGAAGTGAAGTCTCCGGATCAGGTCCATGCGGTCTATGATACCGCGATGGCGCACGGCGGCAGTTGCGAAGGCGCGCCCGGCCCGCGCGGGGACGAAGGTTTCTATGCGGGCTATTTCCGCGATCCGGACGGGAACAAATTGAACGCGTTCTGCATGGTCCCGCCCGAAAAGCCCGGCGAATGACCGCCCCCCGGCTGGAGGAGCGGTTTGTCCACCTCGGCCTCGGCGCAAGGGCGGTGGAAGAGCCGCCCTTCGATGGCATGGCGTGGTATGCCGCCTACTCCGGACGCCACGCGTCAGACGGGGCCGAGGGGCGGCTGGTCTCGCAATACGCCTTCACTGAAAGCTGGACCGCGTGGGAAATGCACCCGGCGGGGGACGAGGTGGTGATCTGCACGCACGGCGCGATGGTGCTGGTGCAGGAATTCACCGATGGTCGCGTGGTCGAAACCCCGCTCGCCGCCGGAGAATATGCGATCAACCCGGCTGGCGTGTGGCACACCGCCGACGTGGCAGACAGCGCCACCGCGATCTTCATCACCGCCGGTGAAGGCACGCAGCACAGGGCGCGCTAGACCCGGCCTTGCAGGGGCCCAGACCGGGTTTGACCCCCGCCTGACCCCTTCCAGACCCCCTCCAGCCTCGCTCTGCGGCGGTGTTTCAGCAGCACGGAAAGTCAGCGCATCAGCCCGCCGATCAGGTTGCGGACAAAGGCGGTCGCCCCGGTCTTCAGCGGATCGGCTCCCGATTTCTTGCCGAGCACCATCGCCACCGCCATCGAGGCAAGCGATCCGCTGGCGGCGGTCATCGCGCTCTTGCCGGCCTTCTCCCAAACCGATGGGGTCTTGCGTTCGCGCTTTGCGACTTCTTCCTTGCCCTTCTCGGCAACCTCCTCCGCGGTCGCGGCGGCATCGGCAACCTTGGCGGCGATCACTTCGGCAGCGCTCTCGCGGTCGACGCGGGTATCGTACTTTCCCTCGACCGGACTGATCGACTGGATGATCGCGCGCTCCTTGGGCGTCAGCGGGCCAAGGCGCGAACGCGGCGGCTTGATCAGCGCGCGCTCCACCACCGTCGGTGCGCCATCCTCATCGAGGGTCGAGACCAGCGCCTCACCGACCTTCAATTCGGTGATGACGCTTTCGACATCCAGCTTCGGATTGACCCGGAAGGTCTCCGCCGCCGCCTTGATGGCGCGCTGGTCCCGCGGGGTGAAGGCGCGCAGGGCATGCTGCACGCGGTTGCCCAGCTGGCCGGCCACTTCTTCCGGAATATCAATGGGATTCTGAGTGACGAAGAACACCCCCACGCCCTTGGACCGGATCAGGCGCACCACCTGTTCGATGGTGTCCATCAGCGCCTTGGGAGCATCGTCGAACAACAGGTGCGCCTCGTCGAAAAAGAACACCAGCTTGGGCTTTTCCGGATCACCGACTTCGGGCAGCGATTCGAACAGTTCCGCCAGCAGCCACAGCAGGAAGGTGGCATAGAGCTTGGGGCTGCGCATCAGCTTGTCGGCGGCCAGCACGTTCACATAGCCGCGCCCCTGATCGTCAACCTTCAGGAAATCCGCGATCTCCAGCGCCGGTTCGCCGAAGAAATTGTTCGCCCCCTGCGCCTCGAACGAGAGCAGTTGGCGCTGGATCGATCCGACCGAGGGTCGCGTGACATTGCCGTATTTTCCCGACAATTCAGCGGCATTCTCGTTCGCCCAGGCGAGCAGCGCGGACAGGTCCTCGAAGTCGAGCAGCAGTAGGCCGTTCTCGTCGGCGTAGCGGAAGATGATCTGGAGCACGCCTTCCTGCGTCTCGTTCAGGTCGAGCAGGCGGGACAGCAGCAGCGGGCCCATTTCCGACACGGTGGTGCGGATCGGGTGGCCCTGTTCGCCATAAAGATCCCAGAAAATCACCGGGTTGTCTTCATAGGCATAGTCGGTGATGCTCAGTTCCTTGGCGCGGCTTTCCAGCTTGTCGGCATGCTTGAATGTGGGCGAACCGGGCATGGCAATGCCGGCCAGATCGCCCTTCACATCGGCGAGGAACACCGGCACCCCGGCCTTGGAAAAGCTCTCCGCAATCCCTTGCAGGGTCACAGTTTTACCCGTCCCGGTCGCGCCCGCGATCAGCCCGTGGCGGTTCGACCGGCCGAGCAGCAGGGCCTGCCGCGATCCCTCCGCGCCAAGGCCAAGGAAGATTTCGGTTGCGCTGTCGGTCATGCAAGCCCCTTGTGTCTGAATTTCCCGCGTGATGTGCAGGGGCGCAGGCTGGCGGTCAAGTTCTCGACTTCGCAGGCGGATTGCGCCAAGGCTTGTGCTGTCATGGGTTCACCAACGCCATTCGTCCTGCTCGATGACGCTCGCTCCGGGCCGCGCGCCGGAGAAGCCGCCGCCGACGCGCTGCTCTACGAAAGCCCGCGCGCGCTGTTCGTCGCGCATCGCCCGGATCAGGTCGAGTGCGTGCTCGCCGCGGCCGAGGCTGCGCGGGTGGCGCAGGGCGGCGCGCTGGCAGGATACATCGCTTACGAGGCCGGGCTGGCGCTGGAGCCGAAGCTGGCCGGTACAGCCGCGGCGCGCGCCGGTGCAGCAGGGCCGCTGGTGTGGCTCGGCCTGTTCGATGCCCCCGCCCGTATCCCCGCCGCAGACGTCCCCGCATGGCTCGCCGATCGCGCCGAGGGGCCGGGCACGCTCGGCCCGATGGAGCCGCAGCTCTCCCCCGGAGGCTATGCTGCCGCCTTCGCAACTCTGCGCGAGGCGATCCACGCAGGCGACATCTATCAGGCGAACCTCACCTATCCCCTCGCCGGGTCGTTCCGCGGCGATCCGGTGGGGCTCTATGCCGCCCTGCGCGGTGCGGCGCGGGCAGGCTATGGCGGGCTGATCTTCGACGGATCGCACTGGCTGCTGAGCCTCTCGCCCGAGCTGTTCGTGGCGCTGTCCGGCAGCGAGGCGAAGGTCAAGCCGATGAAGGGCACCCGCCCGCGCAGCGCCGATCCGGCAGCGGACCGTGCGGCGGTGGAGGAACTGGCCGGATCGGTGAAGGACCGCGCCGAAAACCTTATGATCGTCGATCTGATGCGCAACGACCTGTCGCGCGTGGCCGAGGCCGGCAGCGTCCATGTCGATGCGCCCTTCGCGGTCGAAAGCTACCCGACGGTCCACCAGATGGTCTCGACCGTGCGTGCACGGCTCATCCCCGGCAAGTCCGCGATGGATCTGGTGCGGGCGCTGTTCCCCTGCGGATCGATCACCGGCGCGCCCAAGATCCGGGCGATGGAGCTGCTTACCGAGGTGGAGCGTGATGCGCGCGGGCCCTATTGCGGCGCGATTGGCCGGATCGATGTCGATGGCAACGCCGCCTTCAATGTCGCGATCCGCACGCTCAGGCTGACCCCGATCGAGAACGGGCAGGGCAGCGCGGTGCTCGGCATCGGCTCGGCGATTGTCGCGGACAGCGACCCCATGGCCGAGCGGCGCGAATGCGAGGTCAAGGCGGGGTTCCTGCGCCGCGCCGCGCCGGATCTGGCCGCGCCGCAATGCGACCTGATTGAGACAATGCGCTTCGAACCCGACTCGGGCATCGCGCTGCTTGAAGAGCATCTCGCCCGGATGAAGGCGAGCGCCGCCGCGCTGGGCTTCGCCTTTGATCGCCACGCCTTGCGCAACCAGATCCAGGCGCTGTGCTTCGAACTGGACGCCCCTGCCAAAGTGCGCCTGATGGTGGCCCGCAGCGGTGCGAGCGCGCTGGAGACCGCGCCCCTGCCCGCGCCGCTCGAACAGCCGGTCAAGGTCGCCGCTTTCCCCCACCCGCTCGACCCGTCGGACTGGCGGCTGATGCACAAGACGTCCGACCGGGGCTTCTATGAAGATGCCCTCGCCGCCGCCCGCACGCTGGGCGCGGAGGAGGCGCTGCTGGTGCGCGCCGATGGCGGGGTGACGGAAGGCAGCTGGACCAGCGTTTTTGTCGAAGGGCCGGACGGTGTGCTCGTCACCCCGCCGCTGTCGCTTGGCCTGCTGCCCGGCGTGCTGCGCGCCAGCCTGATCGAACAGGGCCGCGCGCGTGAAAGCGAGGTGACTCTCGATAATCTGGCGGGCGGCTTCTGGATCGGCAATGCCCTGCGCGGGCTGATGCGGGCGGTGCTGGTCTGACGCAGCCTTCGACAAGCCCGGCCCAAGCGGCTATCGGGCGCCATGGCTGACATCACGATCCTTTACGAAGACGGCGAAGCGCTCGTCATCGACAAGCCCTCCGGCATGGCGGTGGACCGCCCGCGCAAGGGCGGTATCTGCCTTGAAGACCATCTGGACCGGCTGAAGCTCGGCTTCCAGCGCGCGCCGGTGGCGGTGCACCGGCTGGATACGGATACCAGCGGCTGCCTGCTGCTCGCCCGCAACCCCAAGGCACTGGCCCGCTTCAACAAGTCCTTCGAGGATCGGCTGGTGGGGAAGACCTACCTCGCGATCCTCGCCGGGCGTCCGCCGGGCACGGAAGGCACGATCGAGCTCGCCCTGTCAAAGATCAGCTCTGCGGAAAAGGGCTGGCGGATGATCCCCGCAAAGAAGGGCAAGCCCGCTGTATCGCACTGGGAACTGGTCGGCGAACTGGGGCCGCACAGCCTGATCCGCTTCCGCCCCGAAACGGGCCGCACCCACCAGCTGCGCGTCCATGCGCTGAAGGGGCTGGGCGCACCGCTGCTGGGCGATCCGGTCTATGGCGCGGGCAATGCGCCGGGTGCCAAGCGCACCATGCTCCATGCCGAAAGCCTGACTGTCACCCGCCCCGGCAAGACCGCCATCGAGGCGCGCGCCCCCCTGCCGGCCGATTTCCGCGCGCTCGGGGCGAAGGATGAATGACGAAGAGCCGCTGATTTCCCGCGCGCTGCGGCTTGCCAGCGAAAGCTTTCTGGCAGGTTCGGGCCCCGGCGGGCAGAACGCCAACAAGGTCGCCACGGAAGTGGAGCTGCGCGTCAATATCTATGCGCTTCGCCTCTCCCCGCAGGTCTTCGCGCGGATGCGGGCGCTGGCGGGCGGGAAGATCGCGGGCAATGGCGATCTGATCGTCACCTCCAAGGCGCACCGCACGCAGGAAGCCAACCGGCAGGACGCGCGCGCCAAGCTGGCCGCGCTGCTGGAGGAGGCCGAGACCGAGCCCAAGCGCCGCGCCAGAACCCGTCTCAACCGCGTCGGCAAGACCGAGCGGCTCAAGGTCAAGAAAGTGCGCGGTGCGGTGAAGGCCAATCGCGGCAAGCCCAAGGCCTCGGACTGGTAGCGCGCGCACCCGCGAGGCTTATTGACTTTTCCCCGTGAATCGGCGAATGGCGCCGCCGTGTGGCGGTGTGCCGGGCCTTCCGGGCGCGCCGCTATTTGCTTTTTAGCCCTGCGGACAGCAATCGCCGGGCCGACCCATTTGACAGGATACCGCCATGGCGAAGCCCACCACCGTCAAGATCCGCCTCGTCTCGAGCGAGGGCACCGGCTTCTTCTACGTGACCAAGAAGAACCCGCGCAACATCACCGAAAAGATGAGCTTCCGGAAGTATGACCCGGTGGCGCGCAAGCACGTTGAATTCAAGGAAGCCAAGATCAAGTAAGATCGGCTCCTCGCGCCCGGCCGACATGCGGGGCGCGATAATTCATCGACAGTTCAAGCCTTGCGCCTTAGGCCGCACGGCATGATGAAACCGCTTTCCAAGCTTCGTATCGCAGCGCTCGGCCTCGGGGCTGGTGCGCTTGCGCTCGGCCTCGCCCCCGGCGACACCGCGCGGCTGACCCCGCCCGCCGCCGCGCAGACAGCCGCATCCGATCTCGATCGCGTGGTCGGTGCGCTGCGGGCGATCTCCACCATGAAGGCCGACTTCACCCAGACCGACCGGCAGGGCAACACCCTGCGCGGCACCATGACCCTGAAGCGCCCGGGCAAGATCCGCTTCGATTACGGCAAGAACGCCGACTTCCTCGTCGTATCGAACGGGAAGTCGCTTTACGTTGTCGATTACGAGGTCCGTCAGGTCGAACGCTGGCCGATCGGCAATTCGCCGCTGGGCGCGCTGTTCGATCCCGAAAAGGACGTGAAGCGGTTCGGCAAGCTCGTGCCCACCGGCAACAAGGACGTCTACAGCGTCGAGGTGCGCGATCCCAAGAAGCCCGAATTCGGGATGATCACGCTGATCTTCGTCAAGAACGCCGCCGCACCGGGGGGCTTGCAGCTCACCCACTGGGTGGCGCTCGATGCGCAGAACAACCGCACCCGCGTGGCCCTGTCGAACCAGCGTTACGGCGTGGCTGTGGCCGACAGTACGTTTACATTTACCGACCCGCGCCGTTCGGCTCGTCGCCCTGGGTGAACGGCGGCTCGACGAACGGTTGTATGAAAGCGACAGAAATTGTTACGCGTTCATGTGAGTGAAAGGCTCTAGCGGCTAATCATTCTCAACAAGGCGGGCCGAAGGGAGGTTTCCCCCCTGTTGCCCACCCTTCACCAGGGCCTGCCTTGCACAAGCGTGACGAACGCTCCATGGAACCCCCGACCCACCGCCCCCGGGTCGGGGGTTTTTGTTTGAAGTTTTTGTGTTCCGCAGCGCATCCGCGCTGCGAAGTCCTCGCTCATGCGGCCTGAAGGCCGCGTCGCCGCGGAGCCAGCGCCTGACGGCGAGTCCGGAGGTGCCTCTTCCCCGCTATTTTTCCCAGCCCAGCGCCTTGGTGATGATCGTGTAGATCACGTTCTGCTCGATCACCCCGCGCGCGCGCTCAGCACCGGGGCCGGTGGCGAACAGCGCGACATCCTCGCCGCCATGGGTTTCGCTGCCGAGCGGCACCAGCGCCTGCTGGCGGGCGCGAAGGCCGGTTTCAGGCATGGGGCGTTCGTGTTCGCCGTCGTCATCATCGTCCTTGTACAGCCCGCCCGGGCCGTTGGCATAGCCGAGCGTGGTGTAGGGCTTGCCGTCAAGAGCAGGCGGGGCCGTCTCCCCGTCGCCGCCGTCCTCGCCGCCGCCGGCGGGCGGGACCATCAGCCCGAGGATGTCGTTCCCGCGCTTGGGATAACCGGCGATGGTGAAGACATGGCTGTGGTCGGCAGTGACCATGATGAGGGTTTCGGCCGGATCGGTGTGATCGACCGCATATTGCACCGCGCGGGCGAACTCGACCGCCTCTTCCAGCGCATAGCCCGCCTGCCCGGCATGGTGGGCGTGGTCGATTCGTCCGCCCTCGACCATCAGGTAATAGCCATCCTTGTCGCCCTTCAGCCGCGCGATCGCCTGCGCGGTCATGTCGGTAAGGGTCGGCTCCGGGGAATCCGGCTTGCGGTCGGCCATGAAGGTCAAGTGGCTGGGGTTGAACAGGCCGAATACCGGCTTGTCCATCGGTGCCGCCGCGAGCGATGCTGCGTCCCTCACCACCACGCCGCCGTTCTTCGCCGCCCATGCTGCGGGCAGATCCGCCGCCGGATCGGCGCGCCGTCCGCCGCCCTTCTTGCCATAGAACATCGCCGTCCCGCCGCCGAGCGCGACATCGAACTTCGCCTCGGCCAGTTGCAGCGCGATATCCTTGCAGCCCTGCCCCTGCTGGTTTTCGGGGATGCTGGTGTCGCTTTCCCAGTCACGATCGGCGCTGCGCGAATAGACGCTGGCGGGGGTCGCGTGGGTGATCCGTGTCGTGGTCACGATCCCCAGCGCAAGGCCGCGTGCCTTCACCTGCTCCCCCAGCAGGGGCAGCGGGTGGGCGAGCGCATCGCGGCACACGCCCTTCTCCGCCTCCGGCCCTATCCCGAGCACCCCGATGCGAGTCTTCACGCCCGAATGCATCGCAGTTGCCGTGCCCGCCGAATCCGGGACCTGCGCGTTGGTGTTGTAGGTCTTGACCAGCGCCACGTTGGGGAATTTCTCGAAGCTCAGCTGGTTCTCTTCGCCCGTCTCCCCGCGCTTCTGCGCTTCGTAAATGCGCGCGGCGGTAATGGTGGAGATGCCCATGCCATCGCCGATGAACAGGATGACGTTCTTCGCACGCGGTTCTTCCGGCGGCTTGGCGCGGCGGTCCTTGGCAAGTGCCGGGGCGGCGGCGGTGCTGGCAAGCAGCAGGGCGGCAAGGATGGTGCGGGTCATGGAAGGTCTCCGGAACAGATGCGCCGCCCCTATCGCCCGCCAAAGCGACATGAAAGTGAAAGGTGGAAAGTTTGCTCGCAGGTGCCTAAGTCCGCCCCATGCTGACTGTAGCCACCTGGAACATCAATTCGGCCCGCCTGCGCGTCGGCCTGATCGAAAAGCTGCTGACCGAGGCCGCGCCCGACATCCTGTGCTTGCAGGAGATCAAGTGCGAGAGCCACCTGTTCCCGGCCGAGGCACTCGCGGCGTTGGGCTACACCCATCAGGCGGTGAGCGGGCAGAAGGGCTACCACGGCGTCGCCACTGTCAGCCGCGTGCCGATCCGCGAAGTCACCCGCCACGACTGGCAGGACAATGGCGAGGCGCGGCATATCGGGGTCGAGGTGCTGGGCAAGGACCTCCTCGTCGAGAACGTCTACATCCCGGCGGGCGGTGACGTTCCGGACCGCGAGGTGAACAAGAAGTTCGGCCAGAAGCTCGATTTCCTCGGGCGGATGACCAAGTGGGCGGACAAGCTCGACCGGCCCACGCTGATCGTCGGCGATTTCAACATCGCCCCGCTGGAAAGCGATGTGTGGAGCCACAAGCAGCTCTTGAAGGTCGTCAGCCACACGCCGATCGAGGTGGAGACGCTGGGGCGGTTTCAGGACGCGCACGGCTGGGTCGATCTTGGCCGCCAGCACATTCCCGCGCCGGAGCGCTATTACTCCTGGTGGAGCTACCACAATCCGGGCTGGCAGGAGAACGACAAGGGCCGCCGCCTCGATCACATGTGGGCCTCGCCCGAAGTGGCGACACAGGCCCGCGCGCACCGCGTGCTGGAAGGCGCGCGGGCGTGGGAGCAGCCGTCGGACCACGTGCCGCTGATCACGGAGTTCGATCTCTGAGCACACCGTCGCCAGAACGCCGCGCCGCGCAGGCGGTGGACGGCTTGCGCCACGGCTGGCCGCTGGCGTTTGATGGTGGGCCGACGCTGCTGCCCGTCGAAACCGCCGCCGTGCCGGGCGCACACGCGCCGCAGATGCTGATCTCCGCCGCGCGCGCTGCGACATTGAAACTCGCCAACCAGCGCGATGCTGCCGTCCCGCACGCCCCCGTGCTGATCGCAGGCGGCGAGGACTTTACCCTGCGCGACGCCCTGCCGATTGCCGACCCGGCGCTAGATCTGGGCAATCCGCTGAAGGGCCCGTTCAAGGCGGTCACGCTCGACTGGGCCGAAACCGCCGCCGCCGCGCTGGAACTGGCGCGGATTGCGGGCATTCTCCCGGCCTTTCTGGTGAACCCCGAGGCTGCGGGCGAGGCCGTGCCAGTCTCGGCGGGCGACCTTGGTGCCTATGCCGATACGGAGGCACTCAAGATCGTCACCCGGGCGCGCCTGCCGGTCTCGGCCTGCGAGGACGCAGAGATCGTCGCTTTCCGCTCCAACGCCGACCTGCGCGAACATGTGGCCCTCATCATCGGCCGGCAGACCGGCGACAGCCAGCCGCTGGTGCGCCTCCATTCGGAATGCCTCACCGGAGACATCCTCGGCAGCCTCAAGTGCGATTGCGGCCCGCAATTGGACGCCGCGCTCCACGCGATGGCGCACGAAGCGCGGGACAGCGGCGGCTGGGGCGTGCTGCTCTATATGCGGCAGGAAGGTCGCGGGATCGGCCTCGTCAACAAGCTGCGTGCCTACCGCCTGCAGGACCAGGGCTTCGACACGGTCGAGGCAAACCAGCGATTGGGCCTTCCCGACGAAGCGCGCGATTTCCCCGTGGCGGCGCGGATGCTGGAGCTGCTGGGGGCGCGCACGATCCGGCTGCTGACCAACAACCCGGCCAAAGTGACGGCGCTCGAAGCCGCGGGCATCACCGTCAGCGAGCGGGTGCCGCACCAGCTCCCGGAGAACCCCCACAACGCGCGCTATCTGGCCACGAAGCGCGACCGTTCAGGACACCTGTTGATCTAGCGCCCTAACGCTGTTCGTACTGCTTGATGCCCGCGGCGATCTTGTTGCCCTGCATCACCACGCGGCTGGCGGTCCAATCGGCGAGGAAGGCGCTGGTGCGCGAGACGCCGGGCACAAAGCGCGCTTCGTTGTTCACGATCTTCAGCCCGTCGGAGGGATGCAGCAGGTCTTCGGCCCCCAGCGCGATGAAGGCGGAGTAGTTCTCCTTGTCGCGGCCCTGGACGAACCAGTTGTTCGCGATCTGGCCGATGCTGCCGGCGGGCAGATCGATCATGTAGTTGGTGCCCTTGCCATTGGCATCATCGAAGCTGTTGTTCTCGATCGTGACCTGCGCCGCGCGGGCCTTGACGTAGTGCCCGCCCGATCCGCGCTCGAACCGGCTTTCGCGCACGGTGAGCGCGCCATAATTGCCGATGTAGATCGAATGCGCACAGCCCGCCGAGTTCTCGCAGGTGCCAAGCCCGGTGAAGGTCGAGCGCGTGATATAGATGCGGCCCTGCGGATCGTCCGCGGTGAGGATGCCCTGCTGGCTGTTCTGGAAGCGCGCATGGGCGACGTTCAGGGCGCCCTTCTCCAGCCGGATGCCTGCGCCGTTGCCATCGGGCACGTTCATGTTGCTGAAGGTGATCCCGCGAATCTCCGCGCCGATGCCGCGCAGGACGAAGGCGGCCTTGCCCTCGCAGGCGCGGGCCATGAAGGTGACGCTGCCGGGTTGCGTGGCCTCGTAGACGATCACTCCGCCTTCCTGCACGGCGCATTGCCGATAGGTGCCCGGCGCAATGCGGATCGTGCCGCGCCCCGCCCCGATGGCGTCGACTGCGTCCTGCAGCGTGGCGAAGCGCTGTCCGGTCTCGGCCACGGTGAAGGCATCGGGCACCGGCTGCGCGGTGAGCGCGGCAACGGGCAGGATGGCAGCGCCAAGGAGTGCGGCGGCGCGCGGGCGGAGGAAGCTCTTGATCATGTGCGTGATATTATCACTCCGCCCCACCGTCACCACGGCTTGCACCCGGGGTGTGCCCATTTGGCACTTGGCGGGTGGGGCAAGGCTTGGCTAAACCCTCGCGCAACATCGGCGCAGGTCCTGCACGCGCCGTTCGAGAGGAGAGAACCCCAGCCATGCGCAAGCTTTTCAGCCTGACCGCCGTTTCTGCCGCCACTCTGGCGCTTGCCGCCTGCGGCAGCGCCGACGATGCCTCGACCGAGGCGAGCGCCGATACCGTCGAAATGCCCGCCGACAGCGCGCTCGCGCCGGTCAGCGATGCGCCGGTCGCCGATCCTTCGGCCACCGCCACTGACGCGCCCGAAGCCGTGCCGGCCGCCACGGCGACTGCCGCAGGCGATGCGGCGGCCGATGTCGCCGACAAGGCGCTGGAGGCTGCCGCCGAAGGCGAGGCGACCGAGTAAGCCCGTGCCGCGCTGGCCGCTCGCCGCTGCCATGGCCCTCGCGCTCGCCGCTTGCGGGAGCGAGGGGGCCGATCCGCCCGGCGTGGTCAGCCCGGGCGAGGCCAAGGCCCTGGACGAGGCAGCCGAGATGCTCGACGAGCGCCGCCTGCCGCCCGAGGCCCTGCCAACCGACGCGCCCGCCGAAATGACAGGCGACGCCGCCCGCGCGCCGCGATAGGCGCACAAGCGCGCCTTCTTCCAAGGACGATTGCCACCATGAATGCCCCCGCCTCCCTCACCGCCCCGCACAACACCGGAATGGACGAAGACACCTTCGAACAGTTCGCCGAGCAGCTCACCCGCTATGTCCGCGAACGCCTGATCCCTGCCGAACCGCAGGTGATCGCCGAAGACCGCGTGCCCGACGATATCCTCAACGAAATGCGCGAGATGGGGCTGTTTGGCCTGTCGGTGCCCGAGGAATACGGCGGCGCGGGGCTCAACATGACGCAATATGCCCGCGTCGTGAACATCATGGCCTATGCCGCGCCCGCCTACCGCTCGATCTTCTCGATCAATGTCGGCATGTTCGCCAGCGCGCTGAAGAACGGCGCCACCGAAGCGCAGAAGGCCGAATGGTATCCGCAGATCGCCGCCGGCAAGATCGCCTGCTTCGGCCTCACCGAACCGGGCTCGGGCAGCGATTCGGCGGCGATGGCCACCACAGCCACCCCCGATCCGGACGGCAACGGCTGGATCCTCAACGGCACCAAGCGGTACATCACCAACGCCCCCTACGCCGATGTCGCGCTGATCATGGCGCGCACCAACAAGGAGGCGCTCCCCAAGAACGCGCACGTTTCCGCCTTCCTGGTGCCGATGGACAGCCCCGGTATCTCGCGCGGCTCGCCGGACAAGAAGATGGGCCAATCGGGCTCGCATATCTGCGACATCATGCTCGACGATGTGCGTGTGCCGGGTGACGCGCTGCTCGGGGGTGAGACCGGCAAGGGCTTCGTCTTCGCGATGAAGAGCCTCGACAACGGGCGCATTTCCGTCGGCGCGGCGGCGACCGGCTATGCCCGTCGCGCGCTGGACTCGGCCCTGCGCTATGCCAACGAGCGCAAGGCCTTTGGCGAGCCGATCGCCAACTTCCAGCTCATCCAGCAGATGCTCGCCGACAGCGAGATCGAGATCTACGCTGCCGAGGCGATGATGAAGGACGTCACCGCCCGTGCCGACCGGGGCGAGAACATCCTCGTCAAGGCAGCCGCCTTCAAGGTGTTTGCCTCCGAAATGTGCGGCCGCGTGGTCGACCGGGTGGTGCAGGTCTATGGCGGCGCGGGCTACCTTGCCGAATACGATGCCGAACGCTTCTTCCGCGATGCGCGCATCTACCGCATCTACGAAGGCACGACGCAGATCCTCCAGCTCCAGATCGCCAAGCACATGCTGCGCGAGTGGAGAGATGCTTGATGTTCCGCAGCCCATCCGGGCTGCGGAATCCTCGCTCATGGGGCCTGAAGGCCCCGTCGCTGCGGGCGGGCTTTCGCCCTTGCGGCCCTGCGGGCCGATGCAGCGCGTTCATAAGGTTGGCTCGCAGTTCCATGTATAACCTGTTGAATGACCTTTCGATCGTAGAAGTCTCCAGCTTCGTCGCCTCGCCCACCGCGGGGCTATACTGCGCGCAACTGGGGGCGGAAGTGATCCGGGTCGACCACAAGGCGGGCGGGCTCGATTACAACCGCTACATGCTCACGCGGGAAGGTCGGTCCCTGTCGTGGGAGAACCTCAACCGCGCCAAGAAGTCGGTCGCGCTCGATCTGCAATCCCCCGAGGGGCGCGAGCTGCTGGTGGAACTGGCGGCGAGCGTCGGCCAGTGCATCACCAACCTGCCCGAACAAAGCTTCCTGTCCCACGCCGCGATGGCCGCGAAGCGTGCGGACATGATCTCTCTGCGGGTCATGGGCTGGCATGACGGGCGGCAAGCGATGGACTTCACCGTCAACGCCGCCGCCGGCTATCCGCTGATGTGCGGTCCGGAGGAATGGGACCCGTCGACTGCCCCGCCCGTCAACCAGGTGCTCCCGGCGTGGGATTTCATCACCGGAGCCTATGGTGCCTTCGCCATGCTCGCCGCGCTGCGCCACCGCGACAAGACGGGCGAGGGCAGCGAAGTGCGCCTGCCGCTGGGCGATGTTGCGATCGGAACCATGGCCAACGCGGGACTTATGGCCGAAGTGCTCTACCGCGGCGGGGACCGCGAACGGCTCGGCAATGCGATCTGGGGCGCGTTCGGACGGGACTTCCGCGCGCGTGACGGCGTCCGCTTCATGGTCGCCGCGCTCACGCCCAAGCAGTGGAGCGGGCTGGTCAAGGCGTTCGGCGTGGCCGAGGGCATCGCCGCTCTGGAAGCCGAGCATGGCGTGCGCTTTGCCGACGGCGACACCCCCCGCTTCCAGCACCGCGCAGCGCTGTTCGCGCTGTTCCAGAGCGCGGCGGACGGCTTGGATTACGCCGAGCTTGAGAAGCGCATGGTCGCCGAAGCCTGCACCTTCGAACGGTACCGCACGGCCTACGAAGCCGCGAATGATCCCGTGCTGATCGCGGAGAACCCGCTGTTCGGCCCCTCGCCCGCCAACCCCTCGGGCTTCGCCTATCCCGCCACCCGCAGTTTCGCGAACCTGCCCGGGCAAGAGGCGGGCGACCCCGCGCCTGCGCCTTATCTCGGGCAGCATTCCGAAGAGGTGCTGGCGGAGAAGCTGGGCCTGTCCTCGGGCGCGATCGGCAAGCTGGTGGATGCGGGGACGGTGGCGCTGAGCGACCAACACACCACCCGTTTGCCCTGAGCTTGTCGAGGGGCCGTCCTTCTTGAAGAAAAGGGCAGGGCTTCGACAGGCTCAGCCCGAACGGAAATTGAGGTAGTCATGACCAGAAGAGCCGCCATCTGCACCCCGCTGCGCACGCCCGTGGGCAAGTTCCTCGGCGGGCTTTCGAGCATGAACGCCGGACAGCTGGGCGCGGTCATTCTCAAGGCGCTGATGGAACGCAGCGGGATCGATCCGGCGCGGGTGGACGACGTCGTGTTCTCCCAAGGCTACGGTAATGGCGAGGCGCCCGCGATCGGCCACTGGGCATGGCTCGCGGCGGGTCTCCCCATCGAAGTCCCCGGCTTCCAGCTTGACCGGCGCTGCGGATCGGGGGTGCAGGCGGTCGCGACGGCGGCGATGATGGTCGAGACCGGAATGGCCGACGTGGTCGTGGCGGGCGGCGTCGAGTCCATGTCCAATGTCGAACATTACACCCTCGCCGCGCGCGGGGGCGTGCGGATGGGTGACATGGTGTTGCATGACCGCCTCTCGCGCGGGCGCGTGATGAGCCAGCCGGTCGAGCGCTTCGGGGTGATTACCGGCATGATCGAGACGGCCGAGAACCTCGCCAAGGATTACGGCATCACCCGCGAAGAGGCTGACGCTTTCGCGGTCCGGTCGCACCAGAACGCGGCGCGGGCGTGGGCGGAGGGCAAGTTCGCCGAACAGCTCGTCCCCGTCGAGATCCCGAGCCGCAAGGGCGATCCGGTGATCTTCGACCATGACGAGGGCTACCGCACCGATGCCTCGATGGAGACCCTCGGCAAGCTCGCCCCCATCGACCTTCGCCGCGACCCCGCCGCCATCGTCACCGCGGGCAATGCCAGCCAGCAGAACGATGCGGCCGCCGCGTGCCTGGTGGTCGCCGAGGACAAGCTTGAGGAATTGGGTCTCACCCCCATGCTGTGGTTCGGCGGCTGGGCGGCGGCGGGGTGCGATCCGTCGCGCATGGGCATCGGGCCTGTGCCTGCGGTAGAGCGTCTGTTCGAACGGCGCGGGTATAGCTGGGACGATATCGGCATGGTCGAATTGAACGAGGCCTTCGCGCCGCAGGTGCTCGCCGTGCTCAAGGGCTGGGGCTGGTCGGCGGACGATTCGCGCCGCGAGATCCTCAACGTCAACGGTTCGGGCATCAGCCTTGGCCATCCCATCGGTGCCACCGGCGGGCGCATCCTTGCCGACATGGCGCACGAAATGCACCGGCGCGGGGTGCGCTACGGGCTTGAAACCATGTGCATCGGCGGCGGTCAGGGCATCGCCGCGGTGTTCGAGCGCGCCGTATGAACTTCGACCCGTGGATCGGGCGCGAGGTGCGCGCCAAGGACCGGCTCGATGAAGGGCTGGCCGACCGCTGGCTCGCCACCTTCGATCTGCCGCGCCCCCACCCCGCGATCATGCCGCAGGGCATCCACTTCGCGCTCTGCACCCCCGAGGCGCCGACCGCCAAGCTGGGCGAGGACGGGCATCCGGCGCGCGATGACAGCCCGGACAGCTTCCTGCCGCCCTTCCCCCAATTCGGTTCCGGGCCGCGCCGGATGTGGGCATCGAGCAAGATGGCCTTCCATGCCCCCATTGCGATCGGGGCAATGATCGAACGCACCAGCAAGATCGTTTCGGTCAGCGAGAAGGAGGGCGGATCGGGCCGCCTCGCCTTTGTCGATGTGGAACATGTGACCAAGGCCAACGGCACTATCGCGGTGATCGAGACGCAGACGCTGGTCTACCGAGAGGCCGCCGCGCCCGATGCGCCGCTCTCGCCGCCAGCACCGAGCGAGGGGGTGTTCGACCCCGCCGCTTGGGACGCGCACCGCGCCCTCGTCCCCGATGCACGGCTGCTGTTCCGCTATTCGGCGCTGACCTTCAACACCCACCGCATCCACTATGATGCGCCTTATGCCGAACAGGTCGAGCGCTATCGCGGGCTGGTGGTGCACGGCCCGCTGACCGCAAGCCTGCTTCTGCAACTCGCGGCGAAGGAGCTGGGTGGGAACCGCCTGCGCAGCTTCGCTTTCCGCGGCCTGTCTCCCGCCATCGCGGGTGAGCCGCTGCATCTGGTGATGCGCGCCACAGGCGAAGGCTACGAGCTGGCGGCCTTCGCGGCAGACGGCCGGCAGGTGACGCAGGCGAGCGCGGGCCTTTAGCCCCCTTCGAAATCGGGGATCGGCTTCAGCACCTTGTATTTTTCCTTCGCGGGCTTCCTGCCCAGATCGGGAAATTCGATTGCCTCGGGTTCTTCATGGGTGTCGGGGATCCGCGAAAGCAGATCGCGCACCAGTGTCAGCCGCCCGCGGCGCTGATCGTTGAAATCGACGATCGTCCAGGGCGCATGATCGGTGTGGGTCGCCTTCAGCATCGCCTCGCGCGCCTTGGTGTAATCATCGTATTTCTCGCGCGCGGCGAGATCGACGGGAGACAGCTTCCAGCGCTTCAGCGGGTCCTCCAGCCGTTCGCGCAGGCGCTCTTCCTGCTGCGCCTGATCGGTCGCCAGCCAGTATTTGAACAGCAGGATGCCGTCATCGACGAGCAGTTTCTCGAAGGCGGGCACGGCCTTGAGGAAGGCATCCACCTGCGCGTCTGACGCGTAGCCCATCACCTTCTCGACGCCCGCACGGTTGTACCATGACCGGTCGAACAGCACGATCTCGCCCGCAGTGGGCAGGTGGGCGACGTAGCGCTGGAAATACCATTGGCCGAGCTCGGCTTCCGTGGGCTTGGACAGCGCGACGGTGCGGCACTGGCGCGGGTTGAGCTGCCCGCGCACAGCGGTGATCGCGCCGCCCTTGCCTGCGGTGTCGCGGCCTTCGAACAGCACCACCACGCGTGCGCCGGTGGCCTTGACCCAGCGCGCCATGCTGACCAGTTCCAGCGTCAGCGGCTCCAGCGCCGCCTCGAAATCCTTGCGCTTCATGCCCATTTGCGTCCCCTCCGGTTTGTCCTCGTCCCGTAAAAGTAGTATCACCTGAAACTATGGCGACTCTCGCAGACCCCCAACCCGATTTTGCCACCCTGCCAGACATGGCAGCCGATGTCTTCACCGCTCCGCTCGCCCGCCCGGCCCATGTGGGCGAGGACTGGCTGGAGCCCGCGCAGACGGCCTACACCGCCGATGATCACAAGGTGTGGGACGATCTCTTCGCGCGCCAGATGGACGTGCTGCCAGGCCGCGCATGCTCGGCCTTCATGGCGGGGCTGGAGAAGCTGGATCTAGGCCGCGGGGGCATCCCCGAATTCGGGCAGCTGTCAGCGGAACTCGGCGCGCTCACCGGATGGAGCGTCGTTCCCGTCCCGATGCTGATCCCCGATCACGTGTTCTTCTGGCACCTGGCCAACCGCCGCTTCCCCGCGGGCAACTTCATCCGTACGCGCGAGACCTTCGACTATATCGAGGAGCCGGATGTATTCCACGATGTTTTCGGCCATGTGCCGATGCTCACCGATCCCACCTATGCCGATTACATGCAGGAATATGGCCGCGCCGGGTGGAAGGCGATGCGCTACAACCGGCTCAAGGCCTTGGGCGCGCTCTACTGGTACACGGTGGAATTCGGGCTGATCGAGGAAGCGGGCGCAGTGCGCGCTTACGGTGCGGGCATCCTGTCAGGCCCGACCGAGGCGAAGTTCGCAGTCGAGGCGGAGAGTCCCAACCGCATCATGCTCAACGTCGACCGGGTGATGCGCACCGATTACGTGATCAGCGACCTGCAACCGACCTATTTCGTGATCGAAAGCTTCGCCGATCTCTACCGCCAGACGGTGGAGCGCGATTTCGACCGGCTCTATCGCAGCCTGCCCGCCGGGTTCACCTATGCCAATTCGGCAGTGATCGATGTCGACAATGTGCTGCACCGGGGGACGCAGGAGTATCACCTGAGGGGCGGGCGCGGCAGCAGGGCGGTGCCGGTCTGAGGCCCCTGCCCGATCGGGAGGGGCGCGGTCAGGATTATGCGCGAGCCTTCCGGCGGGTGAAGATGGCGTGATAAAGGACCAGCGCCACACAGGTCGCCGCGAGGGCAACGCCGAGGCTGAAGAACGACAGGCTGCCGATCATCGTGCCCTCGTTCGCGATCTCGCCAGCGATCACCGAAACGATCACGCCGATGGCGACCTGACGCAGGATCGTGCCCGGTGCCTCGGTCCGCGCGAGGATCGAGGCCAGCCAGCCCAGACTTGCTCCCAACACGATCAGCACCAGCAACGCCATTTTGATTCAAATCTCCGAGAGGTGGTATAGCCCGCGGTCTTTGCCGCAAGGTCCGACTCCCAAACAAGCGGCGGCGCGGGTGGTTCCAGCAAATTGCTTCAGCGCATCGCAAGCCATGCGAGACCAGCCGCGCCCAGCGCGATGCGGTACCAGGCGAAGGGCGCGAACCCGATCTTCGTCACCACGGCCACGAACACCTTCACCACCACCAGCGCGGTGACGAAGCCGACCGCCGAACCGATGCCGATCAGCTGCATGTCGTCCCCCGTCAGGCCGCTGCCGTGCTTGGCGAGCTGGTAGACGGTCGCGCCCGACAGGGTCGGCACGGCGAGGAAGAAGCTGAACTCCGCCGCGGTCTTGCGGTCGACCCCGAAGGCCATCGCGCCAAGGATCGTCGCCCCCGAACGGCTCACGCCCGGGATCATGGCGAGACACTGCACCAGCCCGATCAGGATCGCGGTGCGCAGCGGCACACCCGCGACACCCGGCCCTTCCGCGGGCGGGTTCGCCCAGCGTTCGATGGCAAGGATCGCCACCCCGCCAATGATCAGCGACCAGCACACCAGCGCCGCATTGCCGAGCATCGTTTCGATGATGTCGCCGAATGCGAGGCCGAGGATCACCGCAGGGAAGAATGCCACCAGCAGATTGCGCACAAAGGCAATCGCGCCCTTCTCGAGGCCGAACAGGCCCTTGGCTACACCCCAGAAGGTCCGCCAGTAGAGCACCACGATGGCAAGGATCGCCGCGGGCTGGATGGCGATGTTGAACACCTCCCAATCGGCCTGATCGAAGCCGAGGAATTCGGTGGCGAGGATCAGGTGCCCGGTCGATGACACGGGGAGAAACTCGGTCAGCCCTTCAAGGATGCCGAGCAGGATGGCGGCTAAGGTATCGGTCATGGGCGCACCGCTTCGCCGAGTGGGCGCGGGGTGTCAAACCGAAAAGGCCCGCCCGTTTGCGGGGCGGGCCTTGTCTTCATTACCAGATGCGCACGCGCTGTTCGGGCGGCAGGTACATCGCATCGCCGGGCTTCACGCCGAAAGCCTCGTACCATTCGTCCAGCTGGCGCACGACGCCGTTGACGCGGTATTCCTCGGGCGAGTGGCTGTCGGTGCGCAGGCGGTTGCGGTAGTTTTCCTCGCGCTGGGTCGAACGCCACACCTGCGCCCAGGCGAGGAAGAAGCGCTGGTCTCCGGTCAGCCCGTCGATCACCGGAACGTCTTTGCCCTTGGTGGCGAGCTTGTAGGCGCGGTAGGCCATGCTGAGGCCGCCCACATCGCCGATGTTCTCGCCCAGCGTCAGGCGGCCATTCACGCAGGTCTTGCCGTCATCGAGCGGGCAGAAGGCGTTGTACTGCGCCACCAGCCGGTTGCCGAGTTCGTCGAAGGCGGCGCGGTCGGCGTCGGTCCACCAGTTGCGCAGTGCGCCGCTGGCGTCGGACTTGGAGCCCTGATCGTCGAACCCGTGACCAATCTCGTGGCCGATAACCCCGCCGATCGCGCCGTAATTCACCGCGATATCGTTGGTCAGGGCGAAGAACGGCTGCTGGAGGATGCCGGCGGGGAAGACGATCTCGTTCTTCACCGAGTTGTAATAGGCGTTCACCGTCTGCGGCAGCATGCCCCATTCGGTGCGGTCGATGGGCTCGCCCAGCTTGGCCACGTTGTCGGCGCGCCGCCATTCGGCAGCGGCCATGCGGTTGGCAATGGGCGCGCCGGCAGTGATGAGAAGGCCCTCGTAGGTTTCGAGATTGGGGCGGTAGCCGATCTTGGGATCGAAGCTTGCCAGCTTGGCGCGGGCCTGGGTCTTGGTCTCCTCACCCATCCACGTGATCTCGTCGATCGATTCCCCGAGCGCGAGGCGCAGGTTCGCCACCAGCTCGTCCATCGCCGCCTTGTTTTCGGGCGGGAAGTAGCGGGCGACATATTCCTTGCCGACCAGTTCGCCGATCAGCCCCTCGGTCTCGCCGATGGCGCGCTTCCAGCGGGGGCGCTGTTCGGGGGTGCCGCGCAGGGTCTTGCCGAAGAATTCGAAGCTTGCGGCGTCAAAGCGCGCCGGCAGCACGGCGGCGTGATCGGAGAGGAACTCCTTGACCATCCATGCCTTCAGCACATCGACGGGCGTTTCGCTGACCAGCGCCATCATGCCCGGCAGGCCCGTGCCGATCTTGGCGAGAGTCGCGGCGTCAAGCTTGTACTGCGCCACTTCCTCGGCCGTGGGCGGCATCAGGCTGACGACGAAGCCGGGGCTGCCGGCCACGCCGATCTCCTGAAGCATCGCGGCGACCGGCACCTTGCCGCCCAGCGCGACAAGTTCATCGGCGGTGAGCAGGTTGTAGGTCAGATCGCGGTTGCGGCGCACCGCGCGGTCCCACTGGACGGTGCGCGCGTTGGCATCCTCGAAGGCATAGACCCGTTCGGCCATCGCGGCGGCATCGGCATAGCCCGCTTCGGAGAGCAGGAAGGCGAGATATTGCTTGTACTTGGTCTGGATCGCCACGCCCTTTTCCGACGTGTCGAGGTAGTAATCGCGGTCGGGCAGGCCGATCCCGCCAAAGCCGACCTGCGCGATGTGGCGATCGGGCTGCTTGGCGTCGATCCCGACACCGGCGGAAATCGGGCTGGCAAAGCCCGGCTCGGCCCACAGCATGGCAAGATCATCGAGGGTCTTAACGCCCGCGATCCGGTCAAGCCAGGGCTTGGCCGGGGCAAGGCCGGCGGCTTCGATGGCATCGGTATCGAGGAAGGAGCGATAGGCGTCGAGAATGCGCTGCTCGTCGCCCGAAAGGGTGGCGGCATCCTTCGCGGCGAGTTCATCCATCAGCGCCTTGACGTCATAGGTGCTCTTCTCGCCCAGCAGGGTGAAGGCACCAATGCGGCTGAATTCCGGCGGGAGCGGATTGGCGTCGATCCACGTCTTGTTGGCATAGGCGTTGAAGTCATCGCCCGGCTTGATGTCGGTGGCAAGATAGGCGGGATCGAAGCCCCAGGTGCCGAAGCTGATGGTCGGCAGGCCGGAAGCGGCGGCCTCGGCGCTCTGGAGGGTTTCGGTGCTCTCGTCATGCGCGTGGTCATCGGCCAGCGCGGGGGCGGCGGAGAGCGCAAGCAGGCTCGCCCCGATGAGGGCGGCAGTCTTGTGGATCATGGTGTTCTCGAGTCCCTGAGAATGGCGACAGGGTGTCAGCCTGACGTCACAGTAACGTCGCACGAGGGAAAGGGTTGCGCTTTGTCAGCCGGCAACGGCTTTTCGTCGATTCAGGCGGCAGCGTCGGCGAATTGCAGCCGCGCCAGCCGTGCATAGAGCCCGCCCGCCTTGGTCAGCGCGTCATGCGTGCCCTGTTCGACGATCCGGCCATCGTCGAGCACCACGATCCGGTCCGCCGCGCGCACCGTGGCGAGGCGGTGGGCGATCACCAGCGTCGTGCGGTCCTTCATCAGGGCTTCCAGTGCCTGCTGCACAAGCTGCTCGCTCTCGGCATCCAGCGCGCTGGTCGCTTCGTCAAGCAGCAGGATCGGGGCATCGCGCAGCAGCGCGCGGGCGATGGCGACGCGTTGCTGCTGCCCGCCCGAAAGCTGCGTGCCGCCTTCGCCGAGATGGGTGTCGAGCCCCTGCGGCAGGGCGCGCAGGAAAGCCTCCGCATTGGCGGCGCGGGCGGCCTGCCAGATGTCCTCGTCCGTCGCGTCCCACTTGCCGTAGCGCAGATTGTCGCGGGCGTTGGCGCTGAACAGCACGCCGACCTGCGGGACCAGCGCGATGCGCGAGCGGATGTCGGCGGGATCGGCGCTGTTCAGGGGCACGCCGTCGAGGCGGATCGTGCCGCCCTGCGGATCGTAGAAGCGTTCGACCAGCTGGAAGATCGTGCTCTTTCCCGCGCCCGAAGGGCCGACGATCGCGACCGTCTCGCCCGGTTCGATCTCAAGCGTGAAGTCGCGCAGCGCCGCCGTTTCCGGGCGGGCGGGGTAGCGGAAGGTGACATTGCGGAAGCTGAGGCTGCCGCGCGCCGGTTCCGGCAGGCGTTCGGGGCGGGCAGGCGGCGCGATGTCGGGGCGGGCTTCGAGCAGTTCCGCCAGCCGGCTCGCCGCGCCAGCCCCGCGCAGCAGATCGCCATAGACTTCGGTCAACGCGCCGAATGCGCCCGCCACAAGGCCGCCGACCAGCACGAAGGCGGCAATGGTGCCGCCTGTGATCTCGCCCGCCGCCACGGCCAGCGCGCCGCGCCACATCACCAGCGTCATCGCCCCGAAGATCAGCACGATCACCACCGATGTCATCACCGCACGCAGCAGAATGCGGCGCTTGGCGGTGTCGAAGGTGTTTTCCACCACGCCCGCAAACCGCTCGCTCTCGCGGCGTTCCTGCCCGAAGCTCTGGACGATCTTCATCGCCGAGAGAACCTCGGTCACATAGGCGCCCACATCGGCGATGCGATCCTGGCTGGAGCGCGAGACCGCGCGGATACGGCGGCCGAACACCACGATCGGCACCACCACCAGCGGGATCGCCACCAGCAGCCCCAGCGTCAGCGTGGGCGCGAGGTAGAACAGCATGGCGATGCCGCCGATGCCGGTCAGCGTGTTGCGCAGGGCAACCGAGACGGTGGTGCCGACCACGTTCTCGATCACCGCGGTGTCGCTGGTCATGCGGCTGGAGATTTCCTTGGGGCTGTTGACCTCGTAGAACCCCGGCGAAAGGCGCAGCAGGTTTTCCTGCACCCGCAGGCGGATATCGGCGACCACGCGCTCCCCCAGCCAGCTGACGAAATAGAAGCGGAAGGCGGTGCCGATACCGAGCACCACGACGATCATCAGCAGATACTGGAAGGCGTGACCGATGTCGCTGGCGCTGGATGCGCCCGAAAAGCCCTCGTCGACGATCACTTTGAAGCGGTAGGGAATGGCCAGCGTCGCCAGCGAGGTGACGACCAGCGCGGTCAGGGCATAGGCGATCTGGCGGGGGTATTGCAGTGCCGTGCGGAACACCATCCGCAAGGGCGCGAGCGAGCGCGATTTGGGCGCAGCCTCTTCCGCCTCCGCAACGGAGGTTTCCTCGACATTGGGCGTGGCGGAAGGATCGCGCGGCTGGGTTTCGGCGTGCATGGTCGCTGGCCTCTAGCCCGATGGCGCGCGGATTTCACGTGCAAAAAGCGGCGCGCGCCCGGCCGCGGGCACTCCGCTGTATACAATTGTGCATTGCACAATGGCGTTCAAAGGCGCATTTGTGGCCGCAAGGTGCCGAGGGGATAAGGCGCCAGACCGTTCGTCGCATGAAGGAAATCGATGCTTTATCATGCCTATGAGCTCCAGCGCAGCTGGATGAACAGCGCCAGCGCGCTGGCCTCGATCAGCGCCGGGATGCTGGCCAACCCCGCCAATCCGATGCGCTACACCGGCCTCGGCCCGCTGGCGGCGAGCGCGCTCGATGTCTTCGCCCATGCCACCGCGCATTACGGCAAGCCCGAATTCGGGATCACCGAAGTCCCCATCGACGGCAAGCCCCATGCCGTGGTGCAATCGACAGTGTTGAAGCGCCCCTTCGGCGATCTCCTCCGCTTCCGCGTCGAGGGCACGCCTGCCGACCGTCCGCGCCTGCTGATCGTCGCCCCGATGAGCGGCCATTACGCCACGCTGCTGCGCGGCACGGTGGAGCGGATGCTGGAATCGGCGGAGGTGTTCATCACCGACTGGGCCGACGCCAAGATGGTCCCGGCCAGCGCGGGCAACTTCGATCTCGATGAATATATCGACTACCTGATCGAATTCGCCGAACACGTGCATTCCGAGGCCGGTGGCCAACGCATCCACATGATGGCGGTGTGCCAGCCTTCAGTGCCCGCTTTCGCGGCGACCGCGCTGATGAACCTCCACAAATCGCCCGCCACTCCGGCCACGCTGACCATGATGGGCGGGCCGATCGACACGCGCGAATGCCCCACGGTCGTCAACAACATGGCGATGCAGCGCCCGATCGAATGGTTCCGCCAGTCCGTGATCGCGACCGTGCCGGGCAAGTATCCGGGCGCGGGCCGCCGGGTCTATCCGGGCTTCATGCAGCTTTCCGCGTTCATGAGCATGAACCTGTCGAGCCACATGATGAGCCATTACGAGATGTTCAAACACCTCACCGTTGGTGACGAGGCATCCGCGCAGGCGACCAAGACCTTCTACGACGAATACCGCGCCGTCTGCGACATGACAGCCGAGTTCTACCTCCAGACGGTGGAAGAGGTGTTCCAAAAGCACTCGATCCCCAAGGGCGAGTTCCGCCACAAGGGCGAACTGGTGGACATTACGCAGATCACCGACACCGCCCTGCTGGCGATCGAGGGCGAGCGGGACGATATCTCGGGCCTCGGCCAGACCCGCGCGGCGCTGAAGCTGACGCCGAACCTGCCGGACGCGAAGAAGCGGTATTACATGGCCGAGGGCGCCGGCCACTACGGCATCTTCAACGGCAGCCGCTGGCGCACCAAGGTCGCGCCGGTGGTGGAAGAATGGATGGCCGCCCACGCGGGGTGAGGCGGCGGCCTCATTCGAAGGCGGTCACCACCTGCGCCCCGAGCAGCCCCTTGGCTGTCGTCAGGCTGACGCTGCGGGGACGGCGGCTGTTCCAGTCCTGGTAGATGCCCTCGGGAATGAAGTAGCGCCCGGCCCCCACGGGCGCATCGGCGTTCTGTGGTGCGAGGTGGGCCCAGTGGTTGAGCCTGTTGCTGCGGCTGACGGTCGTGGTTTCGGTCCGTTCCAGCACCATGGACACGGTCTGCGGCTCGCCGAGGACGGACCCGTTTATGCTCGGCAGCACGCCGACGCTCCACACCGGCCAGCCCATCAGCCCGGTCAGCCCGCATAGCAGCGCCGTGACCTTGCGCACGCGGATGTCGGCAAGCTTTCGGGTGGCGATGCGCCACACGAGGAGCCCCGTCAGCGCGGTCACGAAAAAACCCGCCAGCTTGAGCCCGGACCCGGGCGGGATGTTGCGCGGCCAGCCTTCGCCCACGGTGAAGACCAGCGCGAGCGTCACCAGCGCCGGGATCGCGAAGGGCAGCGCCACGGTCACGAAGAAGCGCGGCGGCACGACCGGGCGGGGGGCACGAACCTGTATCATCAGCCCCAGCCTAGCGCGGGCATCTTTCGAAATCGCTGATAGCGAGCGCGGCAACCTCAGCCCTGCCCTCTCCCGCGTTCCTGCACGGCGGCGCGGCGAGCCTCGACCTCCTCGGGAGCGACGGCGCTGTTCGCGGCGGAGGAACGCTCGGCCTCCAGCGCCAACCCCTCGCCGAAGCTGGCGGCATAGCCATCGTCGATCAGGCGCTTGTAGTTCGCGAGGAAGGCGGGATCGATCCCCGCCATGTCGGCGGCGAGCTTGCGGGCGAGGGGGAGCAGGGCGTCGGGCGCCACCACATGATTGACGAGGCCCCATGCCTGCGCCGTCGCCGCATCGAGGAAATTGCCGGTGAAGGCGAGTTCCTTGGCGCGGGCAATGCCGATCATGCGGGACAATTTCTGCGACAGCCCCCACCCCGGCACGATCCCGACCCGCGCGTGGGTATCGGCGAAGCGCGCATTGGTGCTGGCGACCAGCACATCGCAGGCGAGCGCGACCTCGAAGCCGCCGGTGATCGCCACGCCGTTGATCGCGCCGATCACGGGCTTGCGGCAAAGTTCGATGGCCTTGACCGGATTGTCGGCGGGGTCGGTGGCATTGGCGCTCCCCAATGCGCCTTCCTCGCTGCCGAGTTCCTTGAGATCGAGCCCGGCGGTAAAGGCCCGCTCGCCCGCGCCTGTCAGGATCACCGCGCGCACTTTGTCATCCGCATCGACCGCGCGCATCACCTCGGCGAGGCGCTTGCGCAAGGCGCGATTGAGCGCGTTCATCGCCTGCGGGCGGTTGAGGGTGACGGTGGCGATGCCATCGGCGATATCGAGCAGGACAACATCGTCGGACATTATACTCTCCAGTCTATGGTTCCGCGCCCGTGCGCTTCCAGAAAGGCGTTGGTCTGGCTGAACGGGCGCGAGCCGAAGAAGCCGTTGTGGGCCGATAGCGGGCTGGGATGGGCGGAGGCCAGCACCAGGTGGTGAGACGCGCGGCCCAGCGCCGGGACGCGGCTCGCCTTCTTTTTCGCGTGGCTGCCCCACAGGATGAACACTGTTGGCGACGCGCTCTCCGCCACCGCCGCGACGGCTGCATCGGTGATCGCGTCCCATCCGCGCCCGGCATGGCTCCCCGCCAGCCCCGCCTCAACCGTCAGCGTGTTGTTGAGCAGCAGCACACCCTGCTTTGCCCACTTGGTCAGATCGCCGGTCACCGCGCGGGGCAGGCCAAGATCGGCCTCCAGCTCCTTGTAGATGTTCACTAGGCTCGGCGGGGGCCGCACACCGTCCTGCACCGAAAAGGCGAGGCCATGCGCCTGTCCGGGCCCGTGATAGGGGTCCTGCCCGAGGATCACGCAGCGCACCTGATCAAGCGGGGTCAGCGCCAGCGCGGCCAGCCGCGTGCCGCGCGGGGGGTAGACCTGCTTGCCCGCGGCCTCCTCGGCCTTCAGCCACCCGCCGAGCTTGCGGGCCTCGGGCGTGGCGAGGGCAGGCTCCAGAACGGGGCGCCAGCTTTCGGGTATGGTTTCAGACATCCCGCCGAGGCTAGGCCACCCGCAGCCCCCGCGCCACTCGGCCCTTCCCCTCTTTCCCCAATGCGCGTAGGGCGAGCGGCATGGCTGTGCATTTTCACGAAGAAGACCTCCCCGCAGGCGTGCTGACCGGCAGCGCCGCGCTCGCGATCGATACCGAGACCATGGGCCTTGTCACCCACCGTGACCGGCTGTGCGTGGTGCAGATTTCCGACGGGAGCGGGGACGAGCATCTGGTGCGCTTCAATCCGGGCAGCAGCTATGATGCGCCCAACCTCAAGGCGATCCTTGCCGATCCTGCGCGCCAGAAGATCTATCACTTCGCCCGCTTCGATCTCGCCGCGATCCATTACTACCTCGGCGTGATGGCGGGGCCGGTGTTCTGCACCAAGATCGCCAGCAAGCTGACGCGCACCTATACCGACCGCCACGGCCTCAAGAACCTCGTCGAGGAACTGCTGGGGGAGAGCATCTCCAAGCAGCAGCAATCCTCCGACTGGGGCGGGCCGGTGCTGTCCGATCCGCAGCGCGATTACGCGGCTTCCGATGTGCGCTACCTCCACCGCCTGCGTGACGAGCTGACCGTGCGGCTGGAGCGCGAGGGGCGCACCGCCATCGCGCAGGCGTGCTTCGATTTCCTGCCCACCCGCGCGCTGCTCGACATCGCCGGCTGGGCCGAGAACGACATCTTCAGCCACATGTAAGGTTGCAGGCGGCACAGAACCACCATGGCCCCCGAGCAGAGCATCGAAACCAGTGAAGCCCGTGCGCTTCGCAGCCGGCGGCAGCATTTCGCCGCGCCGGGGGGCTCGCATGACAGGCTGGTGCGCTTCCTTGCCCGGGCCTTGCCGATGGGCGTGGGGGTGATGGCCGCGCTGATGGTGATTACCCCGCTGTCACCGCGCGGCGAGGTGAGCTTCCTGCTCGATCGCAACAAGGTCGCCCTGATCGATGAACGCCTGTCGGTCGACAATGCCATGTATCGCGGGCGCGACAACCAGGGGCGCCCCTTCTCGCTGCTGGCGGGCGAGGCGGTGCAGCGGTCCAGCGCCGAAGGCCTGGTGCGGATGCAGGACCTTGTCGCCCAAATCCTGCTGTCCGACGGCCCGGCCCGCCTCAGTGCCGAGGGCGGGACCTATGATATCGACCGCGAGACCGTGGCGGTGGACGGCACGGTGCGCCTTTCCGCCTCGGATGGCTATGCGATGACGGCAAGCGGCGTGACGGTGGACCTGAAGTCGCGCACCATGCGCGGCGATGCGGGGGTAAGCGGCGCGGTTCCGGCGGGGACCTTCTCCGCCGACAGCCTGCAAGCCGATCTCGCCGCGCGCACCCTGACGCTTGAGGGCAATGCCCGCTTCACGATGATTCCCGGCCAGATGAGGATGCCGCGATGACCAACACCCGCACGCCTTTCGCCCGCCTTGCCCTCGTCTGGGGGATCGGCGGCTTCGCGTTGACCGCGGCGCTGGCCGGAGGGATGAACCTCGCCGCGCAGGGCATCGCCCGCCACGATACCAATGCGCCGGTCAGTTATGACGCGGGCAAGTTCGTGTTCGATGATCGCGGCAATCAGGCAATCGCTAGCGGCGGGGTGATCGTCACCCAGGCGGGGCTGCGCGTCCAGTCCGACCGGATGCTGGTGAATTTCACCGACGCCGGCGGCCAGCTCGAAATCCAGCGCATCACCGCCACCGGCGGCGTGGTCATCACCCGCGGTGACGAACGCGCCAGCGGCGACAATGCTATCTATGATTTCAACCGCCGGATCATCACCATGGCCGGCAATGTCGCGCTGCGCCGGGGGAGCGATACGCTCAACGGCGGGCGACTGGTGATCGATCTGGAGAGCGGGCTTTCCACCGTCGATGGTGCTGCGGCGGGCACCAGCAGCGCGCCGGGCGCACCGGCAGGCAGGGGCCGCGTGACCGGCACCTTCAACGTGCCCCAGCGCGACAAGCAGAACTAGCACCGGTTCTGGCCGTTTTGCCGGGGATCGGAACCCACCTCATCAATCCGCGCACCGGGCGGCCGCAGCCGAATTCGCTCTGGACCTTCGGCTATATCGCGAGCCTCGCCCTGTGCATCCTCGCGCTCGGCTTTGCGGCGCTGGCGGCCTTTGCTTTTGCCATGACAGGCGCGCTCGATCTGGCGCTTGAGGTCGCCGGTATCGGGGTTCTGCAGGCACTGATGGCCTATGCCTGTCTTGCTGCGATCCGGCGCAGGCAATGCCGTTATCGCGAGGCGCTGGCCGCCTATGAAGCCGCGCTGGCCAAGGCCGCCGGCTGGGACGAAAACGAAGCCTAGAACGCGTTGCGGTGGGTCAGCACCCGCACCGTGCGCAGCACGATCCCGATATCGCGCCGCAGCGACCAGCCCGCGATATATTCGAGATCGGACTGCAACCGGTCGGTCAGGTCCTTCTCGTGCTCTGTCGCGCCGCGATGGCCGCGCACCTGCGCCAGCCCGGTCAGGCCCGGTTTCAGGCAGTGGCGCTGCCAGTACTGCCGGTCGATATCCCAGAAATACTTGTTGTTCGCCCGGCTGCCCAGCGCGTGAGGACGCGGGCCGACGATCGACATGTCGCCCTTCAGCACGTTCACGATCTGCGGCAGTTCATCGATGCTGGTGCGGCGGATGAAAGCTCCGATCCGGGTTACACGGTCATCGTCACGCGCGGCGGAACGGTTGCCTTCGGGATCGAGCTTGTCATGCCGCATCGAGCGGAACTTGATCATGTCGAAGAACTGGTTCCCCCGGCCCAGACGGCGCTGCACGAACAGCACCGGCCCGCCATCTTCCAGCTTGATGAGCAGCGCCACCACCAGCAGCAGCGGCGAAAGCGCCAGCAGGGAAAGGGCCGCCACCGAGACATCGAACATGCGCTTCAGGATGCGCGCGCGCAGGCCCAGCGGCCCGGTGGAGACGACCAGCGTCGTCCGGTCGAGCTCGTCATAACGGTGCACCCCGACCGCGCCGAGGCTGTGCGCCGGCTCGCTCATGATCTCGCCATAAACGCCCGCGCACTTGAGCAGGAAGGCCCAGTCCTCGCGGCGTTCACGCGGGCAGCTCACCACCACCTGATCCTGGTTGCGCAGCAGCTTGCCCAGCCGGTCGAGCATGAAGGGATCGTGGCTGGTCGGATCGAGGTTGTAATCCGCGGCGGCAATGCTGTCGGCCCCGTCGAAGAGGAAACCCGATCCGCCATCGTCGATCACCAGCCGGTTGGTCACCCGCCCCTGCCAGCGCCGGTCGACAAGCATCCCGATCATGCGCCGGCTGACCGTCAGCAGCAGCGCGGTCAGCAACAGCCCGAGCGTCGCGACCCCGCGCGAGAAATCCTCGTTCGACTTGGTGTAGAAGGCGACGAAGTTGACGAGACCCGCAGACAGGACCAGCGCGATCAGCGCCTTGCGTGCGGCGAAGACCCAGTTCCCCAGGGCATGCACGCCGTAGGTTTCGTTATAGAGCGCGAGCGTGAAATAGATCGGCAGCATCGCCTGCGCGGTGATCATCGCGCGGCTTTCGGCCCATTCGCCTTCCCAGATCGCACCCGCGAGCGCAAAGCTGATGTTGAACAGCGCCGCATCGACCAGCAGCATCAGGATATAGGCGCGCAAACGCCGCCGCTCCAGCGACGGCACGATACGGCTTTCCACGGATTCGTGGCGAACTGCCTGAAGCAGTCTAGGCGTAGCGCGGTTCATTAAAGATCATCCCCGAACGGCGCGACCGACCGGTATTCCACGTAGGGGCTTTTACATGCAAAAGCGCGCCCTGTGCGAGCCGCAAATTCGACTTGTCACAATTTGAGAACGGTTCATCGCCGCCGTGGAACAATTTGGCTTATCGCCGCGCGGCAAAACGGCCGATTTCGGCGAGCTCCTGTGCCAGCAGCAGTTCGGCCGCCTGACTGTTGAAGATGAGGTTGCGGTGCAGCGCCGTCAGCCGCGGAATGAGACGGTCCAGCCGGGTCTCCGTCCCCTTTCCGCGGGCAGCGGGCTGGGTCCACCGTTTGTACTGCGCCTCGATATGGCGGCGTTCCTTGAAGAAGATGCCGAGCCGCATTTCCGCGCCCTTGTCGATCTGCTCGAATGTCCCGCGCGGGCCGAGATAGGCAGCGATCTGGGCAAGCTGCGCCGCGCGCCGTTCCATCGCCAGCGCCACGCCGACCGGGTTCAGCCCCAGCTCCCGCATCCGCCGCACCTCGCCGCCGATCTTCGCTGTCTCCCCGCCCAGCACCGCGTTGACCAGCGGGGCGAAGCCGTCCTCCTCGGTCGCCGCGCCGATGGCGGCGTGATCTTCCGGTGTGGCCGGGCGCGGGGCCTGCGGGTCGGCATCGACATAGAGCGCAAGCTTGTCGATCTCCGACTGGGCGAGCCGCACGTCGAGCCCGGCGGCGCGGGCGATACGCTCGGCAAGGTCTCCGCCCAATCTCAGCCCCGCCGCATCGGCCATGCCGCGCACGGCCTGCGCCACGGCGGCCAGATCGGGCGGATGGAACATCGTGACCAGCGCGTCCTTGCGCTTTTCGAGCAGCTTGGCGGTGCGCGACTTGTCGGTGGCCGATGTGGCGACGACGATCACGGGTGCCGCCTCGCCCGCGCCGGCCTCGCTCGTCTCGATCAGGATCTGGAGCGCGTCATGCGCGTCATCGCCGCTGGCGCGCACCCAGATATGGCGGCTGCCCCCGAACAACGAGGTGGAGCGCGCCTCGTCACCTAGCAGGGCGGGGTCGCGGCGCAGGTCAGCGCCAGCCAGCTCGATCCGCTCGCCCGGATCGGGCAGCGCGGCGGCGATGCGGGCGGCGGCAGCGCTGGCGCCAGCCTCGTCCGGGCCGCAGAAGAAGAAGATGCGGGCATCGCGCGCGGCGGGCGGCGCCCCGCGCAGGAAATCTCTCTGGGTCGCCTTCACTGGCCCTGCGCGGCCTGTGCGGCCTGTGCCCTGAGCGTCACCGCGATCTGCGTCGCCATGCGGTCAGCGACTTCGAGCGCGAGGTTTTCCAGCGCCTTCTGCTCGGCGGCGATGGTGGCATATTCGCTGGAGACCACATCGATCCCCGCGTCCGAACCGGCGGTCGCATCGAGCAGGATTGCGCCGGTGGCCAGTTCGACCAGCTGGTAACGCGCGCGCAGGATGCGGCGTTCACGGCTGATGGTGTCATCGTTGAGCACGCCCAGCGCCTCCAGCGAATCGTCGAGCCGCACGTCGAGCCGGTAGCGCGGGACCGCCTGCCCGGCAGCGCCGAGCCGCGTATCGAGCGCGTTCTTGACCAGCCAGCCGCCCCGCCCCTCGATCGCCGGAATCTCGACCGCGGCCAGCCCTTGCGCGCTCGCCGCGCCGGTCCCGCCCGCATACATCGGCTGAAGGCCGCAGGCGGTGAGGGCCAGCGAGGCCGCAAGGGTCAGGAGAATCCGCATCAGGTGACGATATTCACCAATCGGTCGGGCACGACAATAACCTTGCGGATCGCGGCACCATCGACCGACCGTTGCAGGTTGGGCGAAGCGAGCGCCAGCGCTTCGAGGTCTTCCTTCGAAGCCCCCTTGGGCGCGGTCACGGTGTCGCGCAGCTTACCCATGTGCTGGATGGCGATGGTCACCTCGTCATCGACCAGCAGGGCGGGATCGACTTCGGGCCATGCGGCGTCGGCGATCAGGCCTTCACCGATGGCGGTCCACGCTTCTTCGGCGAGATGCGGCATCATCGGCGCGGCGAGGTGGACGAGCGCGCGGATCGCGGCAGAACGGCTCGCCGAGGGGGCTGCCTTCTCGACCACGCCGGTCAGTTCGTAAATCCGCGCCACGGCCTTGTTGAAGCCCAGCGCCTCGATGTCGGAAGCGACAGCGGCGATAGTCTGGTGGGTCTTGCGGTCGAGCGTCTTGTCCTCGCCCGTGGCACCCGCGTCATAGGCGCTGAACAAGCGCCACAGCCGCTGCACGAAGCGCGCACAGCCCTCGATCCCGGCGTCGGACCACGGCAGGTCGCGTTCCGGCGGGGAGTCGGACAGCATGAACCACCGCACCGCATCTGCGCCGTGGCGGGCGATGATCGCGTCGGGGTCGACGACGTTTTTCTTCGACTTCGACATCTTGATGACGCGGCCGACCTCGACCGGGGCGCCATCGGCCAGCAGCGTCGCGCCTTCCGAGGTGCGGTCGACTTCTTCGGGGCCGAAGAACACCGGCACCCCGCGCGCCTCGTCGATGCGGCTATACGTCTCGTGCGTCACCATGCCTTGCGTGAACAGCGCGGCAAACGGCTCCTGCACGGTGATCTTGCCGATATGGGCAAGCGCGCGGGTCCAGAACCGGGCGTAGAGCAGGTGCAGGATCGCGTGCTCGATGCCGCCAATATAGTGCTGCACCGGCATCCACTTGGCGACCTCTTCCGGGTCGAACGGACGGTCAGCCGGCTGGCTCGCGAAGCGCAGGAAATACCACGAGCTGTCGACAAAGGTGTCGAGCGTGTCGGTCTCGCGCCGCGCCGCGCTGCCGCACTTGGGGCAGTCGACGTGCTTCCAGGTCGGGTGGCGCTCCAAGGGGTTGCCGGGAATGTCGAAGCTGACATCCTCGGGCAGGGTGACGGGCAGCTGGTTCTTGGGCACCGGCACCACGCCGCAGCTGTCGCAATGGATGAAGGGGATGGGCGTCCCCCAATAGCGCTGGCGGCTGACGCCCCAGTCGCGCAGGCGCCACACGGTGCGGCCCTCGCCCCAGCCGCCGCTTTCGGCGCGGGTGATGACCGCCTGCTTGGCATCCTCGACGCTCATGCCATCGAGGAAATCGGAGTTGACGATCACCCCGTCACCCGCCTCGGCCTCGCCCTTGAAGGGTTCGTCGGCGCGGGCCGGATCGGCGGCGACAACGCGGGTGATCGGCAGGCCATACTTGGTCGCGAATTCGAAGTCGCGCTGGTCATGCCCCGGCACGCCCATCACCGCGCCGGTGCCGTATTCCATCAGCACGAAGTTGGCGATGTAGACGGGAAGCGTCCAACCGCTGTCGAACGGGTGCAGGACTTCGTAGCCGGTATCGTAACCCAGCTTTTCCTGCTTCTCCATCTCGGCAGCAGTCGTCCCGCCCTGCTTGCACTTGGCAATGAATGCAGCGGCATCAGGTTGATGTGACGCGACTTCAAGCGCAATCGGATGGTCCGGCGCGACCGCGACGAAGCTCGCGCCAAAGATCGTGTCGGGCCTGGTCGAATAGACCTCGATCGACTCCGTCAGCGGCACAAGCGGCTCGAACTTGAAGGTGAGCCCCTGCGACTTGCCGATCCAGTTCTCCTGCATCAGGCGGACCTTCTCGGGCCAGTCTTCGAGGCGGCCCAGCCCCTCAAGCAGATCGTCTGCGAAGTCGGTGATCTTGAGGAACCACTGGTTGAGCTTGCGCTTCTCGACCTCCGCGCCCGAACGCCAGCCCTTGCCGTCGATCACCTGTTCGTTTGCGAGCACGGTCATGTCGACCGGGTCCCAGTTGACGGTCGATTCCTTGCGGTAGACCAGCCCCGCCTCATACAGATCGAGGAACAGCGCCTGTTCGTGGCCGTAATATTCGGGATCGCAGGTGGCGAATTCGCGCGTCCAGTCGAGCGCGAAGCCGATGCGCTGCAACTGCGCCTTCATCTGCGCGATGTTCTGGCGCGTCCAGCCGCCGGGGTGGACGCCCTTTTCCATTGCGGCGTTTTCCGCCGGCATCCCGAAGGCGTCCCAGCCCATCGGGTGCAGCACCTCGAACCCGCGCATCTTCTGATAGCGCGCCAGCACGTCGCCCATCGTGTAATTGCGCACATGGCCCATGTGGATGCGTCCCGAAGGATAGGGGAACATCTCGAGGATGTAGCTTTTCGGCTTGGGGCTGTCCGAATCCGCCGTGAAGGTGCCGGCCTCGGTCCAGGCACGCTGCCAGCGTCCGTCAGCCTGCGACGGATCGAAACGTGTTTCGGTCATGTGAGCCTATCCGTGGAAGGGCGGTTCTGGTGTTACGACGCGAGGGCTTGGCGGCGCAGATCGCGCGCCTTGGTGAGGATGATGTCCTCGAGCTTCTGCACGGTTGCCGCCTGCACCGGGGCCTCCACCCAGCTGCCGTTCTCGTTGACCTGACGGCTCGCGGCCACGCGCAGGGCATCGGCGCGCAGGTCCTGATCGAGGATCGTCACGGTCAGCTTCACCCGCTCGCCCGGGTTGGAGGGGTTGGCATACCAGTCGGTGACGATCACGCCGCCCGCGCTGTCCGCCTGAAGCAGCGGCGCGAAGCTGACCGTGTCGAGCGCGGCGCGCCACAGATAGGCGTTGACCCCGATGGTGTTGAGCTGCGCTGCGGCCAGCTCCGTGCGCGGACGCGCCCCGCCGCCGCAAGCCGAAAGACCGACCAGCGAGGCGCCGAGCAGCGCGAAGCCAACAGTGCGGCGGAAAAGGGCGGAATTGGCGCGTGTCACTGCCGGATCATCCTCAATCATAGGTCTCGGCCCCGCTCTATAGTGGCAAGGCCCCCTGCGGCAAGCACGCTTTCGCGCCCCTGCCTGCACATCTGCATGGTCATGCAAGAACGCCCCGGGGCTTTACCGGAGCTGAATTTCGCCGAGTCGCAAGGGTTTCTGTGTGCATGGTGCCACAGGTGGGCAAGGAATCCAGGCCACGCCGGGCAATATTATTGCAAGCGACCGGGCTGGGCCTACTGATATATGTTGAAGCACCAGCGACTCAGCCAGGGTTAAGGTGACAGCTGCTCTTGGCGGCAATCCACGGCGGTAAACAGGGAACACGAACGGCAATGGCGCGCAAGGCGAACAGGATGGCGAAGGGGCAGCGCAAGCTGCCGCTGTTCGTGCTGTCCGGCGCACTGGCGCTGGCCTTGCCGAGCGCGGGTCTGGCGCTGGCCGGAAAGGTCGCCCCGGAACGCGCCGCCGCTTCGCTGAATGCGCTGGGCCTCGGCAGGTTCACCCCCGCCTCGGTCGATCCCGATCTGGCCGCGCGCGTCGCGGGCAAGGCGCGCAAACGCGGCATCCACTTCACACCCGCCGGGGCGCCGCCGGTCACCGGCAAGCGCACGGTCACCGTTGCCGTGCGGGTCGATGACGATACGGCGCGGGCGATTTCGGTGCGCAAGGCGCTTGAAGCGGTGCCGGGTCGTGGTGTCGGCCTTGCCGGCCTCGATACCAGCAAGTTCCAGCTTGGCTCGGCGCGCGGCTACAAGAGCTTCACGCGCACGGTCGATCTTTCCGCGAGCGTGCAGAACCTCGGCCTGCCCGATCTCGCGCAGTTCGAACCTTCGCGCTCCAAGGCCGACAGCAAGCCTTCGCGCCTGCAACCGCGCATCGAGTTCGTGGACCGCGAGATTGCGGGCCGTTCACCCAATACCCTCGATTCCACCGCCCAGCAGACGGTGGGCGTGGGCGGGAGCTTCCGTCTCTCGCCGAACATGAACGTCACCGCCGGGGTGCGCTATTCGCAGGAACGCGAACGGCTCGATCCGCTGACCAATTCGGTGCAGGATAGCCAGGCGGTCTACGTGGGAACGCAGATCAAGTTCTGATTTCATGCTATTTGCATGATTTTTCAGGATTTCCTACAAAATGTTGGGAGCGTTAAGGGGAGTTTTGCCCGCACCTAGCCGCGCCTTGACCC
>Ga0114986_1000026_pt1 | contig 38773 bp, 33 predicted proteins | sample Shrwel1BS1Day17_FD_96988 | JGI IMG/M metagenome (GOLD analysis project Ga0114986, IMG submission 96988) | Subsurface microbial communities from deep shales in Ohio, USA - Utica-3 well 1 S-1-Day17 | ecosystem: Environmental > Aquatic > Deep subsurface > Shale gas/oil reservoir > Produced... | reverse complement strand
GGCAACATATGATTTTTCGTGGCTATGGGCCGAACTCGGCGTCGCGAAGCTCAGGAAATAGCGCTTTCAGATGATATCCAAAGCCCTACCGTATATCTGTGTCCCAATAATGCACTGAGGCCTGGGCGCTGATCAACAACCAGTGGGATGCGCAAATCAATGCCTACGCATTGCCCTTTGCCCACACCATGTATCCCAAGCTCACCCAGGCCGCCGCCGGAGCCAAGCTCGCCGCCGACGTGCCGGTGGTCTCGCAACTCCTGACCGGCACGGCGATGACCCGGAACCAGTTCTTCAAGCAGAAGAGCATGGTCGATGCCTTCGAGGCTGCGCAGCTCGATTTTGGAAACGCGGACGCGGATTCCTTCGCGCTGCAGCGCGCGGACACCCAGACCCGCAACGCGATGACGACCGCGGCTGAGCAGGGGCTGATCTGGATTCCGGTGCTCGGCGTCGTGCTGACCGTGGTGTTCTACGCGCTGTTCCCGATCGTCTTTCCGCTGCTGCTCTTCCCGCGCACCGGGATCGCGACGCTCAAGGGCTACTTCTCGGGCTTCTTCTATCTGTCAGCCTGGGGACCGATCTACGTCCTCATCCACTCGTTCATCATGGACCGGCTTGCAAGCCAGACCAATGCGCTCGCCGCCGGGAGCGTGAACCTCTCCAACTGGGCAGGGATCGATGCGGTCAACCAGGACGTCGCCACCATGGCGGGGTTCCTGATGATGTCGGTGCCGGTGCTTGCCCTGATGGTGATGCGCGGCACCATGTCGGTCGCAAACAACCTTGGCTCGATGCTGGCGCCAGTCCAGGCGGGTTCGGATGCGGCCGCGCTCGAGCGCACCACCGGAAACTATGCTTATGGCGACGTCAGCTACGGCAATCTCAATGCCGACAACCGGCAGATGTCGCAGTGGAACACGGCGCCGAACCTGCTCGCGGGCAGCGCGCACTCGGGCTTCCGCGAAGCCGATGGCCGCATGTTCAACGAATATGGCTCGGGCCATACGGTGATCGACACCAATGCCGCGATCTCGCAGTTGCCGTTCAAGCCGACCATGACGCGAGGCTACGCCTCGGACCTGCGCTCGCAGGGACAGTGGTATATGAACGAGGCCGACAAGATCGAAAACGGCACCTCGACCAGCTGGACCAGTTCGAAGGGCCGGTTCGGCAGCGCGGTCACCGCGACCAGCGACGTATCGGGCTCGCGCCGCGAGAACGGCTCGCGGGCCTCGGACACCCACAATGTCGGCGGCAACGTGGTTGTCGAAGGCGCCTCGGGCAGTTCGACCCGCGAGGTTACCAACAACGACCTGATCTTGCGGGAGGGGAATAATCGCTCGTCGAACAACTTCGATCGGCGCACGTTCGGCACAAGCCTTTCGCTTACCGGCAGCGGAACGGTAGGAACGCCACTCGAGTCCGAAGCGGGCAGCGGAGTCTCGGCGTCTCTGTCAGGAGGCTTCTCAGGTCGTCGAGAAAGCGGCGACGGTGCAAACGCCGGAACCGAGCGATCGGCAACGAACCAGACCACCCGGGGGACCCACAAATCGGACGAGACTAGCAACCGCGTGGTTGTCAGCGGCTCGAGCGGCGACATCGAGTCGTCAGGCACTTACAACCAGAACTCCGATTACACCGATCATTCACGCTCACGGACCAGCACCGATGGAACCGACTGGCGCACCTCGGAAGCTGAGGAGCGGCGGGCTGCTGCCGCGCGCTACCGCGAGATCGGCAGCCGGATGATGTCCGAGGCCAGCTACGCGGAGAGCCATGGCTTCCAGATTTCGAGCGACATGTCGAACCTCATCCAGGACCGTTACGAGACGCTCCAGCGTGAGCACCCCGAATGGCACCTGCCAGACCTGTCCAACCCGCGGCTCGACTACCGCGACGTCTCTCGCCGCGATCAGGCTATTGCCTTTATCATGGACGATCTGATGGGCGATCTGCGCGCTCATCGCATCAACGAATTCAGCGACATCGCGGGAATTGCGGGGTCAGGGGCGCTTGGCTCGAACGGGGATCTCGGCATGCCGGGGCCGCCGCGCCTGCCGTCGGGGACGGTTGCCCCGGCGCTTGTGCCCTCGCTGCTCGAAGGTGGCACGCTCATGGCTGTCCCCGATGGACCGGTCGATGGGGCAGCCCTCGCCAAGGATCTTGGTATGAAGGTCAAGCCCGGCGCGCGCCTCGGCCATATGGATGGCGCGCTGGTTCCGGCGATGGGCGTTGTCGCCGAGGAAGCACGCGCGCTTGGCCTGCCCACTCCGGTAGTGACGTCGGGCAACGACAGCGCCCAGCACAAGGCCGGGTCGGCCCATTACGACGATCGCGCGCTCGATTTTCGCGGCAACAACATCTCGAACGAGCAGGGCGAGCAGTGGGCGGAAAAGGTCAAAAGTCGTTTGGGAAGCGCCTATGCTGTCGACTTCGAGCGGTTCCCTGATGATCCCGCACGGGATCACCTCCATGTTGCGAAACGCCGGAGCTAGATGTTAGCCAAACAGACGCGATGCAAAAGCAAGTCCAGATCCTGCAACAATCATCAGGATCACGAGGAAGATAGTTGGACCACGGCCAAAGCCGCCAGATTTGCCCCTGAAAGTCGGGAGTTGCAGGCCCGTTACGTGGTCAAAGTGGCCGGGCCGAGGATAAATCGGCCTCCCATCCAGTCCGTAGTGATCATGGTCCATCGAGGGTCTCCTCGCCCTGGCCATGATTACCCCGAACGTACTGTCTTTTCAATCATGGCCCATGTTTCTGAGCCCCCTCACTAGCCTAGCCATCTCCACTTTCTGCTGACCCGCCCAAGGAACCGCCTCCTTGCCTTCAGAAGCAAGGAGGCCTTCGATCCAAACAGCTTCAGAGTAGATCCACCACCTCAATGATCGCGTTGTGGACGGCGCCAAGATCCGCATCGTCGATGCAATAGGGCGGCATGACATAGACCGTGTTGCCCAGGGGCCGCAGCAGGACATTTCGGGCCGTGAAGTCCGCCTTCAGACGCGGGGCGAGTTCGGACATATAGCCGCCATCTTCCACCACCACATCGAGCGCGATCACGCTGCCAAGTTGGCGCGTATTGGCCAGGCGTGGGTGCTCGGCAAGGCGAGCAAGACCAGCGGTCTGCCGCCGGGTCAGGTCCGCGATCCGGTCCAGCACCGGCTCCTCGCGCCAGATCGCCAGATTGGCATTGGCCGCCGCGCAGGCGATCGGGTTGGCGGTGTAGCTGGAGGAATGGAAGAACTGCTTCGACCGGTCGGTCGAATAGTGCGCCGCATAGATTTCCGGCGTCGCCATGGTCACCGCAAGGGGCAGCGACCCGCCGGTCAGCCCCTTCGACAGGCACAGGATATCGGGCACGATCCCGGCCTGCTCTGAGGCGAACAGCGTGCCGGTGCGGCCCCAGGCGGTCATCACCTCGTCGGCGATGAACAGCACGCCGTGGGCCGCGCAGATGCGCCGCATTTCGGTCAGCACGCGGGGCGAATAGATCAGCATTCCCCCCGCGCCGAGCAGCAGCGGCTCGACGATAAAGGCCGCCGCATCGCCGCGCGAGCAGGCCTGCTCCAGCGCGTCCAGTGCGGCCTGCTCGCGGCCCTCGGCGGGAAAGGGGATTGTCTCCACATCGAACAGCAGCGGCGCATAGGGCTTGTTGAACACCCCGCGCGCGCCGACCGACATCCCGCCGATGGTATCGCCGTGATAGGAGTGCTCCAGCACCAGGATGCGGTGGCGATCCTCGTCCCGATGCGCGAAATAGCCCAGCGCCATCTTCAGCGCGACTTCGACGCTGGTCGAACCGGAATCGGAAAAGAACACATGGTCCAGCGGGCGCGGCATGATCCGCACCAGTTCGCGGGCGAGGTCTTCGGCAGGCTGGTGGGTCCAGCCCGCGAAGATCAGCTGGTCGAGCCGCTCGCTCTGCGCGCGGATCGCGGCCATCAGCCGGGGATGGCAATGGCCGTGGGTGGTGACCCACCAGCTGGAAATCGCGTCGATCACCCTGCGCCCGTCGGCGGTGAACAGGGTCGCACCCTCGGCGTGGGTGACCAGCGGAATGTCCTCGCCCAGCCCGTGCTGGTGGAATGGGTGCCAGACCGGCGATTTCATAGGAGCTCCGTGCGGATATGGGCGGCGAAGGCGGCGGACAGGCCCTCTGGATCAAGCGGATCGAGCCACGGCAGGCGGCCGAGGTGGCGCACGGCGCCCAGCCGCTCGATCGCCGCTTCGCTGGCGGGATTGGCCTCGCCGCAGAACGCCACGCCGTGCACCGCGATGCCGCGCGCGCGCAGGGCCTCGAGCGAAAGCAGGCTGTGGTTGATCGTGCCGAGCGCGGTCCGCGCCACCAGGATCACCGGTAGGCCCCAGCGCGCGAACAGATCGGCCGCCAGCAGATCGTCGGCAAAGGGCACCAGCACTCCGCCCGCCCCTTCGACCACCAGCGGCCCATCGACCAAGGGCAGTGCGAGCTGGTCCGCCGCGATGGCAACGCCGTCGATCCGCGCAGCCTCGTGCGGTGAACAGGGCGTTGCGAGAACGTGGGCCTCGGGCAAGATCCGGGCCCGCCCGCCGGACAGCGCAGCCACGCGCTGGCTGTCAGTGCCGCCGTCGGTTCCGGCCTGCACCGGCTTCCAGTAAGCCGCGCCAAGGTGGCCCGCGAGGGCAGCGGCGAACACGGTCTTGCCCGCGTCCGTATCGGTGCCGGTTACGACATAGCCGCGCATTGCAGCTCCGCCAGCAGTGCGCCCAGCGCCTCGATTTGCTCAAGGCTGGCGTTGTTGGTGATCGTGATGCGCAGGCGCGATGTGCCGACGGGCACCGTCGGCGGGCGGATTCCGCGCACGTCGAACCCGGCGGCCTGCACTTGGGCTGCCAGCTGCATCGTCCGCGCATCGTCGCCCACGATCAGCGGCAGAATCTGCGATCCGGTGACAGTCGCGCCCAGCGGGGCAAAGACCCGCTCAGCCAGCCGGATCCGCTCCCACAGCCCATCGCGCAAGTGCGGCGCGGCGGTCAGCAGGTTCAGCGCGGCGCGGTTGATCGCGGCGATCAGCGGCGAAGGCGCCGTCGAGAAGATGAAGCCGCGCCCACGGTTGACCAGAAAGTCGATTGCCGCCGCCGGGCCGCAGACCAGTGCGCCCTCGCAGCCCAGCGCCTTGCCGCAGGTGCGCAGGGTGATGACATTGCCGCGCCCGTCAAGGTGGGCGGCAAGGCCGCGCCCGTCCGGCCCGAATACGCCGGTGGCATGGGCCTCGTCGATCAGCAGGATGCCGTCATAGCGATCGGCGATGGCGGCCAGATCGCCGAGCGGGGCCGTGTCGCCATCCATCGAGTAGAGGCTTTCCGCCGCGATCCACACCTGCCCCGTGCCGCCGCCCGCGCGCCAGCGCCGGATTGCCGCTTCGCAGGCATCGGCGCAGTTGTGGGCCACGGCAACGCATTCGGCCCGGCCAATGCGCATCCCTTCGTGGGCGCTGGCGTGGATCAGTTCGTCGTGGACGACCAGATCGCCGCGCTGCGGCAGGGTTGAGAACAGCGCCTCGTTGGCAGCGAACCCGCTGGAGAACCATAGCGCCCGCTCGCAGTCAAAGAACGCGGCGGCCTCGGCCTCCAGCGCCTCGTGCTCGGGGTCGTTGCCGCGCAGCAGGCGCGATCCGCTCGAGCCGATCGGCACCCCGCGCTCCAGCGCCGCGTGCGCGGCATCGGCCAGCAGGGGCGAGCGGGCGAGGCCGAGGTAGTCGTTCGAGGCAAAGTCCGTGCCGGTCTGCGGGCTGAGCCTGCGCCGCCGCGATGCCGCCCCCAGCCGATCCAGATCGGCGGCGTGGGCTGCAAAGCCCCCCCCGTTCACTCCGCAGCCACCAGTACTTCGTCCGCGCGCATCGGTTCTTCGCCTGCCAGCGGCACGATGCCCAGCCGCGCGAACAGCGCCGCATCGCGGCTGTCCCCGGCGTTGGCGGTGGTCAGCAGCTTGTCACCGGTGAAGATCGAGTTCGCCCCGGCCAGGAAAGCCAGCGCCTGCCCCGCATCCGACATCGATTCGCGCCCCGCCGAAAGCCGCACCATGCTCTGCGGCATGGTGATCCGGGCGACGGCGACGGTGCGGACAAACTCGATCTCGTCGATTCGCGCCAGCGGCGTTCCTGCCAGCATGTCGCCCAGCACCGTGCCGGGAATAGGGATCAGCGCGTTGACCGGGACGCTTTCCGGGTGGCGCGGCAGGGTCGCCAGCGCGTGGATGAAGCCGATCCGGTCCTCGCGCGTTTCGCCCATGCCCACGATCCCGCCGCAGCACACCGAAATGCCCGCCGCGCGCACTTCCTCCAGCGTGTCGAGCCGGTCCTGGAAGGTGCGGGTGGTGATGACGTTGCCGTAGTTCTCGGGCGAGGTGTCGATGTTGTGGTTGTAGTAATCGAGCCCGGCTGCCTTGAGGCGGCGGGCCTGATCGCCGTTCAGCATGCCCAGGGTCATGCAGGTTTCCATGCCCATCGCGCGCACGCCCTCGATCATGGCTTCCAGCGCGGGCATGTCGCGGTCCTTGGGGTTGCGCCACGCGGCGCCCATGCAGAACCGCTGCGATCCGGCCGCGCGCGCCTCGGCGGCCGAAACCAGCACGGCATCGATATCCATCAGCTTCTCGGCCTTGACCCCGGTTTCGGCCCCGGCCGACTGGCTGCAATAGCCGCAATCCTCGGGGCAGCCGCCGGTCTTGATCGACAGCAGCGTGCACATCTGCACCTCACCCGCACGGTGCCAGGCACGGTGGGTGCTCTGCGCGCGGAACATCAGTTCGTCGAACGGCAGGTCGAACAGCGCCGTCACCTCCGCGCGGGTCCAGTCGGTACGGGGCTGGTCAGTCCGGGGAACTGTCTGTTGGGTGGCGGTCATGTCCTGCTCCATTTTATCGATAAAAACGGTCATGGCCGACCGCTCGCTCGGCGTGTATGGCGATGCACGTCCGCATGGCACCCGGAATCAGGACCGATTATCGATAATGCCGACTCCAACGACCCAGATCGACAGCGAAGGACTGGTTAGCCGGATTGCGGACGCGCTGGCCGCGCGCATCTTGGCCGGCGAGATCCCGGGCGGCGAGCGCCTGCGCCAGGATGGACTGGCCTATGAATTCGGGGTCAGCCAGGGGACCGTGCGCGAGGCGTTCCGCAAGCTGGAGGCGATCAAACTGGTCGAGGCCCTGCCCCGTCGCGGAGTGCGCGCCACGTTGATCGACGCGGCAGGCGAGCGCGAAATCGCCTCGATGCGCGGGGCGCTGGAACCGCTGGCCGTGCGCAGCATTGCCCGCGCTCCGTCCGCCGCCCACCTCAAGGACCTGCGCGAAATCCTGAAGCGGGGTGACGCGGCAGAAAACCTGTTCGATTCCGAATCGGCCAACCGCGACTTTCACATTGCGCTGGCCCGGCCCTGCGCCATGCCCCGCCTGATTGCCACGATCACCGAGCTGAACCTGGCCTATTCGCGCCATGTGTTCGCCTCTGCGGCGGGCCAGGAGTGGAAGCCGCGCTACAACTTCGATCACTGGCACATCTTCGAAGCCTATGCATCCGGAAAACTCGAGGAAGCAGCTATACTGCTTGCGCGGCACATAAAGTCAGTCGATCGGGTAAACTTGAGACCAAAAGTGGCAGTCTGACGTGTCAGAAGTTCAATTGGACGCTGCTAGGTAACGGGCAAATCAGGATAGCTCTCGATCCGCGCTTCTCCAGTTCGCCGGATCTGGGACGCGGCTTCCTCGAGGTGGAACGCCGCCGCATCGCGCGCGCGCACGGTGTCGCCCGCCTTCATGTAGTCGATGAGCCTCTCGTGCTCAGCGAGCGAACTGCGCGCCTCGTCGAGCTCGAAGTAATTGGCGCCGGCGATCCACACAGCGGGCGGGATGGCCTTGGCATAGCTCGCCCAGGCCGTCTGATTGCCGCCAAGGCGGACCAGTTCGAGGTGGAACTGGTAGTCGAGATATGCGCCGCAGAGCAGGTTCGCAGGCTCATCGGCATCGAGGCCGCGCAGTGCCGCGTGGATCGCGGCGAGATGGCTGAAGTCGCTAGTATTGGCACGCAATGCGGCCTCTGCCGCCGCCATCGCATGGATTGCCCCGGCGAGCGCCAGATGTTCGACAATGCGATCAATCGTCCAGTCGATGATCGTGTAACGGCCATGATCCCTGGCCAGAAGGCCAAGCTCGAGAAGTTCCTCAGCGAGCGAAAGCGCACCCGTCTCCTGCAAATCGTCAAGACCGGGTATCTGGTTTGCCTGGTCGAATCTGCGCCGTTTGCGGGGCTCGCGCAGCACGGCAAAGACGCGCGGTGCAGGGCAAGTAATCCTTCCAAGTGGCCTTGGCTTTGACCTTGTCACCTCTTGTCCGCCCTCCGACACCGCATCCTTCGGATAGTCCGAACCATCCTGATTGGAAAATTCTAAAGGGTTTGTGCTATGGAGCCAACATGCAACGGGGCGGGACTGCTTTCCCCTTGGGGACGATCGATTGGCGAAGGCGCAATCTCTTGTCGAAAGGATTTTCCTCGAACTGAGGTTCGGGGTGCTTGCTGCCCACTACCTGCCTGGTCAAATTATCAGCAAGGACCAGGTGTGCAAGGTATACGACTGCCGCCCCGTCATGGCCGCCGACGCGCTCGGCGCGCTTGTCGCGGAAGGTTACCTGTCCCGGCGCGGACGCGGTGAATTCACGGTACGGACCTGGACAAGAGCCGAAATCATAGACCTATATGACATGCGCGCCTCGCTCGAGGCGATCGCAGCGGCCCGCGCCGCCGAACGCGCGAGCGAGGCGCAGATTTCCTGGCTCCAAAGCGTGGTGGGTAATGCGGGGGATGTATCCGCGACCGATCCCGACGATCTCGAGCGCGTCACGCTTTCAAATCTCGCGTTCCATCTTGAGGTCAGGAAAATGGCGAGGATACCGCGGCTTGCGGAGATGATCTGCCTCGTCCTGCCCAATGCGCTCCACCGGCTGATCGTCTGGTCACAGCATGGCGAAGACGGCGAACATTCGGCGCGCACTCACCGCAAGATTGCCGCAGCGATTGCCGAACGCTCTTCATCGATGGCTCGGCTGCTGATGCGCGAGGACGTTTATTCCTCGCGCGAGGCGGTTCTCGCCGCGATCGACAGTCTCGCGGCGCGCGACGCGCCTCCGGTCGCCAATATCCATCGAATGGACCAGACGATCGCGATCAATGGCCGCACTTTCGGGCAGGGAACGCGCGAGCCCGCAGCCGATGGCCGGACGATCGCGTTTGGTGCGCCACTGTCCTAGCCGCGCCTAGCTTGCCGGTGGATCAACCGCCTTGAACATGAAGCCAGACGTTCCGGACAGTCCCGTTCTGTCACACACAAGCTGGTCCAAGACGCTCGCCATGATTGTTGCCGCCTGTTCCAGACCGGCGGCTTCAAGCGTATCGAGCAAGTCCCTTGCATCGCTGATGATGATTTCCAGCGCGTTCCGGCTGATCGGAAGCCGCTCAATCGCCATGGCCGTGCCCCGAAATCCCCTGTTCACACAAGTCCTTGTTGAGACGGGACTTTCTGTCAACGCCTCAACATGTAAATTGCCAGAATAATGTGTCGGGAATGGTGAGACCTGCGTAGTTGTCCATAGTTCAATGAGACAGACAGTTCGAAATACAGGCTGCTGGCCCAATCGAACATCGTCCATTTGGTCGCAGCATGGAAGTTATGTTTCAGCTACCAGATAGTCGACATCGATCCGGTCGATCTCGACGATGCGTCCACGCACATTGACCCGCCCCGTGAGGCCATCGGGAACTTGACCGTCAGCAAATCCGAGCCGCCAGCGCACACCGTCATCGTCACGCAGAATCGGGCCGCGAGGACCATGCTCGATGGTGCCGACGATCGTGTTGGTTGAAAGGCGGCGATTTTGGTTCATCAATTTTAGCTTAATCATCCAATTTGGTGAAATTGTTGATCCGCACCCCGATCGGAAACCATGCGCTCCTAGCGTGGAATCAAGAAAACCCCCAATAGCAAGGAAAGCATCCACGTCCCGCCATTTTTCAGATTGTATGCTGTCCTCGGATTTCGATGTCACCGCTGCAACCGGCGGAGTCTATGCTCCCGCTGGTGGTAACTCCACAAGTAGAAGGGGCAGAACAGCAGGATGAGGCCAGAGAACCAGCGAACTATCTCTGGCGTCCCGTTCTGGAAACGGGGCGGCGTTGCCACTACCAGGCCGTGCAGGAAGGTCTGAACCGGATCGCTCAGGCCGGTCACACCAACCAACGCGACGAGGAAGATATAGATGAGGCCGCCGCCTCGTTTGATGCGTTCGGGATTGACCGGGTAGTCGCCTAGCGTGGTCAGCAACGCAAGTGCGAGGCCAAGCGCGAGGCAACCCCCTCCGCAGCAGAGCAGCAATGCCCCCGCTGCACCAAGCTTCGCCGCCACCTGATAGACAATGGTCGTGTTGATCCCGATCGCCGCCACATAGGCGCTGCAGAGCGCGGTAAGAATGGTGCCGGAAGCGAGCGCCGGGACTTGCGGTGAAGGTTCACACTTGCGGTCAATCCGAACCTGCCTTTCCAGGCTCTTTCTACGGACTGGCGGCGTTGTCTCGGCTGCTGGCGCTGCAATAGGCGTTCGCGGTACAGGTCCATGCTTGCTCTCGAACCCTGCCCGTGCAGCCCGTTCGGGGAAAGCCCGGCAGGCGTACCACCGCAAGCGCCGCAGCGCCTTCATCTCGATGCGCCGTACCGCTTCCTTGCCTATATTGAGATCCTCGCCGACCTCGCATAGGGTGTGCTTTCGTCAAGAGGGACTTTGGCCGTGATCCTGAAATTGTAGCGGCTTTTGGAAGTGCATGATTTTTCGCGCTTCCAGTGGGGAAAAGCGGGGCCATGCGGCCGTGAGATTGCTGTGATGCCGTGGCCGGAATCTCGGTTTGTTCCGGAATGGGGACCAAATAGCCATCACTGGCAGGTATGCTCGCCGCATTGATTTCGCGAAGTCCCTACCGCGCATCGGGAGCTGGATTTCGCCTCCGGATTCGGGACCCGAACACACGCAGTCAGCCATGACGGGCGGGTTCACGCCGTCAGCTTGCTGGCGGGGATCAGGGGGCCATCGCAGACACGCTTCAGAAGGTCCGCCTGCTTTGGTTCCAGCTCGACCAGCAGCGCCAGGACATTGAGCACGTTGATGAGCTCGCTGGTGTATTCGGGCAGCCACCGATCGGGCTGGATATCGCCCAGCGGAGAAGGGGGGCGCTTGTCGCCGATCAGGGGGCGTTCGCGGTTCTTGCGGCGGTAGCTGAACCACTGGCGCAGCACCTGCTTGCCCGACACTTCATAGGCCCAGACGGCGGGCGGAACATTGTCGATGAAGCCGGTGCCGACGAGCAGTCGGCGCTTAGCGGCATCGTATTCGAGCGTGTCGGGAAAACCCTCGGGCGTGGAGGGGATTGCGCCGTCCTTGGGCTGGGTCGGGCCGCCTTCGCCAACTCGTGGGGGACGGGGTGGATCTTCGGTGGCGAAGCGTTCCCCGAAGGTGTGCAGCCGGATCACCTCGCGGCCCAGCTTTGCGGCTTCAGCGAACAGCGCCGCATCGGCAGTCAGCGGCACGCGCAGACCGGGGCGGACAAGGTCTTCGGCGAAGCTGGCGGTGTAGGCCGGATGGGCAAGCAGCGCCGCGACATAGGCGAAGATATCAACCGGATCGACCGGCGCGCCGAATGCCTTGGAAAGCAGCGCGATGACGGCGGGGGAGATGTTGGATTCGGTCGCGGCGGCGTTCCTCCAGAGGGCGAAAACGCGACCGCCTCGTCCAGCGTAGTGGTGCAGATCGGGGATTGCAGCAACAGCCGACAAACCCGGCCCATTCTTGGGTGTGCGATCCATCGGAGCAGTCAGGAGAATCTGCTGCTCGCTGTAGTTGTCCCAGAGGCCCGGATTCGGCTGATTGATAACCCGCGCATCGGGCAGGATATACTGCCGGTCGAACGACCGGAAACCGTATCGAACCGGAGCCTCCCCAGCGAGAGCGCGACGCGCCAAAAGCCGTAGTTTCTGGTCCTCGTGGTCAACCTGCTTTGGTGCATCTTCGACAGCAGTGAGCACCTCGCGCTGAGGCCACCAAAGCGCCTTTCCGGACTTGCCGATATGCCTGTCGCCGGGTTTGCCGTCGCGCATATGGGGCTGGAAAAGCATTGCGCGCTTATCCGCCTTCGGCTCTTCAACGAGCCGCTTCCAGCGCTGCTTCAGCGACACTTCATCCGGGGCGATGATCCATGTGCGCCCCGGCATTACGCCCGAACCGCAATCGCCAATTACCGCATCGAGCGGGGCGAATGCGCCCCACCCTTCTCGCAGTTCCGGGAGGAAGGGCGCGCGCGGATCGGAGGGGCAATCACTCCACCCACCGCCCGCCAGCGTGATGGTTTTCAGCTCCTCGAATTTCTGCTCACGACGACCCTTGGCGAGCGCCCGGTATCGCACCCGCGCAGCGTTCTTGCCGGGCTCGCGAGAGCGGCTTGCCAGCACAATGCAGACCGGGTGCTGCACGCCCTGAAAAATACGCGTCGGCACATCCGGCTGATGGCCTTCGGGCGTGCAATCGATCACCCAGATATCGTCACACTGGCTGCGCAGATCGGCGCGCATTTTCTGGAACCCATCGCCGTTCAAAAAGCCCGCCACGGTGATGTAGCAGACCATCCCGGAAAGCTCTTCCTGACCGGGCAGATCATCATCGCGGTCACCTGCGCCCTGCTCGAAAACCTTCCACGCCGCCCAGCGCCAGAAATAGACATAGAGGTTGCGCAGATGTTTCGCGTGCGCGCCCACTTTCCATTCCTTGGGCGGCTGCCAGGAATTGAGCGGAATATCCTCACGCTTTTGCTTGGCAGGACTGCCGTTCTCGACCCACGCACCCTTGCCTTTGGCCTTCTCCTTGTAGGGCGGGTTGCCGATGACGACGGTGATGGGTTCGCTCCGCTTGACCTTGTTCGCCTCGGTCCGCGATTTCGATATCTCGCGGTAGATGCCCTGTCCGGTTTCGAGATCGGCAAACGGATCGCCCAACGTGTCGGTGACGAACAGGCGCGGGGTGGCGTGTGCACCAATCTCAAGCATTTCCGCCAGCAGCCGTAGCTGTGCCACGGCGAAGGCACCGAATTGCAGCTCGAAGCCGACCAGGCGGCCCGCGATCTCGTTCATCGATGCCGCAACATTGCCCTCGCCATCGCGCGCGGCAATCGTGGCCTTGATCCGCTCAATCAGGCCCAGCAGGAAGGTGCCCGATCCGGTCGCGGGATCGACGATATGCACGTCCTTGCCAGCGAGGCCATCGGCGATGCCGAAGCGCGGGCTTTTGAGCGCCTCGTCGCACAATCGCACCATGGTGCGCACGACTTCGGGCGGGGAGTAATAGCTGCCCGTCAGCTTGCGGAGCTTGTTGTCGTAGACCTCGAGGAAATCCTCGTAGAAATAGAGCCAGGCCTCGGGATCGCCCTTGGACACCTTGGCCCACGAAACCTCATCCAGCACGCGGGTCAGCGTATCGAGCGCGGGGCCGAGGTTGAGGTCCTGTTCGGTCAGCAGCCGCAGTGCGGTGCCGATCAGCGTGTTGGCCTTGCCGAGTTCGCGCGCGACATGGTCCAGCCCGCCGGTCAGCGCCATGTCTTTTGACTTCGCCATGAGCAGACCGAAGGTGACGGCCTGCGCATAGCCATCGGCGAACTTGGCATCGTCGGCATCGGGGAAGAGCAGCGCCTTCCAGTCGTCCTTGAGGTCGGTCAGCCTCGCGTTCTTTTCCGACGCGCCGAGCTGTTCCAGAACCTCATCACGCAAGAACCGGCACAGCCGCGCGGAAACGCGCGCCAGTTCGGTCGCGCTTCTGGGCGGAATGGGGTTCCAGGTGAGGAAATCGCTGAGCAGCGGCAGAAAACTCGGCGGTGCGGCAAGCTTCGCGCCCGCATGTTCGATCCCGCCTTCGAGGTGGACGATCTGCCCTACCACCGTCCCATCACGCCACAGCGAAAAGCTGTCGCCATCGGTGTAAAGCAGGTTGGGCAGCGCCTTGAGCTTGTCCCATTGCTCCTTATCGTGGCCGGTCTTCCACTTGCGCGGATCGGCCCCTTTGCCGGGGGCTTTCACCTCGATGAAGCCAACGAGGGCGTTCTTGACCTTGACCGCATAGTCGGGCCGCGTGCGCATCTCCGCAAGTGAGGTTTCGCCGGTCAATACAAGGTTCTGCACTGCCGGATGCAGGATTGCCGCAACATCGGCGAACAACGTTTCCAGCGGCGCACGCAGCTGGTCCTCAGGCTGACCGTCCCCGCCCGCGAGCTTGGCCTTGGCCGCAGCGCCGAATTCCCCCACAGCCTTTTCGATGGTTTTGGCTTGCGTCACCCGATGCCTCCCGTGCATATTCTGTGGCACAGGGCGCGCTGTGCCCGCAACGGCTTTGGACAAGTAAATGGCGGAAGATTCTGGCAATCTGTTCGATGGCTCGGCCCAATTGGGCTTCGACCTCGGCGACGATGTGCCTGCGCCGTCGTATGAGCCGGATCGCGATGAGGTCCGCCGTGAGTTGCACGACATACTGGCCGAGGCTCGTAGCGCACAGGCCGAATGTCCGTGGGACAGGCAGACGTTCAAATACCACAAGGTGGTTTTCCCGCAGATGGCCAATTGGTTGCCCGAGGACGAGCGGGACCAGTTGCGCTTCGAGTTCGCGCGGGAAGTCGAGCGGATCGAGCTACTGCTGGCGGCATGAACGCGCTTCGCCAGGCGGGCGCTGACCGAATTTTTGTGAAAGCATGGGCCGGTCAGAGGCAGGCCGCATTGCTAGGGTGTCGCGGGCAGATTGCGCCGGAAGCGATAGTCTACGGCAGCTTTCGGGCATGCTGCCTGTCGTCCTGAATGACCGGGTGTGGGTGGAAAGGCGAATGGCAGCTCTCCTGCCGCTCGGCGCTTCAAGGTCGAACAATTCGCGTCAGGCGAGCCCCAGATTCTCATCGATGATACGATCGGCCAAGCTGGTCGTATCGCTTCGGTTCGCGTCCGCGCGCACTGCATCGAGCGGCGCTGTGAGGCAGTAGACCATTGAGCCGACCTCAACCTTCCGCTGCGCCTCGCCCTGCAGCATCGCGGGAACAATGACGTTCAGCAGCTTGGTCCCAAACCCCTCGGATTTCGCTAGATTTGCGGTGTCCGCAACATGCCTGCCCTCCTCGCGCCACACGAGCACGAACTCGTCCTTGTCCGCAGTCCAGGACACCGTCACTTTACCGCCGCCGGTGGCTCCGAGGCCGTATTTCTGCGTGTTGGTCGCCAGTTCGTGCAGCGCCAGACTAAGCTGCTGGGCGGCGGTCGGGCTGATCATCAGCGACGGGCCCGACGAGGTGACATTCGCGCCGTAGGTATCCTTCAGGACCTTGAGACCCGCTTCGACCACTTCCACCAAGTCGGCGGATGACTGGTCGTTGCGCGTAATCGAGCGCGTGGCGTCGGCCAAAGCCCTGATGCGCCCCGTCAACGCCGGAAGAAAGTCGCTGGTTCGCGATGCATCCTCCGCCGTTTGGGCGGCGAGAACCTGCACCACGGTAAGAAGGTTGCTGCTGCGGTGAACCATCTCGCGTGCCTGAACGGCAAGCTTGGTGGTGGCATCCTCCAGCTCGCGGGTCCGTTGCTTGACCTTGATGTCGAGCGAGGCGAGCGTTGCGCGGTGCGCGGTGATTTCGTCGTGCAATTCTCGATTGGCCTCCTTCAACGCTGCGTGCGACGGAAGGTGCACGATATCGGGGATGAGGCGGAAGAGAACGATCGCGGTCGTGACCGAAACCAGCCCGGTCGCCAATTTGAGGACGCCCACATAGGGATAGATCGGATACCACAGGGTGACGATACCCATGAGATGCGTCAGCCCGCAAAACAGGATGAAGGACGCGAACAGAGCCACGAGGACGGGATGGGGAACCTCGGTCCGTTTGCGCAAAATGCTGAACAGCGCGAAGGGGATGGCCGTATAGGAAAGGAAGATGAGCAGGTCCGATCCGGCCCACAGGATCACCAGCCACGGCTTCCAGAGGAGGCACATGCCATGCGGCATGTATTCGCCGAACTCGATACCGTGATGCATTGCTCGATCCCGCCGTTCTTCCGGATATTGGCATGGCCGGGGATAATTACCGGACCTTCCGAAAGCGGTGCTCGCCACCGCCCAGTTGCAATTAATCCAAGTGATTGTCCAAAGCCAGACAATGTAGCCAAATGGAACAGTTCGAGCTGCGGGCCGCGTTGAGGCGAGCCAGGCCATCGAATTCGAGAACGACAGGCACAAGTGGGCGCCTCTCCGACTACCCCTGCCGGAGCATGTGGGTTACACCCTGCACCAGGTGAGAGTCTGATTCAAAACTATTGCCCATGATTTCATGATCTTGCGATGCGGCGGGTGAAGAGCTGTATCGATGCGATGAAGAGCCATGCGGTTGCCGAGGCGATGGTCTGTTCGAAGTCCTTGGCGAGGCGGCGGTTACGATTGAGCCAAGCCAGTGTGCGTTCGACAACCCAACGGCGGGGGAGGACGACGAAGCCTTTGGCGGCGTCCGACCGTTTGACGATCTCGACGGTCCATTTGCCGATCCGTCGGAGGGCAGCCCTAAGCTTGTCACCAGCATAACCGCCATCAGCAAAGACATGGCGCAGCCACGGGAAGCGGCGGATGATCTCAGCGAGCACCAGCGGCGCACCATCGCGGTCCTGGATGTCAGCGGTGTGGATCACCGCGTGGACCAGATTGCCCTCGGTGTCGGTCAGGATGTGGCGCTTGCGCCCCTTGATCTTCTTGCCCGCGTCGTAGCCCCGAGGCCCGCCGCTTTCCGTGGTTTTGACGCTCTGACTGTCGATCACTCCGGCACTGGGCGACGCCTCGCGGCCCGTCCCTTCGCGGGCGATCAGCAGCATGGCATGATTGAGCGAAAGCCACAGCCTGTTGTCCCGCCACAGGTAGAACCAGCGCCGCACCGTTGAGACCGGTGGGAAGCACGGCGGAAGCATTCGCCACGGCAGACCGCCACGCAACAAGTACAGGATCGCCTCGACAATCCGTCTGAGCGGCCATTTGCGCGGACGCCCCACAGGGGAAGGCGGCGGAAGGAATGGCTCCAGCAGCGCCCATTCGCCATCGGTCAAATCGCTTGGCAAAGCCAAGTCTGCACGGGCATACAGTGCCCGAGTGGTATCAGTCCACATCGTTGATCTCCGGAAGTTTTCGCAAACCCCTGAATCAACGACTTGAGCTGGCGTCAAGCCAACCCTCTGATACCACTCAACTTAGTTTCGGATCAGGCTCTGAGATCGTGAGTTACGATGATTAACAACAATAAAGTTGAAGACGAATGTTTCACAAGAATGGTGACAGCTCTACCTGAGGCTGCCTGCCTGTTCGAGCGTGTCGGGCAGGACGGAGGCGAAGGGGTCCAGTGGCGCTACATCGCCAACAATACTGCGATGCAAGCAATGTTCGGCGTCGATGATCTCTCAGGCCAGACGCTGCAAGATCGTTTCCCTGACTTTCCCGAGCACTGGCATGGGAACCTGGAAGGGGCGCTGACAAACAAAGGCCCGGTATCCCTGCCGGCCTACGAGGGCCCCTTTGGTGGCGCCTACGAGGTCACCTTGTCTTCGCTGGCACATCCCTCGCGGAGTATGGTGCTGGCGCTCGTGCGCGATGTGACAACGGCTACCCGTGAGCGGACCGACGCGGCTAAGATCGACAGTCGATACAAGGCGTTGTTCAATGCCATCGACGCAGGCTTCTGCTTGGTCGAGATGTTGTTCGACAGCGATGGAAGACCGCACGACTATCACTTCGTCGAGGTCAATGCCGCTTTCGAGACACAGTCCGGATTGGTCGACGCCGTGGGCCGCACCATGCGCGAGCTTGAACCCGAGATCGAGCAGCGTTGGTTCGAGATATATGGCGAAGTCGCGCGATCAGGTGCTCCGGCGCGGTTCGAGTTGGGCTCGAGCGCAATGGGGAAGACATATGATGTCTTCGCTTTCGTCGCCAACGAGCCGGGCACGAACCTGGTCGGCATTCTGTTCGAGGATGTGACCGACACAAGGGCGAACGAGCTTGCGCGCCAGCGCAGCGAAAACCGGCTCCGCTCGTTAATCACTGTTAGCTCCGATGTGGTTTACCGGATGACGGCTGACTGGGGTGAGCTCACTGAACTCCACGGCAAGGGGCTCCTGACCCCGGGAGCGGATCCGCAGAATTGGCTTGCCGATCTTGTTCCGGACGAGGATCACGCGGCTCTAAGGACTGCGGTCGAGCGAAGCGTTGCCACGCTCACACCATTCGACGAGGAAATCCGCGTGCGCCGCGCGGATGGAAGCTTGGGATGGTTCCACTCTCGCGCCGTGCCGGTCTTCGGAGAGGACGGGGAGGTCGTCGAGTGGTTCGGCATGGCGACCGATGTCACGCAGCGTCGCCGGGCCGAAGAGGATCTGCGCCATGCATCCGAAATGCTTCGCATCGCCGCCGATATCGGCGAGATCGGCATCTGGGACTGGGATATGGACGAAGATCGCATCGTCTGGTCCGAGGGGCATTACCGGCTACTGGGCTACGATGAATCCGAGATTGAGGCAGGCTATGAGGCATGGCGAAAGCAGGTTCATCCGGATGATATCAAGGCTGTCGAGGACAAAATTGCGGCAGCGCGGGACCACAAGCAGCCCTATGTTTGCGAATACCGCATCCTTCGGCGCGATGGCGCCGAGCGGTGGATTTCCGCGCGGGGCAAGTTTTTCTACGATGTCGATGGAAGGCCATCCCGCATGCTCGGCGCGATGGTCGATACCACCGAGCAGCGTCGTCAGACCGAATGGCAGCGACTGCTCGTGGCCGAGCTCCAGCACCGCGTTCGTAACTTGGTCAGCATGATCCGCTCGCTCGTCCGGCAATCGGCGGCGAGCCACGACACGGTTGAAGACTATGTCGATCAACTCACAGCGCGGCTTGCGTCCATGGGGCGCACCCAAACCGCACTGACCCGTTCGCCAGGAGCGCGCGTAGACCTTGCCGGGCTGGTGCGCGAGGAAATGTTGGCCTGCGCCGCGCGGGAAAACGCATACAAGATCGAAGGACCCAATGTTGCGCTGTCGCCGCATCACGCCGAGGTCATGACGCTTGCAATCCATGAACTTGCCGCGAACTCGGTCAAGTATGGCGCTCTGGGCGGTGAGGGCTTCGTCAAGATAGGCTGGACTCTGATTGAAAAAGATACAACATTCCTTAAGCTGCGCTGGCAGGAAACTAGCCTCAGCGTTGCCGACGCACCGGTCCGGCATGGGTTCGGGCGACGATTGATCGAGGAGCGGATCCCCTATGAGCTTGGGGGCTCGGGCGTGCTCAATGTGCATGATACCGGGGTGCTTGCAGAAATCGGGTTCCCGCTCGAAGACCGGGGGAGCGTGCTTGAGACCGGGATCGAAGGCGTTGAACGGCAACGCGAGGACAGGTCCTGAGGCACTTGGTGGCCGCCGGGCCTGTGATGGAGAAGGAGGGTGCATGAGTAAGCAGGCGCTTTTCGGATGCCGGATCCTCATCCTTGAGGATGACTATTACCAAGCCTACGATGTCACCGAGACCCTTAAACATGCAGGGGCTACGATCATTGGTTGCCAAGCTCGCAGCCTTGATCTCACCGAGTTGAAAGCGCTTGGCACCTTCGATGTCGCCATGCTGGATATTAATCTTGGCGGGAAACAATCCTTCGGGTTCGCACGGCTTCTACAATCACATGAGATCCCATGCGTGTTCGTTACCGGCTATGATGCGAATGTAGTGCCGCAAGACCTGTCGAAAGTGCCGGTCCTCACCAAGCCTGTCGACGAAGCTCTCGTACTCGCTGCAATCGCTGCGCTCTGGAAGCAAGCTCCGACGATCGGGGGCGGAACCAAGGGCGAGTTAAGGCAATAGCATCTGTTGCAAGCGCCCGCGTCGGTTCGACCCTCCTCCTCAGCGTTTGCGCTCCCGACTTTCGAGCGCAAGGCGCTCACCCAAGTAGGCCGCATCGAACCCGGCGAGATGGCGCAGCCCGGCCAGATCGAGGATCCTGATTTGCCGCGAGGCGAACTCTACCAGCCCTTCCTCCTTTAGCTGCTTGGTCTTGCGGTTGATGTGAACCGGAGTGAGCCCGAGCACATCGGCGAGTTCGTGCTGCTTGAGCGGAAAGGCGAAGGCGTCATTCGTTACAAGTGCTACTTGCGACAATCGGTAGTGCAATTCGCAAATCAGGTGCGCGGTGCGCTCGAAGGCATCGCGCCGACCAAGGTTCAAGAGCCATGATGTGGCAATGGAGAACTCGAGCTCGGCACATGCATCGAGGAGATCCCGGCATTCTGCCGAATCGGAGAAAAGCGCGTCCGTCTCCCGCACCTTGAGCCATGCGAACTTGCATGAGGTGAGCGCCGCAATCTCCTCGGAGCGCATCACCCCGGTTCTACGACCGAGAAAGGCAATATCGCCCGGCAACATAAGTCCGACGATCTGACGTGCCCCGTTAGGCAGAAAATGACAGCGTGCTGCCCATCCTGAAAGGATTACTGGGTATCCCGTGACCGGACTGTCGCCGCGGCAGATGATGTCGCGCGACAGCACACGCTCTGCGGTGGACAGCGCCCCGGCTAGGCGGAGCGGAGCATTGCTCTGCCGGGATGCCATACAGCGTAGGCGGCTAATGAACAGCTCCTTCACGCGAGGGTCACTCCTGTTTTGCTCTCAAGGACACCAGCTCCAATGATCGGCACTCTGTGGCAAGGTGCCGACGCAATCAAGTAGCGGGCCAAACACCATGGCATTCGACTGCAGTGCCCTATGTGGAGATCGAGCGCCCTGAACTGCAGTTATGCCGGGCGACGCGGGAGTTGTTCGGGACCAGCCGCGAGTTTCCCGGCTTTGCCGAACCCAAGCTGATGGCGAGTGACTACATCCGTGTCATCTGGATAACCAATGATGCGCCGGGCCCGTCATTCTGCCTCAGCTCGACCGATCCGCCCATGATTTCTGCAAGCCGCTTCGCCAGATCGGTGCCCCCGGAGCGGGAGGCCCTCTTGCCGAGGCCGACGCCGTCGTCGCTAACAACGAGACGGTAAGCATCATCGGCTTTCACAAGTGAAACTTCGATCGTGCCACGCCGATCGCCGGGAAACGCGTGCTTGATCGCGTTGCAGACCGCCTCGTTGATAATGATCCCCAAGAGAGGAACAGCCGTTGACGAAACTTCTATGTCGTCGGGCACTTCGATCCTCAGATCGACAGCCTCGCTGATGAGCGGCAGGCAGATATGCCTGATCAGTTCCCTTGCCGGAATGCCTCCTACCTTGTCCGCCTCAAGCGCGCTGTAGCTATCGCTTAATGCTGACAGACGCTGGCCAAGGCGATCCACAAGCTTTTTCGCCTCTTCACTGCAGCCTGCGCTTTCGGATCGGATGATCGACGCCACGATGTTCAGATGGTTTCTGACCCGATGGTGCAGTTCGAGCATTAATAGCTTTTGCACGCACAGAGCGGAATCGAGTGCGCTCTCCAGCTCCTTCTGCCTGGTCAGGTCAGCCCAGGCGATGATGCCGCCGACGATGTTCCCGCTTGCGTTCCTGATCGGTCCGGCATTGCACAGGATCGGCACCTTGGGCCCATCCTCAGCGGTTATCAGCCACTCCTCGCCCTGCACGACTTCCCCCTCGATTGTCGCGCGGGTCAGCGGCAGCCGATGGACTTCGGCCGTCTCACCAGTAACTGGATCCGATACCCGGTAGGCATCCGAATGTGCGTGGACGCTGATGTTTTCCAGATCATCGCGCGGCCGCTGGAGGAGACGGGCACCCGCGTCACTCACCCTTACGATGTCAACGTCAGGAACACGGGCGATGGTAAGGCCCACCGGGAGGTGGCGCATCAGCGCATCGAGTAGTTCTCGGGCGGAGCCTGCAAGCAGGTCATCCAGCAAATCCGGCGGGTGCGCACCCGTATCTTGGACTGCATCCATCTTTGCCTCACTGCCGACAGGTGACCGTTGAAAGGTTGCAAAAAGGATCGGGAACTAGACCGACCGATATCGGGTCTTTGCAGAATGCGCAATGGCGCTGGAGCCTGGCCTCAAAGCGCAAAAACGATAAGGAGGATGACCAGACTGGGGTCGTTTGCCGAACGGCAGGAATAATTCGTGAGCGGGGCAAAGCCGCCGTGCCGCTTTCGGGACCGCGCACCGGCCCCGCTCATGACCGGAACTGGGTGGATTTCTGCCATCCCTCACCTGCTGCTTGACCCTTGTCCACGCGTCTGACCTATTCTTCATCAAATCATGCAATTACTACCGTTTGCAGGTGATGGGACGGAGACATGATATGGCGCGTATTATTCAGGCAGCATGGCTGGCCTTTGCCGCACTAATGCTCCTCGCCTGCACCGCTGCGGAGGATAAGGCACCCGACTACCGCTACCGCCTGACAGTCGAGGTTGACACCCCCGAGGGGGTGAAGACCGGATCGAGTGTCATTCAGGTCGAGCAGTCGCTCGGAGGTGCGGCCTCAGCGGGTGGGCTTGCAGGCGGGCAAGATCTACTACAAGGTCCGCGGCGAGGCCGTGGCGGTCGATCTGCCGGGCGGGAGGACGCTGTTTGCGCTGCTGCGGTCGGATAACGACATCGAGTGGTCGGCCCATGTCATGCAGGGGCTTGCGCCGAAGATACAGGGCGAGCCATGGGCCAAATCCTTCGATAATGTTCTGCTCATCAACAAGAAGGTCGAAGTGCCGCGCATGTGGCCCGCCAACGCGACACTGCCGGAGCAGTCAGCCTATCCAATGCTCGTCACTTTCGGCGACATCGCCGATCCGATGACCATTGCGTCGGTCGATCCCGATGACCTGGCCGCTACGTTTGGCAAAGGCGTTAAGCTGAAACGCATCACCGCCGAACTGACCGATGACCCTGTGACAACGGGGATGGCAGAGCGGTTGAGGTGGTTGCCAAATTACTACGACAAGATGCTTGATGGACGAACGATCAATACGATTGAAGCCGAAAATCGATTGGCTAATGATCTCAGTCAGGCAGATTTCTCGAGGGGGCTAACGAAATGAATCCTGATGCGTTCGTGTTTCTCTTTGCGTTTAACCCTTACAACTGCCGAGAGGGAGCCGGTGGCTAATGTCCACATTGGGGTCGTTTCCTGAATGTTGCGTTTCGGCGAGATATGCGACGAATCTGCCAGGCAGGTTTATAGGGGCGCAAGTCCCAGAGGATCGCCCAAAGGTCGGATCGGCCGACGACCGCCCTTCCCTCGCCTGCTGAGCATCATCGAATAGCGACGACCTTGGTTTTGGCGGCATCGGCTACCGCCTTCCAGCTCCGGTCACTGGTCCATGCCGGAAGACCGTCACGCTGCGCCAGCGCAAGACAGAAGCGGTCGCCGAGCGATAGCCCGTGATCGGCTGTGACCGCCCGCAATCGCCCGGCCATTTGCGCCAAGGCCTTATCGGTCGGCACGATCGTCATTGGCAACGGATCGAGCATCGCGTCGACCTCACGCTCTGGCATGCCAAGATGGATGAAGTGGGTGACCACCTCAGCGTAGTTGATCGTGCAGATCCGGGCGTCTGCTATGGCGGCGGCGACTTTATCAGCGCCCTTCTCACCTTTCAGCATGGCAATGAGGGCGGAGGCGTCCAGTACGATCTCGCTCACTCTCCGCTGTCCTCGCGGCGCTTGGTCAGGAACGCCTCGACCGACGCGTCTGGGTTCCCTTCGGTGTACTGCTTCGCCAAAGCCTGAGCGCGGGCAACAGCCTGTGCGGCTGTTCGTAGCACGAGACCATCCGGCGTCTCATCCAGATAGACTGCGCCGCCGCCGACGAGCCCGAGCCGCTTGCGGATGTCCGCCGGGAGGCTCATCCGACCATTGGGCGTGATGTTGACCTGAACTGTCATACGGGCTCCGACTGCTGCTGTGTTGGTCGAGGGGGCAATCTAGCCGGAGTGCTCCTGAAATTCAACAAAATGCAAATTGCGACACAAATTATCAATCGGACCACATAGAGGTTTGTGTGTCGCAACCGTCAAAAAGCGACTCAACGCCACATTTTTGCCAGAGCACCTACCTCTCGCAACAGCGATGGCGCCTTGCCGCAGCTTGTCCGAAAGGGATCGCTCAACGGACACTCGCTGGCCGCCAGAGGTCAGCCCCCCCTCCCCTTCGCAAATCCGGCTTGCCCGCTCTCTCATTAAGGTGGTACGCTTTATTTTCTCACACAGGGGCCTCATCCGTTACAAATGACCAACACTCTCATCGGATATGCCCGCTGCTCAACCGACAAGCAGGACCTCACCGCCCAACGCCGTGCGCTGATCGAGCTCGGGGTACCTGAAGACCGCATCTACACCGACCACGGCTTGACCGGTCGCAACCGAGATCGCCCCGGCCTCGCCCAGGCATTGGCTGCGGTACGCGCTGGCGAGACACTGGTTGTGCCGAAGCTGGATCGCCTCGCCCGGTCGGTTCCCGACGCCCGCGCGATCGCCGATGAGCTGGAGAAGCGCGGCGTGAGCCTCGCACTGGGCAAGCAGGTGTACGATCCAAACGATCCAATGGGCCGGATGTTCTTCAACATCCTCGCCACCTTCGCTGAATTCGAGAGTGACCTCATCCGCCTGCGCACCCGCGAAGGGATGAAGATCGCCCGTGACAAGGGGAAGCTCCGCGGCAAGCCGCCGAAGCTGTCCGACCTCCAGCAGCGCGAACTGCTCAAGATGCACGCTGCCGGCGAATACTCGATCAGCGACCTAGGCAAGCTGTTCAAGGTCTCGCGGCCAACGGTGTATCGGACGATCCGGCGGGGTGAAGGCACCGCTGCCGCTACAGGTCATATAAATAGAGCCGGATGAATCTCAGATAAGGGCGCATCCCGACGCCGATCTGAATTTTGAAAAGTTCCCCTATTACAACAGCCCCAACAAAGGGGTATCGAACGCATCGGCATCGGCCAACGTTGGATAGAAGCGAGGTGCTGGATCGCCCTCCAGTCGGTTGGGCACCGACTTATCATCACGGATGCGCGGGTCTAGCGGTAGCTGGGTTGGGCCTTGCCTTCGTCGCTGCAGCACCGCCTCTTTCCAGCAGGGCATCAGCAATTCGCGCCAGAAATGGCCTGCAAGCCGCTCGTAGCAGAAGATGAATTGGTCGTGCCGGGTGAGCCGTTTCCACTTCAAATCGACCTTGGCCATGCCGAGCATGATCCCGAACGCCTGCCGTCGCATCCGCTGGCCTTTCTCGCCATAGTGATTGGCCGCGCGCAGCGCGCCGGCCTCGGCATATGCTGCGGCGCGCTCCACGGCCTCGGCCTCGGTCTGCTGGAACGGCAGAGGTGGGTTTAGCGGTTCGTGCAGATCGCCGATGGCATGGGGCCAAGGCGCCAGATGCGATAGAGAATGCGCGATAAAGCGGCGGGTCGCATGATCGAACCCGCCGTAAAGCTCGACTTCCCGGACAACGTCGACGGCCAGTTCATCAAGTGTTGGCCGGTCAAACATCAGCGGACCTGCCGCCAGAACCGGCAGGCGTTCTTGCTTGCGGCAAAGCTTGGCCATTTATCTGGCTCGGCCAATTTTTGAGCAAGCTGGCCCATGACGTAAGGAGGTTCGCACTTCTGATCTTCAGTCTGGTCATCGCCATGCGAATAGCCCCCCTTGTGCGCCGCTTCATGAACATAAGTGTTCACCAGTGCCCCAAGAGGACGGTCCAGCCGATAGCGATTGAGTAAGATATTGCGCTCGCCTGTGCGATCATCCGTTGTCCCCTCATAGGCGAGGTTGCCCGCGAACGCCGAGCTGAACCGCGCACGCAATCCTCCAATCGTATCGATGTGGAGCCCGCCGAAGGCCACACGCGTTGCTGCGGTCGCCTGCGCCGCATCAAAGCCCCGCCAGTAACGATTGCCCGCGACCCAATCGGCAGGCATGGCAGCATGAAAGGCGGCCAGCTCGGCGGCGAATTGAGGCGAACTCACGATATCAATCGCCACCGGCGCGGCAGCGGCCAATTTAGCTCGCTTTGCCGCCGACACCTTTCCCGCCCGGTCAACCGATGCGAAGCAGATTGAAGCGTTTGCGCCCGATCCGCATAGCCTATCCCCCGCCACATCAGCCATCGCTGCTGATCCGGCCAAGATAGTCAAAGCTGCGGCCCCAGCCTTTGCCATATTTGCGAAATTCAACTTGTCCCCCAACATTCACCCCTCCACCTCTGCAGCCAGCTGCCCCACCGAAACGGTCCGAGCTCTGAGTAGCAGTGGCACCGAAATCCTAAACAGGAATTTGGACCGGGTGCTGCTAAACTGCCCCGCAGGGCGTGCTGGACCTGCTGAGTGCACGCATCATGGCCAACAAGCCAAGCGGCTACAATAGCGTTGAAATTCCGGCCGAACCCCATTGCAGGTAAAGTGCCTTTCGGATATCGCTGTAAGCCTAGTAACTACACTCACCCAGTTTCGGGACGGTTACTGCGGCGGGGGCCTTGTGGAAGCAGATAACGCTGGACTTAGGTGGGGTGTCGAGCGGCGGCTCGAGTTCATCGAGTTCCGCCTGTTCTGGGAGGGGCACGTCAATCGCGGCGACCTGATGGACGCTTTTGGCGTATCGGTGAACCAGGCATCAACAGACCTGAACCGCTACATCGCGATGGCTCCCAATAACATGGCCTACGACAAAAGCAGTAGGACCTATATCCGCAGCAGCGGGTTCTCGGCACGGTTTCTGGAGCCTGACGCGAGCCTTTACCTGTCGAAGCTGCGTTCAGTCGCTGACGGCATCGTCGACCGCTCCGATACCTGGATCGGCAAGTTTCCAAGCTACGATTGCGCCCCCACTCCCGTGCGCGGTGTTGCGGTCAGTGGTTGCTGCGATCCGTCGCTCAGAAGCGATCGAGATAAGATATCAGTCGATGTCGCGGCCGGAGCCTGCCTGGCGTTGGATTGCGCCGCATGCAATCGGCTTCGATGGCTTCCGCTGGCACGCGAGGGCCTATTGCCTGTCCGATAACAGCTTCAAGGACTTCCTCTTCTCCCGCATACTCGAAACCCGAAACGCGAAGGCGAGCCCGACGCGGGTAGAGGATGACGTCGCTTGGAATGAGGAGCTCACCTTGGAGATTGGGCCTCATCCCGAGCTATCAGATGCGCAGCAGAAGGTCGTCGGACTTGATTACGGGATGCGCGACGGCCGGGCACAAATCCGCGTTCGCAAAGCTCTTCTCTATTATGCGCTTAAACGACTGGGGTTAGACACCGATCCGTCCGCAAGGCGGCCGCAGGATCAGCAGATTGTACTGCTGAACGCAGCTCAAATTGGAGCCGACACGTCAGCTAAGGCTGCCACCGCTCGGATTGAGGGGTGAGATGATTGAGGAGTTGGACCAACTGGTCGAAGACATCTCTAGTGTGAACAGCAAGCTGATCCTTTTGATCGGGCTTCCACGGTCCGGGAAAAGCAGTTTGCTTAGAGAGTTGGCCGACCGTCGGGGGGCGCCCGTCTTGAACCTAGGCGCCGCCCTTGGCCGCCGACTGCTAACTGAGCCTGGCACCCAGAGACATCTACAAGCCTCTGATCTGCTGAAAGAGGTAGCAGATCAATTCGTCAGCCAAGGGCTCTTGCTGATAGATAACATCGAACTCCTTTTTGATCAGACCCTTAAGCTCAGCCCACTTGACCTGTTGAAACGGCATGCTCACGCGCGTCGCGTGGTTGCAGTATGGCCGGGAGAACTGCGGGATGGTCGGCTTGCCTATGCCACGACGGGACACCCAGAATATCAGGACTACGGCGTGGATGGCCTAGTCACGTTCAAAATTCATTGAAGAGGAAATACGGGATGCCGATGCATTATGGCGATCTCATTCAGTTTGAACCGATTGATTCGGTCATTCAGCTTCTCGACGCCAATCGTCCGGAGGAGGCCAAGAAGCTTGTATCGACCTATGTCATCTCCGACGACATGGCCGAGCGGATTGCCAAGCAAATGATCCCCCAGCTTTCGTTCGACGAGGCAGTGGACCACAAAGGCGTGCTGGTGGTTGGTAACTACGGGACCGGTAAATCGCACCTGATGTCCGTCCTGTCGTTGGTCGCCGAAGACGCCGCGTATCTACCGATGATCCGGCATCCCAAAGTGGCTGAGGCCGCGGGTGCCATTGCCGGAAAATTCAAGGTCCATCGGATTGAGGTCTCAAGCCAGATGTCCTTGCGGGACATCATCACGCAACAGCTTGAGGTATTCCTCGAAAAGCACGGCGTAAGCTATTCCTTCCCTCCTGCCGACAAGGTCATCAATAACAAGGCGGCCTTTGAGGAAATGATGTCGGCGTTCGCCGAGGCACATCCCAACCATGGCGTTCTGCTCGTGGTTGACGAATTTCTCGAATACCTCCGATCGCGCAAGGATCACGATCTCGTACTAGATCTCTCATTTTTGCGAGAGATCGGCGAGGTCACAAAGCACCTCAGGTTCCGATTTGTCGCCGGCGTTCAGGAAGCGATCTTCGATAGCAGCCGTTTCCAACATGTCGCCGACAGCCTTCGTCGTGTGAAGGATCGATTCACGCAGATACTGCTCGCCCGCCAGGACGTCAGTTTTGTCGTAGCAGAACGCCTCCTGAAGAAGACCGCTGATCAGCAGAACAAGATCCGTGCGTATCTGACGCCGTTCGCCAAATTCTATGGCTCGATGAACGAGCGCATGGACGAGTATGTCCGGCTCTTCCCAGTGCACCCCGACTACATCGGGACTTTTGAGAGGCTTGTGTTCACCGAGAAGCGCGGTGCATTAGTCACGCTCCGAGATCAGATCCAAGCCGTTCTGAGCAAAGAGGTCCCCGAGGATCGCCCGGGGCTGATCGGCTACGACAAGTTCTGGGAAACGGTCACGTCGAACTCTGTACTGCGCGCGGATCCGAACATCGGGCCTGTGCTGAAGGTATCCGAAGTTCTGTCCGAGCGCGTAACCAAGGCGTTCACTCGACCAGCGTACAGGCCGATGGCCCTTCGCATCATCGATGGGCTCTCGGTCCATCGCCTGACGACCGGCGGTGACATTTATGTGCCCGTGGGCCCGACCGCTGAGGAGCTGCGCGATACGCTCTGCCTATTCCAACCAGGCATCGAAGATATGGGTGGGGAGCCGGAGGCTGACCTTCTTTCCCTCGTTCAAACAGTCCTTCGAGAGACGCTGAAAACCGTCAATGGCCAGTTCATTTCGAAAGCGCCGGACACCGAACAATACTATCTCGATCTGAAGAAGGACATCGACTACGATGCCCAGATCGAGAAGCGGGCAGAAGCCTTGTCCGATGACGCACTCGACCGCGCATATTACAGCGCAATCCGCCAACTGATGGAACGGACTGACGAGACCACCTACGTCACCGGCCATTCGATCTGGCAGTATCAGATCGAATGGCAGGAACACCGCGTAGAACGGAGCGGGTACCTTTTCTTCGGCGCCCCGAACGATCGTCCGACGGCGCAACCGGAGCGTGATTTCTATATCTATTTCGTTCAGCCGTTCGAGCCGCCGCGTTTCCGCGACGACCACAGTGCCGATGAGGTTTTTTTCCGGCTTAAGGGGCTCGATGAGGCGATCAAACGTCACCTTTCGTTCTATGCTGCAGCTCAGGATCTTGCCTCCACGGCCAGTGGCGGCGCTAAGTCAATCTACGTCGACAAGGCCAAAGACGCCTTGCGTGATATGAGTAAGTGGCTGCAAGAAAAGCAGCTAACGGCCTATGAAGTATCCTATCAGGGTAAGAGCAAGACCCTGCAGGAGTGGGCCAAAGGCGTTTCATTGCGCGACAAAGCTCGTCTTGGCCCAGACGAACGCATCAACTTCCGCGACGTAATCAACGTCATCTCCGGGCTGGCTCTTAACAGCCGGTTTGCCGAGATGGCGCCCGAATATCCCACCTTCTCTGCCCTCGTGACTGAGACGAACCGGAAGCAGCTGATCGGAAACGCGCTGAAGGCGCTCGCAGGCGGGACCCGGACTAAGGACGCCGTGGTTATCCTCGATGGTCTGGAGATGCTGGATGGCGATCGGATCGATCCTGCAAAATCTCGCTATGCTCAGGAGGTCTTAGATCGGCTGAAAGCCAAAGGTCACGGTCAGGTACTGAATCGCGGCGAGCTCGTAGCCGGCGAGACCGATGTGGAGTTCTTCGCGCCGGTCAGATTTCGCTTAGAGCCCGATCTGCTGATTACGGTTCTGGGAGGGCTGGTCTACGCCGGCGACATCGTGCTGGCGGTCACCGGCGACAAGATAGATTCCGGCAAAATCACATTGCTCGCGGAAAGGCCGCTCGACGAGCTCAAACAGTTCAAGCACGTAGAAGCGCCGAAGGAGATCAACGTTGCCGTGCTCCGAGCACTGTTTGAATTATTGGGCCTGCCCCCCGGACTCGCTCAACAGGCAACGCTAGGCTCGGACGAGCCGGTGAAGCTGCTACAAGAGGAGGTAGGGAAGCTCACGCGGCGTGTGCTCTCCACCGGCACCGACTTGTCTAGTCGGCTGAGTTTCTGGGGCCGACCTCTGCTCGGGGATGAAGAGATCCAGGCCTACCGAACAAAGCTCGACGCTCTCAAGACCTTTTCGGAGGGCTTGGCGCCCTACAACACGGTGGGGAAGCTCAAGAACCTTCGTGTCGGATCCGATGATATCGGCGCCCAGAAAATCAACTTCGACGCCCTGAAGGCTATCGAGGAATTGCTGGATCTAGTCGCAGAGCTAGGCCCCACGGCGAGCTATCTTTCGCAGGCCGAAATGGTTCTGCCCGCAGACCATGTCTGGGCTAGCCAAGCACAGGAGGTTCGCAAAAAGGTCCTCGAAAAGCTCGCGGCCGACCGAACCTCGCAAAACGATGCTGAATATCAGCAGATACTGGCGAAGCTGAAGCGAGATTACGTTACTGCTTATGCTGGGCTGCATAGCAAAGCCCGCCTCGGGATTACGGAAGAAAAGACGCAGCGCGCCCTTCGAAAGGACCCACGGCTAATCGCCATGCGGGCGTTGGCTGGCATATCCTTAATGCCGACCAGCCAATTAACGAGCTTCGAGGAGAAGCTCGACAAGCTGAAGAGCTGCGCGTCGCTCGTGGAGTCCGAACTGTCGGCCACCCCAGTCTGCCCACACTGCGGTTTCCGGCCAGCAAACGAGCAAGGCGACTTACTTCCGGCAGTCCACGTCCTGAAACAACTCGATGACGAACTCGATCGACTGATTGATGACTGGACGCAAACCTTGCTCGACAACCTTGACGACCCGATAATCAAGGAGAATTTTGATCTCTTGAAGCCGGCTGACCGCAGCCTCATCGATAACTTCATCTCGTCCAAGTGCCTGCCTGATCCACTGACACCAGAGTTTGTCGCAGTCGTTCAAGAGGCGCTATCTGGGCTCGAGAAGATCAATGTCAGCAGCTCAGACATCAGGCAAGCGCTCCTGCATGGCGGTTCCCCAGCAACACCCGAGGACCTGCGCAAGCGCTTCGAATCCTTTCTTAATGACCGCTGCAAGGGCAAGGATATCACCAAGCTCCGCTTCGTGGTGGATTGATCGTCATGTCGATCCAAGCTGTCACAGACATTGATGTCCTCGCGCTTGCAGTACGGGACCCTGAGTCACGCCGGCTAGTCGAGGAAGCGATAACTGCATATCGGGGCGGGGCCCTCCGCTCCGCGATCATGTCCGCCTGGATCGCAGTCGTTCACGATGTTTTCTCAAAAGCGAGGGAACTGGCTAATCAAGGAGATGCGGCTTCCATAGCGTTCATTGGACGGCTCGACCAAGCGATCCAGCACAAGAACCTCGTACAGATGCAGGCATTGGAGCGTGAATTACTCGATACGGCCAAGGACGATCTCCAGCTCGTTACGCCCCATGAGTATGAAACGCTCCGGCGGATCCAAGGAGACCGTCATCTTTGTGCCCACCCTGCCTTCATTACTGAGGATGAGCTTTTTCAACCGTCTCCCGACCTTGTGAGGTCGCATATCGTGCATGCCCTACAATGTCTTCTGATTCACGCGCCCCTTCAAGGGAAGAGCGCACTCAATCGCTTCAAGGCAGATGTACTCAGCCCATCGTTTCCATCGACTGAGGATGGTATCAGAACCTTCGTATCCGCCAGATACCTTGACCGCTCAAAGGATGCGCTGGTGGCAAACCTGATCAAGGTGTTGCTGAAAGCGCCTTTCTTAGAGGGTGAAGAAGAGCTTCTCAGGAAGACGCGGCAGCTCGCATGGACGCTAAGCGAGGTCGCCGCACGGAAGACAAGAATTTTTGAGGAGATCGCTCGACCGTTTGTAGGTCAGTTCTTCGACGGCGTCGGTGACGGTCGACTTCTAAACATCTGCACATTTATCGGTGCCGAGCCTCAGCTCTGGGGGTGGCTTTCGGAACCGGTCAAGCTGCGGCTTGTTCGTCTGATAGAGGAGTGTGCGATCGAAGATCTGAAAGAACATCTGGTCTTTGATGCTTTTGCGATTCCTGAGCTGGTGGATCCGCTGTTGGCTAAGTTCACGAGCTTTGAGGCGCCGGATCGCATAGAGCTTTTGTCCCACAATCCCCGCCGTGAATTCGTCCCGCTCGGCATCGACATCTACGCAACCGCCGACAGCTATCGCGATGCTGAGAAACTCGGACAGACGGTTGTGATCCCTCTAGCCCCTCATTTCGGAGCAGATGATATAGGGCGCTTGCTGGAGGCAGTTCTCGGCAACAGCCAGATCTCCTATGCTTCAGCGACCGCGGACGTTCTGCTGGAGGTCTTTAAGTTGACCTCAGCAGCTTTGCCTGCATCGCGAGACCATTGGCAGCGCTTTGTCGATGAGATGACCGCTCAGCATGGCGGCAAGACCGACACGCCGTATTCCTATCCCAGCATTCGCGCGAAGTTAGACGCCGCGTAAAGGTGACCCCAATGAATGACCTTCTGAACGAAAAAACCGGAACGAACCAGCCAGGCGAAGTGGAATGCCTCGGCATGACCTTCCCGAGTGAGGAAGCGCGCCGGATGCATTTCCTAGGGCTGTTGGCCGAAAAGCTGAAGGATCCGGCGTTCCGGAAGCAAGAAGGATTCCCGCAAGGGACGGACGAAGCGATCCTGGCGATGTCGGATCCGCCCTACTACACGGCGTGCCCGAACCCCTGGCTGGCGGATTTCGTGAAGCACTACGGTAAGGCTTACGACCCTATCCGGGAGTACGCGCGCGAGCCGATGGCGATCGACGTGTCCGTGGGTAAGACTGACTCCATTTACAAAGCACACGGATACCACACCAAAGTCCCGCACTTGGCGATCGTACCATCGATCTTGCACTTCACCGAGCCAGGCGACGTCGTGCTCGACGGGTTCGCCGGTTCGGGAATGACGGGTGTAGCGACGCAATGGTGTGGGACGGCTCCGGCCTCCTACCGCCATGAGGTCGAGATGGAATGGAAGACAGCGGGCATGGCCCCGCCCAAATGGGGGGCGCGGCACGCAGTTCTCAACGATCTCGCGCCTGCCGCCTCTTTCATCGGGGCAAACTACAACCTGCCGTTCGACGTTGATGCCTTCGCCAGGGCTGGCAAGCTCCTGCTAGCCGAAGTCGAGCGTGAAATCGGATGGATGTACGAGACACTCCATACCGACGGGACAACCAAGGGCCGCATCGAGTTCACGGTGTGGAGTGAAGCGTTTTCGTGCAGCAACTGTGGTGCCGAGATCGTTTTCCTTGAAGCCGAGAAGGCAGAAGAAAGCGGAAAGAGGGCCAAGCTTAAGTGTCACGAGTGCGGCGCTCTGTCTCGAAAAGAAGACATGGAGATCGTACGCGAAACGTTCCTGGATAATGGCGAGCCAAATTGGCGTCCGAAGCGGGTTCCTGTACTGATCTGTTACAGTGCCAAAGGCAAAAGGTTTGAGAAAACTCCAGACGAGAACGACCTTATCATTCTTTCTAAGATAAACGACCTCGGGCTACCCAGCGATTTTCCGAAACATCATTTTCGAGAGTCAAAGACATACAATGAGGGGCGGATGCGTACTACCAATTCCCGCGCCTTGCAGCACATGTACCTCCCCCGTGCCGCTCATGCTTTGGCCTGCATGTGGCGCGTGAGCGAAACAACAGTCGATCATCGGCTAAAGCAGGTACTTAGATTTTTCATTGAACAAAGCATCGCCGGTCTGGCGACAATCAATCGATACAGCCCGACTCATTTTTCCCAAGTCAATAGGATGCTCAATGGAGTTCTCTATGTTGGCTCACAACACTCTGAATGTAGCCCATGGTATATCCTCGAGGGAAAGCTCGGACGGATGGCGAGTGCATTTTCAAAGTTTAGATCTTCATATGGGAATGTTGCTGTCTCGACAGGATCCTCACGCCGCTTACAACTAGACGACAATTCGATCGACTATGTATTTGTTGACCCGCCATTTGGGTTTAATATCTTCTATGCAGATCTGAATGCGCTTGTTGAAAAGTGGCATGGAGTCCTTACGGCCCTCGCGGAAGAAGCTGTTATCGACGATTATGCACATAAGGATCTACTGAGCTATGAAAGAAGCATTGCTGCAATTTTTTCTGAGTTCCAAAGAGTTTTAAAACCAGGCAGATGGATGACGGTCGTATTCTCCAATAGCCAGTCATCCGTTTGGAACGCCATTCAAGTCGCTCTTCAGAAAGCTGGGTTCGTTGTTGCTGAGGTCGCGACGCTTGATAAGAAGCAAGGTAGTTTCAAGCAGGTAACATCCAACAATGCGGTAAAGCAGGATTTGGTCATCTCCGCCTATAAGCCGAACGGAGGGTTAGAGAAACGGCTGACGGAACGCGGCGCGGCACCAGAATCTGCATGGGATTTCGTGCAGACCCACTTGCACCAGCTACCTGTGTCCAAAGTGAAGAACGGCATCCTTGAGATGGTCGTGGAACGCGACCCGCGCCGTATCTACGACAGGATGGTCGCCTGGTTCGTCCGCCATGATTTCCCGGTGCCGCTCTCGACCGAGGAGTTCCTCGACGGGCTGCGGAGCCGTTTCCCGGAGCGTGACGGTATGGTGTTCCTACCGGAGCAGGTGGCCGAATACGACCGAAAGCGGGCTCAAGCAGCGCAGGCGCCACAGATGGAGCTGTTCGTCTCCGACGAGCGTTCCGCCATCGACTGGCTGATGGACTTCCTCCGTAAGCGCCCCTCGACCTATCAAGAAGTGCATCCTGAGTTCACCACCCAAGTCGGCGCGGGCTGGCGGAAGCACGAGGAGAGGCCGGAGCTCTCGGCGCTGCTCGCCGACAACTTCCTGCGCTATGATGGCAGCGGCGATGTTCCGAGTCAGATCCACAGCTATCTCTCCACCAACTTCAAGGATCTGCGCGGTCTGGAGAAGGACGACCCGAGGCTGAAAGCCAAGGCAAAGGACCGCTGGTACGCGCCCGATCCGAGCAAGGCGAAGGATCTGGAGCAGAAGCGCGAGCGGTCGCTGCTGAAGGAGTTCGAGAACTACAAGTCTGCACCCGGCCGGAAGCTCAAGGAGTTCCGGCTCGAGGTGCTTCGTGCGGGCTTCAAGACAGCGTGGGGCGCGAAGGACTACAAGACCATCATCGGAATCGCCCAGAAGATCCCCGAGGAGGCGCTGCAGGAGGATGAAAAGCTGCTGCTCTGGTACGACCAGGCGCTCACCCGCATGGAGGCTAATGCGTGACGCATGCTGACGGCGGCTATGACATAGGTGGATGGTGTTGGCATCAAAGGCTCGCCGCACCCTGCCGTGTCATTGATCGGGACGAGATCTGGGGCGATACCGCCTATCGCATCTGGTTACCCGGTAAGGACGCCGTCGTCCGCGCCCGTGCCCGGGATCTGATTGCACTCGACGCTGTCCAACCGACCATCAATCAGGTCCTGCACACCGCCTCTGCAGCGAAGCTGTTGGACGCTCTAGAAGAAAACTTGTTGCTGGCGCCGATCCAGTCGAGCGTCGTCCCCCTCCCCCACCAGCTCTATGCGCTCAACCGCGCCATGAGCCGGGACCGGATACGCTACCTACTGGCGGACGAAGTTGGTCTCGGCAAGACGATCGAAGCCGGTCTCATCCTGCGCGAGTTGAAACTACGCGGCATGGCGCAGCGCATTCTGGTCGTGGCGCCAAAAGGCTTGGTCCGACAGTGGCAGGCTGAGATGCGGCTGCATTTCGGCGAGAACTTCCAATTCATCGAGCCATCCGAGCTTTCAGCCGCGCGCCAATGGCGCAGCGAGGAGGAAAACCTCTGGCGGCTGAACGATCAGGTCATTTGTTCGCTCGACTCTGTGAAACCGCTCGAAGGACGTCGAGGCTGGAGCCTCGAGCAGCTCAGCACTTACAACCGGGAGCGTTTCGAGGATCTGATCTCGGCATCTTGGGATTTGGTCATCATCGATGAGGCCCACCGCATGGGTGGCAGCACGGATCAAGTCGCACGGTACAAGCTGGGTGCCGCTCTAGCGGAGGCGGCACCTTACCTACTTCTGCTGTCGGCAACACCGCATCAGGGCAAAACAGACCAGTTCCACCGACTGATGCAGCTACTCGACCGAGATTCGTTTCCGGATGAGACCAGCCTCTCAAGCGAGCGGGTCAAACCATTCGTCGTGCGCACCGAGAAACGCTTCGCTATCGACGCCGACGGAAAACCCCTTTTCAAACCTCGCATGACCCGCCTTCATCCGGTGGCTTGGCAGGATCGGCATGCGAGCCAGCAGACGCTTTACGAAGCCGTCACCGGTTACGTCAGGCACGGCTACAATCAGGCGATGGCTGCTAAGCAGCGACACATCGGCTTCCTGATGATCCTGATGCAACGGCTCGTGACGTCGAGCACAGCGGCTATCCGCACGACCCTAGAAAAGCGCCAGGCAATGCTGGACCAACCGCAGCTACAGCCATCATTGTTCGAGACCGCGGACGTTGACGAATGGGCCGAACTGGATGGCCAAAGCCAGGTTGATCTCGCCATACAGGCCAAGGGCTGGGAAATGGAAAGGGCGGAGGTCGAGACGCTGCTCGAACTTGCCCGCGCGACCGAAGCTCAAGGGACCGACGCAAAAGCTGAGGCGCTCCTCGAGCTAATCTACAAGCTGCAGCAGGAGGAGAACGATCCTGACCTGAAGGTACTCGTCTTCACCGAGTTCGTGCCCACACAAGCGATGCTTGCAGATTTCCTCGAAAGCCGCGGCTTCTCAATCACCACTTTGAACGGGAGCATGGATCTCGAAGCACGAACCCGAGCGCAACAAGCATTCGCCAGAGAAGTCCGAATTCTCATCTCAACGGATGCAGGCGGCGAGGGTTTGAACCTCCAGTTTTGCCACGTCATCGTTAACTTCGATATGCCGTGGAACCCTATGCGGGTCGAACAACGGATTGGCCGCGTCGATCGTATCGGGCAACCTCATGTCGTACGCGCGATCAATTTCGTCTTGGAAGACACGGTGGAGCATCGTGTGCGCGAGGTCCTGGAAACGAAGCTCGCGATCATCGCCGAAGAGTTCGGCGTCGACAAAGCGGCTGACGTCATGGACTCAGTGGAAGCCGAGCCGTTGTTCGACGAGCTATTCCTTCAAGGGCTCCAAAGCCCAGACACCATCGATGCGGATTGCGACGCAGTTGTATCGCAACTCCGGTCGAGCATCGCGGATAACCGCAAGGGAAGCGACCTGCTATCAGATGGGCATCCGCTAGATGCGGACGATGCCCGAAGGTGGAAAGACCACCCTGCGCAGCACTGGCTTGAGAGGGCGATTACCGCCGGACTTCCGGCAAGGGGCGGGGAAGCCAGCAAGGATGCTGATGTTTGGCAAATACGCTGGGCCGACGGCAGCGGGTCGGCCAGGGTCTGTTTCGACGCGAGAACAGCCGAGGCGCATCCAGAGGTTGAGTGGGTAACGCTTGAAGATCCTCGCGCTCGAGCGATGATCAGTGATCTGCCGCGCTGCGTTTCAGGTCAGTCGATACCAATCATTCGGATTGCCGGTCTCCCAGAAAGCGTCGAAGGGGTTTGGTCGCTTTGGGAGATCAGCCTTGCCGCCGATGATTTCACGCGCCGACGCTTCCTGCCTGTCTTTGTAAACGACGAAGGACGGACATTCCTGCCGACAGCAAAGCGAGTTTGGGATCTACTTCTGACAGAATGGATCGAGAGTATCGGAGCCATTGCAAGTGCCCATGCGAGCAGCTGTTTTGACACATCCAAGGAAGCCGCTCTCGCTCAAGGCGAGCGCATCTTCGCAGATTTGGTGGAAGAACACAGGACCCGTATCGGCGAGGAACGGGCGCGTGCGGAGTACGCCTACAATGCACGGCATCAAGCAATTGGACGGGTTGGCCTCCCAGAAGTCCGAGATTATCGACGCAGGCGGCTGCTCGCCGATCATGATGCTCGGATTGCTCAGCTGGATGCCGCAGAAGCCTATACGCCCGATCTGAACGCTGTTCTCTTTTTGCGTATCGGAAGCCCGGGACCGACCGCCTCATGAGTGCATGGACCGATCGCATCTTACAGGAATTTCCTGCTGATCTCGCCCGCTTCTGGATCGCGCGCGATCCAGATGACCTCCTGCTCGATGGGCGTATCCTGTACGACTTGCGAGAACGCGGTTTCGAGGTCCTGCCATTCGAGGACTCGATCGCTTTCAGGACGGACTACGAAG